>Ga0209467_1000072_pt1 | contig 186807 bp, 154 predicted proteins | sample Higcelwee11metaG_FD_187175 | JGI IMG/M metagenome (GOLD analysis project Ga0209467, IMG submission 187175) | Freshwater pond sediment microbial communities from the University of Edinburgh, under environmental carbon perturbations - High... | ecosystem: Environmental > Aquatic > Freshwater >...
ATTGCTTTTCAAGGGGAGGTTATGCGATTATTATGCTAACAATATACGACTTATCTTGTTTATATGTTGAGACTTATGCGGCATTTAGTATGATTTTATCTCGCTGCATAATCCGACAGGCTGCTAGAGTTCTACGATGAGATGCGCTTCGGTCGAGTGGCCTGCGAGCTGATTTTTCAGGGTATCGATAAGCTCCATGCCATATTTATTGAGGTAATAAAATACATTGATCAGCCGTTCCTGGGGAAGCCCTTCAGGGAAAAAGGCTGTTTCGGTTTTCATGATCTGCTCGACTAATTCTTCGTTTTTTCGACGCCCCGCCTTGCGTGCTTTTTGTTCGATCGTGTCAACAGTCTTCATTGCCTGCAGGGTCGATGCCGCAAGCATCGGCTCGAGGGTAGGGTCGATTTTGGCAAGTACCGGGCCCAGCTCCTTCAGGGCTTTTTCAATACGTTCTCTGGTGCTTAGGAAGAGTGTGTCAAGTTCGGGATTTTCCCCCACTTTTTCAGCATTTCGTTTCAGTGCCTGCAGATCGCTGAAGAACGCATGGTAGATCTGTTTTCTTGAAAACCCGGATTTTCCGGAAACCCGAAGCATCTTGTCCATGAAACGGCTGAATTTCGGTTCTACAAGCGTAAAACTTCCTCTCGGTATGATAAACGGCATGGTCAGGCCGAATTGCTCGTAATTCCTGCGGAACTGGGCGAGGTAGCTGATCTCTCCAGGTCCGGCAATACAGGCGAATGCAGGCAGCAGGGTATCCTGAATGATCGGTCTGAGTGCGACATTCGGACTGAACCGTTCGGGATGGTCCTGGCAGAGCTCGAGTATCTGGTGACGGGAAAGGCGGATGTTGTCGGGCGTGATGACGAACAGGTTTTCTTCGGGGTACTCGATTTTCTGCCGCTGTCCGTGATGATTGATATGGAACAGGTTTACCGCCCTTGGCTTCGACTGGGCGCTGTAACCCAGGTTTTCGAGCTTCGAACTTTGCGCGATGATGTTGTAGGATGAGGCAGGACAGGTTGACAGTTCCTGGAGGAATACCGGTCGGGAGAGTTTTTTGAAATCGGGATCCTGACTGGAAAGAAGAACTATCGGCTGATTTTTGAAAAGATGCATCATCAACTGGGCGAAACTCATTTCAAGCGTGTTTCCCGGAAAACAGCAGTCGTTGAGCATCGATGCGATGAGGGGTTTATTCCCGGTTTCCTGCAGCTGATCGAGAAATTCCGCGACGATTCTTCGTATGTCCTCTCCGAAACAGGTCGCGGCAACCATCTGATCAGGCATGCGTCTGAATGGCTCGGGCCGGAAATGCATGATTCCCCCCGAAGAAAAAACCGCAGTGTGGGCTGATTCTTCATAATCATGATCTTCTCCTTCAACCCAGAAGAGAGGAACAAAGTCGTATTCAGGAAAGAGCGTTTTCTGACGTTCTGCAAAAACGATGGCTGTCAGTGCTTTATAAATGGTGTAGAGAGGGCCGGTGAAAAGGCCCGGCTGCTGACCGGTTACGATCGCCATGCAACGGGGAGAACGAAGCTTTTCGATTTCCCGCAGGTGCAGTTCCGTGCAGCCGTACCTTGTATTCTGACGGCGAAGGATCGCTGTAAGCAGTTCGCGGTCGAACGAACGCGACTCAAGCTGTCTGAGCTGACGGTAGTAGTCACTCTCATTGAGGTAGTCAAGGTGAAAGCATCCGGAAATCAGGCGATTACGCTCTTCTCCTTCCGACGTATAGTCTTTGAAGAGCGTAGAAAATCCTTTTTTCGGGGTCAGGATTGTATGGTAGTCGAGAAGGAATGTATTCACCCGTTTATTTTTGCAGGTTCCATTTATTCAGTGAATCCAGAAAGATGTGATTTGTCAGATCGCAGGAGAGCGGCGTTACGGTAACAAAGTTTCGGCGTATGGCATATTCGTCCTGCCGCAGAGAGTCGTCGAGCAGCTTGAGCGTTCCGTTAAGCCAGTAGTAGGGATTTCCGTACATGTCGTTTCGTTCGATCGCGTTCTCTTCCCATCGGGAACGGCCCTGGCTGGTAGTGAGAACGCCTGCGATTTCCGATTCCGGAACGTTGGGAATGTTGACCGACAGAATCGTGTCTGCCGGGAGGCCCTGCAGGAGGACTTTTTTTGCGAGCTTGCGGGCAAACTTTCCGGCATAGGCAAAATCGGCGTGTTCATAGGTGGTCAACGAAAAAGCAAGCGAGGTTATCCCCTGGATGGCACCTTCAAGCGCTGCAGCTACGGTTCCGGAATAGAGCGTATTGGTTGCGGTGTTGCTTCCGTAGTTGATGCCGGAAACAAGGAGATCCGGTTTATCGTCAAGAATATGGCTGAGGGCAACCTTGATGCAGTCCACAGGGGTTCCGGAGACCGTATAACCGAAAAAACGGTTATTTCTCTGATATTCTTTAATTCTCAGCGGCACACCGAGAGTCATGGCATGACTCATTCCGCTGTGAGGCTCTGCCGGGGCGACAACCGTGACCCGGCCTATTTTTTTCATGGAAGCAGCCAGAACATGAATGCCCTCTCCTTCGATGCCATCGTCGTTACAGACAAGTATATGCGGTTTATTCAGCTCATTCACAACATTTTCACAGTTTGTTCGGGGAACCGGTTCTGACCGGAAGTACTTGAAATTAAGAAAGTTCCGTTAAAAATCATGTCCGAGGCTGAAATACCACAGGGTATCTGAAAATCTCAATGAGGACGACTCGCGGTCTCCTTCTTCCCGGAGAAATGCAAAGCCTTTCGATACGGTAAGCTTTGCCGGTCCTGCAGGAGTATTCCAGACAATTCCGGTTCCGATACCGTGAATAAGTCTCGAAAGCGACATGTCGCTCCGTTTTTCCCATACATTTCCGGCGTTGTACTGCAGCAGGAACGATGCAGGAAAAATGATTTCAAAGGGAGGGCTGTAACTGAGCTGCAGGCCGGCAGTGGCCATGTTGCTTCCGATAAGGTCATTCTGTTTCAAGCCGATGAATCGCCGGCTGTAGGCGTTTCCGGGCCCTCCGAGAAAAAACTGTTCGGAAAGGGGCATATAACTGCCGCTGATGCCGGCAGCTCCTGAAAGCTGGAGTGTCGTGTGGCTGCCCAGCGGAATATTTTCTTCATGGATGCCGGAAAGCTGCCAGAAAGAGGCGTCGTTGTCAAGCAGTTCAGGTGTAACCGTATAACTGAGATGGGTGTAACTGCCCGATGTGGGGATCTGTGCGCTGTTTCGGGAGTCAATGGTCAGCGAGGCTCCCACGGAGAGAAGGTTCAGCTCTGCGGTCCTCAGTGTCGCTGGTCCAGAGTCGGTCGCATGATACGATTGTGCGTTCTGCAGGGTGAAGTCTATTGCGAGCCGCCCGTTTTTTCTGATTCGTGTGCCGAATGCGCCGGTTATGCCGTATCTCTGGATTCCGTAACTGGCGATATCGTCCGAGTCATATCCGTTGAAATCTGCTGAAAAACGGAGATCTCTGGTATCGAATTCCCGCTGATCGAAAAAAAGCCTTGAAAACAGCGTAAAATGCGTCGAGCCGATACGAGGCATCGCAAATTCCAGATTTGCCACGCTGTTGTTCTTTCCGGCCTTGATCCACCCTCCGAAGGAGCTCGTTGTTCCTCCGATATTTTCATTTCTCAGATCGAGCAGGAACTGCGCATTGCTGGTTTCATCATAACGCAGGCCAAGACGGAGCACCGAAGATGGTTTTTCAACCAGCGAAAAGGTTAGTGTTCGGCCTGAACCGTCATCGATAAATGGCGTTTTCTCCGCCGAGAGCGAAACCCGGCTGAATACGCCGGTTTCATAGAGATTTTCGGCGGACTCTTCAGCTTTTCCCGACCGGATGGCAGTGGTTGTGTCGATTTTGATTTCGCGCAGGATCGGGGTCAGTCCTATCGAGTTTCTGTTCTGCACTATCTCGATGCCGTTAACCATTCCCGATGACATGGTGACCTGAAGGTTGTCGCCCGAAAGAATAACCTTTTGCGGTTCGACAAGACTGTATCCCTTTTTTCTGTAGAGTCTTACCAGATCTTCAAGCGATCTTGTCGCTGTCGTATTGGTGTAGAGTTGTCCGATAACAGGTCTGAAACAGGTTTCACCCTCCTCGATGGATAACACTCCCTGCGGTCCGCCGGTTATCGTGATCCGGGCGATGCGGGGAAGCGGGGTGAGGTGAAAGACGATGTTTTTTTTCGGTTTATCGATTACTGCATAAACGGAAGTGAACAGGTCTGTTTCAAGCAGCTCGGTGAGTGTCCGGTTCAGTGCCGTGCCATTGCGGACGATGCCCGAAACTATGCCGGTATGTTCACGGTTGGCGCTTTCTCCCCCATCGAACAGGTACGATTTATTGTAACTCCCGATATCGGTTTCTCTGACCGGCCGGGTTTCGATGCTTCTTCTTATTGTTCCTGCAAGCACCCTGCCTTTTTTATATCCGGCTTCGATCAGCGCCTTGACGTCTGAAAAGTCAGTTGCATTGTGGGATTGCAGATCCGGGGTGATTACCAGATCAGCTTTTTCAAGCTGCGCAGGATACTGCAGACCGGTAAGAATCGAGATCGCCTGATCAGCAGCTTTCCAGGGAAGGTCGAGGTCGCCGCTTTTCGAGTACATGCTGCCGTGCGTATCGACAGCAATTTTATAGGATGCGTTGACAACATCGAGTTCGTCAACGGGAAGGTTGGCTACAAGGCCCCCATCAACAAGGCGGTACCCGTCTCGTTCGATCGGTTCGAAAAGCACCGGGATGGTGCTGCTCGCTCTCATGGCTTCCGAAAGCGAGCCCGATGTGAGAGTAATCCTTTTTCCGGAAATGAGATCGGTGGAGACAGCCCTGAATTGCACGGGCAGGGAGTTGAAATCCTGCCAGCTGTGATAGATCCCGTTCAATACAAGAAGGTCGAGCGTTCCGGTAAGCGCCTGGGCCGAGCTCAGGGATTTTGGAATCATCAGTTTCAGTTTGTCGAAACGGATCGCGATTGTTGACCGGTCGCGAATTCTCTGCTGTTCAAGAAAAATTCTGGCACGAGGGTTTTCTTCCCTGATGCTCAGAACGGACTGCCATGGCAACGTTTCGGCAATTATTTCCAGATCGGCCGGGCTGTATCCGCAACTGTAGAGCCCGCCGATTATAGCGCCCATACTTGTACCGGCGATGTAATCCACCGGAATCCGCTCTTCATCGAGCGCCTTGAGGACTCCGATTTGTGCAATGCCGTTGGCGCCGCCTCCCGAGAGGGCTATTCCTACAGTTTTCCGGGCAGGTCTCATGAACGGTTTGAGGTTATACCGCTTGAAAGGCGTCGAGAGGGTATCGGGAAAAACAATGGAGGCCTCAGATGCGTACAGGGGTAAGGGACAGGAGGAAAACAGCATGATGCATGCCAGAAGCAAGGCCGCAGGCATGAGTATTCCGGAGCGGGGTGATGATCTTTTTTTCCTTTTCATGGTATCCTGTCTCGGCACTCTTTTCGGGCTGTTTTTGAGTTCTGCCAGTGACTTCATATCTTATGGTTTAATGTATAACCTTTAGTGTTAATTAGAAACATGGTGTGGTTCAAACGGGTAAAGCCTTCAATTCGTACGACTGACAAACGTGATGTGCCGGAGGGATTGTGGTGGAAGTGCGAGGAGTGCGGTGCAATGATACATAAAAAACAGCTTGAAGACCATGTTTACACCTGCTCTGACTGCGGTTATCATTTCAGGATTTCACCGTATCGCTATTTTTCCATTCTTTTTGACGACGACACCTATCAGGAATTTGACGATCTCCTGAGAGCCGGCGATCCGCTTGGTTTTTCCGATACCAAGAAGTATTCCGACCGGGTACATGACACCATTGGAAAAAGCGGTAAAACCGAAGCCTGCCGGAACGCATGGGGTGATGCAGGGGGCAGTCCACTGGTCGTATCGGCTATGGATTTCGGTTTTATCGGAGGTTCGATGGGTTCGGTTGTGGGAGAGAAAATATCCCGTGCCATCGACAAGGCTATCGACCTGAATGCGCCGCTTCTGGTGATTTCCCAGTCTGGAGGGGCAAGAATGATGGAAGGGGCGTTCAGCCTGATGCAGATGGCTAAAACATCGGCCCGTCTTACCCTGCTCAGCGAGAAAAAACTTCCGTTTTTTTCGCTCATGACCGATCCTACCATGGGCGGCATTACCGCTTCCTTTGCCATGCTTGGAGACGTGAACCTGAGCGAGCCCAAAGCGCTCATCGGTTTTGCCGGTCCGCGGGTTATCAGGGATACCATCAAGAGGGATCTGCCCGAAGGATTTCAGCGGGCCGAGTTTCTGCATGAACAGGGATTTGTCGATTGTATCGTCCACCGCAAGGAGCTGAAGAACCAGATTGTCCGTCTTGCCGGCATGCTCAAGGTCTGAACGGCGAATTTACATCCACCCGAGAGCCTCGGCCGTTGTCGGAAATTGTGTGCTGAAAATCGATTTGATCTCTTCGGCAATATCGCGATGCTCCTTCTGCGTGCTGCTGTCGGTCCTTACTTCAAGGTAGTGAATCCAGCTTCTTACCGATCCTTTCATGTACAGTTTCGTCCGGGTGCCCAACGGGAGCAGTACCCTTGCGCACTCTTTCGCAATTCCTTTTTCGATTGCGTCATTGTACCTCTCCATCGACAGGCGGGCAATCTCGTCCTGTGCTTCGTCGAACCATGCGACGGTACGATCGTCGAGATCGTCAAGCGAGTTCTGCCGGTTTTTGCTGTCCTGCCTGCGGGGCAGGTATTTCTCGACAGCCTGTGCTTTTGCATACCGCTGGGAGAATTCCTGAAACTGGAAGCTTCTGTGTCGCAGAATCTGCGGCGCTATCGCTCTGGATGTGACGATTTCCACAGTCATATCCGCCATTTCGAAAATGCTCCAGTGTTTGTTCGCAATGCAATAGGCAAGCAGTTTTCCGTAATCGAGATTTTCCTGATGGGGACTCGAAACCCTTGCGCAATAGGCCATGAGCCCTTCAGCGGTGGTAATCGGGTGGTTTTCCGCCTCGAAACAAGGCGTGGTTACCGCAATGAGACGAACCTGCATAGACAAGTTTTTGGGTTGAGGGCACCGGTCGTGCCTTTGACTTGAATGGATAAGTTCAAATATACGCAAGAGAGCGGTTTATCCGTCAGGATCCGGTTTGCTTTATCCTCTTCTTTTTTACTTATTGGAACCGGAATGATTGATTTGTTGTTAGCTCTATGTATTTTACGTGTTTCTTTGACGCTATGGAAACCATACAGGCGGCGGGGGGAGCTACTCCCGGTCGCGTTTCCGGCAGCCTTACCAAATTCAAACGATTGAACAGCTATGGCAAATATCAACTTCGGCTTTGATCATCACGCCCGTAAACTCTATTCGGGCGCAATAGAAGAGGGCATCCGGAATACGCTCGTACCTATGGTTATCGAGACTTCGGGCAGGGGGGAGAGGGCTTTCGATATTTTTTCACGCCTGCTCCGTGAGCGCATCATTTTTCTCGGCAGCGGCATCGATGAGCATGTTGCGGGTCTTGTTATGGCGCAGCTGATTTTTCTTGAATCCGAGGATCCGGAGCGCGATATCTTCATCTACATCAACTCTCCGGGCGGAAGCGTTTCAGCCGGTCTGGGTATTTACGATACGATGCAGTACATCCGGCCCGACATCGCTACGGTCTGCGTTGGAATGGCTGCAAGCATGGGCGCGTTTCTGCTTGCCAGCGGCACCAAAGGCAAACGGGCCTCGCTGCCTCATTCACGCATTATGATCCACCAGCCTTCCGGAGGCGCTCAGGGGCAGGAAACCGACATCATTATCCAGGCACGGGAGATAGAAAAGATACGCAAACTGCTTGAAGAGCTTCTTGCCAAACATACCGGACGGGATGTTCAGCAGATCAGGGAGGATTCCGAGCGCGATCGCTGGATGAACGCAGCCGAAGCGCTTGAGTACGGCATTATCGATCAGGTTTTCGAGAAACGCCCGGCACCCGAAAAGGTTGATTGATTCCGGACCTGTTTTGTAACATTCCATTCAGTTGTAACCGATTTTACCATGAGCGAAGAGAGCGCGCCTTTCAATCTTGAAAAAACCTATCACCATCAGGAGGTCGAAGACCGCTGGAGAAGCGCTCATTGGGAGGCTCTCGGCAGTTTTCATGCCGAGAGCGGCCGAGTGCTTGCCGAAGGGAAAACGCCTTATACGGTGCTTATGCCGCCGCCTAACGTAACCGGCAGCCTTACCCTCGGCCACGTGCTCAATCACACCCTTCAGGATATTTTCATCCGATACAGCCGTATGACCGGTAAGGAGGCGCTCTGGCTTCCCGGTACCGATCACGCGGGTATAGCGACCCAGACGGTTGTTGAAAAGAAACTCAGAAAGGAGGGGATTTCACGCCATGATCTCGGGCGAAAGGCCTTTCTTGACCATGTATGGCGGTGGCGGGAGGAGTATGGCGGTCTTATTCTCCGCCAGCTCCGCAGGCTTGGCATCTCCTGCGACTGGAGGCGAAATCTCTTCACCATGGACGATCGTGCTTCCGAAGCGGTCATCAATGCATTCACAGCCCTCTACCGCGATGGCCTGATCTATCGAGGAACCCGTATTATCAACTGGTGCCCGGTTTCCCAGACAGCCCTCTCCGATGAGGAGGTGATCATGAAGCCCCGGCGCGATAAACTGGTTTATATACGCTATGCGCTGGCAAAGCGCCCCGGCGAGTATATCACCATAGCAACAGTTCGTCCCGAAACCATTCTTGCCGACGTGGCCATAGCGGTCAATCCTGCCGATCCCCGTTATCGTGATCTTGTTGGAGAGCTTGCCGTCGTTCCGGTTGCCGGACGCCATATTCCGGTTATTGCCGATGACTATGTCGATATCGAATTCGGTACCGGAGCCCTGAAAATTACTCCGGCGCACGATCCGAACGACTATGAGGTTGCCCGTCGTCATAATCTTCCGGTTATTTCGGTGGTCGGAAAGGATGGCAGAATGACCGACCAGTACGGGTATGCCGGAATGGATCGGTTCGACGCCCGCGAGAAAATTCTTTCGGATCTTGAGGAACGGGGTGACCTTGAACGCGTCGAGGAGTACGAGCACAATGTCGGTTACTCCGAACGAGCCGATGTCGTTGTCGAACCCTATCTTTCCGAGCAGTGGTTTGTTCGTATGAAACCGCTGTCCGAGCGTGCGCTGCAGGTAGTGAACGACGGAGAAATCCGTTTTCATCCGCCTCACTGGATCAATACCTATCGCCACTGGATGGAGAATATCCAGGACTGGTGCATCTCCCGTCAGCTCTGGTGGGGGCACCGCATTCCTGCCTGGTATGATTCCGACGGCAGGGTATGGGTCGCTTCATCGTATGAGGAGGCATGTCATCTTGCGGGAACCGACAAACTGGTTCAGGATGACGATGTGCTCGATACATGGTTTTCATCGTGGCTCTGGCCGCTTACCACGCTTGGCTGGACAGGTACTCACAGCGATAACGACGATCTGAGGGCCTTTTATCCGACCGATACTCTTGTGACCGGTCCGGATATTATTTTTTTCTGGGTGGCCCGCATGATTATGGCCGGGTTGTATTTCAAGGATGCCGTTCCCTTCCGCGATGTTTATTTCACCAGCATCATCAGGGATATGAAAGGCCGGAAACTTTCAAAATCACTCGGAAACTCGCCCGATCCGCTCAAGGTGATCGATACCTATGGCACCGATGCATTGCGTTTTACCATTATCTATATAGCTCCTCTCGGCCAGGATGTGCTCTTCGGAGAGGAGAAGTGCGAGCTTGGGCGGAATTTCGCCACCAAGCTCTGGAACGCTTCAAGACTGGTGTTCATGCAGCGGGAAAAATGGTTTGGTTCGCTCGATGAGTTTGAATCGGCCTACAGCGGGTTTTCTCCGGATCGGACGACCTTTGCCTTTGCTGAAGAGCACGTGCTGACGGCCAGGTATCACTCCATGCTTGACCGCTATCATACGGCATTCGGACAGTTCAGGGTCAACGATATCGTCAGGAATGTTTATGAATTTTTCCGGGGAGATTTCTGCGACTGGTATCTGGAAGCCCTTAAAATCTATCTTTCGGGTATTTCCGATGCCGATGCGGCCAGAAAAGCCGTTCTGCTTTCCGTACATGTTCTCGAAGGTACGCTCAAGATACTGCATCCGGTTATGCCCTTCATTACCGATGAGATATGGCATTACATCATCAAACGTCCGCACGGTCGGTCCGTCGCACTCTCGTCGATGCCCGAAGCGGAAAAAGAATGGCTGGGTATGGATGTTTCGCTGTTATCGCATCCTCGTGCGATCATTTCCGAGGTCAGAAGTCTTCGTTCGCTTTTTGCCGTTCCGTCCACCAGTACGGCACCGCTGATCATCAGAGCTGCCGATGCGGCGGCAGCTGATTTGCTTGCTGCCGACAGCAACATTATTGCTGCCATGACGAAATGCGACGTTCAGATAACCGCTTCCGCTGAAAAACCACGGCATGCGGCGGCTTCGGTGGTTGAGGGGAATGAACTTTTTGTGCAGCTGGAGGGTTTGATTTCCTTCGAAAAAGAGAGAGCTCGCCTTCAGAAAGAGATTTCCAATATTGCTTCCTATGCGGCTTCTCTGAAAAAGAAGCTTGAAAACAGCTCTTTTACAGCCAATGCTCCCAAGGATGTCGTTGAGAGGGAAAGAGATAAACTTTCCGAAGCGGAACGCAATCTTGAAAAGCTTGGAAACAATCTCGATGTTCTTGCCGGGTAGGGATGAAGAATGGACGGGATGCTTCTGAGCGGGGTCTGAAAAAAAACGTTTTTTGCTATTTAAGCTGAAATGATATTTTATCGTTTTGTTCGTGTCTTCGCCGGACGGACAAAAGATTTCACCGATGAGTTCGTAAGGAGTGCATTAAGACAATGAGGCAGTTGAAAATAAGCAAGCAGATCACTAATCGGGAGAGCCTTTCGCTTGACCGTTATCTTCAGGAAATCGGAAAATACGATCTTCTGACCGCTGATGACGAGGTCAAGCTGACCATGGCTATCAAAGAGGGCTACGATATGCCCGTTGACACCGTCGAGTACAAACGGGCAAAACGGGCGCTGGACAAGCTCATAAAAGGAAACCTGCGATTTGTGGTTTCCGTGGCTAAACAGTACCAGAACCAGGGACTGACCCTTGGCGATCTGATCAACGAGGGGAATCTCGGCCTTATCAAGGCGGCCAAGCGATTCGACGAAACAAGAGGGTTCAAGTTCATCTCTTATGCGGTCTGGTGGATTCGCCAGTCCATTCTTCAGGCGCTTGCGGAGCAGTCGCGAATTGTGCGACTTCCTCTGAACCGGGTTGGAACACTGAACAAGATCAGCAAGGCGTACAGTCAGCTTGAGCAGGAGTTCGAGAGGGATCCGAACACTCGTGAACTGGCGAATCTTCTCGATATGGACTCCCAGGACGTTGCCGATACCCTGAAAATAGCCGGACGCCATGTATCGGTTGATGCGCCTTTCGCTCAGGGTGACGATAACCGCTTGCTCGATGTGTTGCAGAATGATGGTCATTTGCCGGATCACGGTTTGAACAAGGACTCGCTGACCCTTGAAGTCGAGCGTTCGCTTTCTGTGCTTGCTCCGCGCGAAGCCGATGTCATCCGCTCATATTTCGGTATAGGCATGGACAATCCGCTGACTCTTGAGGAGATCGGCGAGAAGTTCAAGCTTACGCGCGAGCGCGTCAGGCAGATCAAGGAAAAAGCCATCAGAAGGCTTCGCCAGTCCGCTTACAGCAAGGTTCTCAAAGAGTATATCGGCAGCTGAAATGCTGCCGAAGGCTTTATTACCCTTTCCTTTTATGACGGGTTTGCGGTCGTAACCGTTTTTTTCCGGATAAGACGTACGGCCGCACCATGCTTCAGACCGGTTATGCCGGCAGCGCTGCCGTTACGGACTGCGATTTCGATCGTATCGAAACTTCCTCTGTAAGCGAGCAGTTTTCCCTCATCGACATCTTCATATGTTTTCACTATCGGCAGACCGTCAATGCCTTCGGCGCTGATTTCCCATCTATGCCGGTTTTCGACAAGAGAACTCTCCAGAGAGGTTACAATATTGCCGAAATGGTCGCAGAAGAGTACCCTTCCTTCAATGATGTTGCCGTTTTCGATTCGGTTCTTTTCTGCAGGGAGCATGATGCACGATGCCGGATTTACAGGATCTCCGAGCCGGTCGAACGGAAAGCCTGCGCACAGGTGTGCTGCAGCGGGCGAAAAGATATCCCGTCCGTGAAAGGTTGAACTTTGTACGGGAAGCATGATCTCCGGATTGGAGATGCTGATGCAGTCCGTAATGGTTTGCAAGCCGAGTACAGGGGTCAGAAGGCCGTTGTCCGGAGCAAGAAAGGTCTGGCGGGCAGTTTTTATCGCTATGGGTTTTCTCGATGTTCCAACTCCCGGATCGATAACGCAGACAACGACAGCCCGATCCGGAAAAAACGGCATCGAGCGCTCAAGAAAAAAAGCACCCTGCGCGATATTCTGGGGATCGACATCATGAGAGAGGTCTATGACGTGCGCGTTTGGAGAAATGGAGGAGATCACGCTCTTCATCTGTCCGACATAGGTGTCACGCAGTCCGAAATCCGTCATCAGGATAACGACCGGATCGCTCCCGTCGCTCACGCTCATGAGGCTGCTTTCTTATAGAGCAGGGCTCCTGCTCCGGTAAAAAGAAATATCGGGAGCCATGCGGCTATCCATGGTTCGATAATTCCGTTGTAACCGAGCGATGCGACCGTTTTCTGCATGCCGAGAAAAAGAAAACCGATAAAAAGCGCGATGGCTATTTCGGCCGCAAGTCCGCTCCGTTTTTTTACGGTGGAAAGGGGAACGCCGATAAAAATGATAACCAGGGAGGCTAACGGCAGAGCTGTTTTTGCATGCAGCTTTACCCTTGCGCGGTCAAGTCCGGGGAATCCCGCCTGCATTTTCTCTTTTACGTATTGATAGTGCTGAATCAGGTTCATCTCTTCAGGCTGCAGACTCAGCTCCTGCAGCGATTGCATCGAGAGCAGCAGGTTGAGGGTGTCGTTGCCTGTACTGAAAGAGATCTCTCCCGGATCAGCGCCGAATGAGCGTATGGCTGCTTTCTGCAGGATCCATCTGTCGATTGCCGGATCGAATAACATGCGTGAAGCGTCCTTTCTTGAAATGAGGCGGGATCCGCTGAACTGCTCGATGGTTACCTTTGATGCCAGCAAGCGCTTCGCATCAAAGGATTCTATCGTGACGATACGGTTGTCCGGCTCGATTACGTGAATATTCCCCCCTTCATGCAGGCCGGAACGGGTTTGATTGAGAACCTGTTTTTCAAAAGAGATTTTTTCTTTTGCGGCGGCAGGTTCCAGAAAAGATGCATTGAGAAGGTTGATTCCCGAAATAAGCAGACCGCCCAGAACATAAGGGCGCATCAGCTGATTCATGCTTGCACCGGCCGATCTGATTGCGGCAAGTTCGCTTGATGCGGAGAGCCTTCCGGCAGTAAGAATCGAGGCGAGCAGTGTCGCGACCGGTGCGGTTATCTGGAATGTCGAAGGCAGGGCAAGCATATAGTACCAGGCAATACCCGATATGCCGACACCACGGTCAAAAAAATCATCGAGGTTTTCAACCAGGGTGATAAGGGTAAACAGCGCCGCGAAGGTTATCGAGGCAAAGAGGAAAGAGGCGGCAAACTGTCTGAAAATGTACCGATCCAGCAGTTTCATCGCTTTATTCCTCTTCTTCGCAGGGTGCATGCCGCTGCAGTCGTGATGTTCATTTTTCGGATAGTGCTTTTCGTATTGTTCAGTAACCGAACAGCTCATCGAGCTTCAGCTCTTTCACTGTACCGTATTGTCGAAGGGTGTCCATATCGAGCCGGGACGTATCCCCTAACACCAGCATTACATGGTTCCTGTTGCCGAAATGCTGACGGTGGAACATTTTGACGTCCTGAAGCGTCATGGCCGGAACGTCGCGATAGATGTTTTTTCTTATATCATCGTCGAGTCCGAGACGTTTCGCGTCCTCGTAATTGAAGAGCACTTCGCTTCTTGTGAGCCGTTCAGTGGAAATTTTCTGCATAATACCCTCTTTTGCCGAAGCGAAAAGTTCCGGAGATTCAGGCAGTTCATGCATCAGGCTGCTGATTCCATCGAGAGCTTCCGGCAGCTTGTCGGCCTGGGTGCCTATATAGCTGAAAAGATAGCTGTGTCGGTTACTGAATTTCGGCATCCGATAGATTGACATGACAGAGTATGCAAGCGCTTTGGCTTCGCGCAACTCCTGAAACACAACCGAGGACATTCCGCCGCCGTAATACTCGTTGAAAAGGGTTACGAGCGGGACCATCTCCGATTTGTAGCGTTCATCTCTGGTCAGCAGAATGACCTCTGCCTGTGTCATGTCGTAATCGACAACATAAACCAGATTGTTCTGCTGTTCGAGTTCAGGATAGAACTCGACGGACGGTACCTCACGGAAGGTCTCGGGGTATCTGCGGACTGCTCTAAGTTCGGTAAGCAGGTTTTCCGCGTGTTCCGGGCCGTAATACAGAACACGGTGGCGGTACTGCATGAGGTTTTTTATTTCGTCAAGCAGTTCTTCCGAAGAGATCGTTTCAAGTTCCGTATTGGAAAGTACGTTGGTGAACGGCGAGGAAGGACCATATTTACCGTAGCTGGCCATAGCCTCGAAGAGAATTTTTCTCTTCGAAAGCTTATCGTCGGCCCTTTCTTTCATGGTGCCTGCCTTGAGTTTTTCAAGAGCGGCTTCATCGGGACGTGTATCGGTAAGCAGTTGTTCAAGCAGTCGCAATGCCGCCGGAAAATTTTTTCGAAGACCGGAAAGTTTCAGATAAACAAAATCGTCCGAGGTGAATGCAGAGAAGCTCGCTCCGTTTTTGTAGAGCTCCTGGCTGAACTCGGCAGGCGTCAATGCCGAAGTCCCCAGGTAGGAGAGATAATCGAGAGCGAGATCGATTTTTCTGCTGTGGTTTTTTCCGATGTCGAAAACATAATAAACCGAGAACAGATCGTTTTCGTTGTTCCGGAGGTAGTGAAGCCGGATGCCCGGCTTTACGTCATAAAACCCGATATCGTTCCGGTAATCGAGGAATGTCGGCTCGATATTTTCCGATTTCCGCGCCAGAATATCTCCTGCAAACCGGGAGGATGTATCCCGGTTTACCTTGATAGGCGTGATAGGCGGTTTCTGTATTTTCGGACTGCTTTTCTCGCTGCCGTGTTCTTTGTAAACTGCTACGTAGTTCGTTGCATAATGTGCTTTTGCAAAAGCCGTCAACTCATCTTTCGTGATGGCGCTCAACCGTTCGATCTGACTGTTATAGGCGCTCCATTCCATTCCCCAGATAAACGAATCGACATAGGCTTCAACCCGTCCCTTGTTGCTTTCATACAGCTTCAGCTGTTCGATTTTCAGGTCGTTCACCGCGGCTTCGAGCAGCCAGTCGGGGAAGTTGCCTTTCTTGAGCTGTTCGAGCTGTTCGAGAAGGAGATCCTTTACCTCGTCGAGACTCTGGCCTTCACGTGGTTTTGCGCTCAGCAGGTGTGCGGAGTAGTCTTTCATCAGCACAAGCATCGAGCCCGCATCGAGGGTTTTCTGCTGCTGGTTGAGGTTCAGGTCGATCAGGCCAGCCGTCTGGTTGTATAGCACCTTGTCGATCATGGTGAGGTAGTCGGCATCCCTGGTGTTGACGCCGTTGAAACGGTATCCGATCACCAGCTCCTCGGCTTCGGGGCCCTTTACCTTTTTAATTATCGGTTTCTGCAGCTGTTCTTCAACCGCCGGAGTAAAGGGAGGTATCTCTTTGGCTGCGAGAACGGAAAATTTCTCGTCGATCATCCTGATGGTTTCATCAGGATCGAAATCGCCGGCAATACAGAGCGCCATATTATTAGGCACATAGTAAGAGCGGTAGTAGTTGATGACATTCCTGATCGAGGGATTTTTCAGGTGTTCGGCTTTGCCGATGGTTGTCTGGGTGCCATAGGTGTGCCTGCTGAAAAGTCCGGAAAAGAGATTCTCCCAGATTTTGCGGCTGTCGCTGTCCATCGTCATGTTTTTCTCTTCATAGACGGTTTCGAGTTCGGTATGGAAGAGACGCATAACTGGATTGCGGAAACGTTCCGCCTCTATGGTAAGCCACTGGTCGAGCTTGTTAGATGGAATATCATTGATATAAACAGTCTGTTCCACCCAGGTATAGGCATTGGTGCCCTGTGCTCCGATCGAGTTCAGCAGCTTGTCGTACTCGTTGGGAACTGTGTACCGGGCGGCTTCATTGGAAACGCTGTCGATATCCCTGTATATTGCCGCACGTTTGTCCGGATCCGCCGTTGCCCGGTACTCTTCGTACAGGTTGATGATTTTTTCAAGCTCTTCATGTTCTTTTTCGTAATTCAGAGAACCGATGGAGTCTGTGCCCTTGAACAGCATATGTTCGAGGTAGTGAGCCAGGCCGGTGGTTTCCGCCGGATCGTTCTTGCTCCCGGCGCGAACGGCTATAGAGGTGTAGATCCGCGGTTCGTCGCGGTAGGGACTCATGAAAACGGTCAGACCGTTGCCAAGTGTATAGATTCGTGTATGAAGCGAGTCTCCGGGAACTGTTGTGTACGCGTACGTTTTTACGTCATTCATCATGGGCCTGCAGGATAGTAGATGCAAAAAAAGGAAGAAAGCTATTCCTGATGGAACGAGGGTTCTTCTTTGCGGTGAATATGGTATAAGCATCGAAAAATATAATAATCGGATTTCCGGGCGATAATTGCAACCGTTATCGGATACTACGTAAAATAACTCCGGTTGCCGGAAAAAACTTCGTATCGCGCGAGTCCCGTAATTCTGATTTACCGATGCAGAACGAACAGGGTTCTTTAATAGTTCTTTTTACAGCAGTTACCATAATAATTAGGCAAGGGAAATAACAGTATATGTACGGTATAACAGGAGGCGGTTATCGGCTTGTCAGCAGTTACAGCCCGAAAGGCGATCAGCCGGGAGCAATCGAGCTGCTTGTAGAAGGAGTTCAAAGGGGCGACCGCTGGCAGACGCTGCTGGGCGTTACCGGCTCAGGAAAGACGTTCACGATATCCAACCTCATTGCGCAGGTCGGCAAGCCTGTGCTGGTGATGAGCCATAACAAAACGCTTGCGGCACAGCTTTACGGAGAACTCAGGCAATTTTTCCCTGATAATGCCGTTGAATATTTTATCAGTTATTACGATTTCTACCAGCCGGAAGCCTATCTGCCGGCTCTCGACAAATATATCGCCAAGGATCTGCGCATCAACGATGAAATAGAGCGGTTGCGGCTCAAGGCAACGAGCTCGCTGCTGAGCGGACGCCGTGACGTGATCGTTGTGAGTTCGGTAAGCTGCATCTACGGCCTCGGTTCCCCTGAAGAGTGGAAGGCCCAGATTATCGAATTGCGGCCCGGAATGGAAAAAGACCGCGATCAGTTTCTTCAGGAGCTTGTCTCCCTGCATTACGTGCGGGATGACATGAAGCCCGGTCCCGGCAAGTTCAGGGTCAGGGGCGATATTATCGATCTTGTTCCGGCTCACGAGGAGCTTGCCGTGCGCGTGGAGTTTTTCGGGCCGGAGATCGAGAGTCTCCAGACGTTTGATATGCAGAGCGGCGAGGTGCTCGGCAAGGACGACTATGCCTTCATTTACCCTGCCCGTCAGTTTGTTGCCGGAGAGGAGCAGATGCGGCACGCCATGCTGGCCATAGAGAATGAGTTGGCAGGAAGGCTCAACGAGCTTCGCGGCGACAATCGACTGATAGAGGCCAGGAGGCTTGAAGAGCGTACCCGGTACGATCTTGAAATGATGAAAGAACTCGGTTACTGTTCGGGAATAGAGAACTACTCCCGTCATCTTGCCGGCAGAGAGCCTGGCGATCGTCCGCACTGTCTGCTTGACTATTTTCCGGAAGATTACCTTGTTGTCGTTGACGAATCGCATGTGACTCTGCCTCAGATCCGGGGGATGTACGGCGGGGATCGTTCCCGCAAGACCATTCTGGTTGAACATGGCTTCCGTCTGCCTTCGGCGCTCGATAACCGTCCGTTGCGTTTCGATGAGTATGTCGGGCTTGTGCCGCAGGTCGTCTGTGTAAGCGCGACTCCGGGCGATCTTGAACTGGAGTATTCCGGCGGGGTGATTGTCGAACAGCTTGTACGTCCGACCGGTCTGCTTGATCCGCCTGTAGAGGTGCGTCCGGTAAAAGGCCAGATCGATGATCTGCTCGGTGAAATTCGCAAGCATACCGCCAAAGGATTCAAGGCGCTTGTCATGACGCTGACCAAGAGGATGTCGGAAGATCTCGACGATTATTTTCGTAAAACCGGGATCCGTTCCCGTTACCTGCATTCAGAGATCAAAAGCCTTGAACGCATGCAGATTCTAAGGGAGCTTCGTACCGGTGAAATTGATGTGCTGGTGGGCGTAAACCTGCTTCGTGAAGGGCTCGATCTTCCCGAAGTATCACTCGTTGCGATTCTTGACGCAGACAAGGAGGGTTTTCTTCGCAATACCCGCTCGCTTATGCAGATCGCCGGGAGGGCGGCTCGCAACTCGGAAGGATTCGTAGTGCTTTATGCAGACGTCCTGACCCGTTCCATACGCGAGGTTCTTGATGAAACCGGCAGACGGCGCAAGATTCAGCAGGCCTATAATGAGGAGCATGGCATTGTGCCGCAGTCCATCGTAAAATCCGTGGAGCAGGTACTCAATACCACAGGCGTCGCCGATGCCGAGGAACGGTACCGCAGGAAACGGTTCGGACTCGAACCGAAACCGGAGCGTCTGCTCAGTACGCTTATCGATACGTTGACCGCAGATGAATGTTACTCCATGGCAGAAAGTCTCCGACTTGAAATGCAGGAGGCGGCCGTAAAAATGGAGTATGAGAAGGCGGCATATCTGCGTGATGAGATCACGAAGTTCGAGCATCGGGCAAACGAGGCAGGGAAGGGCGTATAGCTGTTTTTTTCCCTTGTGCTTTGTTATGGGAAAATAAAATCATATAAGAAGAATAGACGGAAATACGGTTACAGGCAACACTGTTTGGAGGGAGTACAGGGGTATATGCTGGCACAAATCGATAAAAAGCATTACGAAAAACTGCACGAGATTCTGCGTCTCTGCCGCAGCAATCTTAAACACAGCGATGAATCACTGATTCAGCGTGCGTTTTTTATGTGCTACAGGGCCCATGATGGCGAAAAGCGGGCTTCGGGGGAACCGTATTTCTATCATCCGGTTGAAGTCGCCACCATTCTGCTCGAAGAGCTGCCGCTCGATGACGTATCCGTTGCTGCGGCGCTGCTGCACGATGTGATCGAAGACAGCGGATATACCTATGAAGATCTTGTGGCGGAACTCGGCGTCGAGGTTGCGGATATCGTAGAGGGGCTCACCAAGATATCCGGAATCATGATCAACCGGGAAATTACCCAGGCCGAGGGGTTCCGCAAGATGCTGCTCTCTATGGTCAAGGATATAAGGGTTATTCTCATCAAGTTCTGCGACCGGCTGCACAATATGAGAACGCTTGAATCTCTGCCGGAGCATCGTCGTCTGAAGATAGCGCTTGAAACGAGGGACATTTATGCTCCTCTGGCTCATCGTTTCGGTCTCGGCAAGATGAAGGTTGAATTCGAGAACCTTGCCCTGAAATACATCGATCCGGAGATGTACGAGTTTCTTCAGCAGAAGATAAAATTGAGCCGTGCGGAGCGCATCAATTATCTGAACAAGATGATTTCTCCTATAAAGGACGATCTTGAAAAACAGGGATTTCGTATCGAAGTCGAGGGACGGGCCAAGCACCTGTTTTCGATCTACAACAAGATGCGTAACAAGAACAAGACCTTCGAGGATATTCACGATCTCTATGGTATCCGGGTTATTGTCGATACAGAACGGGTCGCCGAGTGTTTTGCGGTTTACGGTTTCATTACACAGAAATATCCGCCTATTCCACAGCACTTCAAGGACTACATATCCATTCCGAAACACAACGGGTATCAGTCGCTCCATTCTGCGATCATAGGCCCAAAAGGATATGTGGTCGAGTTGCAGATCAGAACGACGCGCATGCATGAGTTCGCTGAACTTGGCGTTGCCGCGCACTGGCGGTACAAAGAGAAAATATCGAAGGATGACGCATCGATTGACTCGTTTCTGCGCTGGGCCAGGGAACTCATCAAGGATGCCGATTCGGCGGCCTCCTTCATGGAAGGGTTCAAGCTCAATCTCTACCACGACGAGATTTATGTTTTCACTCCGAAAGGGGATATGAAAACCATGCCGGCAAGCGCTACCCCCATCGACTTTGCCTACGCCATTCACTCTGAAATAGGCAACGGCTGTATCGGTGCGAAAGTCAACGGCAAGATCGTGCGTCTGAACGCCCAGCTCAAGTCCGGAGACCGGGTGGAAATTATTACGTCGAAAAACCAGAAGCCGAAATCCGACTGGCTCAAGTTTGTCGTTACCCATCGCGCGCGCCTTAAAATCCGCTCGGCCATCAATGAAGAGCGCCGCCTGCAGATCGAAAAAGGACGCAGTATGTGGGAAAAACTGCTTTCCGGCGGGAAAAAGCTCTTTTCGGATAACGATATCATTCGTCAGTCCAAAAAATACGGCATCAGAACTCCGGCCGATTTTTTCAGCGCGCTGGCCAGTCAGCAGATCAACGGCGAAGAGATTTTCGAGCGGGTGAGCAATGCCCGCAAGGAGCCTTCGGAAGTCGGGGGAAAAGCCTCTTCAAGTGAGGCTATGCAGGTTGAGTCTTATCTGCAGCAGGCCCGTCAGGATCAGGAAGCCCCGGTATCGAAAAAGGACGACGTGGTTATCGCCGGGATGACCAATATCGCCTATGCTTATGCGAAATGCTGTCAGCCGGTTCCCGGAGACGACGTTATCGGCTTCGTTACGGCTGAAGGGCTGGTGAAAATACACCGCAAAAACTGCCTGAACGTCAGTAATGAAAATCTGCTGAAAAGCGAGAGGATCGTTTCGGTTGCATGGAACAGAAAGGTGGAAACCGATTTTCTTGCCGGAATAAAAATAGTCGGCGAGGACCGGATCGGCATTACGAACCAGATCACCGCAGTTATTTCGAAGTTCGATACCAATATACGAAGCATCTCGCTTCATGCCAGGGACGGCATGTTTGTCGGTACGCTGATGGTCTATGTCCGCAACATCGAGAAGCTTGCTACGCTCATGGAGAAACTGAAAAAGGTGCAGGGTATTTTTACGGTCGAGCGGCTTATAAGCTGATCCCGTTTTATGATGATCGACAGGCAACCATTATATTTATGAAGAATCGCAAGTATCGAAAACTGTCCAATAATCTGAACATGAACATTATGAAACCTATTGCTTTACGGTTGGTCGCCTTTTTCCTGTTTATCGGTACGCTTTCCGGGTGTGGTTATAACTCCATTCAGCAGAACGACGAGGCCGTAAACAGGGCATGGGGAGACCTCGAGTCGCAGCTTCAGCGAAGAGCGGATCTTGTTCCTAACCTGGTCGCAACAGTAAAAGGCGCAGCTGATTTCGAAAAAGGGACGCTGACCGCTGTTATTGAAGCACGGGCAAAAGCCACCTCTGTGCAGCTTACGCCGGAGATGCTCAGCGATCCCGAAGCCATGAACAAATTCCAGAGCGCGCAGGGACAGCTTTCGTCAAGTCTTTCGAGGCTTCTGGTCGCTGTAGAACGGTATCCCGATCTCAAGGCCAACCAGAATTTCAGGGATCTGCAGAATCAGCTTGAAGGTACCGAAAACCGCATTACTGTAGCCCGTCAGCGTTATAATGCCGCAGTCGAAACCTTTAATTTCTCCATCAGGCAGTTTCCCAACTCTATGACCAACAGTCTGGTGCTCAAGCTCAAGGCCAAAGAGTATTTCAAGGCCGATGCAGCGGCCAGGGCCGTTCCGGAGGTGAAGTTCTGAAGCGCTCGAAAGGTATGTACAGCCGGTTGAAACGGATTTTCATTCTCGGTGTTTTACTATTGCAGTGTCTGCCCCTGTACGCGGCTTGGGCGCTCGATGTTCCGCCGCTCAGGGGCAGGGTCAACGACAACGCGGCCATGATCTCCGCGCAGGTGGAGGCCGGGCTGGATGCAAAGCTTGCCGAACTTGAAAAGACCGAATCGACCCAGATCGTCATTCTTACGGTACCCTCTCTGGAGGGAGATGCGCTCGAGGATTTTTCCATGAAGGTCGTCGAGGCCTGGAAGATCGGTCAGAAAGGGTATGACAACGGGGTGCTTTTTCTCGTTTCGAGAGATGACCGAAAGATTCGAATAGAGGTCGGCTATGGTCTTGAAGGCCGTTTAACCGATCTGGTTGCCGGCCGGATTGTCGATAACGAGGTTGTGCCCGCCTTCAAGGCCGGTCAGATCGATGCAGGTTTTCTGCGCGGTGTCGAATCCATCGTTCTCGCCGTAAAGGGGGAGTACAAGGCTAAACCGCAGAAAGAGAAAGGCGGAGCGCCGTCTTTTGCCATGCTGCTCCTCATTCTCCTGTTTATTTATTTTTTCAGTCAGATTTCCCGGGGTAAGGGTGGCGGCGGTCCTCTGATTTTCGGCGGCGGACCCGGCGGCGGATTTTACGGTGGAGGATCGTTTGGCGGCGGAAGTTCCGGCGGTGGTTTCAGCGGCGGCGGCGGTGGTTTCGGCGGCGGCGGAGCATCGGGCGACTGGTAGAGGCTGCGTATGAAACAATACAGACAATCACCATGAAAGATCCGGTAAACAGGTTCCTTACCGAGAAGGAACTCCGACTTGTCGAGGAGCGAATCCGTGAGGCAGAAAAAACAACATCCGGAGAGATCGTCGTAAAGATTGTCTCTTCGAGCGACAGTTATGCAGCGGCAGGGCTGCTCGGCAGTTCAATGATAGCGCTTCCCGGCGCCATCCTCATCATGATCGCATTCCAAAGTCGGGATATGTGGATGTTTCTCGGGATTTTCGCAGCACTCTTTATAGTGCTTAACGAGCTTTTTACAAGAGTTCCCGTGCTTAAGCGCCCCTTCGTTTCGGCTTCCGACAAGCAGCAGGAAGTCGAAGAGGCGGCTCTCGGCGCCTTTTTCCGTCGCGGCATCAATGATACGATCGATCATACCGGTATTCTTCTCTACATTTCTCTTTTCGAGCACAAGGTTCGGGTTATTGCCGACAAAGGCATCAGTGAAAAGGTCGATCAGCTGGTTTGGCAGGAAATTGTCGATATCATTATCTCCGGTATTCATGAAAAGCGTCAGGGGACGGCTGTTGCTGCTGCAGTTGACCGGTGCGGTCAGATTCTCGAGCGGCATTTCCCTGTCAAACCCGGAGACCGCAACGAACTTTCCGATTCGATCATCATGGGAAAGGTCAGCCGGTCATGAAAAAACTTTGTAAAATCAGCCGGAAAGAGACTATCGAACATGTTCTCAAGCTCAGCTTCGAAGGCCGGCGCCCCAAATACGTCTGTACGGTATGCGGGCGCGCTTCCTGCGAACGGCGGCAGCTTTGCAAGCCTGTGAAAATCCGCAGAAAAAAAAGCAAGGCCCGGTAATTCACGTGATGCCGAAACCGGCAGGTGCTTTATTCCCGGTGTATTCCGTTCGCCTGCCGTTTTTTTCCGCAGCTCTTCAGGTTCGGACTTCCCCCAACGGATTCATATATTACACTTCATAAGAAAAAAGCTTTGAACTTCTCTGTAAAATGTTTTTTTACAGTCAATTGTCATTCCGGCCAATAAATCAGTAATGGATGGTTATGAAAAAAACAGCTCTATACCCCTGGCATGAACAGGCGGGCGCTAAAATTATCGATTTCGGCGGTTATCTCATGCCGGTACAGTACAGCGGCATTATTGCAGAGCACAAAGCGGTTCGGGAAGCTGCCGGTCTCTTTGATGTATCCCATATGGGTAATTTCTATGTCAGGGGGGTACGGGCCGGAGAGTTTCTGCAGTATCTCACGACCAACGATCTCGCAAAGGTTTCCGACGGAGAGGCTCAGTATAACCTGATGCTCTACACTGACGGTGGCGTCGTCGATGACCTCATCATCTATCGTATCGATGCGGAAACTTATTTTCTTATTGTCAATGCAAGTAATTCACCGAAAGACTATGCATGGATTCAGAAACATATCGGGGCATTCGAAGGCGTAAGTATCGAGGACCGCACCGATGAGCTTTCACTTGTCGCCCTGCAGGGGCCAATGTCCGGCGCGATACTGCATAAGGTTTTTCCCGATGAGGATTTCAGCTCCTTAGCCTCGTTCCGGTTCAGAAAAGTTTTCTATAACGGTACCGAACTCCTGATAGCGAGAACCGGATACACAGGGGAACAGGGTGTGGAAATCTGTCTGCCGAACGGATCCGCCCTGGAGTTCTGGTCGGCATTGATGGAGGCTGGCGAGGAGTACGGCATTCAGCCGATCGGTCTTGGCGCCAGGGATACCCTCAGGCTTGAAATGGGTTATTCGCTTTACGGCCATGAGATCGACAGCACCGTCAACCCTCTTGAGGCAAGACTTAAATGGGTGGTTAAAATGGAGAAGGGCCCGTTTATCGGCAAAGAAGCGTGTCGGCAGGTGGAACTCAACCCTCGTTATGCCGTAGCGGGTTTCAGTCTTGATGGGAGGGCACTTCCCCGTCAGCATTTCAGGCTTTACAACTCGGACCGGCAGGAGATCGGCACCGTGTGCAGCGGAACGCTTTCGCCGACGCTTCAGGAGCCGATAGGTACCTGTTCGATTCTCAGAGAGTACAGCAGACCGGGAACACATGTTATGGTTGAAATCAGGGGAACCATGCATCAGGGCGTTATCAGGGCGCTTCCTTTTGTACAGCGTTAAAGCGGGTTTATATGAAGATGATATGCATCGCAGACCAGAGTCCTTCTGTCGTGCGGCAAGTTACAGTGGAACCCGCGGTTATCACGAATTTTTTCAGGGGATAAGCAAGGCGTGGCATTAAAAAAAACCGCAAAAAAAAACCGTCCGGTTTTCGGAGGCAGAGAGGAACAGAAAAAAGAGATTGCCGGTATCGTCCTGATGCTTGCAGCGCTGTTTTTTATCGGGGCGTTGCTGAGTTTTCATCCTGAAGACGAGTCCCTGCTTTCCTCGCTTCCATGGAACGATATTTCAAGCGCTGAAGCAAGAAATGTCGCCGATAACATCGGCAATCCGTTCGGTTTGCTCGGCGCAAGGCTGTCCGCATTTTTCATCCGCTCGTTTTTCGGATATCCGGCGATATTGCCGGGAATTTCACTGCTTTTCTGGGGCTGGTCGCTTTTTCGTCAGAAAAGCCTCAAATCGGCGCTGCTGTTTTTTCTTTACATGCTTTTTATGGCCATCGATATCGCCGCCATGTTCGGGTTGACGTCGATGCCGTTCAGTGATTATCTGTCCGGAACCATTGGACGGATGATGGCGGCCATGCTTTCCACGCTTATCGGTTTGACTGGCGCATGGGTTCTGCTGATTGCCGTTGCCGCCATTACCAGTTTTTATATGGGTAGAGGGCTGATATCGATTTTTTCTGAAAATGTCCGTTCAGCCAGAGACAATTTAGGCAAACCTCTGGGGGCGCTGAGTGGATGGATTGAGAAGAGGCGTAAAAAAAAAACCGAGAAAGCCCGCCTGAAAGAAGAGAAAAAAAAGCTGAAGCATGAACGGAATGGAGTTGCTGAAAACAGCGAAACTGCCGTGCCCTCCCATTCGGATTCCTTTGCTCAACCGGCTTCCCCGCGGTATCGGGAGGATGAAGAGATATTTCCGGCGCCTTCGGAGCAAACGGGTTTGCCGGATTTGCCGCAACCCTATGCTCTGACTGGAGCTCATGCAGGCGTTTCCGGTGAACCGGAAATGATCATCAGCGCCGGTGTCCATGAAAAAGAGGCAGATCTTGACGAGCGTCGTCTGAAAGTTAAGACCAAGGACCGGGAGCCTTACCGTTTTCCGTCGATTGACCTGCTTGAAAAAGTACCTGATGACGACAACCGCATCGATGAGCAGCATCTCACCGAAAGTAAACGCAAACTGCTCGAGAAGCTCAATATCTACAAGATCGATGTGGTGAGGATTTCCACCACGGTCGGCCCTCGAGTGACGCTTTTTGAAATGGAGCTTGCCCCCGATGTCAAGGTCAGTCGGGTCAAATCCCTCGAAAACGACCTTGCCATGGCGCTTGCCGCAAGGGGTATCCGGATCATAGCTCCGATTCCCGGCAAGAACGCCGTCGGCGTTGAAATTCCGAATGGCAAGCCCAAAACCGTCTGGCTCCGTTCGGTACTGCAGGTTGAAAAATTTAAAAACAGCACGCTGAAACTGCCGATTGTGCTCGGTAAAACCATTGCCAATGAGGTATTCATTGCCGATCTGGCCGCTATGCCCCATTTGCTGATTGCCGGAGCGACAGGCGCCGGCAAGTCGGTCTGCATCAATGTCATTATTTCCAGTCTGCTCTACGCCTGCAGCCCCGACAAGGTCAAGTTTGTCATGATCGATCCGAAACGTGTTGAATTATTTCATTACCAGCAGTTGAAGAACCATTTCCTTGTGCGGTTTCCCGGTATTGACGAACAGATCATTACCGATCCCCAGAAAGCGGTCTATGCCCTGAAATGTGTCGTTAAAGAGATGGAGCTTCGTTACGAATGCCTTGAAAAGGCAGGTGTCCGAAATATCGGCGACTACAACCAGCGCCTGCCGGAGGAGGCCATTCCCTATCTTGTCGTGATTATCGACGAGCTTGCCGATCTTATGATCACGGCCGGTCGGGAAGTGGAAGAGCCGATCATTCGGATTGCCCAGCTCGCCCGCGCGGTAGGGATTCACCTGATTGTCGCCACCCAGCGTCCTTCGGTCGATGTCATTACCGGCATCATCAAGGCCAACTTTCCCTCACGGATTGCATTCCAGGTGGCAAGCCGGGTCGATTCACGCACTATTCTTGACGGTTCGGGAGCCGAACAGCTTCTGGGAAACGGCGATATGCTCTATCAGCCCTCAGACCAGCCGAAAACGATGCGAATTCAGGGGCCATACGTTTCTTCGGACGAGGTTGAGGCGATAACCACCTTTATCGGCGCGCAGAATGCCCTCAAGAATATGTTCGTGCTTCCGGTTCCCGACCTGCAGAAAGGCAATGGGGCGTCTATGAGCGGAATGCAGGATCGTGACGGGCGGGACAGCATGTTCGAGGATGCGGCCCGGCTTGTGGTGATGCATCAGCAGGCAAGCGTTTCGCTGCTGCAAAGGCGTCTTCGTCTCGGATTCAGCAGGGCGGCAAGAGTAATGGACCAACTCGAGTATAGCGGAATTGTGAGTGAAGCCGACGGGAGCAAAGCGAGGGAGGTTCTTGTTAACAGCGAGGACTCTCTGGAGCTGCTGCTGAGAAATCTCGATTAGGGGGAGTGCTGAGGGAAGAGGCTGGATAGCCGGATGGCGGAAAACACGAGCGGCTGCTTCGGTGATGTTACCGGGCAGCCGCTATGGTTTTCTTTTCGTTCACTGCTTACACCGATTCGACGCGGGCGATTTCAGGAATCGCTTTCTTGATGGCCTGTTCGACACCGGCTCGGAGCGTAAGCGTGCTCATCGGGCATGAACCGCAGGCGCCGAGAAGTTTCACGTCCACAACCATATCCTTGGTGATGCCGACAAGCTGACAGTCTCCACCGTCAACCTGCAGATAAGGACGGACGGTTTCAAGCGCGGCGATAACCCTGTCGTATAGTGCGTCGCTGTTCGGCAGATAATCTTTGCTGGTGCTCATGATGGAATGCTGTTGAATAGTGATTGAAAACAGAAAGTTTTAGATTGCAAGGTGATATAATATCACTTCCGGTTGCAAAAAAACAACACAAAAATCATGACGGTTCGTTACTGCAGCAGGCATTGGTAATGGATATCTGTCGTGCCACTTCCCTGGCTGAGCCCGAAAGAGCCGTTGAGGTAACCGACCCGGGATCTGTCAGCACAAAGGGTTTCCCGCTGTCCCCGCCTTCGCGGACTTCGCGACCGATAGGGATCGAGCCCAGAAACGCGATTCCCTGAGCCCGTGCGAATTTTTCGCCTCCGGCTTTACCGAAAATGTAATCTTTCGTACCGTCGGGCAGCTCGTAGTAGCTCATATTTTCCACAAGTCCGAGAATCGGAACATGCACTTTGCGGAACATGCTTACAGCTTTTGAAACGTCGGCAAGAGCGACATCCTGTGGTGTGGTAACGATAACCGCTCCGGTAAGGGGAATGGTCTGCACCAGCGTAAGCTGAATGTCGCCGGTTCCGGGAGGCAGATCGAAAATCAGGTAATCCAGTTCTCCCCATTCAACTTCGGTGATGAACTGCTTTATGGCGCTCGATGCCATCGGGCCGCGCCAGATGACCGCAGTATCGGTTTCGATAAGAAATCCGATCGACATAAGCTTTACCCCGTATTTTTCGACAGGGACAAGGTTTTTATTGACCACCTCGGGTTTTGCGTCGTAGAGGCCGAACATCGTCGGAATGCTCGGGCCGTAGAGATCTGCATCGATCAGGCCGACTTTCGCTCCGCTCGAGGCAAGGCTGACGGCAAGATTTACGGCAAAAGTCGATTTGCCTACTCCGCCTTTGCCGGATGCGACAGCAATAATGTTTTTAACTTTTTTCAGCGGGCGATCTTCTTCATCCTGATGATGGCCGCAGGAGGAGGTGACTTTTGATGTCATATTCACCTCGATTTCATCGGCAATCGGGACATAGGTTCTTACTGCATCGATGCAGGCCTGCCTGATCTGGCTTTTCATCGGACAGGCCGGGGTTGTCAGGACTACACTGAATGAAACCTTGTTCCGTTCATCGATGTGAATATCCCGAATCATGTCAAGCGAGACCAGATCTTTTTTCAGATCGGGCTCCATGACGGTCCGGAGCGCAGCGATAACCTGTGATTCTTCTACGTTATGCATTGATTGACTTTATTGGTGATCAGTAAATAGAGTAAATATGCGAGGAGTGGCCGGACGTTTATTTTTCCATGAAACGCAGTGAAATCGGTACTCCGTCAAGCTGAAACTGTTCACGCAGCTTCTTTTCAAGAAACTTTCTGAAATTGCTTTGTACAAGCTCAGGATTATTGCAGAAAAAAGCAAATACCGGCCAGTGAGAATCGATCTGCGTCATATATTTGATCTTGAGCTCCTTTCCGGACTTTGTTGACGGATGCACCGCGGAGAGCGCCTCTTCAAGAAAGCGGTTCAGAGAGCTGGTGCTGATTTTCCGTGAGCGGTTACGGCTGATCTCTTCTGCGGTATCGATAGCCCGGTACAGGTTCTTTTTTGTCAATGCCGAAATGAACAGCACCGGTATCCATGAGAGGTTGCCCATATGGGAGCGGAGGTTGTCCTCATAGACTTTGCTGGTTTTCGAATCCTTTTCGATGAGATCCCATTTGTTGACCAGCAGCAGCACTCCTTTTTTTCGTTCCTCTGCCATATTGATGATTTTCATATCCTGCTTTTCAAGTCCGGCTCTCGCATCGAGCAGCACAACGGCAACCTGACAGCGTTCGATAGCCTTCTCCGTGCGCAGCGAACTGTAAAATTCAACACCGGCATCGATTTTTGTCCGTTTTCTCAGGCCGGCCGTATCGATCAGCACATACTCCTGCTGCTTGCGGATGAAGCGACTGTCGATTGCGTCTCTGGTTGTACCGGGGATGTCTGAAACGATATGCCTGTTCGTGCCGAGCAGAGCGTTCACGAAACTCGATTTTCCGACATTCGGTCTTCCGACAATGGCAAGTTTGACCGATGTATCATCGTCATCATCGGTATGTTCCGATTCCGGCAGGGATTCCAGAATATCGTCGAGCATATCGGCAACGCCGCTGCCATCCTTGGCTGAGAGGAAATAGGGATTGGTGAAGCCTGTGCTGACGAATGATTCGGCATCGATAGTCAATTGCGGGCTTTCAACCTTATTGACGGCGAAGAAAATCTGTTTGTTCTGAAACGTGCGCTGAAGCAGCTTGCTGATTTCCAGATCGTCGTAGGTCAGTCCGGAGCGTACATCGGTGAGAAATATCACGCAGTCGGCATCGCGTATGGCCGTCAGCGTCTGCTCGATCATCGAGGAGCTGATGACGTCGTTGGCAGCACAGTAGCCGCCGGTATCCATCAGCAGGAACTGTTTTCCCTGCCACTCGCCAGGCATGATATGGCGGTCACGCGTTACACCCGGGGTGCTGTCTACGATTGCGCTCTTCTGGCGAAGAATTCTGTTGAAAAGGGTCGATTTACCGACGTTCGGACGACCTACCAGTGCGATTAAAGGCTTCATAAGGCAAAAGGGTCTTGCAAGGCGCGGCGGCTTTACTGCACTGCCTGAAATTCACAAAGAGAGTAACGGTATAATTTGTAGAATTAAATGAAATATTTTACATTGATAAACTTTATTTTTCGGAAAAGTCCAGTTAATCATATTGTACAGCATGAGCAAGACGTTAAGTTTTAAAACATATTCGGCAAAGCCTGCGGAAGTCGAGCGGAAATGGTATGTCATCGATGCCGAAGATCAGGTTTTAGGAAGAATGGCGGCTGAGATTGCCAGAATTCTCAGGGGCAAGCACAAGCCGCAGTTCACTCCGCATATCGATACCGGTGATTTCATCGTTGTAACCAATGCCGAGAAAGTTGCTCTCAGCGGAAAAAAGATCGAATATAAAACCTACTTTCACCATTCAAACTACCCTGGTGGCGGCAAGTTCGATCATGTAAAGGATCTTCTGAAGAAAAAACCCGAAAAAGTTATCGAACACGCGGTATGGGGAATGCTTCCGCATAACAACCTCGGACGCCAGCTGTTCAAGAAACTGAAGGTCTATGCCGGTTCGGAGCATCCGCACGCATCGCAGTGCCCCGTCGAGCTGAAAGTTAACTAAACCATAATACAGAGGGAATGAAAGAGGTTATCGATACCGTAGGACGCCGTAAAACCTCGGTGGCAAGAGTGTTCATGACGCCGGGCAAAGGCCGGATCATTATCAACAAGCTGCCGGTGGAAGAGTATTTCAAAGATGAGGTGAGACGCAGCAAGGCGCTCAGACCGCTCGCGCTTACCGAAAGAACCGAAGAGTTCGATATTAAAGTCAACGTTCAGGGCGGAGGAATCACCGGACAGTCCGGAGCTGTAAGCCTTGGAATTGCCCGTGCGCTGACCGAGTTCGACGAAACTGTACGCCCGATACTGAAAACCGAGAAGCTCCTGACCAGAGATCCCCGTATGGTTGAGCGCAAAAAATTCGGCCGCAAAAAAGCCCGCAAACGTTTCCAGTTCTCCAAACGTTGATTTTTGTCTTTTTACTTTTTATATCTCAGAAGAAATCCCGCATACCGTGCCATTCCGGATCAGTTCCGGATGAGGCTTCAGGGAAGTGTCCGGCACCGCAAGGTGCCGGATCCCACGGAGCAGAAGCATGGTAAAGGTTCCAACTAAAACAAAAGGATGACAGCAATGCCACAGCAGTTCCAGCTTGAAGAGATGCTCCGCGCAGGAGTGCATTTCGGACACCTTGCCCGCCGCTGGTGCCCGAAAATGAAGCCGTATATTTTTATGGAAAAAAACGGCGTTCACATTATCGATCTTCAGAAAACCCTTGTACTTGCCGATGAGGCCCTCAAAGCCCTCGAAGCTATCGCTTCCACCGGCAGGGAGATCATGTTTGTCGGTACCAAAAAACAGGCCAAGCACATAATTGCCGAAGAGGCCGAGCGTGCAGGCATGCCTTACGTCTGCGAGCGCTGGCTCGGCGGTATGCTGACCAACTTCTCGACCATCCGCCAGAGCATCCGCCGTATGAACGCCATCGACAGAATGGAGACCGACGGTACATTCGATATGATCACCAAAAAAGAACGCCTCATGCTTGCCCGTGAGCGGGAAAAGCTCATGAGGATTCTCGGCGGTATCGCCAATATGACAAGACTGCCTGCGGCGCTCTTTATCGTCGATATCAAAAAAGAGCATATCGCCATCAAGGAAGCCCGTTCACTCGGCATTCCCATTTTCGCGATGGTCGATACCAACTGCGATCCTGAATCCGTAGATTATGTTATTCCGGCAAATGACGATGCCATCCGCTCGATTCAGCTGATGGTCAAGGCCGCAGCCGAAACGGTGGTCAACGCACGAGCACTGAAGGTTGAGCAGGAAGTCCTGGCTGACATGGATGAGCAGGATTCGGAGGACGAAGGAGAGGCCGACGTTGAAGTGAGCGCTGAATAAATAACCTGTATATCAAGTATAGTTCAACAAAAAGAGCGAATTTATCCAATGAGTCAGATTTCAGCTAAAGACGTTAAAGACCTGAGAGATATTACCGGCGTGGGAATGATGGACTGCAAAAAAGCCCTTGAAGAGTCTGCCGGCGATATGCAGAAAGCTATCGAGTATCTTCGTAAGAAAGGCGCTGCGCTTGCAGCTAAAAGAGCTGAAAAAGAAGCTCGCGAAGGTATGGTTGCCATCAGAATTTCCGATGACCGCAAGGCCGGAGTCATTCTCGAATTGAACTGTGAAACCGATTTTGTCGCACGTGGTAATATGTTTACCGGTTTTGCCGCCGCCCTTGCCTCTCTTGCACTCGACAATGCAGCCGCATCTCCTGAAGCGCTGCTTGTTCTCTCTCTTGGCGAAGAGTATGGTAATGAAAAGGTTGACGATGCCATGAAAACCATGACCGGCAGGCTTGGCGAAAAACTTGAACTCAAACGTCTTGCCCTGTTCTTTGCTCCGGATGGTGTCGTTGAATCCTATGTCCATCCCGGCGCACAGCTTGGTTCACTTGTTCAGCTGGTGACCGACAAGCCCGAAGAAGCCAAAGTTCTTGCCAAAGATCTTGCAATGCAGGTAGCCGCGTCTTCACCGATAGTTACCGACCGCTCGGCGGTTCCGGCCGATTATATCGAGAAGGAGATGGAGATTTACCGTCAGCAGGCTCTCGGTCAGGGTAAACCTGAACAGTTCGTCGAAAAGATCGTTACCGGACGACTTGAGAAGTACTATCAGGAGGTAGTGCTTACCGAGCAGTCCTTTATCAAGGACGGCAACATTAAAGTGTCCGATGTGCTCAGTGATTTCAGGAAGAAGCATCAGGCGCAAGTCGATGTTAAAGGATTTTTCCGCTATCAGTTAGGAGAGTAAAAAGAAAAAAGCCTCGTTGTTCGAGGCTTTTTTTTTGACCATATTTATTCAGGATCGGTTTCATAACATCATTGCGACGGAGGATGGCATGCTCAAATACAGACGTATCTTGCTGAAACTGAGCGGGGAATCGCTTGCCGGGGATGACGGGTACGGCATCAATGCCGCAATGCTCGACCGGTATGCCGAAGAGATCCGCGAAGCCAGGGATATGGGGGCGGAAATCGCTCTTGTTATCGGAGGAGGCAACATTTTCAGAGGAGTTTCGGAGGCGGCCGCAAACATGGACCGTGTTCAGGCCGACTACATGGGCATGCTTGCTACGGTCATCAATGCCCTTGCATTTCAGGACGCGCTTGAGCGAAAGGGAATTTACACCAGGCTTCAGACAGCAATTAAAATGGAACAGATGGCTGAACCGTTCATCAGGCGTCGCGCCATACGGCATCTGGAAAAGGGACGGGTCGTGATTTTCGGAGCGGGAACCGGCAACCCCTACTTCACGACCGATACGGCGGCCTCTCTCAGGGCGATCGAGATTGAAGCCGATGTGATCATAAAGGGCACAAGGGTTGACGGCGTCTATGATTCCGATCCCGAAAAAAACCCTCATGCCGAATTTTTTCCGAAAATATCTTATCTCGATGTTATCCGTAAAAACCTTCGGGTTATGGATATGACCGCAATCACGCTCTGTCAGGAAAATGTGCTTCCGATTGTCGTCATGAATATGAATGAAAAGGGCAATTTTACCCGTCTGCTCAGGGGAGAGAAGGTCGGTTCGCTGGTACAGGCCGATGGGGCTTAATCATTCTCGCATTCCGGGCCGGTCTGAAACAGACGGGTAATGGTCTCTTTTATGGCCGGCCATTCGAATCCCCTGTTCCTAAGGAATACTTCAAGTTTCTTTTTCCGCTCGCTCTCGTTCCGACCTTTCAGGGCGGCCGCTTTTCTGACACCTGCCCGATAGCATAGCTCGGCACCGTCATACTCTTTGAGCAGTGTGTCTGCAATATTTTCCGGAACCCCTTTTCTGATCAGATCGTACTGCAATTTTCTTTTGCCGACGGGTTTTCGTCTCGATCGGCTGCGGATAAACTCTTTTGCAAACGCCTCGTCATCGATAAGCTGTTTCTGAACAAGATAGTCCAGCACTTCCTCGACAAGCTCTTTCTGATATCCTTTTTTCAGCATTTTGCCGGCCAGTTCAAATCTGCTGTGGCTTCGCAGGGAGAGCAGTTTCAGCGCGTAAGCTGTGGCTTCGTTTTTTGAATGATCTGCCATTTTTTCAGCTCCTGAAAAATTTCGGAAAACAATCTGTTTTTCATTTATTTGCAACCCTGACTCAAAGGAAAATACCATTCCCGACCGGTAAAGAGAATGATGAATTCTGTAAAGCATATAGGAGATGTGGTTTGCGCGATCATTGAACGTAATGGACGCATTCTCATCGCACAGCGTCCGGAAGGAAAATCCCTGCCGTTGAAATGGGAGTTTCCGGGCGGCAAGGTTGAAGAGGGGGAATGCGCGCCCGAAGCGCTTCGCCGGGAACTTTGCGAAGAACTTGGGATTACTGTAGCTGTCCGCCGTCCGTTGACTCCGGTACGGTACGCATATGAATCTTTCTCGCTGCGTCTGCTTCCGTTTCTCTGTGAAATAGAATCCGGAGAACCGATTCTGCATGAACATTGCGCTCTGGCCTGGGTTATGCCCGAAATGATCGACTCCTATGACTTTCCGGCAGCGGATATTCCGATACTTGCGGAATATCGACTTCTTCGTTCAGGCAGGACGGCATGAGGGCGAAGTATATCATCGGGATATACTCCTCTTGTTGCATATTCAGGTTTATTTCTTTTTTTTTAAATCAGTTGGACTAATTATAACGGCTTACCGGTTCTCTCCGGCAAGCATCCATCCGGAGGTTTTCGTGGCACATACGGAACATGCATCGATACGCGATGTTTTCAGCATGCCGGTCATCGTGGCGGCACTGGGCTACTTTGTCGACATTTACGACCTTGTACTTTTCAGTATTGTGAGGGTGCCCAGCCTTAAGGCTCTTGGTATCGGAGATGCTTCGCTCATCGATGACGGAGTTTTTCTTTTGAACATGCAGATGATCGGCATGCTGCTCGGCGGCATACTCTGGGGGTGGCTCGGCGATAAAAAGGGGAGGATCAGGATCATGTTCGCCTCGATCCTCATGTATTCGGTTGCCAATATCGCCAACGGTTTCGTGACCTCGCTGCCCGCGTACGGGGTGCTTCGCTTCATCGCAGGCGTCGGGCTTGCCGGGGAACTCGGAGCGGGCATAACGCTGGTTTCCGAAATCCTGCATACCCGCATTCGCGGTTACGGCACCATGCTGGTCGCTTCGATCGGCGTTTCCGGTGCGATTCTTGCAAATTTCGTCGCCAACAGTTACGACTGGAGAACGGCATTTTTCATCGGCGGAGCTCTTGGGCTGCTTCTTCTGCTTGCCCGGTTCAAAGTCGCCGAATCCGGCATGTTCCGTACCATGGAGCAAACAACCTCCATAAGTCGCGGGAACATGCTTGCCCTCTTTACCGACCGCAGCCGTTTTTTCCGCTACCTGAACTCCATCATGATCGGCGTGCCGATATGGTTCGTCGTTGGCGTGCTCATCACCTTCTCGCCTGAATTCGCACTCGATCTCGGTATCGCCGAACCGGTATCCGCAGGCAACGCAGTGATGTTCTGTTATCTCGGCCTGGTCTTCGGAGACCTGTCGAGCGGCCTGTTGAGTCAGCTCCTGCAAAGCAGAAAGAAAGCCGTACTGCTTTTCATGGTGATGACCGTTGCCGCGGTTGCGCTTTATTTCCTGCAGGGGAGCAGTTCGGCATCCTTCTTTTACGGAGTCTGCGCTTTCCTTGGTTTCGCAGGAGGTTACTGGGCAATTTTCATTACAGTAGCTGCCGAGCAGTTCGGCACCAATCTCAGGGCGACGGTTGCCACAACCGTGCCCAACCTCGTGCGAGGAATGGTAGTGCCCATTACCATGCTCTTTCAGTTCAGCCGCGGCTTTCTCGGGCTGCGTTACGGCGCGCTTCTTGTCGGCGGCATCTGCGTCTTAGCGGCATTTCTCTCTCTTGCCGCGCTTGAAGAGACCTTCCACAAAGACCTCGACTATTTCGAAGAGTTCCTCTGAACAGAGCATCTCCGTATTTCCCCTTTTCCAGCCGGATGAACTGAATTGCATCCGGCTGCTTCATTTGCCGTTTACCCTTTTTTCGGAATAACGAGAGTTTGCAAAACGTCAACAGAGTTGTTGCAAGCCCGTAATAAAACTGTTCTTGCACTGTCTTATCATTGTGAAGATTTTCTGGTCACCGTACCCTTTATGCCACAACTTCAACCAAGACAGGAGCCTCCCCATGTCTGCAATCAAACAACAACACGTTCTTATCGGATCCATAGAATTGCCAGGATCGGAGATAACGGCATACCACGCAGCAACCAGAACGGCATTTGTAATCGGCGGTAATGATGAATTGTATGTCGTCAGCCTTCTCGATCCCGCCAACCCTTTACTGACAGCAAAAATCAGGCTTGCCGGCAATGCGCAGAGCGTCGCGGTCAATGCAGACGGCCTGGTCGCCGTCGCTGTTGACCAGGAAGCAACGATTTTGGGCAGTACGGCAACGTACCATGCCGACGGACTGGTTCAGTTTTTTACTATCTCCGGTACGACCGTAATACCTGCAGGCCAGGTCACTGTAGGTTCGCTGCCAGATTCCATTGCCTTCAATGAAGACGGCACGCTGCTTGTCACCGCGAACGAAGGTGAGCCGAACATGTTCTATACCTCGGCAGATGATTCGATGGATCCTCTCGGCAGTATCTCGATTATCGAAGTCAATGCTGCAACTCCGGCTTCATCGGGTGTTACAACACTGACTTTCGACGGCTACAACGATCAGCTTGAACAGTTGCGCAATAAAGGTATCCGGATTTCCGGCGACGATGGGGCAGACGGCATCGATGGCAACCTCGTTGCCCAGGACATGGAACCGGAATATGTCTCCATCAGCGGCAACAAGGCGTATGTAACCCTTCAGGAGAACAACGCCATTGCGATTGTCGATCTGACAAAGAAAAAAATAGAGGCCATCCATCCTGTCGGACTGAAAGACTGGGATCGCGGCACTCCCGAAGCGACCAGCTATGAATTCGATATCGCCTATCCGGGAGACAGGCCCGATTTCAACGAGAACGGCCAGGTCGATGACGGAGAGGTGGTTGCCGGCGGTCTTTCAGGGCTCTGGTATGAAGGCAAGGAGACGATCGACGGAACCGAATACGAAATTTTTTATACCATTACCGATCGAGGCCCGCAGGCCGCAAGTATCGGAGATCGCGAAGGCGATAATCCTGCAGACCCGAACAACGGCGGTAAAATCTTCGACGATCCCGACTATCCGATAACTGTTTACAAGCTCGGCAAGGCAAATGGCCAGATCGTTGAGCTTGGCAGCACAACGCTCAAGGTTCCGGACGGGAATGGCGGCTTCCGCGATTCTTCCGGCCTCGGAATGCTCGACCGCAACGATGCGGCCTATGAGCTTACCGGGCAGGATGGGAATGGCTTCAATACCTACGAGCTTGTCGGCAAGGATCAGTTCGGTCTTGATACGGAATCGATCCTGCACCTGACGATTCCCGGACTGAACAGCGGCAATCCGGTTTTTGCCGTCGCTGACGAATACGGCCCCCAGATCGCCATTTTCGATGCCGCTTCAGGGAACCTGATTCATCGTATTATGCCAGCAGGAACCAATTTTGCGGCTGCAGCCAATATCGAGTATGCCGATGTTCCGGCATACACCTTTCAGACGCTTCCCGAAGTATACAGCACCATCTTCAACAACCGCGGTTTCGAGGCGATGGCCTGGAACAGCGATGACGGGCTGCTCTACGCATTCGTACAGAGCCCCCTGAGGCCGTCGGGTTTCGATAACCAGGAGGTTGTCCGGATTGTCGCAGTCGATCCGGTTTCTGGTGTGGCCGTTCATGAATACATCTATTCGCTTACCGGCGAGAAAGGGCAGGACAAGATCGGCGACGCAGTCTATGATGCGGAACGCGATGTTTTCTATGTCATCGAACGCGACTCGGGAATAACATCGAATGCAAATAAAACGATTTTCGAAATCGATCTCGCCGGGGCTACGGACACGCTGGACTATACTCTTGGCACGAACGGTAAAAGCTGGGAGCAACTGCTTGGTGCCGGCGTAACGCAGCCGGAGCTCGCAGATGTCGAGAGTCTGGCCGATGCGCTGCAGGGCGATATTGTTTTTGTAAACAAGAACGAACTGCTCAATATCCCTTCCCTCGGCATCGATCCCCGTTTCGACAAGACAGAGGGGCTTGCGCTCAAGCCGGACGGAACGCTCGTGGTCGGTTTCGACAACGACTTTGTCCATGTTGACGGTCGGCCTGACAACATACTGGTGGAAATAGGATTCAACGAGCTTGCAGTCGATACCTCCGACAAGGATGGGGGGATCGATCCCGGACATCGACCATTCTACGGCATGCGCATGCCCGACGGTATCGATACCTATCAGTATAACGGCGAAACCTTCGTCGTCATGGCCAACGAAGGCGACGGCAGAATCCGTCCGGATGCGGTCAATTTCGTGGTCGATGAAGCGTACGATAAAAAATACCTGAAACTTGTCGATACCATCCCTGCAGGAGCCGAACTTGTCGAATCGATCACCGATCCGCTGACAGGCTTGCCCGTTCATGTTATCGTGTCCGACAACACGGATCCCGATGCCGAAAAAGTCGAAGAAGGTGACGAATTTTTCCTCACCATGAAGTACGGCTGGAAGTCGGACGACTACTTCTATTCCGATGAAACCCGTCTCGTTGATTACGAAGACCTTGACAGACTGAATCAGTATCTCCAGGAGGAAGGGGGTAAAAAAGGGGAAATCGGGCGCCTTAAAACCGTGAATACGGAAGTTTACCTTACCGGGGATGCTGCTGAAGATCAATCGCCAGAACAGGTGATCGGCTTCGGCGGACGCTCGTTTTCCATCATGGACAGCAAGGGAAATATCGTCTACGACAGCGGCGACCTGACCGAACAGGCCGCGATTGCCGCCGGCGTGTACGACGACGGGCGCTCGGACGACAAGGGAACAGAGCCGGAGAATGTCACGCTTGCCGAGGTTGATGGTCGTATCTATGCCTACGTTGGCCTTGAACGGGTTAACAGCGTGGTCGTGTTCGACGTCAGCAATCCGTACGATGTGGAATTTGTCGAACTTCTCGATGTCAATGGCGACACGGGATTCGTTTCGCCTGAAGGTCTGGTTACCGGCAGCGGCTTGCTGATCGTCTCCAACGAGGTCGAGCCGGGTCTTGCGATCTACGCCCTTCCCGATACGCCGACTGTTGAAAGACCTCTTGAAGACGTTACGGTGCAGGAAGACTCGAAGCTGGAGCATATAGTGCTGGCCGATGCCTTTGCCGATATCGAGGAAGGCGACAGTCTGACTTACACGGCGACGCTTGCCGATGGTTCTGCTCTGCCGGACTGGCTGCAGTTCGACGCATCGCATCACGATATCGAGACGATGGAAGAGTACTTCCTTGCTGGCGGATCGGCTGCCAAGGCGACCGACTCGGCCTCGGCGATCACGGCGATGGTGACGGGCGAGAAGACCGACGCGGGCAACCTCTCGTGGGCGTACGGCGATCCGGCTGACGGAGCGCTGACGACCATCGCCGAAACGCTGCGCGACGATTACGGCTTTGCCATCGGCGTGGCCAGCACGGTAGAGTTCTCGCACGCCACGCCAGCCGGAGTGGTGAGCCACAACGTGAATCGCGGCAATACATGGGCCATTTCGCATGAAATACTGACGGAAACGCAGCCGGAAGTGGTGATCGGTGGGGGCCTGGACAGCTATTTCGCCAAGGCGGGTGTTTCCAAGACGCCGACCGATACCGATTCGGATGCCGACAACAACGGCTACAACGACGAATACGACGCGTTCGTCAATGGCACCCACGGTACGGAGTACGTATATGTTGATCGTGAAAGCGGCGTCGATGGCGGCGATGCGCTTAAGGCGGCGGCAGCGGAAGTCGATCTTTCGGCAGGCGAAAAGCTCTTCGGGCTGTTCGGCACTTCAGGCGGCAATTTCGAGTACTACGATGTGGCCGACACTCCGGGCACGGCAACCATCACGCGCAGTACGGGCGACGGTACCCCGGCGGTTGACGAAGACCCGACAATGGCCGAAATGGTGAATGCATCGCTGACGGTGCTGAATCAGGACAGCGACGGCTTCTTCGTGATGTTCGAGCAGGGCGACATCGACTGGAGCAACCACGCCAACGACTACGAAGCCATGATCGGCGGCGTCTATGATCTCGATCTCGCGGTTACGGAAGTCGAAAACTATGTGGAGAGCGGCGCCAATGGCATCAACTGGTCGAACACGCTGGTGATCGTAACCAGCGACCACTCGAACAGCTACATGCGCAACGAGAACGTACTAAGCGTCGGCGATCTGGGCGAAGTGGGCACGGACGTGACCTACGCCTCGGGCGGCCACACCAACGAGCTGGTGACGGTCACGGCGCGCGGCGCGGGCGCGGAGTACTTCGACACGCTGTCGGGCCAGATTTACGCCGGAACGGAGATCATCGACAATACGCAGATTTACGCAGCGATGATGAACGCGGCAGAGAACGCCGGCGCGGAGCACATCATTCTGATGGTCGGCGACGGCATGAACATCGAGCACGAAATTGCCGCCAGCCGTTACCTGTACGGCGAAGACTTCGGCCTCTCGTGGAATGACTGGGGCACGCTGGAAGATGGCTGGTCAGGCTACGCCACGACATGGGACGTGACCTCGTACAACACCTACGCCGGGCTGAACGGGGCAGATTCTTACAGCGAAGCGACCATCGATCCGCTTATCGGCTACGATCCGTCGAAGGGCGGCGAAACCCCTTATCCGGTAGCGATGACCTTCAGCGGAACTCCGGATAACGGCGATGTCGGTACGCTGGAGATACTGGTTACCGCAACGGATGAAGACGGCGCGGCGATCACCCAGACCTTCGAACTGACGGTAGAGAATACCAACGATGCACCGACGTTGGCTGAACCGCTTGAGGATGTGGTGACTGCTGCAGATTCGAAGCTGGAGCATATAGTGCTTTCCGACGCATTCGACGATGTGGATGCGGGTGACAGTCTGACTTACACGGCGACGCTTGCCGATGGTTCTGCGCTGCCGGACTGGATGCAGTTCGACGCATCGCATCACGACCTTGATACGATGGAAGCGTACTTTCTTCCTGGCGGCAATCCCGATAACGCGACTGGATCGGGTCCGGCTACGGATTCGGCTTCCGCAGGTACGGCAATTGCCACAGGGGTAAAAACCGTCGATGGCAATATCGCCTGGGAAAGAACCGACGGTGCCGGCGGCGAAATCGAGACCATAGCCGAAACGCTCAGGGAAGATATGGGGTACGCAATCGGCGTCGCCAGCACCGTACCGTTCTCGCACGCCACGCCGGCCACTTTTGTGAGCCACGACGTCAGCCGCAACAACTACTGGGACATCGCGCATGAGATTCTGTTCGAAACGCAGCCGGAGGTTGTGATCGGCGGCGGCATGGAGAACAGCAACTTTGCCAAAGCGGGTGTTGCCAACACGCCGACGGATACCGACAAGGATGTCGATAACAACGGCTACAACGACGATTATGATGCGTTTGTCAACGATACCGACGGTACGAAGTACGTATATGTGGATCGTGAAAGCGGAGTCGACGGCGGCACTGCCCTGGCAGCCGCTGCGGCGACCGTCGATTTGTCCGATGGCGAAAAACTGTTCGGTCTGTTCGGCACATCGGGAGGCAACTTCGAATATTACGAAGCGTCCGATACGCCGGGTACGCCTTCGCTTACACGCGGCATTGAAGACCCGACGCTTGCCGAGGTTACCAACGCATCGCTCTCGGTGCTGAACCAGGACGAGGACGGATTTTTCATCATGATCGAGCAGGGCGATATAGACTGGACCAACCACGCCAATGACTACGAGCACATGGTGGGCGGCGTCCATGACCTCGATGAGGCAGTCAAGGCCGCCGAAACGTTCGTCGAAAGCGGATCGAACGGCATCGACTGGTCGAACACGCTCATCATCGTCACGAGCGACCATTCGAACAGTTACCTGCGAGCGCAGGAAGAGCTGGGCCTCGGCGATCTGCCTGCACAGAGCGGCAGCAGCTATCCTGACGGCGAAGTGACCTACGGAACGGGCGGTCATACCAACGAGCTGGTGAGCATCTATGCCCGCGGCGCGGGATCGGAATTGTTCGAAGAGGCAGCCGGCGACATCTACGCAGGCACGGAGATCATTGACAATACGCAGATTTACGACGTTATGATGGAGGCGGCAAAAGAGGCCGGGGCCGAGCACGTGATCCTCTTCATCGGAGACGGCATGAACATCGAGCACGAAATAGCCGGAAGCCGCTATCTCTATGGCGAGGATTACGGTCTTGCCTGGCAGGACTGGAGCGAAGAGGAAGATGGCTGGTCGGGTTACGTTACCACCTGGGATGTGACGGCGTATAACAAGTATGCAACAGCAGCAGGAGAGGCGGTCTACAGCGAAGCGACCATCGATCCGCTTATCGGCTACGATCCGTCGAAGGGCGGCGAAACCCCCTATCCGGTAGCGATGACCTTCAGCGGTACCCCGGCGGAATCGGAAGCAGGAATATACGAGATCCTCGTTACCGCTACCGATGAAAGCGGCGCTTCGATAAGCGATGTCTTCACATTGACCGTAACAGACAGGGAGTATGGCGAAAGCGAGGGAGACGATACGCTGACAGGGGACAGGAACGATGACGTGATCTACGGCGACGCAGGCAACGACAGGCTTACCGGCAACGATGGCGACGATATTCTCGTTGGCGGCACCGGCGACGACACCATGGTGGGCGGCAAGGGCAACGATACCTACTATGTGGACAGTGAAGGCGACGTCGTCCGGGAAAGCAATTCCATTTTCGGCGGGTTTTTCAGTCTCTTCGGGATCGGTTCAAACGGAACTGATACCGTGAAGTCGGAAGTGGACTGGCAGCTCGACGCGGGTTTGGAAAACCTTGAACTTCTGGGTGACGCCGATATCGACGGAACCGGTAACTATCTGAACAATAACCTGACCGGTAACGAGGGAGATAACTGGCTCGAAGGATTGTTCGGCAACGACAGGCTCATCGGCAACGGCGGCGACGATATCCTCGATGGCGGGTGGGGCAACGACGTACTGCTCGGCGGAGCGGGTGCCGACAGGCTTACAGGCGGCTGGGGTCGCGACACCTTTCTCTACAACAGTGAAAACGAAAGCGGCCTTACGGTCGAGAGTATGGACGTCATCAGCGACTTCTCTTCCCGTCAGGACAGGCTCGACCTTTCCGGAATGGACGCCAATACCACCGTTGCGGGAGACCAGACATTCAGCAGTATCATTCTCGGCAGCTCCGACGCTTTCAGCGGAGCAGGCCAGCTCAGATTCGAGAGTTCAACGGGGATTCTGTACGGCAACACGGACGGAGATGCAGATGCGGAGTTCTCCATCAAGCTTTCAGGCTTGAATACCCTTCGTTCCTCGGATATCGTACTTTAAGCTGCGATTCGGAATTCTTCAACGGCTTTTCCCTGCTGTTCGCCATGTCACCTTTTCCCCATAAAGGTGTATGGCGGACAGTTTTTTTTATCGGTTTGTCTCTCGATGGCAGTTCTCTCTGGCAATAATTTCTTATAATTCGGGAAAGCTTCGTGGATTCCGGTCGTTCCGGAACACAGATCGGACACATCGCAGAGATATTTCGGGTTCATGTCGACAGCAAGAGAGAGTTACAACTTCCAGAAAATCATCGCCATCACCGGCGTTCTGCTGCTTGTCGTCAAGTTCGCGGCATGGTACATGACCCGTTCGGTGGCCATTCTCACCGATGCGTTCGAAAGCATCGTCAATGTCTCCAGCGGATTCATAGGGCTTTACAGCCTCTATATTTCCGCAAAACCGCGCGATACCAGCCATCCCTACGGGCACGGAAAAGCAGAATTTATATCGTCCGCCATCGAAGGGACTCTCATTACCGTGGCCGGTCTGCTCATCATCAATGAAGCGGTACAGAACCTTCTCCATCCGCATGCTGTCGGAAAGCTCGATTCAGGCATTCTGCTCGTAAGCCTTACCGCAGCGGTCAACTGGCTCGTAGGCACGCTTGCCGTGCGCAACGGCAGAAAAAACAACTCGCTTGCCCTTGTCGCAAGCGGCAGGCATCTGCAGTCGGACACCTGGTCGACTGTAGGCATCATAGCCGGACTGGCTCTTCTTGCCCTGACCGGCATGATATGGCTCGACAGCGCGGTAGCCCTGATTTTTGCCGTCGTTATCATTGTAACCGGTTTCCGGATTCTCCGCAGTTCGCTCAGCGGCATCATGGACGAAGCAGATACCGAACTGCTTGAAAAAATAGTCGATCTGCTGCAGGTCAATCGCCGTGAAAACTGGATCGACCTGCACAATCTCAGAATCATCAAATACGGCAGCGTGCTGCATCTCGACTGTCACCTTACCGTGCCCTGGTACCTTAACGTCCGCGAAGCGCAGAAGGAAATCAATAAACTACAGCGCCTGATTCGTCAGCATTTCGGTGAAAGCGTGGAACTGTTCGTGCACACCGACGCCTGCCTCAGGTTTTCCTGCAGCATCTGCACGAAACAGGAGTGCGAAGTGCGTCAGGCCGATTTCGAACAGTCCGTGGAATGGACGGTGCAGAATATTTCACGGGATTGCATGCACAAGGCCGGAGACCAGGAATAAGCATATTTCCGGCGGTCGCCGCCGGCAGGATGGCCGCGAACAACAATAAAACAAGGGCGATGAAAGTACTTGTTACAGGAGCATCGGGATTCATCGGATCGCACGTCGCAGTGCGCTGCGAGCAGGAGGGATACCACGTCAGGGCGCTGGTTCGCAAAGGCAATGCTGCGATTCCCCGTCTGCAGGAACAGGGGATAACGGTGATCGAAGGCGATATCCGAGATGCGGCGGTTGTCAATCGGGCAGCGGAAGGGTGCGATATCATTGTTCATGCTGCAGCTGTCGCCTCCGATTGGGGTGAACCGCAGGATTTTATCGACATCAACATCGGCGGTACGCGCAACGTCGCCGAAGCCGCGCTTCAGAACCGGGTCGGCAGGCTCGTGTACCTCAGCTCGATAGAAGTGTTCGACCATGTAAAAAGCGAGAGAATCGACGAGCGGACACCCTTTCATCCCAGAAACCAGCCCTATCCCGATACGAAAATCGCAGCGACCAGACTGACAGGGGAGTATGCCGCAAAAGGGCAGGAAATTTCGATTGTCTATCCCTCCATGGTTTACGGGCCGGGAGATCGTACCATCTTTCCGCTGCTTGCCGACGGCATCAGAAAAGGTCAGCTCTTTTACTGGGCGCATCATGCCCGAATGACCCTCATCTATATCGACAATCTCGTCGATCTTATCATGCTTGCCGCAACGCATCCTGCTGCGGCAGGGGAAGGGTTTCTTGCCTGCGATACAGCACACCTCACCTTCGAAGCTTTCTGCGACGGGCTTGCCAGGGGCATTCAAGTTCGCCCCCCGTTTATTTACATTCCGTTCAGTCTGGCCTACCTGCTTGCCTCGATGATGGAAATGACCTACAGGCTGACCGGAAGCGATACGCGCCCGATGTTGACCAGGCAGGCGGTCACGCTGCTTGCATCGAGGGCCATGTTCGATACTTCGAAGGCCCGTAACCGGCTTGGATGGAACCCGAAAGTTTCCTATGACGATGGCTTCCGCAGAACCCTCGATTGGCTGCTCGGCATTGATCCACGGGAATGGAAGTGTAAATGAACCTGTCGGAATCGATGCAGGCAGGTACATCCATGTCGTCCCGATCCCCGGCAGGTTTCAATTAGGCATTTGCATTGCGGCATTTAACGCCGGGCGATGCGTAATCTCTTTTACAAAAACTTTTTACAAAAAAGCTTGTGATGCTGTTGTCCGATTGGTATGTCGTTTGCTTCGGGTACAGCGGAAGATTACGAGTACCCGAGGCGGCGATTGGAGTGCGAACGCTTGGCAGGTTTACAGCGTTATACTATGTATAAACTGAGTTGGTTGTTATAGGTGAATAATTATTATCAGGGAGAGTAGGTATGAAAAAAGTCATGTATGTGTGCATCCTGTCCGGGATCGCCTCAGGGTTTTCTCCGGCAGCGATGTCGGCCGCAACGGTGGATGGTGCTGCGGTTTTTACCAGAAATTGCAGCGTTTGTCATCCCTTGAATCCGCCCCCGAAATCCGCTCCGCCGGTTATGGCCCTGGCTAACCGTTACCATGAAAAGTTTGCCACCAAACAGCAGGGTGTCGCTCACATGGCGGCATTTCTCAAAAAACCCGATAAAAACAGGGCGGTCGATACCCAGGCGGTATCGCGTTTCGGGCTGATGCCTGCCATTTCGCTTACGGATGCTGAACTGAAGGCCGTAACCGGATGGTTCTGGGATCAGTACAATCCGGCAGTAGGTAGAGGCCGTGGTATGGGCGGTGGTCAGAGAAGACTTATGAACCAGTGAAAGAGGAAACAAACATGAAAAAATCGTTCAGCTGGCGTATATTCATCAGCTTCGGACTTCTGCTCGCCTTTCTGATGCTGCTTGTATCGGGAGTCATTCTCTATATCTCTCCTCCCGGAAGGGTGGCGAACTGGACCGACTGGCGAATGCTCGGTCTGACCAAAACAGCATGGGCCAATCAACACTCGATTTTCGGCTTTGCGTTCGCTCTTCTCTCGATATTCCATCTTTTCGTCATCAACTGGAAGGCGTTTTTTTCGTACCTCAAAGCCAAGTCAGCCATCGGCCTGAAAAGTCCGGTCGAGCTGTTCGGCAGCATCCTGCTTGCGCTGCTCTTCGGGTTCGGCACCTACTTTGCCATCCAGCCTTTTTCGGCGGTTATCGATTTCGGCGACAACGTTTCCGCATCATGGGAGCAAAGGGACAAACAGCCCCCCGTACCTCATGCCGAGACCATGACGCTTGTCGAACTCGCACAGCAGCCGGGGCTTGGCGGTGATGCCGAAGCTCTGAAGGCGAAGCTCGAAAAAGCCGGATACACGGTTGGTTCGGTTCAGGAGACTCTTGCGGACATAGCCATCAGGAACAGTACAACGGCGGAAAAGATCTACAGGTATATCGCTCCGGAAAAAAGCGGAGCAAAGAAGCTGCCTTCCGAAGGACTTGGCCGTAAAACCCTGCAGGAGATAGCCGACGAGCAGGGAATATCGGTCACTTCGCTGCAGCTTGCGCTTCGCCAGAAAGAGATTGAAGCCGAACCCGGCATGACCCTGAAAGCGATAGCCGAAAGGAACCATATCGAAATGAGCGAGTTACGCGGTATGATCGAAACCATGATCAGCCCGTAAGCAAGCCCGGAATGGCGGAGGAGGGGCTTCCATCCCTCCTCCGGCTCGAACATCGCGTCCTGTCCGTTCTCTCTTGAGCCGCAAGGCTGCAATCAAATCAGTTCAGGCAGACAAAGCGGGCGACACGCCCTCGGCGAGACGAAATCCTTCGACTGGCCGTTGCATGCATTTTTCAGAATGCCTGCTCGTTTATTGTGTGCAACATGCCAGCCCTTTCCCTTCCTTCGCTCTATAGGGGACGCTCCTTATTATCATTACATTTTTGGGATGTAAGCAGTGGGCGGAATATCGTTTTATTCCAATTTTGTTTAAATAATGCGTTTATAATCCAGGGCGGGAAGATTGTGGGCCGTGGGCCGTGGGCAGTTGGCGGTGGGCGGGAAGTTTGTATTCGGTAGCCGGGAAGAGGGGTATCGTTCGCGGGACGAACGGGAGTATGCTCGCTGTCGCATCGCGGAGTATAGCTCGCTTCGCGGCAGAAGATGGGAGGGGCTAAGTACTGAGTGGAGATCGGAAGAACGTGCGGAGTGATACGGGTCAGGTTGAAGAGGTTGGATAGCTTCTCCGATTGTTATGCGCCCATGTTCACGGGCAAACCCGACGATCTGCAAAAAATTTTCGGGCATGAATGTCATGACGATTTTTTCTCATTCCTCTTTTTCTTTCCAAAATGTTTTCAGGACGGAAGTTGAAAGAGGGAAGTCATTCATGCACATCTCTACCGCCTGGTTTACGAAAAAAACGACCTGATGCGTGTCAAAAAAGTTTGCCTGCACGATACTTCCTGTTCATTGCAATTGAATGAGGGTATGCATATCATTCAGTTCTGTCTTGCGCGGGCCGTAACCGTAAGTAGCGGCGCCTCTTTCCGCCGATAAGGCGGATTTGTTGCTTTTGCCGTAAATGATTTGAATTGCCGGAAATGATAAAAGGGGTGAAAATGGAAAGAAGGTATGAGGTGGGTGGCGATTATTTTCGTGAAAAAGTTATCGCCGCTGTTTTTTTTGGATTCAGAACTATTAAAAATCCCGTATCCATAACGGTTCATCCTGAACTGATGATGAGGATAAGGGATGATTTCAGGAACAAAGTGGTCGCACCGAAAAATATTGGAGATGTGGAAATGTTGTTCGGACTGCCGGTAATCGAGGATGCTACAAAAGAGAAGGATCATATTTCTGTAAATTAAGGGACAACGCCGATTGCCCCGTTACCGGCCACTTCGAAAATCCTTACACAGAAAAAACGGAAACTCGCGGCCTCATGCAAACCGGCAGGGGCGCTCCTTATTACTGTAATTAATGGCGCCAGGATGCCTTCCAGGGTGTTGTCCGGGTGTTGCGGGATTCTTTTGTCCGGAAAGCGAAAATGCTTCGAAGGTCAGCTGCGGGTTGACAGATTGGCGACAAAGGCTCCGCAGTTATGGCTGTATGCAGCGGGTTAAAAATCCTGTATCAATATGGATATTTTTTATCGGGAATTGCGGCGATGATTCATTTTGTTTTTTATATCTTCCTTCGAGAAAAGAGGTTATCGCTCTTTGACCTGTGGTGTGCCTGATCGGGTTATGCTATGGTAAAAGGACGCGGAGCTACTACCCCTCAGCCGGTTGCTGCGCGACTGGGTCGCCCGGATCCGGAAAGCTTTGTCTGTCATGCATAGTCGTTTACATAACAGATCAACAAAAAAGGAGCATACCCCATGCAAATCTGTAACGAAGAGCCAATTCGCACCCTCGCCTATCAGCTCTGGCTCGATCGCGGCGCACCTTTCGATAACACTCAGGATATCGACTGGCTGGAGAGCGAACGAATAATTTTATCCCGGTCTATCGATCCCGTAATTGACCCGGTCGTAAGTGAACCGGATGAAACGGACTCTTCCGCAGAGGTTCCTGCGCCTCCCGAAGTGACCGGTTCTGCACGGAGAACGAACAAGTGGATGCAGGCTCACTGGGAGCAGATCGGCTTCAAGCCGCTCAAGGAGCTTTGCCTGCCGAGTACGCACGACTCCGGAACATATCGGCTGGATCTGAAACTCGCTCCTGATGCAGCGGATCTCATAAAGACGCTCTATGACTATGCCGATACCGATAACAATGCGACCGGCGTCCGCAAGTACATCCGGGGGATGGCCGTCTGCCAGAGCCTCACTATCCGGGAACAGCTCGACAGCGGTATTCGCGTTATCGATCTGCGTGTCTGCAAGGTGGACGGCGTGTACTATTGCTGCCATGCCCTCCTTGGGGACGAAATACGCGTGCTCCTGAAGGATATGGCCGAGTTTCTCGCCGCAAATCCCTATGAGGTTGTTTTTGTGAAGGTCGGCCTTAAGGAGATGAGCGACGCGGAAGAAACAGAGGCGTGGTCGTATCTGGTGGAGAACACTGCGCCGTATGGCATAAAATACCCAAAGGACAAGGTTGAAGGCGACAAAAGCCCGATCGATCCGGATTTTTCAATGGAGACGCTTGCTTCGCTGAAGGCAAATAAAGATCGTCGGTGTCTGCTGTTATCGGATGACTATTTTTCGAGCAATTACTCTGAGGAGATGACAACCACTGATGGGGTTATCTCCCGGCTGGAAAGCAAGACAACGGATATCGACGGGGAAGAGCGGGCGAATCGCGAGGCGAAGAGAGAGAGCGGAAAACCGACTGCCATAGATCGCAGGCTTTTCGAAGCGCAATGTTTTCGGCCTACGAGCCCGTTCAATTACGGGGCGGGATATATTCAGGCGGAAGGCGCAATTTCGCTTGGAGCGCTGGCCGGTCTTGCGGGACTATCATTAAATTACGTTCCGCTACTGAAGACGGTGTTCAAGGGAGATGAGCATACTCCTGTTCCGGCAAACCTTCATGAAAACGCGCAAAACTCGAGAAGTATCGTTCGGGAGTACTTTACCTGGCTTGCCGGCAATCCCCATATAGCCCGTCCGCAGGTTATCAACTGCGACTATTTTCAGGAGGTTCCGCTTGTCGATATCGCCATACAGATCAGCATAGGTCAGCCCGTTCCCGATCTTTCGGGGGTTCAGGATATTCCGGTTCCGGAACTCAGGATGGACTGGTTCACGGCGACGGTGGGCTGGGTTCCAAATCTGGTGGCTTTTGCCGCAATGCTGGCGGGTGTGGGTTGCTGCGATCTTGGAAGGTACCTGGACGATAACATTCCCGGTATTACCGGAGATGTGCTCGGTGCCGCTCTGAAAGGAGCGGGATATGCCTGTGGCGAAGTTGCTCAAACTATCCATACCGTTCTGAAACTGACTGCCGACGAGCTGAACACGGTGCTTCGTCAGATCGGGTATGCATCCGATGAAATTGAACAGGCATTCGTCACCATGGGAGAGGGATTTGTGGATTTCTTTTCCGATGCCGGAGAGGAGGCTGAACGGATAGCCCTGGAGGCTGCCCGTGTTGCCGAAGAGGCTGCCCGACAGGCAGAGAATGCTGCCAGGATTGCTGCTGCGGAGACCGCAAGAGTAGCCGAAGAGGCTGCCCGACAAGCCGAGGAAGCCGCACGGATCGCTGCAAGGGAGGCTGAGCGGATAGCCCGTGAAGCCGCACGGGTTGCCGAGGACGCGGCAAGGGCGACTGCGAATGCGTTGAATCCGACAAGGTGGTAATTGCGCTGCATAACGCAACAGGTCTGTCATTTCAAACAATAGAAGAGAAAGGGTTTTCTTATGAAAGATATACATGCATTTGTCGTGCAGCTCAACGATGCGGCGTTTCGCAGGGAGATAGCCGTTCCGTTTTCGCAGCTTGAAGAGGGTGACTGGAATGGTGTTGTGCAATTGGCCGCTCGTTACGGCTATACCTTCGGGACGGATGATCTGAAAAAAATTGCAGAGGCAAACCCCGGTTTTTTTAAGGGATCGGGCAAGGACCCGTCGCTGGGTTGGGATGTTTCGGCATTATCCTTGCTCTAAGGCGTTCGGAAGCAATGCTTTGGAGTCAGTAACCTTTCAGCCTGCGGCCGTTCAGCCCGATGAGCTTCGACGGCTGCAGGCTTTTTCTTTTGGAGCAAGCAGGGATATGCATGCCAGCGAAGGGCTGTCGCTTCGGTTTTTTGGTACGTTTTTTCACGGTGCGCCGCAGCTTCATGCTGAATGGTCATTGCGGATCAGCGAAACCGAAATCGATGAACGGAGCCGCATAACATTCTGGATAGCTCCGGGTTCAGCTGCGGATGAGGAGCCCGGTTTTCCGTCTATCGAAAGGCTGCTCGAGGCAACGGAAGCTCCCGAGGCCGTTCGCGAACGACAGAAAATCCTCTCTCCGGATTGTATATGGCAGGGATTCGGAGCGTCGTCCGGCAGCGCTGATCGGGAGTACGCGCTTTATCTGCACCATTCCGACACTAAGACAGGGGAGGTTCGTTACGATGCCTGCAAGTGGGGAGCTGAGGGTGTTGTGGAATCAAGCCGTTACGAGTTCTTTTTTTTCCCCTGTGCTCCCGATGGAAGAAGGCCGTCAGGGTTTATCCATCCCCGCCTTTCCGGAACGTTCGACGGGTTAGTCGGGAACCGACGGCTGCAGAGTATGTCCGGTTTCTGGCTGCGTCATCGGCATTCGCAGACAGACCAGGTGGATCTTGTCTTTCCCTGGCATCCGCCGCTTCAGCTGCTTTTCGATGTATTGAAACGAACGGACTTCGTATCTGCCGCTGCCCTCGATGCGCTTATGGCGTATCGATCCCATCCTGTGCGGCATGTGGCCTTCAGTGCAGCAAATGGTTCCGAACCGGCCATTACGGTTTATTTTTCGGCTCCGCTTTCAGGCGACTGGCCGCGTGATTTTCCCTCGCTACAGGAGGCGATCCGTATCTCCGGCAACGCTCTGCACGATGCGCTGGAAGAGCGTATTTTTGCGCATATTCCGCCATGCTCCGCCTCCGGTCCCGATGCTTTTCCCGACACCTTTTACAGTACCGGGTCCGTTGATACGTGGAGGCGCGTTCTCGGCGCGAATATGCACTACCACTTCGGGATGTTCAGCAAAGAGGAGCGGGAGGGTTCACTGAACATTTTTTCCGATGAGCCCTTTGAGCGGGCCGTCACCGATCTTTTCGATTGTATTCCATACGGAAGCAGCGTCTATGATGTCGGGTGCGGTTGGGGCGGGCCCGCCCGGCGGCTTTCACGCGACCACGGATGCAGGGTTCTGGGTTGTACGATCAGCGAGACACAGTATCGCTATCTCTTCGCATCGGGGTTGCAGGTTCGATATGCAGATGCGGAAACCACTCTTCCTCCGGGTTTTTTTGATTGCATGCTTCTGTTGGAGAGTCTGGAACATGTGCGGGACAAGGCAGGGCTGCTCGGCAGACTGCGTCTGTTCGGCAATAAGCTGGTAATGCGGGTTCACTGTCAGGACGGCGCTCCGAACAGCGTCAATTTTGCGGGGACCATGCATATGATACGTTCGCTGGAGCTTCGCGGGATGATCGAAGAGGCCGGGTGGCATATCGTCCACTGGCTCAATCGCCGCGAAGAGTCGATGCCCTCTCTGCGGGTTTGGCATGAACGTCTGGCAGAAATCCCTCCGGGCCGCGATGTTCATCTCGAAACGTTCCGCTCGTTCTGTTCGCGTGTTTGTCAGTGCGGGGAGGAGTGGGCGGCCGGCAATCCGCTCATCGAGGTCGTCGCTCTTCGGGAACCTTCCGTTATGCAACCGACAGTGGCCGGTGCTGGATCGAGGCAGAGGTAAACGGCGCATATCCGGATTCAGGGCAGCCGGAGACGCGATTTTAATCCGTTCGATTGGGCTGGTGGTTACTATTTTCGTACTATCATTCAGCGGAGCGGGATTGCGCTCCATTCAACAAGCAACGATACTGATCATATGACAGAGACATACAACGTACGGGATTCTTCTCCGAAGAGAGTGAAGTTACGCAGGATCGGCGTGTTTACTTCCGGCGGGGATGCTCCGGGCATGAACGCGGCTATAAGGGCGGTGACCCGTGCGGCTATTGCGAACAAACTGAAGGTGGTTGGCATCCGCCGCGGGTATCAGGGGATGATAGAGGGCGATTTCATTCCGCTGAAGTCGGCTGATGTCAGCGGCATTATCCAGTTGGGCGGGACGATTCTGAAAACGGCACGCAGCGCCGAATTCAGAACTCCCGAAGGCCGCGAAAAAGCCTGGCTGCAGTTGCAGAAAGCCGACATCGACGCGGTTGTGGTGATCGGAGGCGACGGTTCCTTTACCGGAGCGCTGACGATGTCGCAGGAGTACAACATCTCGTTTGTAGGCATCCCGGGTACCATCGATAACGATATGTACGGCACGGATTATACCATCGGTTATGAAACGGCATTGAATACCGTCGTGTGCGCCGTCGATAAAATAAGGGATACTGCGGTATCGCACGGCAGGATTTTTCTCGTCGAGGTCATGGGTCGCGAAGCCGGTCTGCTTGCTCTGAACAGCGGGATAGCCTGCGGAGCCGAGGTGATTCTGATTCCTGAATCGAAGGAACAGCACGACGAGTTGAAGCGGTTTCTCGATAAGGGGTATAAAAACAAGGAGAGAAGCGGGATTGTTATTGTTGCCGAAGGGGATGAGCCCGGAGGTGCGCTGAAAATAGCCGAAGCGGTCGGCAGGGATCATCCCGACCTTGATGTGAGGGTTTCCATTCTTGGCCATATACAGCGAGGGGGGAGTCCGACGGCCAACGACCGGATAAACGCTACGAGGATGGGCATAGCGGCAGTCGATGCATTGCTCGACGATCAGAAGAGTGTCATGATCGGGCTTGATAATGGAAAAATCGTACAGGTGCCGTTCAATAAAGCCGTGAAACTGAATCACAGCATCGATACCGGTTTGCTCGATATACAGAAGATGCTCAGTATTTAGCGGCTTGAGTTGCCGTAACCGTGGCGATTTGCAAGCATAAGGGACGCTCCTTATTACTGTAATTAATGACTATGGAATTGCAAGAAAAAAATAGACTATTTAAGACGCCAAAGCCTTTATTGATAATAATTGCGTAAATAATCTTCTGGAGCAAGATACCCTAAGGTAGAATGTGCCCTTTTCCGGTTATAAAAGATCTGGATGTACTCAAAAAGACTCTACCGAAGATCTTTTTGGTTACGGAATTTTTTTCCGTAGATCCACTCGGTTTTCAATGTCTTGAAAAACGTTTCCGTTACGGCATTATCATAGCAGTTTCCAGTCCCGCTCATGCTTTGGATAAAATCCTGAATTCCCGGAAAATTATAACGATGCCGGGTCAAGTGCGGGAATATTGAGTGCGGTGAGAATCTGACGCTGAGGCTTGGTCAGTTGGGTCAGGATATGCCCGTACTTGCCGGAATAGGTTACCCTGGTGAGCGTCTCCATCTCCCTGAGCAGTTCGCGCACCGTGTAGTGTTCAATCAATCCGGAGTCCCGCATCTGCTTGCGAAGCGCACTGATGAGTATCAGGGCGACGAACTGGATGAACAGTCGTCCATCAACCGTCGCTGAGGAGTGCATCTTCAGCCGCTTCATATCGAGGGTGTTTTTCAGGTCATCGAAACACTTTTCCACAGAATCCTTATTACGATAGACACGCAGGGCTTCGACCGGATCCTTGATGTCACTGGAGAGCAGTGCCTGGAACCCGGCATACCGGCTGATATGGCGGTTGATCGCCTCGGTGTTGCATGAGATCTTTGTTCCCTGTTTCGGCGTTGTCTTCACGAAGAAAAATTCGTCATACGCTTTCTGATGGGCTGCGAGCAGGTGGCCGGATTCAAGCTCTTCCCGGTACTCCAATAGCGACTCGTTGAAGCTGTCAATCGCCCGGGTATGGTTAGCAGCATTGTAATACAGGTGCAGGTAGCACCGCCGTTTGTTCGCACCCCAAGGATAGAGCCGCGAGTTCACGTACAGGATTTCATCGTCGAGCTTTCGGTACCCTTCAGGCCCGTGGATCATGTCGTGGATCTCGTCGATAGCCTGTTGTACCCATCGATTGTTCAGCGGCACCGAAAGGGTAAAATGGTCATGATGTGCCACCAGGTCATCGACGTTTTGCCTACTGCAGAAGCCTTTATCCATCACATAATGCATCCGGCCAACTTCCAGCGCCCTGAAGGTCTCGACCAGGTTATACAATGTCGAGACGTCGTTGATATTGCCCGGAGTGCGATGGTAGTAGACCGGCAGACCTGACTTCTGGCCGAACAGCATGGCCAGGTTGATCCGGGGCAGTTGCTCCGCATCCCGATTGTAGTCGTACTTGACGAATTCGTTCAGCTCCGAGTAGGAAGAGATCGAAGTAATGTCGTAGCAGAGGTAATCATCCGCCATGCGCTTTTTCAGCCACTTTGTGAAGAAAGTCTGCATCCGGTCTACGCTGATGGCGGCCAGCAATTCACTGATGTGCTGACTGCTGAGCGAACCCGAAAGATCGGGCAGATGACCCTTTGCCCATGATGCACACAAGCTCAATGCGCCGCCCTCGGTAGCCAGATAAGAGGCCATGGCAAAGAGTTGCTCATGCGACTCCGGGAATGCCGACTTCAGGATGGAGCGCAATCCGATGCGCTCAGCGATCGGTTCAAGCACAAAGGCTGGCCCGATTACCTGCACCGATGCGGTCACGGCAGGATCACGAACGGCAGCCTGTTTAGGATCAAGCCGTTTTGACGGCACAAACTCACCGGTCACCGGATCGATCTTGCCGACGCAGATCTGTTTGTTTCTGGCCTGCTTGAGCGTTTTGTCCCAGACGGAGACCGCCTCGTAGACATAGGTGACGCCGGTCTTTTTGTTGTGATGATTAACTCGAAAAGCCATGGGTGTCTTCTTTTGTTGTAGTTACTAATGTAACTATGTTTAAGGCAAAAAAAAAGGTTTATTTGCACATAACCCTCTTTATTTCATTGATTTGTGGCGACCATGGTTACATTTTCAAAGAGAAATGAGGGTAAAAATCGGGCATCGGCTCTTGCGAGGCAATGCCCGGCGTCTCTGACGCATGTTGTAAAACACCACAGCGCTTATGGCGTGTCGGGGTTATGCCTGTATGATTGATCAATGCATTTTCTTTGTATATTGAACGAAAGGATGATTCTTCTTTCTGTTTTTATGTCATAATCAGAATGGAGGGATGACTCATGTGTTTACGAAAAAAGTGTATTCTGAATGCATTCCCGGCAGAACCGCATTCAGCTCAAGAGCTGAATGTCTGTAGCCGATTCCGTTTTTCCCGTCGAATCTGCCTGAACGTTGTTTTTCTCCTTACTTGCTCCATTACGAAGTCGTGATTTTCGAACGAAGATCAATGTTGTTCGTTGGTATCTATCGTTATTGCAATCGGTAAAAAAATTGAATAAGGAATACCATGGTAAAACGGAAGAGACAATCGGGTCGCCTGATTTATGGGACTGTAGTGCTGATTTTGCTGTCAGGTTGCGCTTCTACCAGTGCCGGTCGAAAAATTTCCGAATTTTCCGCATCAACGAAATCCGTCTCTGAGGGCATCGCCAGAGCCTTCAGGTGCGTCGATGAAACCGGTACCGCATTAGCGACAGACAAGGCTATTCTCGTTATCAGTCAGAACGGAAAAGTTGACCCTAAACGGGCTATGCAGCCATTTCTTGATGAAGCCGATTATAAGTCTCGTATTGCTGCTCTTCAGGCGTTGTCGGATTATGCGGTATTGCTGAACTCCATCATGGGCGAAAAGCCTGTAAGCTCGCTTGATTCGGAAATCGACAGGTTTGCATCATCGCTCTACTCGCTCTCTTCCGATCTGTCGGTAATGACGAACGGGACAAGTTATGTGCCCGGTAACGAGGTCGGAGTCCTTGCTTCCTGTTTCAACGAGATCGCAAAAGTTGTTATCGATAATAAGCGGGCTAATAACTGTAAAATAATTATTTCGTCGAGCGATCCTTACATTCAGAAAATCTGTAATCTTCTAAAGCAGGATATCGGTACAGACAGATATTCCCGCGGTCTTCGGAGTCAATTGTATGTCTCCTACGATAAGCTTATGACTGATCGTTATACCGTTATCAGTAAAGCGCTATGTTGTGATAAATCGATCCTTGCGCCACGCGATAAACGAACCGAAATCGGTTTGTGGCTTTCGCTTGTGAACGAACAGAAGGCTGCCGACGAAGCTATGGTTCAGCTTTATAAATCTCTTGAGGCGCTGCAAAAAGCACATGGTCAGCTCGTTCATGCATTCGACAGTTCATCTCCTGAATTCGATCAGTCAATGGCGATGCTGAAGGTTGAATCTGACAGGCTCATGGATCGTTTCAACAAGTTGAAGCGTGCGCAGTAAGGGAACCCTGTTGTGTCGTATTCATCAGCTGAAATTAATTCTGATGGAACCGTAAATGGCTTTTCAGGATGACCATGCCGCTACAATGATACATGCTTTTCAATAACAGAAGGAGATACCATGGAAGATGTCAAACAGGTCGACATGTATTCGGCAGTATTCGAGCTTCATCGATTACTTCGGGAGGCATACTGGTATACGCCTGACGAGGCATCCGGCGACAGGATTACCGCGTTGGCTGACGCATGTTTCGTGATACTTACAGAGTTGAATCTCGAAGATATCAAAAGCAGGACAGAAGAGTTTCAGCGGTTGACCAGAGTTATGGAAAAAACGAATGAACAGCTTAAAAAACTTGAAAAAGAGATTGAAAGTATGGTTCATTCAATTGCAACGGTAACAGCTCTTATTCAGTCGATCGATTCGGTTCTCAAGCTATCCGGTCTGTTTTTCAAGCTCTGAAAGTCTATTTGAGGTCATTGATTAACGGCGAACATTCCAGGGAAAACCCCGTTTCATGGTGCTCTCCATGCAGGGTTTGCCGGTCGAAGCGTTCCGGAAATCGGGAGGTCCCTTTATGTCAATTCATGATACAATAAAAAGGCGAACGGTCGCTTGTACGTTTTACATTTTCTTCTGGTATTGCCTTGCGTTTCAGGATACGGTTGCCGCTGAAGGAAACAGTGGAAGAGATGTCGGCAATCTGATCGAGATTGTCAATATACAGACTACCCGTCCGGTGTTGTCAGCCGGAACTCCTATCGGTATCATGGCGGAAATAAAGAATATTTCGAAAGATACCGATGTCTATCTCAATGAAAAGGGGGTGACCCTTATACTTCCTCCCGAGCTTTTAGGGCCGGATAAACAGATGGAAGGGTGGTATGCTTATTTTCCTTCAGAGCAGCATGAGCCATATCCAGCAACTATCTCGGTTGTCCTGAAACCGGGTTCCGTTTATAAGGTTGTGTGGACGAACAGCCCTGAAATTCCTTTTTCGGATTTAAGCAAAATGGATGCGTATCATGCAATAATGAAGGAAAAAGTAGTTATTGATAAAGAAAATAAAGCGTTAAAAGAACTGTCAATAACTTTGGATACGGTAAGTATCGATATTCTTCGGAAGAAGATCGGTTCTTTAAGCGATGGGTTTTCGGCTAATCTGGGGTTCATGACATTCAAGGCTCTCTTTGATAATGTTGCGACTCAATTGGTTCGCGAGTGGATGTTTCTGTTTTTTACTCCTGGAGATTACGAGGTGACGGTTCAGGCCAAGTACTATGTCAGCAAGGAAGACAGCGGGAATTCGCAAAACTATGGGTTGACATCGAAAAGTCAGGTGGTCTATTTCAACGCGCCGCAATTCGTGATATTGTTTGGCGCAGCTCTTGGCGGTTTGATTGGCAATGTCGTGTTTCCGAAGAAAACCGCTTTACCAAAGAAAACATACAAGAATAAATTTATTTTGCTGAGCGTTATATGCTGGAAGCGTTTTGTCGATACGCTTGGCGTTGTACTGTTGAGCGTTATTGTGACGATATTGCTGGCGCGTATATCTGAAACGCAGTTTTTTGTGAAGGTTTCCATAAACGATCTCTGGGGTGCGATTGCCGTAGGGTTTATTGCGAGCATTTCTGGCAAAAAGCTTTTGGACAAGATTTTGCAGGTCAATATCGGCGACGGGGAGAATGAGGGTGAATCGAAAAAAGATGACGAGTCTCGGCCAAAGAACGACGTACAGAATGTCTGATCGATAGTGGACAGCTCTGCAGGATGTTACAGGATTACATGCCATACCTCGCCGATTATCGAGGAATTGCTTGCCTCATATCGCGGTGTTCTGGGCGCCGATTACGATGGGTATGGCAATCATTGCCGCCGGGTGTTCAATTTCTGTTTTGCGCTTTCCGGGAGCAGGCCGGAACAGGAGGAGAAGATCGCTGTTGCGTCGGTTTTTCACGATCTCGGCATCTGGACCGCTTCGACCTTCGATTACCTGGTTCCATCTCAGGAGCTTGCCCGGAATTATCTTGATAGCCTCGGCAAAACGGAGTGGCAGGAGGAGATAGCTGCCATGATCGGCGAGCATCACAAACTCACTCCCGTTACATGTAACCCTTTATGGCTGGCGGAGCCGTTCAGAAGAGCGGACTTGATCGATATCTCGATAGGGTTGATCAAATTCAGGTTGCCGGACGATTTCGTGGCGGAGGTTCTTGACGCTTATCCGAACGCCGGGTTCCATAAAAAGCTGATTGCGCTTTCCTTTGAGCGGTTTAAATCGCATCCTTTCAATCCGTTGCCCATGGTGAAGCTGTAACGGGTTGCCCTGGCTACTTCCGGTTCCGGATGTCGTTGATAAGTTCCATTTGTATCTCCTGAATTTCGACCAGCCGTTCCCACTGGCGGGAGAGCAGGTGGTCTATTTTCTGATGAAGCTGACGGATTTCAAGTTCGGCTTTCAGGTTTACCTGGTAGTCGTGGATTGCTCTGGCGCGGTCGCGGGCTTCCTGCCTGTTCTGGCTCATCATGATGAGCGGCGCCTGAATGGCGGCCAGAGAGGAGAGCACGAGGTTGAGCAGGATGAAGGGGTAGGGGTCGAACGGCCGGGCGATGAGCAGCCATGAGTTCAGGCCCATCCAGAGGAAAAGGAAGAGCCCGAAGATGATGATGAAGGACCAGCTTCCGCCGAACGTGGCGATTCTGTCGGCCAGACGCTGGCCGAAGGTGAGCTCGGCATCGAAATCGATATCGGGATTTTTCGAGAGCAGTTCCTGCTCTTTCATTGCCTTGAGCACATCGTGATCCAGCTTGGATAGTTCGCCTTTTTCGGTTTCGAGCAGCAGCTGGATGTACCGGTGCTGGTAGAGCTGCAGGTCGTCAAGGCATATCCATCCGTTTTCGTCCCACGAGCCGGTTTCCCTGCGGATCAGTTCGGAGACGGCAGGTCTTACGGTGATGGCTCTGCGAAGTCTCGGGTGCTGCATGGTTCCGCAGATCTGGCACGATGCGGCAGGTGCCGGATGAGAAGGTTCAGTTGCCGTTGTTTTCATGGCTTTCCATCTCGATTTTCAGGAAGTTACCGGTATAGGAGTGTGCCAGTGAGGCAATTTCCGTCGGGGTTCCTTCGGCGATGAGCTGACCGCCGCCGCTTCCGCCTTCGGGGCCGAGATCGATGACCCAGTCGCTGTTTTTGATGATGTCGAGGTTGTGCTCGATGATGATGACCGTATTGCCTTTATCAACGAGTTTTCGCAGGACTTCGAGCAGGTGCTGGATGTCCTGGAAGTGAAGGCCGGTTGTGGGTTCGTCGAGAATGTAGAGTGTTTTGCCGGTCTGGATTTTTGCAAGTTCCGCCGAAAGCTTGATCCTCTGCGCTTCGCCTCCCGATAGCAGGGGGGATGGCTGGCCGAGTTTGAGATATCCGAGACCGACGCTTTCCATGGTGGAGAGGATTCTGCGGATTCGCGGAAACTCCTCAAAAAAGTCCGAAGCCTCTTCGATAGGCATTTCAAGCACATCTGCAATGGATTTCCCTTTGTATTTCACTTGCAGGGTTTCGCGGTTGTATCGCTGCCCCTTGCAGTTTTCGCACGGCACGTAAACATCCGGCAGAAAGTTCATCTCTATTTTCATGGTTCCGGCGCCCTGACACGCTTCGCACCGTCCACCCTTGACGTTGAAGCTGAAGCGTCCGGCCTTGTAACCGCGGATCTGCGCTTCGGGCAGGCGGGTGAAGAAGTCGCGGATGAAGGTGAACGCTCCCGTATAGGTTGCCGGATTGGAGCGCGGAGTGCGACCGATGGGCGTCTGATCGACATTGACCACCTTGTCGATCAGGTCGATGCCCTGAATGACGGAATACGGCTGGCTGATCAGCTTGGAGCGATAGAAGTGACGGGCAAGAACCGGGTGAAGGGTTTCGTTGATAAGTGTCGATTTGCCCGAACCGCTGACTCCGGTAATGCTGATGAGCGAGCCGAGAGGAAATCGTACGTCGATGTTCCGGAGGTTGTTGCCGCGGCATCCCTTGATGGTGATGTACTGCTGTTCTCCTGTTTTCTCTTTTGCTTCTGGTTCGAAAAAAACGGTCTTGCGGCCGGTGAGGTAGGCTGCCGTCAGGGAGTCGGGGCCGAGTTGTGACGCAGGTCCTTTTGCTACGATCTCTCCGCCGTATTCGCCTGCGCCTGGGCCGAGGTCGATAATTTCGTCGGCCATGAGCATGGTGTCTTTATCATGCTCGACGACGAGAACGGTGTTGCCGATGTCGCGCAGGTGTTGCAGGGAGGCGATGAGTTTGTGGTTGTCGCGCTGGTGCAGGCCGATGCTTGGTTCGTCGAGCACGTAGAGCACGCCGCTCAGTTGCGATCCAAGTTGCGAGGCAAGGCGGATACGCTGTGCCTCGCCTCCGGAAAGTGTTCGTGCGTTGCGGGCAAGGGTGAGGTAGCTGAGGCCGACATCGAGCAGGAATTCGAGACGTTTGGTGATTTCATGCAGCACGGGAGTTGCGACAAGCTGTTCGCGGCCGGTAAGAACCGGCGGCAGCTTTCTGAAGAAGTCGAGCGCTTCAGGAAGCGGGAGCGACTCTGCTTCGGCGATATTCAGGCCGTTGATCTTTACTGCGAGGCTCTCCTGCCTCAGTCGGGCCCCCTTGCAGAGCGGACAGGGCTGGTGTACCATAAAGCTTTCGGTCCATTCTCGCATTTTGGACGAACTGCTGTTGCGCAGCATTTCGTCAACGTAAGGGATGGCTCCCTGAAAGATCTGGGGGTAACTGTGTTCTTTGCCGGCGTATGCGTAGGTCACGTCGAATGTGCGACTGCCTGAGCCGTGCAGCAGGGTATCGAGAGCTTTAGAAGGAATATCCGAGATCGGAGTGTCGAGCGTGAATTTGAACTGCTTTGCAATGGCTTTGATGATCTGCCAGAGGTTGCGCTTGCCGGGTTTTCCGAATGGTTCTATGGCGCCCTGATTGAGCGAAAGCGAGGGGTCGGGAATCATTAGATCTCCTGAGAGCTGCATGAGTTCCCCGAGGCCGTTGCATTCGGGACAGGCTCCGTAGGGAGAATTGAAGCTGAACTGGTTAGGCGCGAGAGTGTCGATAGGTACGGAGCCGTCGGAATAGGCGTACTGTGTGCTGAAGAACAACTCTTTCATGTCGGTATCGAGAGGCGCGCAGATCACCGAGGAGCGGTGCTCCGACATGCCGATTGCCATCTCGACGGCCTGTTTCATCCGATCGGCGCTTTCGGTGCCGACAACAAGGCGGTCAACGACCAGTTCGATGGTATGGGTTTTGTACCGCTCGATCTGCATGTTTTTTTCCATTTCCTGCTCCTCGCCGTCGATGCGGACCCGCACGAATCCCTTGAGCAGCAATCGTTCGAAGAGTTCGCGGTAGTGCCCCTTGCGTCCGGTGACGAGCGGAGAAAGAATCCTGACTTTGGTGCCTTCGGGTAGCGAAAGAATTGCTTCGACAATGCTTTCGGGCGACTGTTTCTGCAGCATATGCCCCGTTACGGGATCGTACCGGCGTCCGGCTTTTGCATAGAGCAGCCGGATGAAGTCGTGAATTTCCGTTATGGTACCCACCGTCGAACGGGGTGAACGGTTGGTGCTTTTCTGGTCGATAGCGATCACCGGAGAGAGTCCTTCGATGAAGTCCACGTCGGGTCGCTCGATGTTGCCGATATACTGTCGCGCGTAAGGAGAGAGGGTTTCCATAAAGCGTCGCTGCCCTTCGGCGAAGATGGTGTCGAACGCGAGGCTCGATTTTCCCGATCCGGATATGCCGGTAATGACGACAAACCGGTTGCGCGGGATGTCGAGAGATATATTCTTCAGGTTGTGGACTCGGGCTCCTCTGATACTGATATGGCTGAATTGCATGGTGTAAGGCGCGTCTAACGGAAAAAAAATGAGTGTACCTCATTATAGTGATTTGGCGGCTAATTACCTGTTCGGGAAGTCCAAGTTTCCCTGATAGCAGCCTCTAACTGCCGAAAAGCGGAGACGGGTTCTCCTGCGGCGGAAATTTTGGAAAAAACGGTACGATATCTATATTCCCGCCAGCCGGTGTTAACCGGCGTTAACAACGCAAATCCTACGAACATATAACCTGAAGACAGGAATAACCATGGACTTCATATATCAGAAGCAGGCAGAAAAAGGCAAACAGTGCCAGGAGTGCCAGGGCTTTATAGTAAAACCGGACAATGTTAGCGAAGGACTCTGCAACGGCAAGGATGTGCTTGCCGAGGGCGGATGCATGTTCTTCAAACCAAAAGAAGAGCAGAAGTAAGGGTGGATGAAAATCCGTAATTTCCTTCGTTTTAAAAGCAAAAGGCGGCCCAATTAAGGCCGCCTTTTGCTTTTTTTATTTTTCAGAATCGGCCCCCTTTTCAGCTCTGCAGGGCCGCTCTCGCTGCGGCAAGGCGTGCGATGGGCACGCGGTATGGGCTGCAGGAGACGTAGTTCAGGCCGGTTTTGTGACAGAACTCAACCGTTGTCGGGTCGCCGCCGTGTTCGCCGCAGATGCCGAGTTTCAGATCGGGCTTGACCGAACGGCCCTCTTTTGCCGATATGCTCATGAGCCGTCCGACGCCGTCGATGTCGATGGATTCGAACGGGTTACGGGCAAAAATATCCTGCTGCTGGTAGGTCGGCAGGAACTGGCCGGAGTCATCGCGGCTCATGCCGAGACCCATCTGGGTGAGATCGTTGGTGCCGTAGCTGAAGAAGTCCGCGGCACGGGCGATCTGGTCGGATGTGATGGCCGCTCTCGGCACTTCGATCATGGTGCCGACCAGGTATCTGATTCCGGTACCCTGTTCAGCAATGACGCTTCGTGCGGTTTTGTGGATGATTTCTGCGGTGATTTCAAGCTCCTTGACCGTCGAGACCAGCGGCACCATGATTTCGGGCACTACTTCGTGTCCCTCTTTTTTCAGGCGGCAGGCGGCTTCGATGATGGCGCGTACCTGCATGACTGGAATTTCGGGGTGCAGGATGCCGAGTCGGCAGCCGCGCAGGCCGAGCATCGGGTTGAACTCGTGCAGATCGGAAATGCGCTCACTGATTGTTTCGACGCTCTTGCCGATTTTTGCGGCCAGGTCTGCGATTTCGCCTTCGGTGTGGGGCAGGAACTCGTGGAGCGGCGGATCGAGGAGTCTGATGGTGACGGGTCTGGATCCCATGGCCTTGAAGAGGCCGTAGAAGTCGTCACGCTGGTAGGGAAGCAGTTTGTCGAGTGCCGTTTTGCGGCCTTCGATGTCGTCGGCCAGAATCATCTCGCGCATGGCGTCTATCCGTTCGCCACCGAAGAACATGTGTTCGGTGCGGCAGAGTCCTATGCCTTCAGCTCCGAAGGTGATGGCTGTTTCAGCCTGGTCGGGTTGGTCGGCGTTGGTGCGGATGTTGAGTTTACGGTACCGGTCGGCCCACTCCATGAGCTGGTTGTAAATGGCCCAGGTGGGAGCATCTTCGGGTTTGAGCGTTTTGTCGATCAGCACCTCGATGATTTCGGAGTTTTTGGTCGGGACCTCTCCGGCGATCACCTCTCCGGTGCTGCCGTCGATGGAGAGGTAGTCGCCTTCGCGGAGCACGATGTCGCTGCCGTTCACGCGCATTTCCCCTTTCTGGTAGTCGATGGTGAGCGCACCGCAGCCGGCTACGCATACTTTGCCCATCTGCCGGGCAACCAACGCCGCGTGAGAGGTCATGCCTCCGCGTTCGGTCAGGATCCCTTCGGAAACCGCCATGCCCTTGATGTCTTCAGGGGAGGTTTCGATACGCACCAGAATGACCGGCTCGTTCCGTTTGCAGGCATCGGCTGCATCGGCTGCATTGAAGTATATTTTTCCGGTTGCCGCACCAGGGCCTGCATTGAGGCCGGTTGCAAGAAGACGCCCATCCTCGATGGCCTGCTTTTTCGCTTTAAGGTCGAACACCGGACGGAGCAGCTGGTTGAGCTGTTCGGGCTCGATACGCAGGATCGCTTCTTTTTCGCTGATCAGCTTTTCGTTGAACATGTCCACGGCAATTTTTATGGCCGCGACACCTGTACGTTTGCCGACCCGGCATTGCAGCATGAAGAGCTTGTTGCTTTCTATGGTGAACTCGATGTCCATCATGTCGCGGTAGTGCTTTTCGAGAATCGAACGGATATCTTCGAGCTGGTTGTAAATTTCCGGGTTTTCCGCCTTGAGCTGTTCGATTTTCAGCGGGGTTCTGGTTCCCGCAACCACATCTTCGCCCTGGGCGTTCATGAGGAACTCGCCGTAGAAGATGTCGTCGCCGGTAGCCGCGTCGCGGGTAAAGGCGACGCCGGTGCCGCAGTCGAGGCCCATGTTGCCGAACACCATGGCCTGCACGTTGCAGGCGGTGCCCCAGTAGCCTGGAATATGGTTCAGCTTGCGGTAAACGACGGCGCGATCGTTGTTCCAGCTGTTGAAGACCGCGCCGATAGCACCCTTTAGCTGTTCATAGGGGTTTTCGGGAAAGTTTCTGCCGGTTTTTTCAAAAATAGCAGCCTTGTATTTCGCAACGATCTCTTTCAGGTCGTCAACGGAAAAATCGGTATCGAGGGCTATGCCGAGCTCGTGTTTTTTTGCCTCAAGAATGGCTTCGAACGGGTCGATCTGTTTTTTGTCGGTTGGTTTCAACTCGAGCACGACGTCGCCGTACATCTGTACAAAGCGGCGGTAGCAGTCCCAGGCGAAACGGGCATTGCCTGATTTGCGGGAAAGGCCTTCAACGGTTTCGGAGTTGAGGCCGAGGTTCAGAATGGTATCCATCATGCCCGGCATCGAGGCTCTTGAACCTGAACGGACCGAAACAAGGAGCGGATTTTCCGGGTCACCGAATTTTTTGCCGAGTTCCTGTTCAACCTTGCGGAGCGAAGCGGGGATATCCTGCTCGAAAAGATTTTCAGGATAGGTTTTCTGATGGTCGTAATAGTACGTGCAGACTTCGGTCGAAATGGTGAAGCCGGGTGGAACCGGCAGGCCTATGTTAGCCATTTCCGCAAGGTTGGCGCCCTTGCCTCCAAGCAGATTTTTCATGGATGCGTCACCTTCGGCGGATCCGCCGGCAAAACTGTAGATGTACTGTTTCGCGTCGCTTGTTGCCTTGTCAAAGTCGGGTTCAGGCATGGATTTCTTGTTGTGAATTTGTTTTATTAAAGATGAAATTAAACTACAATAAAGAGTTCGCGAGCAGGGACAGAAAAACCTGCAATGGTTACTATCGTTCGACCTTAAATATAATAAAACGGCATATATTTTTTTATCGCGCAAGGAGTGCTGTCTATGGGCATAGAGTTTTTTCTGTTTTTCCAGCAGATTCTGCGCATTGCCGTGCCCTATGTGCTGACTTCGGTCGGAGCGTCGTTTTCGGAACGGGGCGGGGTGGTGAATCTTGCGCTTGAAGGGATGATGCTTGCCGGAGCGTTCGGCGCAGCCGCAGGACAACACTATACCGGTTCGGCTGCGGCAGGGATATTTTTTGCGCTTGCTTCGGGTCTGGCTGTGGCTTTTCTGCATGCTTTTGTGACGGTCACTATGAAGGCCGACCAGATCGTGTCGGGTATCGCCATCAATATTCTGGTGATGGGCGCAACCCGTTTCGGTTTGAGCGTTCTTTTCGGCAGTACCATGAATTCCTCAAGAATCGGAGGGATCGAGGTGCCGTCGGTTTTTGCCGATCCTCTATTTCTCGCAGCTCTTTTTTCTGTTTTTGCCGGACAGTTCGTGCTTTTCGGGACGCCCTACGGCTTGCGGCTGAGAGCGACCGGCGAAAACGCCGAAACCGCGGATGCCGCCGGCATCAGGGTGAGCGCGATGCGGTACAGCGGGGTTCTGCTTTCGGGGGCGCTTGCCGCGCTTGCCGGTGCGTTTCTGGCGTTTCAGCAGCACTCTTTTACCGACGGAATGACGGCAGGCCGAGGCTATATTGCCCTGGCCGCCATGATTATCGGCAAGTGGAATCCGGTGGGCGCCGCACTTGCAAGTCTTATGTTCGCTTCCGCCGAAGTTGCCGAGATGTGGCTGCAGAGCGGATTCCTGCCGACGCAGCTTGTGCAGTCGCTACCGTATGTTATCACCCTGTTCGTGCTTGCGGGGTTCGTTGGCAAGGCGGTTGCACCCCGGGAGGTTGGGGTGCCGTATGTGAAGAGCCGACGGTCAGATTAGGCGGACAATATCACCGATCAGTTTTTCAATACCTTTTGCGACTTCACCGATCGTCGGGCCGAGCATGTAGGCTGGAGTGCTGACCACAGCGCCTCGGGAACTGACTACGGTGTTCCATACCGGGCAGTCGATATGTTTTGCTCCCAATGCTTCAAGCGCTTCTGCCGTTTCCGGATCGTTGCCGATGGTGAGTTCGATCGATTCCTTTCCCAGCACTTTTGCTGCTATGACCGGCGCGATGCAGATGAATCCAAGCGGTTTGCCGGCATCGTAGCAAGCCTGCACGGTGGCAGCTACATCGGGGTTGACCTGGCAGCCGACACCGTTGAAGGCGAAATCGCTGAGGTTTTTTGCCACGCCGTATCCTCCGGGGAGCACAAGCGCATCGATCTCGGGCAGGTCGATGCCGTTGAGTACGGTAATGGCGCCCCGTGTAATGCGGGCAGATTCTGCAAGCACGTTACGGACCTCTCCGGTCATGATTTCGCCGGTCAGATGGTTGACGACATGGTGCTGCTGCATGTCGGGAGCAAGGCAGACCGCTTCCGCTCCTGCCCGGTCAATGGCCAGCAGCGTCAGTACGGTTTCCTGTATTTCAGCTCCGTCGAGGAATCCGCATCCGGAGAGGATGACTCCTATTTTTTTCATGGTCTGCACAATGTTATACTGTTGGCGATATAAGATTGAATAGTTTTCGTAAAGGTAAAGGTAAAGAGAGGCAGCTGAAAAACCAATATGATCGAGCTTGCCGCATAGTGTAAACGTTAACGACATTTTCCCATGTATCACAAGCGAGCCGGTAGTGCTCTGATGGTTTTTTTTGCCGTTCTGGCCGCAATCCAGGTTTCAGGTTGTTCGTCGCATCGCGATAGCGAAGAAATAACGATCGGGCGGCAGATCTGGATGAGTCGGAATCTCGATATCGATCGTTACCGGAACGGCGATTCTGTCCGTTATGCCTCGAGCGAGGCTGATTGGCACGATGCCGCGTCGAAAGAGGAGGGCGCCTGGTGTTATTATGAAGAGAAGATCGAACACGGCCGGGCGTACGGGAAACTCTATAACTGGTATGCCCTCGTCGATTCGAGAGGTCTCGCACCGTCAGGATGGCATATCCCTTCTGACGGCGAGTGGCGGCAGCTTGTAGATGCGCTTGGCGGCGAAACGGAAGCGGGCCGCGCATTGAAGAGCGCGGAGGGTTGGGGGGCTTCAGCGGTCGCCGCACGGAGCAGCGGCTTCGATGCTCTGCCTGCAGGCAGCAGGAACTGTCTGGGAGGATTTTTTGCCCTCGGACGCGACGCGTTTTTCTGGTCGGCGACCCCTTCCGGCGATTTCGAGGCTTGGAACAGGGAGATCAGCAGCCGGAACGACGGCGTGCGGCGGATAGGCGTCAACAAAAGCATAGGGTTTTCCGTTCGCTGCGTGAAGGATTGAGCGTTACCGTTACGTTCAAAGAGGTGCCCGGTCAGTAGATCCAGGGTATAAACTTCTTTACCTTTTTCGCGTAGTCGGAGTATTCCGGATGTCGCTGGGTCAGCCATCGCTCCTCTTTGGAGGCTTTGTAGCTGAAGAAGAGAAATGCGACGACGAGCAGCAGCAGGTGTGAAAGGCTTATGCTGAAAATCGACCATCCGAATGCAGCGAAGAGCTGGCTGCTGTAAAGCGGATGACGCACCATGCCGTAAACGCCTGTTGTCACCAGCCGGTTGTGATCGACCGGATAGGGAAGGGGGGTAAGAAACTCCTTGATGTGGTGTGACCCGAGTCCGCCCAGCAGGATTGCAGCGCTCCAGCAGATGATCAGCACGGCCCACCGGAGCAGAAGGGTATCGGCGCAGAATTCGGTCGCGCTCTGATCAGGCAGCGCCGGGGTCAGGATAAATGCGGCCATCAGCAGGAACTGCATCACCACGAGATGTTCGCCTCGCTTTCCAGGTGGCTGCCGGTTCTGTATTGGTTTATCGGGGGTCATTGTTCGACCGGAAAAAATTGGGTTTAATAATTACTTTTCAATAATTTTTATGGTTTTAACCGGACATCGCTTTTTTCTTTCATTACCGTCAACGCTTTCATTTGAACTTGTACCATGATTTCTCCGAAAGAGACCCTGCTTCTCCTTATCGACATACAGGGCAGACTTGCTCAAAGTGTGTATCAGGCCGATCTGGTTGAACAAAATATAAAAAAACTCATCAGGGCCTGCAGGATTCTCGATGTGCCGATACTTTATACCGAACAGTATCCAAAAGGTCTCGGAACGACGGTGGCACCGCTTAAAGAGCTGCTCGGCGATCTCGAACCTGTCGAAAAAATAACCTTCAGCTGCTGCGGAACGGATACGTTCATGCAGCGTCTTCGTTCGTTCAAGCGGAACGATATTCTTGTGGCCGGCATGGAGACGCATGTCTGTGTTTACCAGACCTCGCTGGAGCTGCTTGAGTTCGGTTACAATGTGCATCTCGTGACCGATGCGGTTACTTCGAGAAGCGAGGATAACCGGGCTCTCGGCATCCGCTGTATCGAGAAGGCCGGCGGGATTCCTACCAGTACGGAAATGTCGATTTTCGAATTGCTGCGTATTGCCGAAGGGGAGCGTTTCAAGGCCATATCGAAAATCATCAAGGAGTAATTCCAGGCCTGAATCCGGTCGTCGGTAGTCGGTAGCCGGGAAGAATGTTGGTGAAGAATGTGGGCGGTGGGCAGTTGGCCGGAAGGCTGTATCCGGTAGTCGGGGGAGAGGGGTATCGTTCGCGGAGCGAACGGGGAGTATGCTCGCTGTCGCATCGCGGAGTATAGCTCGCTTCGCATTGCTGGAGTATCGCTTTGCGGGGGAAGAGGGGAAGTCGGGATTCAGTAGCGGGGGAGAGGGGTATCGTTCGCGGAGCGAACGGGGAGTATGCTCGCTGTCGCATTGCGGAGTATAGCTCGCTTCGCATCGCAAAGCATCCGGGAGCCAGGAGTTGAAGAAAGAAAAATTCTTCTCTCGTGCGGAGCGCGATACACCTGAAAGTGGGGTTGCCCGGGTTTCAGGAGAAAATAACTTTGTTAAGCATGGATGCGAGAATCTCCTCTCCTTCGAGGAACAGGGTGGAGATTTTCAGATAGTAACAGGGTAGAACTGAGAGCGTTGCGGTCAGTTCGTGTTCGCCCAGGAGCCTGAAATAATCTTTTTCCGTTGTTATCAGGCTGAGTCCTTTTTTTTCGGCTTCCAGAAGTATGGGGAGCAGTTTTTCGCTGGTGTAGGGTTCGTGGTCTTTGAAAAACCGGTGGGCTTCTACCTGGATTCCCTTTTCTTTGAGGCTGACGAGAAATCCTTCGGGAGAACCGATTCCGGCAAAGGCAAACGCCCGGATCCCGTTTATGTTCCGTTCGCCGACGTCTTCTCCGAATGGAACCAGTTCGCCTGCCGCTGTTTTTGCCAGTACAACCGGGATGCCGTTTTTTTTCAGATTGCAGGCTATTGCGTCTGCGGCGCTTCTGTCAGTGATTTTGTTGAGGACAATCAGTCCGGCTCTCCGGATGTTCCCGAGCGGTTCGCGTAGTCGCCCTTCAGGCAGCATACGTGCGTTGAAATAGGGTTCGGCCGCATTGATGATTACAATGTCGAGATCCCTTGCGATCTGGCGATGCTGAAAGGCATCGTCGAGAATGATGAGCGAGGGCATTCTTGTGCTGAACCGTTTCATGATGAACTCTACGCCCTCTTTTCGTTTTTCTGCGACAACAACAATGATGCCCGGATTTCTGGTTGCCAGCATGGAGGTTTCGTCGCCTGCTTCACGGCTGTCGAGCAGTATTCTCTGACCGTCAGAGACCAGCTGTACTCCTTTTGTCGTGCGCCCGTATCCTCGCGAGAGCAGGGCCGGTTCATTGCCGACGGAGAGGCAGTAGTTGATGATCCAGTCGGCAAGCGGGGTTTTTCCCGTGCCGCCCACAGTGATATTGCCGATAGAGATAACCGGCAGGGGTGCCTTCCATGTTTTGAAGAGCTTTTTTTCGAAACCGAGGTTTCTCAACCGGACAACTGTCCGGTAGAGCGCTGCCGCCGGTTTAAGCAGAGGTTTCAGAGGATTACTCATTGTCGAGCATTTCAGAGAGTTGCGTGCCGTAATGCCGGAGTTCGTCTTCGCTACCGAATTTCGGCAGATCGATGCGGTGCAGGATGACGTTTACCCGGCTGAACGGCTTCGGTATTTCGAAAAGGTCCCAGCTGTCAAGTTTCCATGCGCTGCTGTAACGGATAGAGGCGAAGAGCAGCGGTGTGCCCTGTCGGGATGCAATGCGCAGGGAGCCGTATTTGAACTGATGTAACGGGCCTCCCGGTCCATCAGGAGTTATGGCGACAAGGCCGCCCTGCTGCAGTACCGAGGCGATGTCGTCGCGGACTTTTTCGCTCTTTTTCGAGCTCGATCCCCTGATCAGCGAATAACCGAGAGCGGCAAGCGCGTCGGAAAGCAGGCTTCCGTCTTTGGAAAGGCTTACCACGGCATGGACGGTACGTCCGGGAAAGAGTTTGCGGGCAAGCAGCCAGCCGGCGATCATTTTGCCGTGCCAGAACGTGAACAGGGCGTCTCTTTCCGGCAGGCATGAGTTGTCCGGGCTGGAGGCGATAGTGATTTTCAGGCTTCTGAAAAGCAGAGTGAGCGCAACAGGTAGCAGCCGGCGGGAGATGGCAGCAAGAGCGATCATCGATAGCTGTTGCCGAAGGTGTTTTTTTCTGGCATTCTTCTGTTTTCGGGAAAATTTTTTTAATTGTTTTTTCTGAATGTCCTGTTTTATATACATCATTCTCAGCAGGAAAGCCGATGGTAATTTAATAATCCGGGATTGATAAACCGTATGGCCGGTTATGGCCATTGCATTGAATACATCCATGAACGTTTTGATAATCGGAAGCGGAGCGCGTGAACATGCTTTTGCGTGGTCCATTGCAAAGAGTGATCGGGTAGAGCGGGTTTTTGTGGCTCCGGGTAACGGGGGAACCGCGATGATGGGCGGGAAGGTTGCCAATATCTCCTTAAAGGCTGCAGATATATCGGAACTGCTCGATTTTGCGAGGGAAGGCCATATCGGTCTTACGGTTGTAGGTCCGGAGCAGCCGCTTGAACAGGGTATAGTTGACCGGTTCCGCGAAGCCGGGCTGAAGGTCGTCGGTCCCGTACAGGCGGCGGCTCGGCTGGAGTCAAGCAAGGTGTTTGCCAAGGAGTTCATGCGGCGGCATGGTATTCCGACAGCAGGGTATCATGTTTTCAACAGTAAGGATGAGGCGCTTGCTTACATTCAGGCGCTCTCTTGCGATCGGTTTCCCCAGGTGATCAAGGCAAGCGGTCTCTGCGCCGGAAAAGGGGTGATTGTTGCCTCCGAGAGGGAAGAGGCGCTTTTGGCGTTGAGAGAAATTTTTGAGGATCGTATTTTCGGCAGCGCGGCTGACGAGGTGGTGATCGAAGAGTTTCTCAGGGGCGAAGAGGCAAGCGTGTTCGCGCTGACGGATGGGAGCGCCTACAGACTGTTTCTTTCCGCACAGGATCACAAGCGTATCGGCGAGGGCGATACAGGCAAGAACACCGGAGGCATGGGTGCCTATGCTCCTGCGCCGATCGTTACCGCAGAGGTGCTGAGGAAGGTTGAGGAGCGCGTTATCCTGCCGACGCTCAGGGGGATGATTGCCGACGGTTCTCCCTATACGGGATTTCTCTATGTCGGGCTCATGATCGATCGGGACGAACCTTCGGTGGTTGAGTTCAACGCCCGTCTTGGTGATCCGGAAACGCAGGTGGTTCTGCCGCTTCTGAAAAGCGATCTGTTCGATGCGCTTCTTGCAAGTGTAGAGGGTGGCCTCTCCGAGGTGCCTTTCGAGATGTACGAGAAGTCGGCAGCTACGGTGGTTGTCGCTTCGGGGGGGTATCCCGATGCATTTGAAACCGGTAAAACAGTTGCCATCGATGCCGGAGCCGAAACGACGGATGGCGTGATGATTTTTCATGCAGGAACCGTTCTGAATGACGGAAATCTCGAAACTTCCGGAGGTCGGGTTCTCTCGGTTACGGCTCTTGGCGCCACACTGAAGGAGAGTGTCGATTGCGCGTATCAGGCTGTTCGAAAAGTAAGCTTCGAGGGGGCTTATTATCGCAGGGATATCGGGGTCAAGGCGTTGTAAATTTTTATACTCCATTCAACTTTTGCAGTATGAAGTTATCCCGGCGTAAATTCGAGATTATTCAGGAGCATGCTTTTCGGGAGAAGCCGTATGAGTGCTGCGGTCTGCTTGCCGGAAAGAAATATGTCGATCACAGGGGCAATATCGACAATGTGGTTTATGAAATCGCACCCTGCAGGAACTGTCTCTATTTCGGCAGGGAGAACGGTTTCGAAATATCCTCCGGAGAGTATGCCGATGTCGAGCGGGAGGCCCGCGCCCTCGGTTATGAGATCGTGGGTTCCTATCACTCCCATATCAATTCGCCGGCGATACCTTCGAGGAACGATGTCGATTTTGCCCGGCCCGGCCATACCATGCTCATTATCTCGCTTATCAATGGGATTCCGAAGGAGGTTACCGCATGGCTGAGAAGGGATTCCGGGGGATTTCATCAGGAGCCGATCAGAATTATCGAGTGATTTCCGTTCCGTAAAGTGAACGGAAACTCTCCTGAATATTTTGTACATTACGTTCGAAAAAAGCTTACCAAGTCATTAACATCCTGGGAAAAAAGTGCCAAAAAGGGAAGATATAAAGTCAATTTTAGTGATCGGGGCCGGACCTATTGTAATCGGTCAGGCCTGCGAGTTCGACTATTCGGGAACGCAGGCTTGTCGTGCCCTGAAAGAAGACGGCTACAGGGTCATTCTGGTCAACAGCAACCCGGCGACCATCATGACCGATATCGAGATGGCTGATGCCACCTATATCGAACCGATTACGCCTGAATATGTCCAGAAAATCATCGAGAAAGAGAAACCCGATGCCCTGCTGCCCACCATGGGCGGACAGACGGCACTCAATACTGCGGTCACTCTTGCGGAATCCGGTATTCTCGAGCGCAATGGCGTCGAGTTGATCGGAGCAAAACTGAGGGCTATCAGAAAAGCGGAGAATCGCGAGTTTTTCAGCGATGCCATGAAGAAAATCGGGCTTGAAATGGCCAAGGGTTTTTTTGTGCGCAATGAAAAAGAGGCGAGGGAAGCGCTCGAGGAGATCGGGCTTCCGATCGTTATCAGGCCATCATTTACGCTGGGAGGCACCGGCGGCGGTTTTGCCGAAACAAAGTCGGATTATTATGAAGCGGTGCGCAGGGGACTTGCCGAAAGTCCGATCAGCGAGGTGCTTGTCGAAGAGTGCCTGGTTGGCTGGAAGGAGTTCGAACTCGAGGTTATCCGCGACCTTGCAGACAACGTGATCATCGTCTGTTCGATCGAGAACGTCGATCCGATGGGCGTGCATACCGGCGACAGCATTACCGTGGCTCCGGCCCAGACGCTGACCGACCGCCAGTACCAGGTGCTCAGGGACGCTTCTATCCGCATTATCCGCGAGATCGGCGTGGAGACCGGCGGCAGCAACATCCAGTTCGCCATCAACCCCGATGATGGACGTATCGTGGTGATCGAAATGAACCCGCGCGTTTCGCGCAGTTCTGCCCTGGCATCGAAGGCGACGGGTTTTCCTATCGCCAAGGTCGCAGCAAAGCTTGCGGTGGGCTATACGCTCGACGAGATTCTCAACGATATAACCAAATCGACGCCGGCCAGTTTCGAGCCGGTTATCGACTACTGCGTGGTGAAGATTCCCCGCTGGGATTTCGAGAAGTTCAAGAATGTCGATGCCCGCCTCGGCGTGCAGATGAAGTCTGTGGGTGAAGTGATGGCTTTTGGACGGAACTTCCGGGAAGCTTTGCAGAAGTCGCTTCGCGGTCTTGAAATCGGACGGGCCGGGCTTGGTGCGGACGGGAAGGATATCATGAACGTCGTGGATATGACCCAGCAGCAGAAAATGTTCGCCAAGGAGGATATTCTGGAGAAGATCAAAGTGCCGAAAGCCGACAGAATGTTCTATCTTCGCTACGCTTTTCAGGCCGGCGCAACCGTTGACGAAGTACATCAGTCCACGAAAATCGATCCCTGGTTTCTTGATAATATCCGTCAGATTGTCGAGTTCGAGGCTGAGCTCCGGGAGCTGGCTGCTGTCGAAACTTCGGTATGACCTATCTTGCAAAGATACTTGACGAAAAACGCAATGAAGTTGCCGAACTGGGAAAACAGCGACCGCAACAGCGCTATGAAGAACGGAAAAACGATATTTCGCCATGCCGTGATTTTGTCGGGAATCTGAAGCGGACGGGAGAGAACCTGAGGCTCATCGCCGAGATCAAGAAAGCTTCTCCCTCCCGAGGTGTCATCGTCCATGATTTCGATCCGGTCGAGATGGCGCGCCGTTATTTCGGGCTTGGCGCATCGGCATTTTCAGTATTGACCGACAGACTTTTTTTTCAGGGGTCCATCGATTATCTCGAAACGGTGAAACTGCAGTTTAACCTTCCTGTGCTTCGTAAGGATTTCATCATCGATGAACTCCAGATTTTCGAGTCGCGGCTGATCGGCGCCGACGCTATCCTCCTGATAGTGGCTGCGCTGGATGCTTCGCAGCTTCGCGATTATCTGCAGCTTGCCGCTGAAATCGGCCTTGCGGTTCTCGTCGAGGTGCACGACCGCCCGGAGCTCGATACGGCTGCGGAAGCCGGAGCCATGATCATTGGAGTCAACAACCGAAACCTGAAAGATTTCAGCGTCAGCCTCGATACAGCCATCGATCTCAGACCGCATTTTCCGGAAGGCGTTATCGCCGTCGCTGAAAGCGGTCTGAAGAGTTCGGATGATATTCTGCGTATAGGCCAGGCGTCATTCGACGCCGTGTTGATCGGCGAAGGGCTGCATGTCAGCCCTGAACTGCATGCCGTTACCTGGCAAAGGCCTTGATTTTAGCGGCTGTCGCTACCGGGTCGGCAGCCTTGAAGAACGCCGTTCCGGCAATAAGGGAATCGGCGCCCGCCTTTACCACAGCTTCGGCGTTTTCTTCAGTTATGCCGCCATCGACTGCGATCACCATGTCCGGGTTCATCTCCTGACGCATGGCGTGCAGTTTTGCGATTTTTTCAAGCGACGAGGGTATGAACTTCTGACCGCCGAATCCGGGGTTGACGGACATCAGAAGCACGAGGTCAAGATCGGGAAGAATGGATTCGAGCACCGAGACCGGCGTTGCGGGGTTGATCGAGACTCCCGCTTTGGCTCCAAGACTTTTAATGTACTGTACGGTTCTGTGCAGGTGCGGGCATGCTTCCTGATGAACGGTAATCTGGTGTGATCCGGCTTTTATGAAATCGGCAATGAACCGGTCGGGATCGGTAATCATCAGGTGGGTATCGATGATCGTATCTGTGCATGCGGCAACGGCTTGTACGATGAATGGACCGAAGGATATGTTGGGTACAAAGACTCCATCCATGACGTCACAGTGCATCCAGTCGGCGCCGGCTTTTTCCGCAAGGGCTATCGAAGATCGCAGTTCGGTGAAGTCCGCCGACAAGATGGACGGAGCAAGAAGGGTTGATGTTCCGGGCATTGCTGTATAGTGCTTTTAAGTGAATGAGTCAAAAGAGTTCGAGTGGAGAGGCAGATATTAAAAAGCCTCTCCGATTCCAAAGTTGAAGGTGTAGTCGAGCGGGTTCCATTTGAGGATGCGCCACGCTTCTTCTTCTGCCGGATCATGGATTTTCCATGCGAAATCAAAGCGGAACGGCCCGATCGGCGAGCCGATGCGCAATCCTACCCCGAAATCCCAGGCGAAATCGTTCAGAAGAGAGTTGAGGCTGAATCCGTAAGGTCCGCTTCTGTCCCAGATGTTTCCTATATCGGTAAAAAAGGTTATGCCTGACGGCTGGCCGAACATTTTAAAGAATTTCCAGCGGTATTCGAGGCCGAGTTCAAGCTTGATGTCGGCACCGAAATTTGAAGCGGCTTCGCTTTCGCTGCTGCCGGGTCCAAGAGTATTGAAGAGCCAGCCTCGCATGCTGTTGGCTCCTCCGGCAAAGAATCGTCGTTCTTCCGGTGTGGTTTCGGCTTTTCCATAGGGCATCATCCACCCGAGATGCATTCGACCGGCAAGTTGCTTGCCTGGCGACAGATCTCTGGCAAAAGCGAGTTTCGTTTCTACTTTGACATATTGGGAGTATGCGGTTCCGAATATCTGGGCTTCATCGTCACTGAACCCCGAGTAGGATTTTGTATCGATCAGCTCGTCGATCAGCCAGGCAAGACTGCCCGATTCTTCGAGGAGCAGGTCGAGATTCCAGATGTTTTTTGCCGGGGTTGCTGCGTTCAGGTTCGTGTAGTTGTAGCGAAGCCTGAATGTCTGGTTGACATGGGTTTCAAGCAGGCTGTCGATGCCGGCCTGAACAGCGGTGTCATCATCGGGGTCTATACCGATATTTTCGGCAAGATCTGTTCTGAAGAGCTTGCTGAAACCTTTGAGAGAGTCCTTCTGTACCCACTCGAACTCGAAAAAATCAAAACTCACTCTCGATGAAGGGCTTGGTTTTGTGCTGTAGGAACCTCTGATCAGCCCGTTAAGGCTTGACAGCAGGATGGGCAGTTTTGATTGTGAAAACTCAAGATAGGCAGAGTACACATTGTCAGGCTTTCTCAGAACGGGCATGACAAGGCTGCTTTTCAGGCTGAGCTCGTAAGGTATGCTTTTCTCGTATTCATTCTCTTCGAGGTTGCCGAGCAGATTGTTGCTGTAGATGGTCTGTGTGCCGAACTCGGCCGTTGTTTTGAACTGCTCGGCTCCTCCGAACAGATTCCTGTTTTCGTAGGCGACCGATGCGCCGAAGAAAAGAGCGCCATAACGGTTGTCAACAAGGATTTTCGGTTCGATCTGGTGTTTCGGCGCCGGCTCAAGGTGGATGGTCGAGTAAAGTTTTCCGTCGCGAACCGAGTCCGGGCGTATGCCTATCGAGGAGAATACATTGGTTTTTCCGAAATTCTGAAGCGTTTTTTGTTCAAGACTTCCTTTTGTCACCTGTCCGGGACGAAAAGCGACCGAGCTGGTAATGAGAGCGGGTATGATGTTCTGTTTTCCGAAAATGACGCCCTGGATCCCGTCGTCAACAAAGCGTTTTTCAAGGCTTTTCGTATCCTTTCTGACGGGATTGTGTACTATGGCATTGACCGGGCCGTAAACCAGTTTGTCAGGAAGTTTGATTCTATACAGTACTCCGGCATTGCTTCCTGTGGTATCGACCTTGATGCGGATGCTGTCTTCATGCATGAACGCATATCCTTCTTCACGAAAAAACAGCATGGTGCGGTCGCGTTCCGCGATGAGTTTTTCAACGGAGAAGCTTTCTCCGGTTTTCATCGAGGCTGTAGCGAAGTACTGTTTTCTGAGCTGATCATCGATTGAGTCGATACCTTCGTAGGCTAAGGAGTCTATTTTTGCAGGTTCGTTTTCGGTTATCGATATGTCGAGATCGATTTTTTTACCATTGTCCCGGAAGTGTACTGCGGAACGGATATCGGCAAAAAAGTAACCTTTATAGATGTAAAGCTTTTTGATGATGGCCAGATCGTGCTGGAAATCTTCCGGGTTGAACAGTTTATCGGATTTTCCGAACAGCCCGAGCCCGAGGAATGACGATGATTCTGCGGTATTGATTATCTGCCGGAGCTCTTCATCCGGCACTGCGGAGTTTCCGCTGAAGCGTATAGAGTTTACGTACGCTTCAACAGCGTTGGTAGTGTCCTGCTCATTTCCGGGAGTTTCGTCCGTTTCTGCAGCATGAAGCTCCGGAAAAAAAAGGGCAACGACCATAAGCGCGGTGATTGCCCTGAACAGAATTTTTAAAAAAAAAACACGGGAGTGTATTTTAGCTCAGTTTAACATCTCTTCATCTCCATAACAGAAATCCTCATCGGTAGGATAATCGGGCCATACTTCGTCGATGCTTTCGTAGATTTCATCGCTTTCGGGAAGATCGTTCAGATTTTCGATCACCTGATGCGGAGCTCCGGTTCTGTTTGCGTAATCAAGTAGCTCATCTTTTGTGACCGGCCATGGGGCATCTGCTATATAACGGGCTAGATCGAGATTCCAGTACATAGTAAAGCGCTTGAATTAATCGGTTTAAGAGTTGCTGCCGTTCTCTTCGGAAGATGGTTTCTGTATCGTGATGAATTTGTCAGGGTTGCTGTCATCGAAGAAGTATGCGGCAGGGTTGACTTTGATGTTGTCCTTCTGCACTTCGTAGTGGAGGTGAGGTCCGGTTGACATACCGGTATTTCCTGAAAGCGCAATGATCTCACCGCGGCTGACCCGTTGTCCCTGGCGGACAAGAGATTTCGACAGATGCGCGTAAAGGGTTCTGAAGCCATAACCGTGACTTATGGTTACCTGCTGTCCGTATCCCCTGTCATAACCTGAATAGGTAACGATTCCGTCGCCTGTGGAGTGAACTCTGGTGCCTTCGGGAGCGGAAAAATCCGTTCCGGAATGAAATTTGATGACCTTGTAGATCGGGTGCAGACGCATGCCGTAATCACTGGTGATTCTGCCGTCGATCGGTTTGATATTGGGAATTGAAGATAAAAACGGACGGTTGCTCTCTGCAGACTGGTTGATTTCGGGATGGCTGTCTTTCTGGCGGTCTATCTGAAGAATGAGATGTTCGATCATTTGTTCGGTACTTGCAAGAAGACCTTCTGCAGAACTCGCTGAAGTCGTCTGTTTTGCATCTGCATGTAACGGATTCATAGGGCAAATCGTCAGGAGGAAAGCCAGAATTCCGAATACTTTCATCCACGGAGTGCGTGCCTGAGCGGCAATTCCTGCGGCGTTCTGCTTTGTAGCGCCGCAGTATGGCAGGCTGGGAAACAGTTTTGCTGGTGACATGCGGTGCTGGATTGATTGTCGGTGGACAGGCAAGCTTTTTTTACCTGAATAATATATAAAAACTTTTTTTGATAAATCAACCTGCTAATGGGCCTCCAGCCAGTTTTTTCCTGTGCCGGTATCAACTTCTACAGGTACTTTTTTAAGGCCGCAATAAACCGCGGCTTCGATCATGGCTGTTTCAACCAGAGTAGTGAGGCGATTTTTTTCTTCGGGGGTTGTTTCGAATAGCAGTTCGTCGTGAACCTGCAGCAGCATAACCGAGTTCATGCTGTTCGCTTTTATCTGCCGGTTGCAGAGATTCATCGCGCATTTGATGATGTCGGCGGCCGTGCCCTGAATCGGAGTGTTCATTGCAGCCCGGCCGGCAGCTTTCTGAATGTTTCCGTTACGGCTGTTCAGGTCCGGAATGTAGCGTCTTCTTCCGAGGAGGGTCGTTACATATCCTTTTTGTTTTCCTTCTTCTATGATTTGCAGCAATGCGTGAAACAGGCCGGGATATTTCGTGGTATAGGTTTCTATAATTGCCTTTGCTTCCGATTGGGGTATGTTCAGCCGTTTCGACAAACCGTATGGCTGAATGCCGTAGAGTACGCCGAAGTTGACCTCTTTTGCCTTGCGGCGCATATCGGAAGTGATCTGGTCGGTATTGAAGATGACTTTCGCCGTGGCTCGATGGATATCTTCATGGTTCCGGAATGCTTCGATGAGTTTTTCGTCACCTGAAATTTCGGCGGCGATCCGGAGTTCGATCTGTGAATAATCGGCGGAGAGGATCAGATTATCGGGATTTGAGGGTATGAATGCTCTTCTGATCTCTTTTCCGGCAGTGGTTCGCACCGGAATGTTCTGCAGGTTCGGATTGGATGACGAGAGCCTGCCGGTTGCGGTGATATGCTGGTTGAACGAGGTGTGCAGTCTGCCTGTTGCGGGATTGATCATTTTCGGCAGGGCATCGATATAGGTGGTCTTGAGCTTCTGGAGACTCCGGTATTCGAGCAGGTCGCCGATTATAGGGTGAAGCGGGGCAAGCTCTTCAAGTACCTCTACATTGGTTGAAAAACCGGTTTTTGTGGTTTTTTTTGTAGGCAGTCCCAGCGTGTCGAAGAGAATATTGGCAAGTTGTTTGGGCGAGTCGAGATTGAACGCCGAGCCTGCTGCCGCATGGATTTTTTCGGTGAGATCGGCTATCTGCGAATTGACGAGATCCGCTGTTTTTTCAAGATGTGCCGTATCGATGGCAATGCCCTGATATTCCATGCCTGCGAGCACTTCCACCAGAGGAAATTCTATGGTTTTGCAGAGGTGCAGCAGTTTCTCGTCTTCGAGAAGCTTTGCTTCGAATACCTCCTGAAGCCGGAGAGCGATATCGGCATCCTGACAGCCATAGTCGGAAAGCCGAGCTGACGGAACGTCAAGAATATGGGTTCGTTTTTTTCCTTCACCTGTGGTAAGCTCGTCAAAGGTTATCGTTCTGACAGAGAGATGGCGGGCTGCGAGATCGTCGAGGTTGTGTTTTTCCTCCGGATCGAGTACATAGCTTGCCAGCATGGTGTCGAATCCGACAGGCGTAAGGGCGATATCGTAATTTTTCAGAACGAGCAGGTCATACTTGAGGTTCTGACCGGTTTTGCTGATATCTGGATTTTCAAGAACAGGTTTGAGCCGTTCGAGCGTATTGCCGATGTCGAGGCCGTCTTTACCGAAATAGATAAACCGGGCTTTTTTGGGTTTGAGGGAAAAAGAGATGCCGGCCAGTTCAGCCTGAAAGGTGTCGAGGCTTGTCGTTTCGGTGTCAATGGAAAACGAGTCGGCTTGTTCGAGTTGCCGGACAAGCTTTTCCACACCTTCAGGAGTATCGATGATTGCATAGTCCGCGCCGGTTAACGGCGAGTCGAGGGATAGCCTATTGTTGCCTTCCATTCCTTCGAAATTTTCTTCCGCCGGGGTTTCGTTTGAGAGTATACCGGGAAATACGTACGGCAGGCGAACGGCGACGGCTTTCAATTCGTACTTTTTAAGGAAAGGCATGATTCTGCTTTGCTCCGGAGCTTTGCATGCAAGCGTTTCGAGACTCAGTTCCATATCGATATCGGAGTGGATGGTAACGAGTTGCCGTATCAGATCGAGCTGCGGTTTAAACGTTTCAAGGCTTGCGCGTGTTTTCGGGGTCAGTTCGCCGATGTTACCGTATATGTTGTCCAGTGTACCGTATTTAAGAAGCAGGGCGGCAGCGGTTTTCGGTCCTATGCCTTTTGCGCCGGGTATATTGTCGGAAGTATCGCCGGTAAGGGTCAGAAGATCGATAAAGCGTTCCGGTTCAACGCCGAACTGTGCCATAATCTCCGCCGGTCCGAAGGGTTCGAGCTCGTTTTGCTTTTTTGAGGGCTTCAGCATGATTACCCCCTCGCGAACCAGCTGGGCAAGATCCTTGTCCGGAGTAACGATATAGATAGAGCACTGTTTTTCGAATCGTTTGACGGCCGATCCGATAAGATCGTCGGCTTCGTAACCGGGGAGTTTGATGAGCGGAATGGAGAATGCGTCGATCAGCTCAATAATTGCATCGATCTGAAGGACAAGATCTTCGGGAGGAGCCGGACGGTTGGCCTTGTAGGGTTCGTAGAGGTTGTGCCGAAAAGTTTTCTCTCTGCTGTCGAACGTTACGGCAAGATACTCGGGATGCCACATTTCGAAAATTTTCAGGAGCGCAGAGGCGAAGCCGTGCAGGGCCCCGGTCGGTATGCCGTCGCGGGTTTTCATGCCGGCCTGTTGCAGGGCGTAGTAGGAACGGTAAACCAGGGCCATACCGTCGATAAGAAAGAGCCGTGGTTTTGTTGGTGCCGCAGGGGGTCCCTCCGGTTTTGTCCGGGGCTGCTGCGGGCTGAAAAAGTCGAATTGTCGTTCGTTTGTCATGCAATAACTCCATAGCTGCCGAGTACGTTGACCATGGTTGCAAATTCTCCGAGATGCCGGAGAGCGTTTTCGACATTCCTTTCCTCCCGATGTCCGATGAAATCGACATAGAAGAGGTACTCGAAGGCTTTTTTTCTGAATGGCCGCGATTCGATTTTTGTGAGATCGATATCCCGAAGTGCAAGTGTGGCAAGCGCCTTGAAGAGAGAGCCCTGCTCGTTGGGCAGAGTGAAAGCTATCGATGTTTTCTGCTGGGTGACATCTGGCTGCAGTTTCATGTTCGATGTATCGGTATGATCCTTATGGGCGATACAGAAGAATCTCGTGATATTCCACTCTTCGTCGGCAAGATTTTCCTGAAGTATTTCAAGTCCGTAGAGTTCGCCTGCACGTTTTGAGGCGATGGCGAGCTTTGACGGGTCTCCGCCTGCTGCTATGATTTTTGCGCTTCCTGCGGTATCGTAGGCGACTTCCGCTTTGATGTGTTTATGGGTACTGAAAAAATTTCTGCACTGCGCAAGAGCCTGGGGGTGGGAGAGCGCTCTCTCGGCTTTTTCCGTGGATGAGCCGTGAATCCCAAGAAGGCAGTGCTCGACCTTGACAAAGGTTTCGGCTGCGATGACAACCGGATGCTGGAGAAGAAGGTCGTAATTGTGGTGGATGCTTCCGCCGAGAGAGTTTTCTATGGGGATGACTGCAAAGTCGGCATCCCTGTTTTCAACAGCGGCGAAAACCTCATCGAAAGTTTCACAGGGTTTGGGTTCGCCAAGCCGGAGAGCGGCAATTTCACTATATGCCCCGGGTTCGCCCTGATAGGCAATCATCCAGTTTGTCATTCTTTATTCTTGTAGTTAACTTGCATCAAAGCCGCAGGATTTCTCTTTCTTTAAAGAATATAAGTCTATTATCCATAACGGTGATATTCCGGGAATTTTAAATCAGTGATTTTTTTATCATGTCAGGACACAGTAAATGGGCAACCATTAAAAGAAAAAAAGCAGCAACCGATCAGAAACGAGGAAATCTGTTCACCAAGCTGGTCAAGGAGATAACCATTTCCGCCAAAATGGGGGGAGGAGATCCCTCCGGAAATCCCAGGTTGCGTCTTGCAGTCGATACGGCAAGAGCAAACTCCATGCCGATGGATAATATCCAGAGGGCAATAAAAAAAGGTACAGGCGAACTCGATGGGGCCACGTATGATGAGATCACCTATGAGGGTTATGGCCCGGCAGGTATTGCTCTGATCATCGAAACCGCTACTGATAACCGGAACCGAACCGTTGCCGATATTCGCCATATCATGAGCCGTAATAACGGTTCGCTTGGTGAGAGCGGCAGCGTGAGCTGGATGTTTCACCGGAAAGGATCTCTCGATGTTCCGAAAAACGCCATGCAGGAAGATGCCTTGATGGAGCTGCTGCTCGATGCCGGTCTGGAAGACCTCGACAGCGATGATGAGGTATATTATACCGTCGTGACCGATATAAGGGATCTCGAAAACGCTAAAAAAGTCCTCGATGATGCGGGGATCGCCTATGAAAACGCAAAAGTAGATCTTATTCCGGAAAATTATGTCGAGCTTGAAGCTGAAGATGCCGAAAAGGTGATCAGGTTGATCGATGCGCTGGAAAATAATGATGATGTTCAGGTGGTTTACACTAATATGGAAATCAGTGAAAAGGCGATGGACAGTTTAAACGGGTAGTGTGCATGGTTGTGCTTGGCGTTGATCCCGGTAGCCTGCATACCGGATATGGAGTTGTCAGGTATGAGGATGCCGGGTTTCATCTTCTTGGTTGCGGAGTAATTCGTCTTCATCGAAGAAAGAGCTATTTCGAGCGTATCGGGGAGATTTACAGGGAGCTCGAGTCGGTGATCGATAGTTATGCTCCTGACCGTCTGGTTCTTGAAACCGTGTTTTTAAACAAGAATGTTCAATCGGCCCTGAAGCTCGGACAGGTACGGGGTGCCGTTATCGCACTGGCGATGAATCACAGGCTTGAACTGAGCGAGTATGCTCCCCGCGAGGTCAAGGCCGCCGTTACGGGAAGAGGTGCGGCAAGCAAACAGCAGGTTGCTTTTATGGTAACGCGTATGTTGAAGATTACCGGAAATCCGGCGACTCACGATGTTACCGATGCTCTCGCTATTGCGCTCTGTGATCTCCTGAAAACGGGAATGGGGAGTGCTGCTGTTCAGCAGCCGTTTGTTTCTTCAGGTTCTGCCGGAAAAAAAAACTGGGCCCGGTTTGTTCAGTCCAATCCCGGTATGGTGGTCCGCTGAGTGGTGCGTTGAAAGTAAATAAAGAGGAATTTCGGTTCCGGAGCTCGTGTGAACAAAACATTACAAGTTGTGGAAGGGCATATTTTCAATCTGCCGAATTTTCTCAGTTTTTTGAGAATCCTTTTGATACCGTGGTTTCTCTACTACTATCATTCGGGAAATCTGACAGTCGCCATTACGCTTATGGTTGTTGCGGTGTTGAGCGACTGGTTCGACGGCCGTGCGGCACGCTGGACCAATGAGGTTTCCGAAATGGGCAAAATTCTCGATCCGCTGGCCGATAAGCTTTGTCTTGCCAGTGTGGCACTCTACTTTCTCTGGATCGGGGAGCTTCCGCTATGGTTTGTGTCGTTTGTCGTTCTGCGAGATCTTTTGATTTTTTCCGGCGCGGCTTATATCCGTTACCGACACGGAGTGCTTACAACCTCTCTCTGGCCCGGAAAATGGGCCGTAGGGTTTGTGTCGATGATGTTTGTTTCCATGGTCTGGCCCCATCCTGTTTTCGAATCGTATCCCATCAAGGAATTTTTCATGTATCTCTCCGTGCTTATGCTCACCTATTCGTTTATAGAGTATGGCATAAGGTTTTACCGGATACAGAGAGGGGAGGGCTGATCAATAGTTACTGATCCATATTCCTGTGGGCAAACAGCGTTTCCGATGAAAACTCGCATTCTCCCTTTTTTTCTCTTTTTTTTTGTATTTGTTCTCCCCGTTGTTTCTGCTGCAGACGACTTCGATGCTCTGTTTGTGCAAGCCGGGATGAAATACCGGAAAGGCGATTTTCAGGGCGCATCGGCTATGTATACTGCCGTGCTGAGCGGCAATCCGCGTTCTGCGGAAGCGTATAACAACCGCGGGCTCTGTAAAGCAGCTTCAGGAGATGTTACCGGCGCTGTTGCTGACTATTCCGAAGCCCTTAAACTCGATCCGTCCCTGGCGGCGGCCTGCAATAACAGGGGCCTCGCAATGGCAAAGATCGGGAAGTATCAAGATGCTGTTCTCGATTATAATCAGGCCCTCCGTATCAATGCCGTTCTGCCTGAAGTGTACAACAATCTCGGATTGGCCAGAATCGCATTGGGAGATCAATCAGGAGCACTCGACGATTTCAATACGGCCCTTGCGCTTAAACCTTTTTATCCCGAAGCGCTTTTTAACAGGGGGTGTGCTCGGCAGAAGCTGTCAGAACACCGGGAAGCTCTTCGGGACTTTCAACAGGTCATATCCTTCAGATCGGGATATGCCGAGCCTTATTTTTATGCTGCGCTTTCCCGTTCTGCGATGGGGGATCACAAGGGCGCTCTCGTAGATTATTCAAAAGCGATTGCCATTTCTCCCTCATACGCGGAAGCTTTTACAGGCAGAGCGCTTGCGAAGATCAGAAGCGGTGATTATCACGGGGCTCTCGACGATTACGATACGGTGATCGGGCTGCAGTCTGATAATCCGGTACTTTACTATAATCGGGCGCTGGTCAAGGTCAAGCTGTCTGACAATCCGGGAGCTGAAATTGACTGTTCACTCGCTATCGAGCGGAACAAGGTATATGCCGAAGCTTATTTTCTCAGGGGTATCGTTCGGAGTGAGCTTGGAAACCGCGAGGGTATGCTTGCCGATTTGCGTTTTTCTGCAGATGCAGGTTATGAGCCGGCAAAGAAGCTGCTGAAAAAAGAACGGGACAGGAGATAGCGCTTTTTACAGAAAAAACAGAACCAAAACGAAAAATCCGGCAATGCATCTCGCTTTGCCGGATTTTTCGTTTTGGTTCTGTTTTACTCTCAGAGCGCTTTGTGGCAGAACCACCAGTCGTAACAGTCGTACTGAGAGGGACGTTTTTTCGCATCCTCGATATTGTTTGCCGGCGGAATAATTACCCGGTCTTTCAGCAGGGTGTTGATCGGCCAGTTTGCAGGTATGGCTACCTTGTTGGCGTCGGAAACCTGCAGGGCTTTAACGGCGCGGACAATTTCGTCGATGTTTCTGCCTATTTCCTGAGGATAGTAGAGAATAAGTCGCACTTTCCCTTCAGGATCGCCTACGAATACGGCGCGAACGGTATTCGATCCTTTTCCCGGATGAAGCATGCCGAGCTGCATGGCAATTCGGTCGTTTGCGGCCACTATCGGGAAGGTTATCTCGGTATCCAGATTATCCTTTATCCATTCGACCCATTTGATATGGGAAAATACCTGATCGACAGACATGCCGACAAGTTTGCATCCGAGCTTGTCGAAATCCTCCATACGTTCCTGAAATGCATGGAACTCTGTTGTGCAGACCGGGGTATAGTCGGCAGGATGGCTGAAAAGAACGAACCACGAACCCTTGAGATCTCCGGGAATATTCATCGGCCCGTGTGTGGTCTGTACCTTCATTTCCGGAAACTCATCACCAAGAAGCGGCATGTTCGCTTCATTGTAATAAAACTGGTCTTCAAAATGTTCCGACATTATGTTCCTCTCCTTTTGCTGGTTTGTTTTTTGTTTTTTGCATATGATTATTTGTTCTGATCCTTTAAAGTAGATATATTCTCAAATAAGAACAAATCTTTTTTGTGTTTTTTTTAAATTATTCAGAAGGTTTCTCTTGGATCATTTCAGATATTCCGTCTATATTATAATCAGGATAAAAAAAGTCTTATTTCACTTTCGCTGTTTTTATTCGGAACAGTACGGGGGTCCCGGAACTGTTCGAACAACAGGAGTCTCTTATGGTACATAAAAGCGGAGTTGCCGGCGAGCTTGATTATTTTACAGAGCTATGCCGACGCCACAATCTCAAAATCACACCTCAACGTGTGGCGATCTACAGAATATTGATGGGTTGTTCCGATCATCCTTCAGCGGATTATGTTTTCCGGATCATAAGGAACGATTTTCCGAATATTTCCTTCGAGACCGTGAACAGAAGCCTTCTGACTTTTGCGGAGATAGGATTGATCGCCATTGTGGAGTCGACTTCGGGTGTCAGGAGGTTCGATCCTGATATGGTGAGCCATCACCATATCCATTGTATTAAGTGCGGAAGGATTTTTGACTTTCAGCATGTCGATTATGACTGCATTGCCGTGCCGGACTCTTTAACGGAGAGATTTTCGGTGGTGGGTAAACGTGTTGTATTCCATGTTGTTTGTCCCGACTGCATAAAAAAAGGCGCGAAGGTTGAGCCGTTATCGGAAACGCATACATCTGTTGAAACCTGAAAGGCCGTTTTTGAGGAGTGATGGCGGTTAGCTGTGCGGCCTTTCAGGAAATGATCGTTTGAGATATTTCAGTTTTTTATACAGCGAACGGAAAGACCCTGTGTTTTACTGCTGCTTACGCGATACACGGCAGAATAACTGTTGTACATCTGACGAAACCATGCAGAGTAGCCGTTGTGTTCAGAAGATGTCCAGAAACTGCTGTTTGATCCAAGAAGAGAGAATGTGCCGTTACTGCTTCGGTATCCCGCCGGGATTGCGGTAAATTCCGCACTGTTGTCGGCGCCGACAAGAGGCTCTTTCCAGAGCAGGGTTGACTTCAGTTTTGTTCCTGAAGCTTTTTCTCCGCCGGTCGCATCAACGAGTATCTGCCATTCATTGTCTGATGGAACGTGCCACCCTTCCGGAGCCAGCCCCCTCGGGTCATTGACCGCATACCAGTTATACAGTTTTCCATAGGTAACTCCATTCGCGCTGTTGTTTTCGTAATAGCACCAGGCCCCGGTAGTGAGGCGGTTCCATTCGGCTGCGTCCTGCACCTGCGGAATTTCTTCACCATTTCTGTACCGGCTTACCTGAAGGTTTTCGGCCATCCAGATCTGTGTGCCGATGGTGAGGGCTTTTTCGTGAGCTGCCTTTGTTTTCTCGGCCGCGCTGACTGATAAACACGGTATTAGTGTGGCAAGAACAAGGAAAAGCCTCGCTGCCTGAGTTAATTTGTTGCTTCTTTTCATTATGTTAAAGGGTCTGAAATGTTGATGAAAGAAAGCTTGTTTGCAAAAACCAGCGGAAGAATTTTATTCTGCTGATTTAAACTATAACGCAAACTTCTTTCTGATGGTTTCGGAAGCGTTACGGGCCTGGTCTGTTTATATTGAGACTGAGGCTGGGCGCTTGATCTGAGGGCTCTGTTTCAGACGTCATGAGGCTTCGGGGCTGGAGTATGTTTCCGTTCCGGGAAAGTCGCATGAAAGAGGGATTCACTATAAATACTATCCAAGGTGGCAAGACAGCGTTATAATCGCAAACCCGGAAGTTCCGGAAAAAAGAACAGCAGGCCGTCAGCCGTTCAGAACGGTGACAGGGTCAGGCCTAATGATCATATTCTTATCAATGAGTTTCTTTTCAGGCGAGGTGAGAGTTCACTTGCCGCCGAAATCGTAAGTTTTTTAACGGATCACGATGGAGAACGGTTCAGGTCGGTAGAGCTTGCCAGGAAGATGGGTTATACGGAATCCTTACAATTGCCGGGGTTCTGGTATGTGCTTCATAAATTGCAGGAGGACGGGACCGTTGATAAGGATTCGAACCGCGCATACGGGATGCAGGGCATGGAGCCGGCAACCTATGAAGAGGTTCTGGAGCATACGCGACAGTTTCCTTTGCCGGGCAAGGAACAGTTCAAGGTTGATCAAACTTATGCCGGACGACTGATAACCCATCCGAACGGTTACGGTTTCGTCGATGTAGAGGGTTTTGATGACGATATTTTTGTCAAGGCCGGCGATCTTAATTCGGCGATTCATGGTGACGATATCGAAGTCGTCGTAACAAAAGTCCCTGAAACGTATTCGGCAAAATCCACTCCTCATCAGCGGTGCGAAGGTATTGTGGTCAATGTCGTGACCCGGAAAATTTCTACCATTGTGGGTACGATCAGCCGCGAAAACCGGAAGTTCATTCTCAAGGCGGACGACCGGAAACTGCTTCCTGAAATAATTGTACCGATCAAACAGGCCGCAGGCGCAAAAGACGGCCAGAAAGTGCTCGTTGGTGATCTCGATTTTCGGAAACCCGGTATTATCCAGGCGCGTGTGCTTGAAATTCTGGGTTCGGCGGGCGACTCTCGGGTCGAGGTAAGCGCGATTGCCCGTAATCACGGCATCGATGAAACCTTTGACGAAGAGTTGGTCAACTTTGCGGGAGCCATTCAGGAAGGCATTACCGATGATGATTTGAAGAACAGGCTCGATATTCGCGATAAAAATGTTTTTACCATCGACCCTGTCGATGCGAAAGACTTTGATGACGCTCTTTCAATCGAGACGCTGGATGACAATCTCTATCGTATCGGGGTGCATATTGCCGATGTTTCTCACTATGTGCCGGAAAATTCGCCGCTTGACCGGGAGGCTATGAAGCGGGCGACGTCGGTCTATCTTGTCGATCGGGTTATTCCCATGCTTCCTTCGCGCTTGTCGGAACAGGTCTGCAGTCTCAACCCAGGGGTGGACAGAATGGCTTTCAGCGTATTTTTAACCATGACGGAGAGCGGAGAGGTACAGGAACATACGTTTCATAAAACGGTTATTCATTCAAAGCGCCGCTATACCTATGAGGATGTTCAGGAGATTTTGCTGAAGGGCGAGGGGGATAACGCCGCAGAGCTGCAACTTCTTGAAAGGATCAGCGTTCAGTTGCGGGAAGAGCGTTTCCGTCACGGCGGACTTGATTTTGAAACCGAAGAGGTTCGCTTCAGGCTTGGCAGTAAAGGTGAGCCTGTCGAAGTCATCAAGAAGGAGCGTCTTTCAAGCCATCGGCTTATCGAGGAGTTTATGCTGCTCGCAAACCGGAAGGTTGCCGAGTACCTTACAAAAACCTTTCGTGAACGTAAAAAAAATCCGCAGCCGGTCATTTATCGGGTTCATGACTCGCCTCAGCAGGAGAGGGTGCTTGTGCTTGCAAACTTTGTCAGAAAAATCGGCTATACCCTTAAAATCAACAGGGAGAAGACGGGCCCGATAGTGTCCGCAAAATCGCTTCGTCAGCTTCTGCAGCAGGTTCATGGCTCGAACGTTGAGTTTCTCATAAACGAGCTTGTGCTTCGCTGTATGTCGAAGGCGATTTATACCGATGAGAACACCGGTCATTACGGGCTTGGATTTGAACATTATACCCACTTCACTTCGCCAATCCGTCGCTATCCTGATCTTATCGTACATCGGCTGCTTTTCGAATATGAAAACCTTCGCCTCAAGAAGAAAAAGATAACCGACAAACGACTTGCCGAGCTGCAGGAGAAGATAAAAGTGACGAGCCGTATTTCAAACGAGAGGGAGAAAAGTGCGGTCGAGGCTGAACGGGAGTCTATCAAGCTCAAGCAGGTCGAGTATATGGCAGGTCATCTCGGCAATGTGTATCAGGGGATAATTTCAGGCGCAACCGAGTATGGCATTTATGTGAGAATGGTTGATTTTGCCATAGAGGGCCTTGTGCATATGCGGAACCTTACCGATGATTACTACGAATACGATGAGGCTACCTATTCTCTGATCGGCAAACGCCGAAAGAGAAGGTTGCAGATAGGTCAGCGGGTCAAGGTCAAGGTGCATATGGTGGATATGCAGAGACGTACTATCGATCTCGTTATCGAGTAGGTTGTGACTTTTCCGGGTTGTCGGCCTCGCTTTACGCGATACCTGCAATCCGGAGAAAGTTGTTTATAAGGGATAGTCCGGTATTGGTGTATTCTTTCTGTATGGCATTAAACTGCATGGTGAGATCCCCTTCGCACATCATCTGCAGATCCCGGTCAATTCTTATCCAATCGGTCAGCATTTCCGGTGTCAACTCGAAATGACACTGCAGTCCGTAAGCATTTTTTCCGATGCGAATGGCCTGATTTCTGCAATGTACGCCTTCGGCAAGCAGTTGCATGGTATCGGTAATTTCGACGGTTTCCCCGTGAAGCTGAAAGACCCGGAATGTATCGCTCATATTCCGGAACAGAGGATCCTCCTTGCCCGATTCAGTGAGATCAACTACGTATGGTTCGCCTTCGTGATCGAAAAAACCGGTCTCCTTCAGAGGGTTTGCCATAACTGAACCGCCACCCGCTTTTACCAATACCTGCAGGCCAAGGCAGATTCCAAGACATGGAAGTCCAGCCTCCATAGCCTTGCTTGCCAGCTCGATTTCCCGTTGTATGCTCTCTGTTTTATCGTTTACGCTCTGAGGTCCGCCAAGGATGACGAGCGCATCGTAATGCAGGGGATCGGGTAATATTCCTCCGCAGGAAAGATCTACGGTATGCGAATCGATAGCGAATCGTTCAAGAGTCGTATCGAGCAGTCCCGGCCCTTCATGCGTAATGTTTTTTATAATCAGTATTTTTTTTGACATATCGTTTTCGGATAACGGCCACTCTTGTCTGTATCGTTGATGTTTACGACTTTTCTGCGTCAAGCATTTCGTTTATTGCGGTAGTTGTTTCTGTAAATGTTTTTTCTACAATGTCAATCCATGATTCGTTATCAGGCCATTTTCCCTTGCTCGAGAACTCATGGATATATCTGGAAAGGACATAAAGTCTGTTCGCCCCGCAACTTCCTGAAGAGCCTTTCAACTCATGGATAAGCTGATCGTAGCGTTTGATGTTGCGGTTTTCGGCAGCAATTGCCAGATCGGTAACGATTTTTTTCGTATCTCTGATAAAAACAGGGAAGATGTTGTCGATCATTTCCTTGCCGCCTACCTCCTTGAGGCTGTTGATAATAGAGCGGTCAAGTATTTTTTCCTTATCGATGTTCTTCCATAAGTTTTCTTTGTTTTTTTCGTAATTCTGTATCGGTAATGTCAGGTTGCCATTTTGCATCATCAGGTGGTTATTGAGCCACACCGTTATGGTTGCGATGAGATCATCCCTGGAAATCGGTTTTCCGAGGTGATGGTTCATTCCGGCTTCTTTTACCCTGAGTATGCTTTTTTCATCCGTATTACCGGTCAGCGCAATGATAGGTATGCTGTTATAGTTTCTGAACCTGCTGAAATATTTCCCTTTCCGGATGGTCTCGGCGGCCTCTATGCCGTTCATTACCGGCATTTCCATATCCATCAGAATAAGGTCATACTCCTCATGTTCGAGCTTCTCGATTGCTATCTGTCCGTTTTCAGCCTGACCGATAGAGCATCCGTAATGTTCCAGAATCAAGCGCATAAAATTCCGGCTGGTTTCATTGTCGTCGACAAGAAGTATCCTGCTGCCGGAAAGCAGCTCTTCCTGATCCGATGTTATAGTCGATTTTTCTGAAAAAAAGTACCGCTCAAATATTTTTATGATGTCCGGTCTCAGTACCGGCTTGGAAAGCACATCATTCATTCCGCATTTGCCTGCTCGAGTCAGCGCTTCGGGATGCGGCAGAGCTGTTATGCCGATAACCGGAGTCTGAAGATAATGCAGTGCGAGCGACGGATCGAAATTACGGGTCGATCGGAGCTGCTCAACGGCACTGTCGCCATTGAGTGACGGCATTTCGAAATCCATGAAAATCAGGTCATAACGGTTGCTTGAGAGCATCTCGAGAGCCTGTTCGCCATTTTCAGCCTGGTCCGATGAACAACCCCATTCTGAAATATACTTTGCAAGCAATATGCGGTTGCTTAACTGATCATCGACTATCAGAATGCGCTTTTTTTTCAGAATCTCTTTTTTTATGTCTTTTACGGTTTTTGACTCATAGGCAGGGATTTTAATCAGGAACTCTGTCCAGCTATCCTCTTCCGAGTTGCAGGTTATTTCTCCTCCGAACGACTCTATGACTCTTCTGCAGAACGAGAGTCCGAGACCGTTTCCTCCGCTTTTTCCATAGGTATAGAAACGATCGAAAATTCTTTCTCTTTTAGCTGTCGGGACTCCAGGCCCATAATCTTTTACCCTTATGATATTGAAGTCGTTGCCTTTTTCAGATGTCAGTTCTATTTTAAAATCGGGTCTGTTTTTGTAATGGAGTGCGTTTTTTATCAGGTTAAAGAGCACATAAATAAAAAGATCTTTGTCTCCGATAAAATCGAAGGTGACTGTGGTCTTGTCGATGAGCAGTTTTCTTTCCGAAAGATCGTTGTATCCATAGCTGTTGATCGCCGTATGTATGATCGTTTTGGCCGACAAGCGTTTGAAATTATTGATATCAACGCTGCCTCCCTGAAGACTCGCAAGAATGGAGTCAATTATTTTATTGCCTCTTTTAATTGTTGCAGAACTTTCTTCAATGACGTCATGAATGCTTATCAGACCGGATTGACTGATATCCACAGTGCCGGTCACTTCATTTCCGATCGGTTTATTGGGCAATATCGCCTGGAGCGAGCTCATGGCATTGGTGATGGAACTGAGCGGGTTTCTCATTTCATGAGCAATACTTCCGCTCAGACTTTGGAGCAGTGATATTTTCGTCTGGTGGGCAATCTGTTTTCTATGGTTGGCTACAATGCCTCCGATCAGCGCAAAAAGATAGGTAGGGATGTATTCGACGTGAAAATCGGCATAACTTACGTATCCGTCAAACGCATAAACAGCTGCGTAAGCCAGGATAAAGCCTGAAAGCGTTATGACGCAGATGAAAATCCAGTCATAGACAATCAGGATAAGCATGAACAGGCAGGCCATCGAGGACATTGCCCAGGCAATCGACCATGCGTTTTTAAGCATCATGAAATGAAAGAAAAAAGGCAGGAGAATCGGTACCGAGATGAAAAAATAAGCAGGAAAGAGGGCTTTTGCCTTTTTGGGCAGGTAACGGTAAAAAAGCCACGGCAGGCTGATTACGGCTTCGATCAGTCGCAGGGGAAGGTTTTCGTAATGCTGAGGGAACAGGTATTTCCAGACAACATAAAAGAGCGGATACCCGATAGTAGCGAACAATCCGATAATGGGCAGGTTGGGCTCTGCGTGCTCGACGATATTTAAAGCTTTTTGCTTAAGTCTCTGCATTTTCTTTCGAAAATCGCGTTTGTATTCATATTTCGTAATAATTCAGAAATACGTCTCCCGGCAAGTGTTTCTGAGTGAAATATAAGAGTGTTAAGTAAAACCTCATGATATTCACGATCTTTGGAGATCAGATGGAGGTACAATTGCGCCGTTAACCGCATCAATATTATTGAAAACATCTCGTTAATGCAGCCGATTCATCGAAGAAAAGCCCATAAACTATAGTACGGGAGACTTTGCGAGGTTTCTTGCTGTTCATGGACAGGGGCGGTATGACGACTACTTTCTTAGTGTGATATTAGGATAAATCCTCGGAAGATCAAAACCTGACGGAATTAGTGACATTAAAAATAATTTATTCACTGATATACGCAATTAACACAAAATAATATTACCATGCTTATTAATGATTCAACTATTGAACAACCCGGCTATGGCGGAGAGTTCTCCGTATCGAACTTTCCCGATTTTCTTGAAAAACGTCTTCAGGCTTGTCATGAAGAGCTGTTTGCGCCACGAAAAAATAAAAAGCCTCTTGTTCTCGGCAATCGCATGCCTGATGCGGCCTCTATCATGCTGCAGAGCAACGACTATCTGAATATTTCAAACCATCCGGCAATACGGCGGGCACAGCTGGATACGTTGAGCGATATCTCTCAGGAGCCGGTCATGTCGGCAGTTTTTCTGCATGAGAATAGCGGAAAGCACGATTTTGAAAAACGAATGGCGGCATATACCGGTTTTGAAAGCGCTATACTCTGTCAGTCCGGCTGGGCAGCCAATGCAGGACTGATGCAGGTCATCGCAGACAGCTCCACTCCGGTCTATATAGATTTTTTCACACATATGTCGCTCTGGGAGGGTGTCAAGATTGCTGGAGCGGTTCCGTATGCCTTTCGCCATAATGATCCCTCCCATCTTGAGCGTCTGATCAGACAGCATGGGCAGGGAGTTGTTCTTGTCGATTCTCTCTACAGTACGACGGGAGATATATCGCCTCTCAGGGAGATTATCGGGATCGCCAATCGATATGGATGTATTTCCGTTGTCGATGAATCGCATTCTCTGGGAACGCATGGAGAACATGGGGCCGGATTGGTCAATGAGTGTGGATTGGCGGGTCAGGTGCATTTCATAACCGCAAGTCTCGCAAAAGCTTTTGCAGGACGTGCAGGCATTATCTGTTGTTCCGCAAAATTTGCGAAATATTATCCATATATGGCCTTTCCTGCGATTTTCAGTTCCACGCTTCTTCCCTACGAAATTGCAGGTCTGAGCGCAACCCTTGATGTCATTGAAAACGGAGATGATCGCAGACACGCTCTTTATGAAAAATCACGCTACTTCCGCGACAGGCTCAGGGCGCTTGGATACAGCATTGCAAGTCAGTCGCAGATTGTTGCGATCGAAGGAGGTCTTGAATCCGATACGGAACTTTTACGTGATGCCCTTGAGGATCGAAATGTATTCGGATCGGTTTTTCTTGCACCGGCCACACCAAAAACCCGTTCCCTGATGCGCTTTTCAGTGCATAGCGGGATTGCAATGGAAGAACTCGACTATGTCCTCAAGGTTTGCGAAGATATCAGGGACGAGATAGGCATGTGGAGCTGGAAATCAACAAAACGACAGAAAGCTTGAGCAAGTTCGATAACGTAACGGAGGGATGGAACCCCGATACTCATGATTTCGACTGCTTCCGCATCGTTCGTCCCGCTTATGCTCGGGATATGAGAGACGGCCTGCAGATACGGAATGCCGGCCTTGCCCGCCTGCCGGACAACCCCCTTGTCGAAACCGTTTCACTTGTTACGCTGCATGACGGCAAGCCTTCGGAGTATAGGGTACTGCCGCAAGTGTCGCAACGGCTTTTCACGGATACGCCTTATTATTCTGATGCGTTTGCACCGATCGCCAGGCAAGGGATGATGTCTTTGTTCAAAAAGGCGCATATGAAAAGTATTCGGATTCCGGCCGCGGTGCAGATTTGATGAGCGCGGTTACGGCTGTCTCGTGTTGATGAACAACGTCATTATCGGGACTTCCGTTTCAGGATTTTTTGCGGAACATCTGCAGCAGCGAAGACCAAACGTTTTGTTTCGGTTTTCTTTTTATCGGAAGACCCTCTTTATCCCAACCGATAATTCCGTACTGCATATTCACAACCTTACGGTATCCCCGATTCAACAGAAGGCGGCCTGCCGTCAGGCTGCGGTTTCCGCTGTTACAGACGATAATCAAATTACGGTCAACAGGAATCTCCCTAAACCGTTGTTCGAATGTGCTGAGCGGAATCAGCATGATATCGGGAACATCGAAAGCTTTTCTGGCGATTTCCCGTGGTTCCCGGACATCGACAAGCAGTGCGCCTTTTTTTGTCATTGCAAAGGCAGCGGCCGGGGTGATATTTTTAATGTTGATCATCGTCTCCGAGAGGGCAATTTTTTTTGGTTCATGAAGCTCAGACCTGCGGCTCTTCCATCGCCCCGGTAAAGCCTCTTTATGAAGGTAAGCCCGTTTATTTTGAGAAAACTTTTTTCGCCTTTTTTATTTCGTGGAGGGAAGTTTTTGTTTTTATGCCGCCAGGCTAACCAAAAACAGAAAGCCCCCGCTTTCAGCAAGGGCTTTCTGTTTTCAGCGGAGAGGGTGGGATTCGAACCCACGGTACGATTGCTCGCACAACGGTTTTCGAGACCGCCCGATTCAACCGCTCTCGCACCTCTCCGTGTTATTCTGAAAGAACTTAACGATATTTTTCTGCTTTACCTGATAATTCTGATGGTATTGCGTTCACTCTTCGCTGAGTGAAGAGGAAGTGAAGATAATAAAAAATAATGAAATATGCCAAGGATGGAGCGCCAGAAATTACGGCAAATATTCATATGCTTCGCAATCGTTTTTTTTGCGATCCGGAAATAACCTTTAGAATTTCTCAGTATAATAGTGAAGAGTGCCTGCCGAAAAGATCCGATTTCAAATTCGCTTATACGTAATAGTTGCTTTTTGTGACAACGAAATCTGCATTTGGAGCATGATGGTGCAGTCTTGCGCTCAAACGCGGATCAAAACGGAAGGCAATATGTGACTGAATACGTGACGAGGAGTTATGGCGATACGTAAAAAGTAAGTTGTATTTCGTTTTTGTTTATTAAGACAGTTATATACGACTTTATCGATTCCTCAGTATTGATAAATAAGCTGCAGCAAAACGGCTGGTACGGCATTTCGTACAATGAATTAAATAATTGACACCTCTCTTTGTTTCCCATTTGATTGATCAAGCACATGAATGACTATCAGATTAGCTGCATTCCCCTGCCTGACGATCTGCATTTGTCTGGATCTACATCAAGAAAATGTCGTTTATAGGCCAGGTTAACCGCAAGAATATTGTCCCATAGAAATCCATTAAAGATATTGCGAGGGAACATCTGCTTATAGATTTCGATGCCAATGTCAGGCAAAGGGAGAGATGATAAATTTTTTCCTGTGCTTTCCGGAGAAGTGCAGCGACCTTAAAAAGGACACAAATCATATCGGTACTCTTGTTCTTATATTGTAGAAGAGCAGTGATTCCGTTACCTGTCGGTCTTTCATTCCTCTGAATATTTTGAGAGCGCGTGACATGAGAGTATCTATTCCATCCGAAACGATTTTTTCTCATGTTTGATGGTCGATTTGATTATTAACAACAAATCAGATGCAGGTGATAGTTATGCCAAAAGATGATTCTGACTTTTTTATTAAAAAATATTATATTGAGTTGTTTTCAATATCTCTCAATTATAATTATGAATTTTATGTCGACAATTACAGAACTACAGGAACAGCTTGTTGCAATCCAGAGGCAGATTGATGAACAGAGAGCATTAGGAAAAAAACAGGCTATCAGCGAAATAAAAGCTAAAATGGCAGAGTTCGATATTACTGTAGATGAGCTTGAGTCAAAAGGGAGCTCAAGAGGTTTCAGAGAAAAAAAACCTTCAATCATCAAATACCGGAAAAGTGATGCTGAAACCTGGGTTGGCAGAGGTCCAAAGCCGGTCTGGGTTAAGGATGTAGAGGCTGCCGGCGGAAAGATTTCTGATTATCTGGTACAGTAAGGCCGCATTGATTGTCAGTTCTATAGCCTCGGACAGTGATTGGAAAAGCTTATTATCTATTCTGCTGTTTGATGCTATAGAACTATTTATTCCTCGTGCTTGTACTGTTTCGATATCTTAGTCGAGATGTTCGGGCAGTGTTGAATCCGCACTATTCACAAGTTTCTTCGCAGATCATCTCGCACTTTCTCCTGTTGCCGGTACATCGATGGTTTTTGGTACAGATAGGCCGAGAGGCCTTATTTGCCTGTTTTTCGTGTCCAGGTCAGGAATTCCATTTTTAATTTCAGAGAAACACGTGCAGGGAAGGATCCGGGATCTGGGGTGTTGTCTATCCCCTAATGGCCTGCATAATGTCCGCAAAACAGAAAAGCCCCGGTTGTTACCGAGGCTTTTCTGTTTTGGAGCGGGAAACGAGACTCGAACTCGCGACCCCAACCTTGGCAAGGTTGTGCTCTACCAACTGAGCTATTCCCGCATTTATGAGGCATAAATATAAGGATATTTCAAAACTGTGCAAGAGTATCCTGAATTTTTTCCGGCAAAAAATTCAGGATGACAGATACTTCAGAATTGCAGCTATGCGGAGGTGTCGCGACATATATCGGATCAGCGTTTTTCAGAGGTTGAGTGAGTCCGTAATGGTTTTCATGTCTTTGTCGCCCCGTCCGGAAAGGTTCACGACGAGAATAGAATCAGTGCTCATGGTCGCGGCCTTTGTGATGGCATAGTGCACTGCGTGCGCAGATTCAAGGGCGCAGATGATGCCTTCGGTTGTTGCAAGGGTTTTCAGCGCCTGCAGCGCTTCATGGTCGGTTGCCGAAGTGTAGCTGACCAGTCCGGTTTCCTGCAGGTGGCAGTGTTCAGGCCCTACGCCGGGATAGTCGAGACCGGCGGATATCGAGTGGGCTTCAAGAATCTGGCCGTCGTCGGTTTGCAGCAGCTTGGTCATCGCTCCGTGCAGGACACCGGGCGTACCGAGAGTCAGAGATGCGGCATGAAGGCCTTCGAGGCCTTCGCCGGCGGCTTCGACTCCGACAAGCTCAATAGCCGGGACATCGTCGAGAAATTCATGGAACATGCCGATGGCGTTGCTTCCACCCCCTACGCATGCGGTAATGACATCAGGCAGTCTGCCGGCCTGTTCAAGAATCTGCTTTCTGGTTTCTTTACCGATTACCGCCTGAAAATCGCGCACGATCATCGGGTATGGGTGCATGCCTACGACGGAACCGATAATATAAAAGGTGTTTTCCGGGTTGTTCATCCAGTCCCGTATAGCTTCGCTCGTGGCGTCCTTGAGGGTTCCGGAGCCGGAGGAGACAGGCCGGACCTCTGCGCCCAGCAACTTCATTCTGGCTACGTTTGGGGCCTGACGCCTGATGTCCTCTTCGCCCATATATACAATGCAGTCCAGATCGAACAGCGCGCATACCGTAGCTGTCGCAACTCCATGCTGGCCGGCGCCGGTTTCGGCTATGATCCGTTTTTTGCCCATTCGCCGGGCAAGAAGTGCCTGTCCGAGGGCGTTGTTGATCTTGTGAGCGCCTGTGTGGCAGAGGTCTTCGCGTTTCAGGTAAATTGCAGCGCCCTGCATTGCTTTGCTCAACCTTTCGGCATGATAGAGTGGAGTCGGGCGTCCTACGTAATCGCGCAGCAGTTTCTCAAGCGTCGCATGAAACGACGGATCGTTGTTGGCTTGCCGATATTCGGATTCAAGATCGGAAGCGTTTTTTATCAGGGTTTCAGGGATGAATTTTCCACCGAAAATACCGAAGTGTCCCTTGGCATCGGGAGCTGAATACACAGAAGAGGACATGTGACAAAAAGGGTATTGAATAACAAAAGTCGCCGTTGTTTTCCGCGTGGCGACAGCTCGCGATGCAGAAAAACAACCGTTATACAGCAATAAAATAATATATTCAAACTTTTCAGAGATACCTATGCAAGTGCGTTTCATTATCCAGAAGCGGAGTTACCTGATGTGAGTCAAATTAAGCGGAACATAGTAGTTACGGCATTTCTTTGCCTGATGGTCCATACCGGATTATTTCCGCTTGATGAACTTTCAGGTGCTGAGAATGTGGTAATCGGCAGTGGTGAAGGGCAGAAAACATCGTCAGCACCCAATCTGCGGCCGTTGGCGGCAGAGGGTACGGAGAGCGTTATAACGTTCTCAGCAAAAGATTCGGTTCTGTATCATTTCGACCGAAAGTCGATGGAGCTTATGGGAAAAGCCCGTATTGACCGGGAGGCCACAACGGTTACGGCTCCGAAAATAGTGGTTGATCTGGCTAATTCCACCCTTGACGCATTCGGTTCGATGGATGCTTCGGGAACCGTGATCGAGCCGGCCGTTTTTTCAAATCGCGAAGGAAGTTTCAATGCCGAGAAAATAACCTATACGTTTACTTCCGGAAAAGGCGAAACGAAAAATATCGCGTCTCGTTCCTCCCAGGTTATTTTCAGCGGCGAACAGGTAACCCGTAAAGAGAACGGGGAGCTGATCGTCAGGGGCGGTACCTTTACTACCTGTGACGATCCTGAGCCGCATTACTGGGTTTCTTCCGATTATATGAGGATAATACCGGGAAGTCGGATAATCGCTCGTCCGTTTGTCATGTATATCCGGCCTGAGATATTTTCCAAACGTCTGCCGGCCATTCCCATTCTGCCGCTTCCTTTCATGGTTTTTCCGTTACAGGACAGCCGGGCATCAGGCGTGATCATTCCCCGTTTAAGTCATGACAGCGACAGAGGATATTATTTTTCCGATCTTGGTTATTTCTGGGCTGTCAATGATTATATCGATATGCGTATCGAGGGTGATATAGCTTTCAACGGCAGCTGGCGTCTTGGCGAACGTTTCCGATACAAAAGCGGGGATGCTTTCTCCGGCATTCTTGAAGGTGAATATGAGCGTTTTTTCAAGGGAGATGAAGATGACGCCGATTTTGAAAAGTACAGCAGCTGGAATCTGAAGTTCGAGCATCATCAGGATTTCGATCCCTCTTCAGCTCTTGATATGCGTATGCAGTTTCAGGGAGGCGACCGGAATTATGACCTGAATACCATCAATACCGAGACAATAGTCAACGAGCAGGCCGATTCGTATGCGTCTTTCGCCAGGACGTTTGATGATGAAAACAGTATTCTCGGCGTTGGCTATCAGAGATCTGATTATCTTCAGAACAGCGATGAAGCTCAGTTGTTGCATACTGAATTTTATCAGAACCGTTATTATCCGTTCCGATCCGGGCGTCTCGGATCTCTTGGTGACTGGAGAGACAACGTCTCCATAACTTCCGGGGCTTCGTTCCTCGCTCAGCTTTCGTCAGTCGACGGTAATAATTCATACGATTATCTCGCCGATGCCAACGTGCAGGTTGGCTATTACCACGAATTATCCGGTTCGGATAAAATTCTTTTTACGCAGGGGGTCGCTTTTCAGGGAAATCTGATCGCAGACGATGATTACTCCGACAACCGCTATGGTATGCGTTTAACGCTTCCATTCAGGATGCAGTCCACACTTTTCCGGCATTTCAATGTCAACGCGGGGTTGTATTTCAATCACTATTTCGTCGGCAACGATCTTCTGAAGTTTTATGATAGCGGCAGCATTCTGGAGACCGGACGGAACGAGTCAGCGGGATTTTCAACCTGGAATTTCAATGCCGATGTTTCAACCCGCTTGTATGGTACTCTGCAAACTCCTTTCCTTGAAGGGTTGACCGGTCTGAAAGCTCTCCGTCATACATTGATTCCCGTTATCTCCTATACCTGGAATCCTGATTTTACCGGTTCCGATTATGATTATTACGGAACGGTTTATGACGGAAGCGGATATCTTCGGTATAACCGGTTCGAGCATTCGGTCTATAGCGATATCCCTGAAGGACAGAGCAGCGTAGGCATAACGCTCAAAAATATTTTTCATGGCAGGTTTGCCTCTTCGGACGAAGCTCCAGGAGCTGAGCGTACCGTTCATCTGCTTTCGCTTTCAGCATCAACATCGTATAATTTTGCTGCCGACCAGATGCCCTGGTCTCCATTGCTCATTACAGCTTCAAGTACGGCCCTTTCTCCGAATTTTCTGTTGAGCGCGGGCGCTCTCTATGATTTTTACAGTTTTGATCGGCTGAGTGGCGAACGGATCGATCGCTTTCAGGCTGAAGACGGGAAAGGATTATTGCGCTTCATGAGCGGTTATTTCAATATGAGTTTCAACATGCAGGGAAAGAACCGGAACGGCACTTCCGGCAAGCCTGAAGCGCTTCGCGCCGAACAGGCGATTTTCCGGGAACGGTTCAGTGCGGATGATTTCAGCTATGTCGATTATGATGTGCCCTGGAAGCTCCGTCTTTCACTTTTTCTGCGGTCAGAGAGATTTGATCCGCTTGAAGATGCGGAAACGACTGCTCTTCTCAATGCATCAGTTAAAGTTGCCCTGTCGAAAAACTGGCAGGTCGGAGTCAACACGGGCTATGACATCGAACGGAACGAGTTTGTTTTTCCCATGCTTCAGGTTTATCGCGATCTTCATTGCTGGCAGATGGGTTTTCAGTGGGTTCCCTCGGGGGAGTTCAACAGCTACTCTTTTCAGATCGGGTTGAAAGCTTCGCAGTTCGATGATATTCGTTTTAAAACCGGAGGGAAAACAAAGGGATGGACAGAGTAGCCCTCCGTTACCGGTTCAGACTATCGATTCAAGAATGCTTTCAAGCCTTTCGTTAAAAGCATCGGGCACGTCATGGTGAATGCAGTGAGACGCTTTTGGAATGATAAAGGCTCCCGCCTGCGGAAGCAGCTGCTGGAATTCCGGAATGATTTTATGCGGGGGCAGAGCGGTATCTTCGGCTCCCCAGACAAGAAAGGCTGATCCTTTATACCGACATGGCCTGGCAAGATGATCGAGAGTGAAATCCTGGGGCCGTCGGGATGGGGACAGATATGACCAGATCGCTCCTTTGTCCTGCAACGGTCTGGTGAACTGGTTGATAAGCTTCAAGTCCACCCGGCTCTGATTGTAATATGTAGGGAGAAGACTTTGACTGACGCCGACAGGATTGGCGAAAGCCGTGAAGAGCACCTCTCCGATCATTGGCGAGCCCACAAGACCGAAAAACACTTTTGCCATGCCGTCCATACTGTCGCCGTAGAGCCCCGAAGGATTCGCGAGTACCAGCGATCTGACTTTTTCCGGTTTGAGGTGTGCGTAATAGATGCTGCAGGCAGCACCCATCGAGTGGCCGACGAGAATGACCTCATCGAGTTTTTTCAGATGCAGAAATGCTTCGATCTGTGCTGCAAAAAGCTCAAGACTGTACCGGACATTGGGTTTTTGTGATTTACCGAAGCCGATGAGATCCATGGCATAGATCTTGAACGCGTCGGAGAATTGAGGAATATTCTGGTTCCAGTGTTCGATCATCGCTCCGTAACCGTGAATGAAAAGCAGCGGGGGTTTTTCGTTATCTTCGATTCCTGATTCCTGATAGCGGATTCTTGCTTCATGTTCCGGAGATAACTCCCACAGGAAATACTGGTCTTTTGGAGATGTGTTCATGGCGAAAACCTGAATATTCTTCAGAGGGTTAAAAATGAAAATATACAATGCGCTAAACTATTAATAATTTAGAGTGATTTAATACCATTCGGACATGTTTTTACTATCATCCAGAGTTTTATACGACGATTATGCTTCAGGTTTCAAGAAAATTTGAATACGGCCTTCACGCCGTAGCCTATCTTGCTACAAAAGGGGTGGGTCGGGTTGTTACCGTGAAGGAGATGGCCGAATCTATCGGTTTTTCTCAGGAGTTTCTTTCAAAGGCGATGCAGAGCATGAAAAAGGCCGGGATCACCGAGTCTGTTCAGGGGGTAAAGGGAGGATACCGCCTTGCCCGGCAGCCTTCAGTGATAACTATCGCCGATATCGGCATTGCAATCGAGGGAAAGCCTCATCTGACCCGTTGCGCAGTGAAGCTCAGCAGTTGCGAAATATCGGCTCATTGCGATTATCGCGGCTACATGAATACCCTGCAGGATCGCATCCAAAGCCTGATGGCTTCAACAACGGTAGCTGATATACTGAAACAGCCGGATTCCGCAGTTACAGCTCCGGAATAACTCTTTCTGCAGGCGATTCTTCGTTGTTCTCCTCGTGCACCGTTGTATATTAATGTGCTCTTGTCAATGAACGTATTACCATCATAATGCCTATTTCCCCGTCAACGGAGACGGTTCGTAACGGTACCGCTCTTCCCGATATTGTGTTCAAGGGGATTCGTACTCATAATCTGAAGAACATTTCGGTAAGTATCCCGAGGAATCGCTTTGTCGTACTGACCGGTGTGAGCGGTTCCGGCAAATCGAGCCTTGCTTTCGATACGCTATATGCCGAGGGTCACCGCCGTTATGTCGAGTCTCTTTCCGCTTATGTCCGCCAGTTTCTTGAACGGATGCCGCGTCCGGACATAGAGGTTGTCGAAGGTATAGCTCCGGCTATCGCAATCGAGCAGAAAACCATACCGAAGAATCCCCGCTCAACGGTTGGTACGGTTTCGGAGATTTATGATTACCTCCGTCTGCTTTATGCCCGTATCGGTAAAATCTACTCCCGCGATTCCAATGAGCTTGTTCTGAAACACACTCCCGAGGATGTGAGCTATCAGGCTCGTTTTTTCGAAGAGGGGGCAAAGTTTTTTGTCGCCTTTCCGTTTCCCTGCCATAAAGATGCCGCCAAACATGATTGTTCCGCAGCTGCGGAAATGGCTAACCTGCTGAAAAAGGGTTTTTTCAGGATTCTCGATGGTGATGTTGTGCTCGATCTCAACGAGGAAGCGCATTGTGACCGTATCGGCAGGATGGGGCGTCAGGAGCTTTCCGGTTTGCTGGTACTTGTTGACCGGTTTATCGCCCGGCAGGACGATAAGGTTTTCAGCAGGATCGAACAGGCGGCGGAGACCGCTTTCAGCGAATCGGGAGGATATGCGGTACTCAAGGTTTTCGGAGGCAGGATGTTCAGATTCAGTGACCGGCTGGAGCTGAACGGTATAGAATATCAGGAGCCCACGCCCCAGCTTTTTGCTTTCAATTCGCCGATCGGGGCCTGTACCACATGCCAGGGGTTCGGCAGGATCGCCGGAATCGATGAGGATATCGTTATTCCCGACAAATCTCTGAGCATTGCCGAAGGAGCCATTGTCTGCTGGACATCGGAAAAATACAGATGGAACTGGAAGCAGTTGCTCGCCGTAGCGCCGAAGGCCGATATTCCCGTCGATGTTCCCTATGAAAAGCTCTCTCACCAGCATAAGGAGATGATATGGAAAGGCATTCCCGGTCAGGAAGAGCGGTATAGCGGGATCTGGCCGTTTTTTGCGGAAATCGAAAAGGACGCCGGGTATAAAATGCACTATCGGGTATTTTTAAGCCGCTATCGCGGTTATGCGACCTGTCCCGATTGCGAGGGCAGCCGCCTCAATCCCGATGCAAGGCTTGTCAGGATTTCAGGTCGTCATATAGGGGAGGTAACCCGTATGAATATCGGGCAGGCTCTGGATTTTTTTCTTTCTCTCGATATATCGCCCTTTGATCGCAAAGTAGCTGAAGCGGTGCTCGAAGAAATCGTTAAAAGGCTTAACTACCTGCTCGATGTAGGTTTGAACTATCTTACGCTCGACCGTCTTACCCACACGCTCAGCGGAGGCGAGTTTCAGCGTATCAATCTCTCGACCTCTATCGGTTCGCCCCTTGTCGGGGCTATCTATATTCTCGATGAACCGAGTATCGGTTTGCACCAAAGCGATTCGGCGAGGTTGATTAAGCTGCTCAGGAAGTTGCGCGATCTCGGAAACACCGTAGTGGTGGTCGAGCACGACCGCGAAATTATCCAGGCTGCCGATTTTGTCATCGATCTCGGGCCGAAAGCCGGACGGCTCGGCGGAGAGGTGGTGTTTCACGGCACTGTTGCCGAGATGGTTGAAAATGGCTCCTCTCTGACGGCGGACTACCTGAATGGACGAAAAGTGATTCCGGTTCCCGAGGTTCGTCGGGAACCCGATTTTTCAAGATCCATTGAAATCAGGGGAGCCCTTCAGAACAACCTGAAGAATATTGATGTTCGTTTTCCGCTCGATGTCATGACCTGTGTGACCGGGGTCAGCGGTTCCGGGAAATCGACGCTTGTCAACGACATCCTCAAAAACGGCATTCTCCGTGAAAAAGAGGGCGGACGTGAAAAAGTAGGTACCCATCGCTCTCTTTCGGGAGCCTCACTGATCGATCGCGTGGAGCATGTCGATCAAACTCCTATCGGAAAGTCGAGTCGAAGCAATCCTGTGACCTACCTGAAAATTTTTGATGATATCCGTTCTCTTTTTGCACAGACAAGAGAGGCGAAAGAGAGAGGGTGGAAGGCCGGATTTTTTTCTTTCAACATTCCGGGCGGACGGTGCGAAAGCTGTGCCGGAGAGGGGAGTGTGAAAATAGAAATGCAGTTTCTTGCCGATATTGAAGCGATCTGCGAGGAGTGCAATGGCCTGCGTTACAGGCAGGAGACGCTCGCTGTCAAGTATCGTGGGCTTTCCATAGCGGAAGTGCTCGATCTGACAGTCAGCGAGGCTCTCGAGTTTTTCAGCAGCGAAAAATCGATTGTCCGCAAACTGCAGGTTCTCGATGAGGTCGGTCTTGGTTATATCAGGCTCGGTCAGTCTTCCAGCACACTTTCGGGTGGCGAGGCTCAGCGGCTCAAGTTGTCAGGTTTTATAGCGCGTGCCGATATTGAACATACCCTCTTTCTTTTTGACGAACCGACTACCGGACTCCATTTTGAGGATATCAGCAAGTTGATCCGCTGTTTTGAAAAACTTCTTGAACAGCGGAACACCCTGGTTATAATCGAGCATAATCCGGATGTGATCAAACAGGCCGACTGGGTTATCGATCTCGGACCCGGCGCCGGAGACCAGGGTGGGGAACTGGTTGCAGAAGGCACGCCTGAGACCGTTGCGGCTTCCGGAGTCTCACTGACAGGAGTTCACCTGAGGGAGTATCTTGATCCGGCGGTTTGATCGACGACAGGTTTTTCAGGCTACGGGATCGTCTTCGAGTGCTCCTCCGTGCAGCCTGATGTGAGGATAGTGCGATTCGGAAGTCCGTTCAACCCATACCCGGCCTCCCTTTTTTCGGATCGTTTCGTTTTCCGTTACCGATACCCTGTTACCCGCAAGCGCTGTAATTTCCTCAAGTACGGCCAGATGCTGCCGATCTTCGGCAGTTGCCGTATCGTCGCGCATTTTCGAACGCAGACTCTGAAGTTTTTCCGTGGCCACTTTGCCGATAGTGCTGTAAAGCTCTTGTTCTTTCGATTTCATAAGATTGTTGCGCATTACTTATCGCGAAAATATATACAGATCCTCTCTTCATGGTACAGAAACTGTTTGGAGAGGGGAAATTTTTTTTTATACTTAGTTGTTCTTTTAGCACTCTTGTTCGTTGAGTGCTAAAAGGTTGATCTGATCCAGTGCGATTGAACAGAATCGTTCTCTAAACCCAAATAAAAACAAGATAAGACAATGAACTTGAAACCCTTAGCTGATCGGGTTATTGTTAAGCCGGCTCCGGCTGAAGAGAAAACCAAAGGTGGTCTCTTTATTCCCGATACCGGTAAAGAAAAACCGCAGTACGGTGAAGTCGTAGCTGTGGGACCCGGCAAAGTTGCCGATAACGGCCAGCTTCTTGACATGCAGGTCACGGTTGGCAAGAAAGTGCTGTACGGCAAGTATTCCGGAACCGAAGTCAATGTTGAAGGTGAAGACTACCTGATTATGCGTGAGTCGGACATTTTTGCAATTCTTGACTGATTCGTTTAACCATTTACCAACCCATTCCAGGAGGAACGCGTTACAATGACTGCTAAAGATATTATTTTTGATTCCGACGCCAGAGCAAAGCTCAAAGTCGGTGTGGACAAGCTGGCTAATGCCGTGAAAGTTACCCTCGGACCTGCCGGACGAAATGTGCTTATCGATAAAAAATTCGGAGCTCCGACCTCGACAAAAGATGGCGTGACCGTAGCAAAAGAGATCGAACTTGCCGACGCCGTAGAGAACATGGGCGCACAGATGGTTCGCGAAGTCGCTTCGAAAACCAGTGATGTCGCCGGTGACGGTACTACCACCGCTACGGTTCTTGCTCAGGCAATCTACCGCGAGGGTCTGAAGAACGTAGCCGCAGGCGCACGTCCGATCGATCTGAAAAGAGGTATCGACCGCGCCGTGAAAGAGGTTGTCGCAGAACTGCGCAACATCAGCCGCAGCATCTCCGGCAAAAAGGAGATCGCCCAGGTCGGCACCATTTCAGCCAACAACGATCCTGAAATCGGCGAATTGATCGCAGAGGCCATGGACAAGGTCGGCAAGGACGGCGTTATCACCGTCGAAGAGGCAAAGGGCATGGATACCGAATTGAAGGTCGTCGAGGGCATGCAGTTCGATCGCGGCTATCTCTCTCCGTATTTCGTGACCAATTCCGAAACCATGGAAGCCGAAATCGAAGATCCGCTGATCCTCATTCACGACAAGAAGATCGGCAACATGAAAGAGCTGCTTCCGATTCTCGAAAAATCAGCCCAGTCAGGTCGTCCGCTGCTCATCATCGCAGAGGATATCGAAGGCGAAGCGCTGGCAACCCTTGTGGTCAACAAGCTCAGAGGTACTCTGAAAGTCTGTGCCGTGAAGGCTCCGGGCTTCGGCGACCGTCGCAAAGCCATGCTTGAGGATATCGCCATTCTTACCGGCGGCACCGTGATTTCCGAGGAGAAGGGTTACAAACTCGAAAATGCAACGCTTGCCTACCTCGGTCAGGCCGGCCGTGTCAACATCGACAAGGATAATACCACTATTGTCGAAGGTAAAGGCACACAGGAAGATATAAAGGCCCGCATCAACGAAATCAAAGGCCAGATCGACAAATCGACTTCCGACTACGATACCGAAAAGCTGCAGGAGCGTCTTGCAAAGCTTTCCGGCGGCGTCGCTGTGCTCAATATCGGCGCATCGACCGAAGTTGAAATGAAGGAAAAGAAAGCCCGCGTCGAAGATGCGCTGCATGCCACCCGCGCTGCAGTCCAGGAAGGCATCGTGGTCGGCGGCGGTGTTGCTCTGATCCGTGCGATCAAAGGTCTCGCCAATGCGGTTGCAGACAATGAAGATCAGAAAACAGGTATCGAGATCATCCGTCGCGCGCTCGAAGAGCCGCTTCGTCAGATCGTTGCCAATACCGGCACCACCGACGGCGCTGTTGTGCTCGAGAAAGTCAAGGCAGCTGAAGGCGACTTCGGCTTCAACGCACGTACCGAACAGTACGAGAACCTCGTTGAGGCAGGCGTTGTCGATCCGACCAAAGTAACCAGAAGCGCTCTCGAGAATGCCGCTTCGGTTGCCAGCATCCTTCTTACCACCGAAGCAGCCATTACCGACATCAAGGAAGAGAAATCCGACATGCCGGCAATGCCTCCGGGCGGAATGGGCGGCATGGGCGGCATGTACTGATCCCGGCCAGTGTCCATAACAGTGAAAGCCATCCCGAATTTTTTTCGGGATGGCTTTTTTTATGTGCCATCTGCAGGATGAAAACCAAAGAATTCATACCTTGACAGAGAATTTCAATAACAGTAATCAACGGGCCATGAAAGCTGTACTCTTGATCAGCGGAGGTATGGACAGCCTTGTGACGACGGCAATAGCTGCCGAAGAGAAGTTTGAGCTGGCAGCCATGCATGTCAATTACGGGCAGAGAACATGGCAGAAAGAGCTTGCGTGTTTTCGACGAATTTGCAGTCATTACCATATTCGCCATCGTCTTGAAATCGATGCCGGATATCTCGCTCAGATAGGCGGTTCGTCCCTGACGGATCCGGCTATGCCGGTGAGCGGCGCCGATCTGCAGGGAACGGACATACCCACAAGCTATGTGCCTTTCCGGAATGCCGGCTTTCTTTCGATGGCGGTAAGCTGGTCGGAGGTGATCGGCGCCGGTAAAATTTTTATCGGCGCAGTTGAGGAGGATTCGTCAGGCTATCCCGACTGTCGCCGGATATTTTACGATGCCTTCAACAGGGTTATTGAACTTGGAACCAGACCGGATACCTCAATCGAAATCGTTACGCCGCTTATTGCTATGCAGAAGTGCGATATCGTTCTGAAAGGCATGGAGCTGAACGCACCGTTCGCCTATAGCTGGTCGTGCTATAAAAGCGAAGGCCGGGCCTGTGGCGTTTGCGACAGCTGCGCAAGAAGGCTTCGGGCGTTCGAATTGACCGGCGAGCGAGATCCGATTGAATATGAGGTCAGGCCGAAGTATATTTAAGGTTGTGGGCTGTTCGCAGTGGGCAGGAAGATTGTGAGCGGGAACATGTTTACTTTTTTGTCCACAACGTCCATGTTGTCCATAACGTCCACTTTTACATTACCTTTCAAGAATTATGAAAACCATGAAACCGGTTAAAGCTTATTCTACAGGATTTTCTTCTCTCGATGAGCGGTTGAAGTTGTCGTTCGGTCTTATGGCTCTGATATGGGTCGTCGGTCTTGTCGGGCATTTCACGCCGCTTCTGGAGTGGCCGGCGCTTTTTTTATATGTATTCGGCTCTATCGCCCTGGTGCTTTATCGCGGCAAATCGTTTCAGGAGTGGAATGAGATGTACCTGGCCGGGGGCGATCCCGGAAAATCGCTTTTGTGGGGAGGCGTTGCCGGCGCTCTGCTGTTTGCGATGGATATCATCAATACGGTGATGTACTACAAAAACGGCGGTGCTCCAATGGGTGAAATGCAGCACATTCTGGTCAATCAGTCGTTGTTGTTTCTCTTTCCCGTGCTGGTTCTGGCAGAGGAGTTCCTCTGGAGGGGCATCATGTTTTCCGCCATGATCGAAAAAGGCTATAATCGCCATCTGACGGTTTTTCTCACGGCCATGTTCTATGTAGTCAACCATTTTGCGGTTGCGCCCGTCGGCTTCCGCGAGCGCGCCCTGATGGCCATGATGGCTTTTCCTATCGGCATTTTCGGCGGCTATCTGGTGCTGAAGACGCGTAACGTATGGGGTAGCGTACTGGTGCATATGATTACCATGATTTCGATGGTACTTGATATTTTTGTTATTCCAAAACTTCTGTTCTGAGGGTTCATCACTTAATGCTTCTATGAAACAGAATCGTATCGCTTCGCTTGTCAAGCAGGATAAAAAACTGCTCGTCGCTTATTATATGCCAGAATATCCGGTAGCTGGAGCAACCCTTCCGGTGCTCGAAGCGCTCCAGGAAAACGGTGCGGATATTATCGAACTCGGTATTCCTTTTTCCGATCCCGTCGGTGATGGTCCTGTTATACAGGAGGCCGCACAAAGAGCTATCAGGAACGGCGTTACCGTTAAAACTCTTCTTGAAACGGTGAGCAGCGCTCGCCGGGGTGCAGGGTGTAAGGCAATTACGGTTCCCATCATTCTCATGGGGTACTGCAATCCGCTTATCGCCTACGGCGGTGACTGTTTTCTCAATGATGCCGTCGAAGCCGGTGTTGACGGACTTCTGCTTCCCGATCTTCCGCCTGAAGAGGCTGAAGATTTTCTTGAAAGGGCGAAAAGCTTCGGGTTGACCGTGGTTTTTCTCATCTCGCCGGTTACTCCGCCCGAACGGATCGAGATGATCGATTCTCTTTCAACGGATTTTTCCTATTGTCTTGCAGTCAATGCCACAACCGGTACAGCCAAGCTTGCCGGAGAGGATGCTGATGCTGCGATAGAGGAGTATCTCGAACGGGTCAGGCAGCATACCCGGAAAAAATTTGTCGTAGGGTTCGGCATCAGGGACAAGGCCAGAGTCGAGCAGATGTGGAAGCTTGCCGATGGGGCCGTTGTTGGTTCCGCCCTGTTGCAGTACCTTGCCGCGGCCCATACGCCGGACGAAACAGCCCGTCTTGCCGGTGAGTTCTGGCAGGCACTCCGATAAGAGGCCTGTACTTATGCGCGACGCTCTTCAGCTTCTTCCTCCGGTCGATATTATCATTCCCCATTACCGGGGCGAGGAGCATCTCGAACGCTGTCTCCTCTCTCTGTTAAATACCCGTTACCCGTCGATGGGTATAGTGGTTGTCGATAATGCAAGTCAAACTTCGGGACTGCAAGAGCTGATCGGAAAGTTCGCCGGCGTCCGTCTGCTTGCGCTGCCGCAGAACAGGGGTTATTCGGGTGGTTGCAACGCGGGTTTCAGCGCTACGAAAGCCGAATTCCTTGTGTTCATGAACGACGACACCCGACACGATCCGAACTGGCTTGAACCGCTTGTGACGGCTGCACGTCGGGATGGGTGCGTTGCCGCCCTGCAGCCGAAGATTCTCTCTTTACGGGAATTGGAAAAAGGGAATAATCGCTTCGACTATGCCGGAGCTGCGGGAGGTATGCTCGACAGGCTTGGCTATCCCTGGTGCTATGGCCGGACTTTTTCCGGAGTTGAAACGGATAATGGCCGGTACGACAGCCCGCGTAATATATTCTGGGCTTCTGGCGTAGCCATGTTTGTCCGTCGGAGTGTTTTTGATGAGCTTGGCGGGTTTGACGACTCTTTTTTTATGCACATGGAAGAGATAGACCTTTCATGGCGTATGCAGCTTGCCGGATACAAGGTACGGTCGGTACCTTCATCTGTGGTTTATCATGAAGGCGCCGCTTCGCTTGCTTACGGTTCCCCGGAAAAAACCTATTACAATCACCGCAACAATCTTCGTATGATGCTCAGGAACATGAGTGTCGGGTCGCTTATGGTGGCTTTTTCCGCACGTTTGTTGCTTGAACCCGCAGCGGCCATGTTTTATCTCACGAAGGGGCGCAGAGGGTTCCGCAACGCATTTGCAGTCCTGAAAGCGTTCCGGGATGTTCTGCTGGAGCTGCCTGAAACGCTGCGAGGTCGAGAGAGGGTTCAGGCTTCACGGAAAAGAAGCGACAAAGAACTGTTCAAAGGGTTGCCGTTCAGTATTTTTTTCGCCTGGCGGCAGAGCTTTTTTTATCACGTCGGTCAAGATGGCCTTTGCTGATCATATCTTCAACGGCCTCAAGGATACTCTCTCTCACCGGTCTGAATTCGATACCGAGTTCCTTTTCGATTTTGCTGCATTCGTACCGGATCGATCGGCCGATGTGAGTGCGGAGGTAGGTGCCCGTATCCCTTGGTTGCGTCCAGGAGAGTGTTTTCATGAGTGCTGTGCCGAAGATGTTTGTAAGGTCTCTTTTCGGCAGCGGATAGTTGCCGTATCCCGAGAGGCTCAGAAGTTCGACTAACTCGCGCATATCGATGACTTCCGCCGAACAGAGGTACCTGCCTCTGGCCGAGACTTTTTCCATGGCAAGGATATGCGCCCTTGCGGTATCTCTCACATCGACGAAGCCCCAGTTTATATCCATGATGCCAGGATAAACACCGTTCATGATATCACGGATCATGGCATTGGTGGTATTGAGGCCCGATCCGATTGATGGTCCGGTCACCATCGCCGGGTTGATCGTTATCAGATCGAAATCCGGTTTTTTTCGATCGATAAAATCCCATGCCGCTCGTTCGGCAAGGGTTTTCGAGTAATGGTAGGGGTGGCGTTGCAGGGATGAACGGGTATTCCAGTCATGTTCCGTAAACACTTTCGAGCTGTCCGGTTCATCGGTAATTGCCGCAACGGAGGAGGTCAGAACCAAGCGCTTGAGGCCGCTTGTTTTCAAAGCCGCCTCCATAACTGCGGATGTGCCTTCCAATGCCGGTTTTACGAGATCGGTTTGAGGATCTTTGACATTTATGATATAGGGACTTGCCGTGTGGATGACACAGGCGCACTCAATGAAAGCGGGAATAAACGATTCGCTTCTGAGGAGATCGGCTTCCACCAGTTCGAGACGCTCTCCGGCGCCGGGAAGCTGCAGAAGGTAAGGGTAGTGTTCAGGGCTTTTGCGCACGGTTCCTCTGACCCGATACCCTTCGGCAAGGAGCTGGTTGACGATATGCGAAGCGATGAATCCGGATGCGCCGGTAACGCAGACAGTTTTTTCTGGGATCATGGCGTGCGTTTCGTGATCGTTATTGATGGTGGATATATCGTATCGAAGGTACTGCTTATGCTACGGATGCGATTTCGGCGCGCAGTTTGTGCGCTTTTAAAATTCCGGGAAGATCCTGACGCTGCACGAAGCTGACCAGGATAGGCGGCGCGAAAAATGCCGGTTTGATTTTCGCTTCATAGCTGAGTATCGTCCCCTTGCGGTCGGAAAGGGGAAACAGCCTCCACGAGCCCCTGTAAACCAGGAAGTCGCCATCTATCTGTTCGAAGGTAATTCGTTTCAACGGTTCTTCTTTGACCCGTAGCCGGAAATTAACCGTTTTTTCAAATATAAATATTCCGGTTCTTCCGGTCTGATCGAGGATGATTTCATTTCCTTTTCGTTCGACAAGTCGACTTGCCACTACTTTCGGAAGCGTTCTGTGGAGGTTGTCGTAATCCGTCAGCGCAGTCCAGAGCGCTTCAGATGAAGCGCCGACAAAAATGCTGCCGGCAACGCCGATGATGTCGTCCTGAAGAAAGGCAAGATCGATAAGAACATCTCCTTTAACGAGGCGGTGCTCTTCTGAGTGAGAAATGCCGTATTGTTCTCTGTCCATAAAGGGCTCACGGTTAGTGCAACAGGGTTACGCCGGAATAGAAAAAAGGTCGCGTACAGCAGGGCTTACATCGGCCGGCCTGCCGGTTTTCCGGTCGATGGGGCACCAGACCGTCCGGGAAAGGGCGAGTATCCGGCTGCTGGATACGTTGATGATTGCGGTATGCCGATCAAAAGCGAATCTCGTGGCATTGCCGATCCAGGTTTCGGCTTTCAGTGGATCTCCTGAAAAAGCAGGCCTTTTGTAGTCGATTTCATGGCGCCGTACCACCCAGACTATGGTTTCACGTTCCTCGGAAGGGGCGAGGGTATTCCAGTGAGCGACAGCTGCCTCCTGAACCCATCTAAGATAGACAATGTTGTTGACGTGGCCCATAAGGTCGATATCTTCCGGTCTCACTTCCATGCTGATGGCAAAGCGGGTTCCTTCGGTACTCATAGATTTCCGTTTTTTCATAAAATAAGATTTCCTGATTCATAAACGGAGGCGACTCTGTTTATCATGAGGTTTTCAGCCGATGCCTTGTATGATAGCGCTCAAATAACTACCATAAAAAGAACCGCTAACCTTCGTATTCCGTTTTACAAAGGTAAGGAAGAAATTTAGTCGGGATATTCCTGAGTCGCGGCGTCGTGTTTCGCTTGATCCTTTAAAAACAGTGCATTTCCCCATGAAAATCAAGTTTGAAGGATATCTCCTGCAGGTTTTGCACGGGTTCAACCATTTTCTTCACGCACTTGTCGCCATCGCACTTGTTATTGCAAGTCTGATGGTTGTATGGGAGTTTTCCGTTGCCGTGCTGCAATCGTTCGAGAAAAACGATCTTGCTCACGGATTTCTGCAGGCTCTCGGTTCACTCTTTATCGTCTGGACGCTCTCAAGCCTTATCGCCGCCGAAATCAACTATGTACAGACCGGCGTGTTTCATGTGGAGGTGTTTATCGAGGTAGCCATGATTACGCTTCTGCGCCAGCTCATTGTCGAACCTGTTAACGTAGCCACCGGAGCCCAGAATCTGGAAAGTATTTTCAATGCATGGCATTACGGTCTTCTTCTTTCAGCTCTGCTTGTTACCGGAATTCTGCACAAACTGGTTACCAGTTCCGATAAAAAAAAGGAGAACGTGTGATTTTATTAACATTCTTAGGTAACTATTTTTCTTTTCCGGGTTCGGGTTATAACGTATTTTTTACTCGGATTGGTTTCGTCAGGAACGCATCGTAAACATGAGAGTCCATGAAAAATGCAAAAGCTTTTCTTTTTTTCGCATCGGTTATGCTTCTCATGAGCAGCTGTATGCGCCATGTGAAAACGGATCATCCCGCTGAAGGGAGGCCTGCGGGCGACAACAGCAGGGTATCCCTCGACTGGGAGGGCACTTACAGAGGGATAATTCCGTGCGCGGATTGCCAGGGGATCGAAACAACGGTTACCCTCGATAAAAACGGCACCTGTCTTATCCGGAGCCGGTATTCCGGAAAAAGTGACCGGATTTTTTCGGAAGAGTGTACATTTGTCTGGGACAGGGAGGGCCGAACGATCAGTGTTTCTGCAAAAGAGAGCGCTTCCCGGTTTTATCTGGTCGGTGAAAACATGCTTGTGCAGCTCGACATGCAGGGGAAGCGCATAACCGGTCTTCTTGCCGATAAATATGTACTGAGTAAGGTCGTGTCGTCCGAAGCGATGGTTCCTGATGCGTCTCTCAGCGAAACGTACTGGAAACTTGTTGAACTGAACGGCAAGCCGTTGAAAACATTGCCGTTCAGACAGCAGGAGGCGCATATCATTCTCAAAAAAGCTGACGGCAGGGTGCATGGTTCCGGAGGATGTAACAGATTTTTCGGCAGATATGAGATCAGGCCCGGCAATCGCATTCATTTTTCGGGACTTGGATCAACCATGATGGCCTGTCCCGGTCTGGCTGATGAGTCGGCTTTTTTCAAGGTTCTCGAAACGGCAGATAATTATACGATCAGGGGAGAGAGCCTGCAGTTGCATAAAGCCAGAATGGCTCCGCTGGCAAAGTTCGAAGCGGTGTATCTGAAATAAAAATAGCAGGTTCAGCTATTTGGCAAAAGCTTCCGGATGTCATATCATGCTTTTCGGGTATTCGTAACATCATTCATGTTTCATTCCTATGCTGCTTTTTCTGCTCTCTGTTGTCGTTGGTCTTGTTCTGCTTGTCTGGAGCGCCGGACGCTTCGTTGACGGCTCCGCCGCCGCCGCACGCCATTTCCGCATGCCGCCACTGCTGATCGGCATGGTGATCGTAGGGTTCGGCACCTCCGCTCCTGAAATGTCGGTTTCAGCCATCTCCGCTTCCCAGGGAAATCCCGATATTGCGCTCGGCAACGTTTTCGGTTCGAATATCACGAACATCGCGCTCATTCTTGGTCTGACCGCGCTGCTCAGTCCTATAGCCGTACATTCCCGCGTGCTTCGCAAGGAACTGCCTGTTCTGACGCTCATGACGGCGATTGCGGCATTTCTGATGTATGACGGCATGTTCAGTCGGCAGGACGCCACCCTTCTGCTGCTTCTTTTCGCCCTCCTGATGGGTTGGACGGTCTGGGAGGGTATCATGAAGTCGGGCGATGAGTTCGCCGTCGAAATGGAGAACGAGCTGGAACAGCATCCGATGCCGCTCGGCAAGGCGCTTCTGCTCGTCGTTGCAGGGCTGCTTCTGCTGCTGGTCAGTTCGCGCATGCTGGTCTGGGGAGCTGTAGGCATCGCCGGAGCGCTCGGCGTGAGCGATATCGTGATCGGCCTCACCGTGGTAGCCGTCGGCACCTCACTGCCGGAGCTCGCTTCTTCGCTTGCTGCCGTCCGCAAGGGCGAGCACGATATCGCGCTCGGCAACGTGATTGGTTCGAACCTCTTCAATATCCTGGCAGTTGCAGGCGTTGCAGGAGCGATTTATCCTGCCGTCATCGATCCTGCGGTTTTTTCGCGGGACATCATGATCATGCTGCTGCTGACCGTTTCGCTTTTTGTCGTCGGTTACGGATTCCGAGGGGAGGGAACGGGAAGAATAAACAGGATCGAAGGCATGATCATGCTTGGTTCTTACGCAGCCTATACGATCTATCTCGTTTCGACAAACTTCGGCTAATTCCATTTCCAACACAACTATGCCGTTACCCGAAAATCCTCCCCACCAACAAACAGGCACCTGTTTCGAACCGAGAAACCCGCCATCCAGCCCACGGCTCACCGCACACCGCTATCCCCGTCTTCCCTGGCTACATAATACCGACTTCCGGCCAACTGCCCACGGCTAACAGCTCACCTCTTCTCCATCCGTGAAAATCCGATTTCAATAAGCGGGAACCGCGTTCTTCCTCTTCATGGCTGGATGGCGAGATAGCTGGAGAGCTCAATGGCAAAAAAGCATAACCCATAGCGCTTAACCCAATCTCACCCATCTTCCATCCGTGTCAATCCGTGAAAATCCGTGGGTAAAAATCTTCCTTTTCAATTCCCCGGGCTACCGGCTTCCGGCTACCGTCCACTGCAAACGGCCCACAATCTCCCCCCCCTCGTCACCTCGACACTTCTTCTCCGGGTTTTCCGGCTACCGGCTACTGAATACTGAATACCGACTACCGACTACCGCCCACCTCTCATCGCTTGGCCTTGGATTGTAAATGCATTATTGAAATAGAATTGGAATAACCTGGTGTCCTTTTCAGCAGACCGGAAAGCATCCGAGAGCGAGTCGATCGAGAAACACTCTCATATCGTTCAGTTCGCTCTCGATGATAGCCGAAGCCTCTTTTTGCATCGGTCCGAACCGTTTTCCGGAATCCGGTGTTATTCTTGCCGAAGCAAGGAGAGGCTGATCGACCGGAGTCCCGATACGGCTGCAGAAGAAAACCGTTACCTCTTTGACGCCCGGAACTTCCCGGTGAATGCGTGCTGCGGTTTCACGGGCAAGGACGTTATAAATCTTGCCGACATGGCTGACCGGGTTTTTTCCTGCAGCGGCCTCAAGGCTTGAGGGTCTGCCGAATGCGATAAGTCCGTTTACCCGATTTCCTCGGCCAACCTCTCCTCCATCAGCTCCTTCTGCCGAAGTTCCCAGAACCGTAAGGTACATTCCGCCCTCTCCCCGTCGGGGATCGTCCAGAGCATTGATTCGGAGCGATACCTTTTCGAAGGAGCTCGTTCTGTTCAGAAGATACCGTTCAAGGTGTTCTTTCAGGGCAAGCTTTCTGCTGAAATAGCCGTCGGCGTCAGTGATGAAACGGTCAATAAAAGCAATCGCTATGGTAAGATCGAGTCTGTTTCCATTCCGGAAGCCCATGATTTTTATATCCTCTCCGGTTTCAGGAAAAATGCTTTTGCATGCGGGAGAGTTCATATAGCGTTCGGTTTCCAGCACCGTCGATTCGGTTTCGCTAAGCGGCGCATAGCCCACGCCGACGGAGGTATCGTTTGCGCCGATGACAGGTCTTGAAAAGGCATCGCTGAGTTCCGCCGAGCCCGGCTTGATTTCATGCTGAAAAACGATATGCTTTTCCGGATCGACGAACCGCAGGTTCCTCGCGATCCACTTTTTTGCCGCTGTTTCAACAATTTCATCTACGGGAATATCGATTCCTTTCCAGCTCATGGCCGCACGGTCGCCGGAGACAAGGCGCATGGGCTCCAGAACGGAGCCGCCTCCGGGTTTTGCAAGGGTTCTTCCCGCAATGAGCAGCCCTTTATCGAGATTATGGTGGAGGATTCGGCCGGTTCTTTCGATATACTCCCGGCAGAGCCTTATGCACGAGGCTTCCATGACAGAGTCGCAGATGGTGTCCGGATGTCCCGTTCCCTTGCGTTCGACAAGTTCCGTCTGCCGTTCGGATACGGAAGGCTCTGCCGCTTTTTCAATAGAGATGGTTCTCATATCGATTCCGCAACAATATTTTCAAGGCGATGCTTTACAAAACAGAACAACCGGAAGCCATGCATTCGTTCAGCCGTTCATTCTGCCTCAGCAGTTCACCGGCAGCGCCGGACGGGTTGTTCCTGCATTTATTGGTATATTGGGGACAACAAAAAACAGTATGATCATGAAAATAGGAATCTCCTGCCATCATACCTACGGAGGAAGCGGAGCAATTGCCGCCGAACTTGGCAAGGCGCTTGCCGGTCGCGGCCACATCGTTCATTTTTTCAGTCAGGCAGCTCCTTTCCGGCTGGGTACTTTTTCGAAGAATATCTTCTATCATGAAGTAGAGGCTATGCATTACCCGCTTTTCGAGTGTCCCTTTTACTCGCTTGCTCTGGCCTCAAAAATCGCCGAAGTCGCTTTTTACGAAAAACTCGATGTGGTTCATGCACACTATGCGATTCCGCACGCCCTGAGCGCCATGCTTGCCCGGCAGATGCTCGAGGATAAATGTGCCGAAGCTCGCTGTTTTCGTCTTGCCACCACGCTGCATGGTACCGATATCACCGTTGTGGGCGCCGATAGCGGCATGCAGGATGTCGTTCGTCTCGCGATCAACAAGTCGGATGGCGTTACGGCAGTTTCAGGCTATCTCCGCGATGAAACCAACCGGATGTTCAGCCCGAAAAAAGAGATTACCGTGATTCCGAATTTTGTCGATACCTCGGTTTTTTTCCGCTCTCCCGATCAGGATCTTCGCGGGCATCTGGGGCTGGGCAATGAAAAGATCGTGATTCACATTTCGAATTTCAGGCCGGTAAAGTGTATCGGCGATATCGTCAGGGTGTTTCACGCCCTTACGGCCCGTATCGCCGTTACGATGCTCTTTGTCGGGGACGGCCCGGAACGGAGCGCCGCCGAGCTTCGCGTGCGAGAGCTGGGCATTGCCGATCGGGTACGTTTTCTCGGCAAGATCGACGAGATCGTGCCACTGCTTTCGCTTGCCGATATCATGCTGATGCCGAGCAATGTCGAATCGTTCGGTCTTGCAGCTCTCGAGGCTATGGCTTGCGGTGTGCCGGTCATTGCCACCGATGCAGGAGGGTTTCCCGAATTTGTCGTTCCGGGTCTGCACGGTTATCTGCTTCCTCCCGGCGATATCGAGGGGATGACCGAAAAAGCCCTGCTGCTGCTCAGCGACGAGCCTCATCTGAAGGCCTGTTCAGAGGCTTGTATTTTGCAGGCAAAGCGTTATGAGACAGCGTTGCTCGTTGAGCGGTACGAAGCCTATTACTCCGGCCTGATTACCGGGACGGCCTGACCATGAGCCATCCCGGCAGAGATCAGTAGCGTTTTGTCGAGAGCAGGACGCTGCGGTACTTTTCAAGATTTTCCAGCACCTCTCCGGTGCCTCTTGCCACTGCGGTCAGCGGTTCTTCGCTGATATGCACGGCAAGTTTTGTTTCCTCATTGATTTTCTTGTCCAGACCTTTGATCAATGCTCCTCCGCCGGCAAGGAAAAGGCCCCGGTCGAGAATATCTGCAGAGAGCTCCGGCTTGGTTACCTCGAGGCTTTTCTTTATCGACGTTATTATCTGGCTGATCGGCGTTGCGATTGCCTCCCTGATGGTGGGGGAGTTGATTTCGCGCTCTTCAGGGAGCGCCGTTACGAGATTTCTTCCCCGTACATTCATGGTCAGCTCCTTGTCGAGCTTGTAGGCCGAAGCGATTTTGATTTTGACATCTTCAGCGGTCCGCTCGCCGATTGCCAGGTTGTACGCTTTTCGGAAGTGACGGACAATCGAGTTCGTGATATCCGTTCCTGCAACACGCAGCGACTCGCCCGATGCGATACCGCCCAGCGAAATGACCGCGATTTCCGTTGTGCCGCCGCCGATATCGACGATCATGTTGCCCATCGGTTCCTTGACGTCAATGCCGATGCCTATCGCCGCGGCCATCGGTTCGGCGACAAGGTAAACCTCCTTGGCTCCTACATGTTCCGCAGAGTCGCGCACGGCACGTTTTTCAACTTCGGTGATGCCTGAGGGTATGCCGATAACCATTCGCCGTATGCCGAATGAAAATTGGGTTTTTGTTTTATTGATCAGGCCTCTGATAAGCTCTTCGGTAGCTTCATAGTCGGCGATTACGCCATTGGCAAGGGGTCTTATGGTAATGATTCCCGGATGGGTTTTTTCATGCATCAGGAGTGCGTCGTGCCCGATGGCTACGACCTTTCCGGTATTGCGTTCACGAGCTACAATGGAGGGTTCATTAAGTACTACACCTTTGTCTCGGATATAAATAAGGGTGTTGGCCGTACCGAGATCAATAGCGATATCCCGGAACAGGCTGCTGAAAAAGCTCATGTTATCAATGGATCTAAATGTGGTGTCATAGTGGCTTGGAAAGGCGGCTGTTCAGGCTATAGATTCCAAGTTTTCATCTGAACTGTAAAAGTACTCATTGGAACTTTTTTTTCAAATGAAAAGAGTCCGGAAGGATGGACTTTTTTCGGGAGGCAATTTATATTCGCCGGCTGATATCTGCGGGTTTCGATAAACGGCACGATTCACTACATTAGCAAAACGGGGATAAGCGGCTGGTTAAACCAAAAACGGGATCGAAAAAGTGTTGAACATCTACCGTTATGAAACTGACAGAGAGGCTCTGAAAAAGCAGCTGGAGAGAAGCGTTACGTTTGAACCGGAAGTAGAGCGTACCGTTCATGATATTCTCGCTGCGGTGCGTTCCGGAGGCGACAAGGCTCTGCTCGACTATACCGAACGTTTTCAGGGGGTCAGGCTTCAGGAAATGACGGTTTCCGGCGAAGAGATCAGGAGAGCTTATGAGGAGGCCGATCCCCGTTTTATCGGGGTGCTCGAAGAGGCATATCGGAACATCACGGCTTTTCACCGCCATGAGATTGAAAAAAGTTTTTTCTATGAAGCAGAGGGCGGCGTTATACTCGGGCAGCGGGTTACCCCTATGGAGAGGGCCATGCTCTACGTGCCGGGAGGAAAAGCCGCCTATCCGTCTTCGCTGCTTATGAATGCGGCTCCCGCACAGGTTGCCGGTGTCGGTCAGATATTTCTTACAACGCCCTGCGATTCCGAAGGAAACGTCAGTTCCCATATACTTGCAGCAGCAGCCGTAGCCGGTGTCGGCAGCGTCTATAAGCTCGGCGGAGCGCAGGCCGTGGCTGCGTTTGCCTTTGGAACGGAGAGTATCCCGAAAGTTGACAGTATAACCGGCCCCGGCAACAAGTATGTCGCTCTCGCCAAAAAACAGGTGTTCGGTCATGTAGCCATCGACAGTATTGCCGGGCCTTCAGAGGTGGTCATTCTTGCAGATGAGTCAGCCGATCCTGATTTTATTGTGCTCGACATGTTTGCGCAGGCCGAGCACGACCCCGATGCTTCTGCGGTGTTGATCACCCCTTCGGAATCTCTTGCAGATGCGGTCCGGCAACGTGCCGCGAACCGTATCGAAACGATGCTTCGTAAAGAGGTTATCGCCGCATCGCTTTCGTCCAACGGAGCTATCGTTATCACCGGCTCCATGGAGGAGGCCTGTCGGGTTTCCGATTCGCTGGCGCCAGAACACCTTGAGCTGCATGTCGAAAATCCATGGGATATTCTCGGGAGTATCCATCATGCCGGAGCGATATTTATGGGCGCCTACTCCTGTGAAACCGTCGGCGACTATTTTGCCGGCCCTAACCACACCCTGCCTACCAACGGAACCGCAAGGTTTTTCTCGCCGCTTTCGGTTCGCGATTTTATCAAACACACCTCGATCATCTCCTACTCAAGGAGACAACTGCTCGCATGCGGCGAGAAAATCGCATCGTTCGCAGATCACGAGGGGCTGCAGGCACATGCCGAGGCCGTCCGGGAGCGTCTCAGAAAGGCATGAAGGTCAGCGATTTCGATTACACGCTGCCGGAGGATATGATTGCGAGGTATCCTCCGGCAGAACGCGGAACAACGAGACTGCTGGTGCTCGATCCGGCAACCGGGGAGACAGAACATAGCCGGTATGCGCAGCTTGCGGACTTCCTGAGGCCGGGCGATCTGCTTCTGCTCAATAACAGCAAGGTCGTCAGGGCCCGTATGTTCGCCTCGAAAACTACCGGCGCCTTGATCGAACTCATGCTGCTCGAAAAGCACGAGGGGTTGCAGAATCTGGTACTCTATCGGGGGCGGCTGAAAAAAGGAGACCGGTTGATTGCGCACTCCCGGGAACTCCTTGTCGAGGAAATTACCGGTCAGGGCGTTGCCCGACTTTCGGCTCCCGATGGTTCCGATCTGTCGCATCTGTTTGAACGCTATGCCGAAGTGCCCATTCCCCCATATCTGAAACGGGAGGCCGAGGCTGTCGATGCCGAACGGTATCAGACGGTATTTGCCGAACAGCCGGGTTCTGTGGCAGCTCCTACCGCATCGCTCAATATGACCGCCGACCTGCTTGAGGAACTCGATAATAAAGGCATCGATACCGCGACGGTTACCCTCCATGTAGGATTGGGCACCTTTCTGCCGATACGGGTCGAATCTTTCGAGGAACATGTCATGCACCGCGAATACTACTCCATTCCCTTTCCGACGATCGACAAGATACGGCGCACGAAAGCCGGGGGTGGAAGGGTTGTGGCGGTAGGAACGACCGTTACCAGAGCGCTCGAGCATGCCGCCGGCAGTTCCTGCTGGGGGAGATCGGTTGCGCCCGCAAGCGGCGAAGCTGATATTTTCATCTACCCGGGATACAGGTTTCGGGTTATCGACGCGCTTCTCACCAATTTTCATGCGCCCCGATCCACCGTTCTTATGCTTACTGCCGCATTTGCCGGACAGCAAAACCTTTTGCGCGCTTATCGCGAGGCCATAGAGAAAGATTACCGTTTTCTCAGTTATGGTGACAGCATGCTCATCCGCGCGATGTAAGGACGCGCTTTTCCCATCTTTCAGAGGAGAGAATCTGATAATAAACCGGCACTTTTTGAAAATATTTTTGACGGATTCCCGCGTTGAGGCGTATGTCTTGAATTATTTAAGAAAGAAATGGGCATACGGCTAAGAAAGTACGGTGCGCGTTTCTTTGCCTCTCCCTGCAGGTTTTGTTTTGCAAAAAAGGTGTGCTATTATCATTGTTTTGTCTTTTTGCTGGAATGACAAAGAGTTTTTCCTGCCTGTCACAGTAATAACCGTATCAAATATCTTTAACTCCGGGAGAATGACCTATGAGTCTTGTCAGTCAATACCGCGCACATACTGAAGAGAGAGCCCAGCTCGGCATTCCGCCTCTGCCCCTTACGGCAGATCAGGCACGTTCACTTATCGGGTTGCTGCAGCAGCAGCCTGTCGAGGAAAAAGAGTATCTTCTCGAACTGTTTTGTGAACATGTCAGCCCCGGTGTTGACGATGCCGCATTCGAGAAGGCCGCATTTCTCGACGCAGTCATCAAGGGGGAGTCGATATGCGAAGTCATTACCCCGGTCGAGGCCGTCAGAATACTGGGTACGATGCTTGGCGGATACAACGTCAAACCTCTCATCGATGCCTTGAGCCATAAGGATACCGAGGTATGCACTACCGCAGCCGCAATGCTCAGGAATGTGCTGCTTGTATATGATTCATTCGACACAGTCGCCGGGTTGTCGGCTACAAATGCCTATGCAAAAGAGGTTCTGCAGTCCTGGGCCGATGCCGAGTGGTTCACGTCGCGTCCGGTACTGCCTGAAAAGATGACGCTGACGGTTTTCAAGGTTCCCGGTGAAACCAATACCGACGACCTTTCGCCGGCCAGCGAGGCTTTTACACGCAGCGACATACCGCTTCACGCTCTCTGTATGCTCGGCTCCAAAATGGACGATCCGATCGGCACCATTGCGGCCCTGAAGGAAAAAGGCCATCCTCTTGCCTATGTGGGAGACGTCGTGGGTACGGGATCGAGCAGAAAATCAGGCATCAATTCGGTACAGTGGCATCTCGGAGAGGATATTCCGGCCGTTCCGAACAAAAGAACCGGCAGCGTTATAATCGGCAGCATCGTTGCGCCTATTTTTTTCAATACGGCCGAAGATTCCGGCGCATTGCCCATCCAGGCGGATGTTTCTGCCATGGAGACCGGCGATGTGATCGATGTTTATCCCTATGAGGGAAAAATCGAGAAGGACGGGAAGGTCATCTCCCGTTTCGATCTCACCCCCAATACCCTTACCGATGAGGTCAGGGCGGGCGGCCGTATTCCTCTCATCATCGGAAGGACTCTGACCAAAAAGGCGAGAACCTTTCTTGGAATGGGTGAGGACAGCCTCTTTATCAATCCGCTGCAGCCTGCTGATTCCGGAAAAGGATACACTCTCGCACAGAAAATGATCGGCAAGGCCTGCGGTCTTCCAGGCGTAAGGTCGGGCATGTACGTCGAGCCCGAAACGCTGACTGTCGGCTCACAGGATACAACCGGAGCAATGACCCGGGATGAGGTCAAGGAACTTGCCGCATTGAGCTTCAGCGCCGATCTGGTGATGCAGAGTTTCTGTCATACTGCAGCTTATCCAAAACCATCGGACGTAAAACTGCACCGCACGCTTCCTTATTTCATCATGAGCAGAGGCGGCGTATCGCTTCGCCCTGGAGACGGCGTCATTCACACCTGGCTGAACCGGATGGTTCTGCCCGATACGCTCGGTACCGGCGGCGACTCTCATACCCGTTTTCCGATCGGCGTCTCGTTCCCCGGCGGTTCGGGGCTTGTCGCTTTTGCCGCTGTGACCGGCACCATGCCGCTTAATGTACCGGAATCGGTGCTTGTTCGCTTCAGCGGAAAGTTGCAGGAAGGAATCACCCTGCGTGATCTTGTCAATGCTATCCCGTACGTGGCCATAAAGCAGGGGCTGCTTACGGTCGAGAAAAAAGGCAAGAAAAATATTTTTGCCGGACGTATTCTTGAAATCGAAGGGCTTCCGCAGCTCAAGGTCGAGCAGGCATTCGAACTCAGCGACGCTTCTGCCGAGCGCAGTGCAGCGGCCTGTACGGTCCGTCTCGATAAAGAGCCGGTGATCGAATACCTCAGCTCCAATATGAAACTTCTCGAACAGATGATAGAGGAGGGTTACGGCAATCCGGAAACCCTGCGCAGAAGGATTTCCAGGATGCAGGAATGGTTGGACAACCCGGTGCTGCTTCAGCCCGACAGCGATGCGGAATACGCAGCAGTGATCGAGATCGATCTGAACACGATCACCGAACCGGTACTGGCCTGTCCCAACGATCCCGACGACGTCATGACTCTCAGTGAGATATTGCTCGATGAGAGTCGCCCAAAGAAGATCGACGAGGTTTTCGTCGGGAGCTGCATGACCAATATCGGGCATTTCCGTGCCCTTGGCGAAGTACTTCGGAACAAAGGCGTCGCTTCGGCAAGACTGTGGATTGTGCCTCCGACCAAAATGGATATGAAAAAGCTTGTAGAAGAGGGCTATTATTCCGTTTTCGGAGCTGCAGGCGCACGAATGGAGATTCCCGGGTGTTCTCTCTGTATGGGCAATCAGGCGAGGGTTGCCGACAATGCCGTTGTGTTCTCCACCAGTACGAGAAACTTTGATAACCGTATGGGGAAAGGAGCCAAAGTCTATCTCGGTTCTGCAGAACTCGCGGCCGTTGCCGCATTGCTCGGTCATCTTCCGAACAGGGACGAGTATATGGAGGTCGTCAGAAAGCAGCTTTCAGGCGCGCGTGAAGAGGAGATTTACCGTTATCTGAACTTCCATGAGCTTGGAAAAGAGGACTTGCAATTGCTGGTCGACTAAAAAAATATTTTTTATGGCGGGATAGGTAAAATTTTTGCATATTCCGCCATGCAGTGGGCTTTTGAAAAGTCGCTGTTTTTTTTTAATATTCGTTAGCTGAAGAAGCTGTAAATTATCAAAACAACAAAAACAACAATCGAGCAATGAAAAAACTTTTCATTTTCCTCTTTCTTTTAAGCTCAGTTTCATTCGTTGGCTGTGCTAAAACTGAAGCTCCTGCACCTGAAGCACCTGCAACCGAAGAGGCTGCACCTGCAGCAGAAGAAGCAGCACCTGCAACAGAAGCAGCACCTGCAACCGAAGAAGCAGCTCCTGCAGCTGGCGAAACAGCTCCTGCCGAAGCACCTGCTGAAGCACCTGCTGAAGCACCTGCAAAATAAGTCGGGGATTTCGCTTTATCTTCAGGGAAGGCAGTGTTTTTGCACTGCCTTCCTTTTTTTATGCCCACCGGAATTTTGTTTCTTTGCTGAGTAGCCAGGACTCGAAACTGGAATTGCCTGATCCGGAATAAGCAGTCTTGCGTGGGATAACTGTTTATATAATAGGCCCATAATCTCGGTATAATTTTTCTGGGTACAGTTTTTCCTGCATCTGAGGTACGCTTATGAGCAAGGAACACCCTTACGAAAGCCTTATCAGGAACGCATTTTCCCAACCACCACAGACAGCCTCGATCTTATTACTTCCCCTTATCCGGCTTCGAACTCCTGTTCAATCCATCGATGAAAAACCATCCGGTATTATGGGGTATCTCGAAAAAGTGTCGTGAGCGCCCGGAGTCCCGAAAGCTTTCGGGACAACGAGCGGTCCGGGTGCGGAATAACTTTTTCGAGGTGCCCTATGGATGACGCACTCATGATGATTTTCCGGACTGCTGCCAGACCCGGTGAGGTTGAATATGCAGTGAAAACGGATCAGGGGTGATCAATGGATGTATGGACCACAGGAGCATAAAGGTGGATACCGACATCCGGGAGCCATTATTCGTCCGCTGAATGATACGATTATGAAAATTTTGCTGAGGTACAGGGGTGTACACGAGCCCTGTGTGTTTCCGGAAAAACCGGAAAACCCGGATCGCATATTCGCCTGATTCCGATTCTATTTTACATAATGCACGTATAATCCAGTACCAGGCGATGAGGGAATGGGAAGATGGGGATTGTGGGTTGTGGGCAGTTTGCGGTGGGTGGCAAGATTGTGGGCCGTAGGCAGTTGGCGGTGAGCTGGCTGGCTTGATGGCGGGAGATGAGGAGTATCGTTCTCGGAGCGAACGGGAGTATGCTCGCTGTCGCATCGCGGAGTATAGCTCGCTTCGCATTGCTGAAATATCTCTTCGCGGTAGAAGATGGGAGGGGCTAAGTGCTGAGTGTTACGGGTCAGGTTGAAGAGGCAGGATGGCTTGTCAGCTGATTAGCATGAAAAGATTTTGGCTGTTTTGTTGTCTCGCCATCCGGCTATCCAGCCAGGAGTTGAAAAAAGAACATAATTTTATGTCTTGCGGCGCACGATACTCCCATTCGCGAAGCGATACTCCTTTTCTGCCCACGATAGAAGCAATAATCATCACAAGGAAGGCCAGATGACAAGTCCGGACGCCAAACCCATATTTTGCTCTCCAGATGGTTGCTTGCATGACTCCAATTATGTAATCCGGATTTTTCGGAATACGAAGGCGCTGTACATATTTCAAGTTATGTAGCTGCCATGTTTACGCACTATATTATATGACTGTACGTGACTGTAAAATCACCCTCTGAAGCATGATGACGCAGCATTTGAATAAAATGGAGCCGAAGGAGGAGTGGATGGTCTGACTGAATGTGTGAACAGAGTGGTATGAATAAAATCATGCCTTATTATTTTTTCAATTGAGCGATTTGATAAAGCTTATTTTTGATATACAGAAAGTTCTCGGAAATAATTAATAATGCATCATTTAATCACTGATTTTCAAATTCCCCTAAGCTTGCTTCGTGAAAGAATAATCTCCATATGAATTCATACCCCGCTGCTTGCGGCGGGGTAGTTGATTATAAACAGAGTCTGGTTTCCCTGATCCTAATAAATCAGTTATTCATTAATATTTTTTTCCCTGAAGCTAAAATAGCTTCCCGTATTTCCCAAGATAACATGATCGAGTACTTTAACCTCCATCAGGTTTCCGGCTTTTACAAGTAATTCTGTTACCCTTTTATAACCATTACCTGGTTCACTATCATCGGATGGATGAGTATGTGCCAGAAAAACAGCATGAGCATTGCATAGGAGAGCTGCTCTTCCCCCACATGTTGACCAACTGAACGCCCAACGATCTTGTTTCTGGCGTTCATGCAGATGGAGCAGAACTTTTCATGGGCCGTTTCATGCAGCCCTGCAGACATAAGGAACTCAGCTACTGAAACAGCACCGGACATCTTTTTGCCATCGCAGAAAACCTGAGATTCCGTTACCAATCTTATACAATAACGAGGTGCGGAGTAAGGGAGTGACAGGTTTTGTGATATGATAATAATCATTTAGGGTAGAAATAAATAACCCCGAAAGCGATGCCCGGGGTATCTGTTAACCCTGAATCCGCGGGGCGTCATATGTATGTAAAAATCCGGGTATGAATCTTTTATTAAAATAATTATATATTATAACGTCAGTTCACGAAATCATAATCTTAAATTACTATGCAGACTATTGCGGAATTACAGGCACAAATGGCTTCAATCCGGAAGCAGATTGACGAACAGAAAGCAGCGGGAAAGAGAGACGCTTTAGCTGATATTCTTTCAAAGATGAATGAATTTGGCATTTCTATTCATGAAATACAGCGAAGAATAGTGCCTGTTAAAGCAAAGGCAGCAAAAACAGTTAAATACAGGCTGGAGGATAAAACCTGGAGCGGTAAGGGCAAAAAGCCTAAATGGGTTAAGAATATTGAGGAAAGAGGTGGAAGGCTGGATGATTATCTTGTTGTCTGATTCTTTAAGAGGAATTAATTGAAAAACGGCTTACGCTTTAGTGACCCTTTTTTCCGATAAAATTATTTCTGCAGGTAAGCGTACCTCAGGAATCGATTTCATGGGAAACAACCCTGAGCTGAAACTGATCCTCATGTAAATCAGGAATAAAGTGCCATAATCCTGAATCTCGCTTCAGAACAAATTACGGAATGACTTGTTGCTGAGCACCTGGCAGCTTCTTGTTACCCGGACTGCCTTGTATTGTATGGTGAGCAGAAAGGCTTTCGAAGAACGTTATGTGAGAGCTTGTTGGCAGGGATAATCTGCTCTGCATTACAGGGACGTCCGAGGAAGAGTCCGAGGTGCCGTTCCAGTGGAAGTTTTGCTTGAATCACCAAAGAAAGATTGTTTCTCCGGGAAATGATAAAACCCTGTAACGGTTTATTTTACAGGGTTTTACCGTGCTGAGGAGCCAGGACTCGAACCTGGAATTGCCTGATCCAGAATCAGGAGCCTTACCATTTGGCCACTCCTCAATCGAGTTCTGAATATAGGGAAAATCTTTTTTTTTAAAAATCTTTTTTTGACTCTGTTTTTGGGAGTCCTGCTCTTTACAGGAGCAGCAGCAGCAGAGGGATGAGAATCATTGCGCCGAGCATGCCGGTTGATGCAAATGCTTCGGAAAAGCCGTTTTCAGGAGATTCTGCCGATTGAGCTCCAGGACGTATCAGGGCTGCAGGGGCTGCCGCACAAAGCGTGATAACCGATCTGTCCGGTTCTTCGAGTCCGAAAACGGCGGCAAGAGCCAGTCCTGTTGCCGCTCCGCCCGCCATGCGGATCGTGATGCCTGAAAAAAGGTGGATCATATCGACTTTGGGGAGCTTGACCGAGGCTCCGGATGCAAGCAGCAGCAGAGGGATGGCAAGTTCCCCTATATCATGCAGAATAACAGCCGTAACGGGGACGAAGCTCAAGTGCAGAAGGTTCATCGCTATACCGCAGACAAGTGCTGGAATGGTCAGGGGCAGGAATGAAAAGCCGTTTGTGGCGATCTGTGTCGTTCCGTCGACATATCGGTAGGATTTTGAGATGCCGGGAATGATATTTGCGGTCAGCGTGTTCGCCGCGTTGAACAGAAAAAGCAGCGCCACTCCCTCAGCCCCGAAAAGCGGCTTGACAAAAGGCAGCATGAAGCTCGTGTTCATGAGTATCGAGCCGTTGAGGATCGCTGCGAAAGTTTGATCGGGCAGATGGAGCAGTTTTTTTGCCGCAACGGCTCCGACAGGCATGGCGGCAGTAACCAGAATGGATATCAGCGGAACGGCAAGCATTCCGGCGGAAAGAGTGACATAGGGAAAAAGAGAGAGTACAAGTGTCGGCAGGGTCAGCTTATGAATGAAGCCGAAAAGAAATGAAGCTCCTTTTTCATCGATGACTCCGGTTTTACGCAACACGATCCCCAGAAAAAACAATGAAAAAACCGGTGCAAGAAGAAAAAATACGTCGAACATCGATTGTGAGGTGCGGTTAAACCGTCTGATGAGAAGAGTGGTACACCCGAGAGGATTCGAACCTCTAACCGTCTGATTCGTAGTCAGATACTCTATCCAGTTGAGCTACGGGTGCAACAGTGTAGCGTGTACGGGATTCGAACCCGTGATCTTCGCCTTGAGAGGGCGATGTCCTGGGCCACTAGACGAACACGCCATGATACTGTGAGATGCTAAAGAACTGTCAGCTTTCCTCAGTGGGCCCTGTAGGACTTGAACCTACGACCCAGCGATTATGAGTCGCTTGCTCTGACCAACTGAGCTAAGGGCCCTCAAACCTTCGCTTTAGAGGCTGTTAATATAACTCTTGGCAGTTAATTAGCAAAACCATAATCATCTTTTCCGGTTTTTTCTTCTTCAGGAGAATTCTTTGTATTTCTCTCTCGTGATATCGGCTCCAAGACTGTTGAGTTTCATTTCGATCTGTTCGTAGCCCCGATCCAGATGATAGACTCTCAGCACTTCGGTTACCCCTTCGGCAACCAGACCGGCAAGCACGAGGCAGGCAGAGGCTCTCAGGTCGGTTGACATGACTTTTGTGCCTGAAAGTCGCCTCGGGCCTTCCACAATCGCCTGGTTTTTTTTGATCTCAATGTGCGCGCCAAGACGGTTGAGCTCGGGAATGTGGTTGAACCGTTCATGATAGACTTTGTCGGTAATCCGGCTTGTTCCCTCTGCCTGGGTCATGAGCGCCGTCCACTGGGCCTGCATATCTGTTGGAAATGAGGGGTATGGTTTGGCTGTTATATCGGTCGGGATAAGCTTTTCCGGGCTTGCAAGGGTTATGCTTCCGGGTGTCTGGGTAAGCGTGCAGCCTGCATGAGCGAGCTTTTTCAATACCGATTTAAGCTGTTCGTTTTCAACTCCGTCAACGGTAATCGTCCCGCCGGTAATGGCTGCGGCAGCAAGGAGCGTGCCCGCTTCGATTCTGTCAAAAACATTGGTGAATTCCACTGCCGACAGCGATGTAACCCCTTCAATGATCAGTTCGGTTGTTCCCGTTCCTTCGATGCGGGCACCCATGGAGGCAAGAAACCGGCAGAGAGCTTCGATTTCCGGTTCGGCGGCTGCATTGGATATGGTTGTTTTTCCCTCTGCAAGCACTGCCGCCATCAGGGCGTTTCCGGTTGCGCCTACTGAAGAAACCGGAAAATCAATTCTCGCTCCCTGTAGTTTCCCGTTTCGGGCTTTTGCCGTGATGAAGCCGGTTTCAATAGTGATTTCGGCACCGAGTTTTTCCATTGCCATCAGATGCAGGTCTATAGGACGCGGGCCGAAAGCGCATCCGCCGGGCAGAGAAACCTTTGCTTCTCCGAAACGGGCAAGCAGCGGTCCCAGAACATAGATCGAGGCTCTCATTTTTTTTACCAGCTCATATGGCGCGAGCAGGCTTTCAACATTTCCTGTTGACACGGTCAGGGTGTTATCCGAGAATGATGTCTGTGCACCAAGGTGGTTGATTAACTGGGTGAAGGTGCTGATATCCTGCAGATCCGGAATTCTGTGCAGGGTGAATGTGCCGTTACCCGAGAGAAGCGTTGCGGCGATGACCGGAAGAGATGAATTTTTGGAACCCGAAGCGGTTACGCTGCCGATCAAGCGGCGTCCTCCTCTGATGACAAGCTTGTCCATAGTGCTGTTGAGTGATGAAAAAACTCATATTTACTTATTTCAGCTCAAAAAAAACAGAAAATAATTTTGCGGTCTCTTTCAGAAGAGACGTTTTATGGTTTACCTTTCATAAATTTTATGCTGCTTTTATTTATCCGCTCCTGTGCAAATGAAATACTACAGGGAATGAAAACAATGGCGAGGAGAGTCACTATGCCGCTGACAAAGAAGAATAACCTGTTGCGAAACTTTTGTTCCGGGAGGTTGATCGGTTTATTTCTGCTTTTATTGCTGGGCCTGGTTCCTGTCGGCACGGCAGTTTCCGCTCCGGCTTCCAATACCGAGATACTGAAAATCAAAAAGGAGCGTCAAAATGTAGAGTCGACGCTCAAAAAGCTTAAAAAACAGCTTGAAGAGTACCAGATAAAGCTCAGTACGACAAAAAAACAGGAGTCACAGTCGCTTAAGGCGCTGGAAAACATTCGTCGTCAGATACTTGTGCTGGAAAAACTGATAAGGGAAAATCAAGGCTATCTTGTCGTCCTCGATGACGATATCGACAGCCTCAATGGAGCGTTGCATACGAATCGAAGAACGTATGCGAGGGTTTCCGATGACTTCCGCAGAACGGCGGTTTCTGTTTACAAACATGGGAGGCAGCGGGATACCGAGCAGCTTTTTTCTTCGGGTTCAGTCAATGAGGCTCTGCTGAGATCGAAGTATATGGGCTTTTTTTCAAGGGCCGTTCGTGGGGATGTTGAAAAACTGCAGTATGTTGCCGTTCAATTGGAGAGCAATCGCGCCGAATTGCAGAAAAGCTATCAGGAAAAAGCTGCCGTGGTACGGGATCAGGAACAGCAATTGAAAACATACTCGCAAAAGGGCAAAGAAAAGGAAGTAGTGCTTGAAAAGCTCAGACAAAATAAAAAGCAGTATGGAGCGCAGCTTGCTACGGTGATGAGTAAGCGACGTCAGTTACAGTCAAAAATTGAAGGGCTGATTTTTGCCGAGCAGCGAGCCGTTGCCGAGGAAAAGGAACGGCAGCGCAGGATTCAGGAGGCCCGGCGTCTTGAGGCTCAACGTCTTGAAGCTCAGCGACTCGAAGCTCAACGTCAGGAGGCTCGGCGAGCGGAGGCTCAGCGTCTTGAAAGAGAGCGGCTTCAGGAGCAGCAGCAGGGGTCGGGAAACCGGCAGAAAGATGCTGCGGAACCGGTTGCAGAAAAAACCGGTCAGGCGGTTCAGCGGAAAAGCGCCGTTAAAAAAACTTCGAAACAGAAGCGGGAGAGCCGGCTTGCTTCGAGAAACGAGTCGGTCGTTGTCCCCGATGTTTCTTCGCAGGAAATCGAGAAAGTATCGGTCGATTTCGACAGGGCTTTCGGTTCTCTGCCATGGCCCGTTCGCGGAGGAGTCGTTGCAGAGCGGTTCGGATCTGTAGAAGACCGTGACCTGAGAATTGTTAAAACCAATAATGGTATTGATATTTCAGTGCCTGTCGGGACTTCCGTTCGGGCTGTTTCCGGCGGAAAAGTAGTACAGATAGCCTTTCTTCCGACATTCGGCAATATCGTCATTATCCGTCATCCCAATTCTTATCTTACCGTATATGCAAATCTGGGCTCATTGAGCGTTGCAAAAAACGAATTGATACGATCACAGCAGATGATCGGCGTTTCCGGAAAAATGCCGGAGGGCGGTTCGGTTGTCCACTTTGAAATCTGGAAGGGAAAAGTGAAGCAGAACCCTGAAAAATGGCTCAGGAGATAGTTGCAATGAGTATAAAAAAACTGTTTTCGACAATTATTGCCCTTCTTTTTTCGCACAGGCAGTTCTGGGAAGATTACCGTTCCGGGAAGGCCGGTGTCGTTGATAATGTCCTGAAAGATTATGCCGTTCCGGTTATCGCTCTTGTACAGCTTGTCAAATTTCCCCTTATCGGCATTCCTCGTCAGGCGATGATTATTGCAATAGCTACCTTTCTTGTCGATGTCGCGGCACTGTATCTGATTACCGGGGGCATCATGCGATTTTTTGACGGCATGCCTCAGAACCGTCAGGAACAGATGATTACTGCAGTGATCGGGTTTTCGCTTACCCCGGTATGGCTTGCCGAGCCGTTCTATTTTCTGGGCAGCTGGAGCTGGGTTTTTGCTTCGGCAGCGATTCTGTTTTCTCTTTTCATCAGCGCCAATGGGTTTTCTCTGCTTTTTGACCGAATCAATCAATCTGCCATGCGCAATTCGGCTCTTCTGCTTGTGACGGTTTGTGTGGCCGTTTTCGTGGTTGAGCGGGGCATGCTTCGTTTATTCAACGGGTTTTCATTATGATGCCTGCACGCGATCTGCATCTCGACTATTCGCTTGTCGAGGATATTCTTACATCGTTTCTCCGGAATGAGGTTCAAAAATTCGGGTTTCGTTCCGTGGCAATTGGTCTTTCGGGCGGCATCGATTCTGCCGTTGTCATTGAACTTGCAGTCCGGGCGTTTGGAGCCGGGCATGTGCTGGGCGTGATGATGCCTTACAGGTCAAGCAGTCCTGAGAGTCTGGAGCATGCCGAACTCATGGTATCGAGATTGGGTGTCCGTTCCGAGGTTGTCGATATTTCTCCGGCGGTCGATGCATTTGTCCGTTCCGTTCCTGAAGGAGATCTTCTGAGGCGAGGGAATATCATGGCGCGTACCAGAATGGTCTATCTCTACGATATTTCGGCAAGAGACGGCAGGCTGATAATCGGGACCAGCAATAAAACAGAGCTGTTGCTCGGGTACGGCACTCTTTTCGGAGACATGGCATCTGCGGTCAATCCCGTAGGCGATCTCTACAAAACACAGTTGCGTGGTCTTGCCCGCTATCTCGGCATACCCGAACCGTTGATAGCAAAAGTTCCTTCGGCTGATCTCTGGGAAGGTCAGAGTGACGAGGCCGATCTGGGTTTTTCCTATGAAGACGCAGACAGCATACTCTATATGATGCTTGAAAAACGTATGGACAGGCAGTCGATACTTGCCGAAGGTGTTCCCGCAGCATTCTATGACAGGGTAAGAAAAATGGTAGTGAGCAACCAGTATAAAAGGATGATGCCGGTTATAGCGAAAATCTCCGGCCGGACGCCGGGCATTGACTTCCGTTACGCACGCGATTGGCAGGAAAATATTGTTTACAGTAAGCAGGAAGAACGTGCGTAGTTTGCGGTGCGCTGTGGGCCGGAAACATTCATGTTTTTTTCCGCTCACCGCTCACCGCTCACCGCTCACAGGTAGCCGGCAGGCGGGGGGAGTCGATAGCCCAGGGTGGAAGCTCGGGTAAGGCGTCCTTCCGGCTTCTCTCGTTACCTCCCCTCTATTCACTTTTTTTCCATTCACGCTTTCCAGTCATGAGAGGAAGAGGTTTGCCCCAAGGATTAGCACGGATGGAGGATTGTGGGCTGGCTACTTACTACAGGCTACCGGCTACTTTTTTCAGAAAGACCGCAGTACCGTGTCGATGAGAAAATGTTTGTCGTCCCGTTGCGGATAGTCGGTCGTGTAGTGAAGTCCTCTTGATTCGCGACGTTTGATGGCACTTTCGATGATCAGGCTTGCGACTTTGATGATGTTGCGCAGTTCGAGAATTTGTGTGGTGATTTTTGTTTTCTTGTAATAGGCTTCGGTTTCGTCCTTGAGAAACTCGATTCTGCGTTGAGCCCGCTGCAGTCGCAGATCGCTTCTCACGATACCGACATAGTCGTTCATGACTCCCTGAGCTTCTCTTTTGTTGTGCGATACCAGAATCCACTCTTCGGGGTTAACGGTGCCGCTGTCGTCCCAATCGGGAAACTTCATGCTGTTGTCGAGTGCCGGGAGCTGTTCCCTGATATCTGTAAAAGAACGCCAGGCAAATACCAGCGCTTCGAGCAGGGAGTTGCTTGCGAGCCGGTTCGCTCCGTGTACGCCGGTGCAACTCGATTCTCCGCATGCATACAGGCGGTTGAGCGTTGTTCTGCCCATGGCGTCGGTTCTGATGCCTCCGCATGAGTAGTGTGCAGCCGGAACGACCGGAATCATCTCTTTCGTCATATCAATGCCATACTGCAGGCAGGTTTCGTAGATATTGGGGAAATGCTCTCTGGTTTTGGCCGGATCGATATGTGTGACGTCGAGAAAAACGCACTCTTCGCCTGATTTTTTTATTTCGGAGTCTATGGCGCGGGCAACAATGTCTCTGGGCGCAAGATTCTGGCGTTTGTCATATTTGTGCATGAACTCCTGGCCGTTTTTCAGTTTCAGGATGCCGCCAAAACCTCTTACGGCTTCGGATATGAGAAACGATTTGGCTTTAGGATGGTACAGCGAGGTCGGATGAAACTGGATAAACTCCATGTTGGCTATTTCAGCGCCTGCACGGTACGCCATAGCGACGCCGTCGCCGGTCGCAATGTCGGGGTTTGTGGTATGCTGATAAACGTGGCCGAGACCGCCAGAGGCCACGATGGTTATTTTAGCAAGGATTTTTTTTGGCTTTCGCTGTTTCGAGTCGAGCACATAGGCTCCGTAACAGGTTATATCGTTGGTTTTTATGCCAAGGTGGTGTTCGGTAAGCAGCTCGATGGCAAAATGGTGTTCAAGCAGGGTTATATTTGGATGGCTGTTGACCCTTGCCAGTAGCGCATTTTCGACCTCCCGTCCGGTGAAATCCTGTGCATGTACGATTCTGCTGCGCGAGTGTCCTCCCTCCTTGCCGAGGTGGAGCTGTTCGTGATCGGATGTTGTAAATTGAACTCCGAGTTCCATCAGACGTCTGATGTGTTGAGGCCCCTCTTCGACCATGACGGCGACCATGTCATGTTTGCAGAGTCCGGCCCCGGCTCCCAGCGTGTCTTCGATATGCAGTTCGGCCGTGTCGCCGCTTTCTATGGTAGCCGCAATTCCCCCCTGTGCCCAGTTGGTGTTCGAGGTCGAGCTTTCTTTTTTTGTGATTATCGTGACCGCCGCATGGTCGGCCATGTGTATGGCGAAATAAAGGCCACCGATGCCGCTGCCGATAACAAGAACATCGGTTTGTAACGATTCAGTCATAATGCGCCTGTAATGAGTTTTTTATGAATGTTTCCCCGGTTTCAGATGGCGCAGGGCACTGAGAACGATCAGGACTATCCCGACCATAATGAAAATGTGGAGGTATTGAACAACCTCGGGGAACATACTTGCTATATAATATCCTGTGAGCGTGAAACAAAGCACCCAGAGTACAGCACCGGTGATGCTGTAAAAAAGAAAAACAGGGTATGGCATTGCTGCGACTCCGGCAAGCGTTGCCGCAAAGCTGCGAACTACGGGCACGAAGCGGGCAAGGAAGATGGTTTTTGCTCCATGTTTACGGTAAAACGCTTCGGTTTTATCGAGATGATCGCGGTGAAAAAAAAGGGTCTCTTTTTTACTGAAAAGCGATTTCTGAAGCTGTTTGCCAATCAGGTATCCGGTTGAATCCCCTAAAACCGCAGCTGCCGCCATGGTTGCAAGAGCGGTGGTAATGTCGAGCCGGCCAGATGCTGCGATAAGTCCGGCAGTGATCAGGAGCGAGTCGCCGGGCAGAAAAAATCCGGCAAACAGTCCGGTTTCGGCAAAAATGATGGTGAAGAGCAGGATATATCCCCCCCAGAGAATCAGTTCGTCAAGGGTGCGGATATTCTGCAGGGAAGCGATGAGCAGCATGGATAATCGATAAGTGCGGAATTGTACGGGATTTTTCCGGAAAAAAAGAACGGGGAACAGACAAGAATTTTCGTGTTCCCCGTTTTATGTAATCGCTGCGTGCCGGACAAGAGAGTCAACGCTGTACGTGGTCTTTTATCAATCAGGGCAGAAGCACCGCGCAGGAGATGACGGTAGTCCAGAGACCGTTTTCGCCTTCGGCAGACTGGGTAATGTTGTACGAGTTGATGATTTTACCGCTCATTTTATAAATGCCTTCACGTTCATCCCAATCCTTGTTCGGATCGAATTCAATGCCGAGTGTGGTGGCAAGCATCGTAGCGGCAAGATCTTCGGCATATTCTCCGCACTGCTCATCGGATTCTCCGTAAGGATGATGTTCCGAAAGATAACCGTACTGGGTATCGTCGGCAGGTATGGCAACTCCCACCGATGCGGAAATAAGGCGGTTGTACTCATTTGTCGCGTTACGCGCCATGACCGCAAAGGTTATCTGGCCGGGAGAAAGCAGTTTCAGGCCTTCCTCGACGCTGATTCGTTCGCATTTGGGCGGGAAAATACTTGAAACCGTAACAAGGTTGCATTTTTCGATTTTGGCATCCCTGAGCGCAAGCTCGAATGATGATAGATATTCTTTGTGTCTTCCGACACCCTTGGTGAAGAATACTTTTGTCGGGACGAATGACAAGGCCGTTCCTCCGGATGAGTTAGTGTATGAAAAGTTACGCTCGCTGAACGAGTTGCTCAATTATAGGAAAAAGCAATGGTATTCAAAACGTTTTTTTCGCGGCTATTTTATAAAACTTTCTTTTCCCGGCCTTGAGAGTTTTCGGGATGTCGTCGAGTTGAACAAGTACATTGGTATCTGTGATTTTTTTTTCGTCCACGGTCACCGCATTCTGCTGGATCATTCTGCGAGCTTCGCTTTTCGATGGTGCGGCTCCAAGCGAGACCAGAAGATCTGTTACGGCAATGGAATTTTGCTCGAACTCGACAAGTTCGATATTGTCCGGAGCTTTTTTCTGCACGAAAATCCGGTCGAAGTGCTCTTCGGCCTCCAGGGCGGCATTGATGGAGTAGTACTGGGCCACGATATCTTTTGCGAGGGTTCGTTTCGCTTCTCTCGGGTTGTCGGCAATATGTTCGAGCAACGCTGTCAGCAGCTCCTTATTCCTGGTTACCAGCAGTCTGTGGTAGGTTTCGATAAGCGTGTCGGGAATGGAGAGTACTTTGCCGTACATGTCGTTGGGCGTATCGTTGAAGCAGATGGCGTTGCCGAGAGATTTCGACATTTTTTCCTTTCCATCGGTGCCGACAAGCAGTTCCATGGTGATGCAGACCTGTGGCGCGATACCGTATTCGCGTTGCAGGTCACGACCTACAAGCAGGTTGAATTTCTGGTCGGTTCCTCCGAGTTCGACATCGTTTTTCAGATGAACCGAGTCCATTCCCTGGGCGAGAGGATAAAGAAACTCGTGAATGGAGATGGGTTCTCTTGACCGGTACCGGCGTTCGAAATCGTCGCGTTCGAGCATTCTGGCTACCGTGTAATGGCTTGAAAGCCTTATGACATCGGAAAAACTCATTTTTCCGAGCCAGTCGGCATTATAACAGATAGTGGTTTTTGTGGCATCGAGAATTTTCGACGCCTGTTCGAAGTAGCTTTTTCCGTTTTCGCGGGCTTCTTCGGCTGAAAGCTGCGGCCTTGTTTTGCTTTTGCCGGACGGATCGCCGATCATGGCGGTAAAGTCGCCGATTATAAGGATCGCCTCATGGCCGAGATCCTGAAACTCGCGAAGCTTTTTCAGGACAACGGAGTGTCCAAGGTGCAGGTCGGGACGTGAAGGGTCTGCTCCAAGCTTGATTTTCAGCGGCTTACCGGTTTGCAGACTCCTCACCAGTTTTTTTTCAAGTTCATCGACACTGATGATTTCGACTACATTTCCGGTTATGATATCAAGCTGTTCCTGTACGGATGGAAATCGCATGGATTCTTTTTTTCTTAATAAGATTTTTTTATCTGCTGCATCTGACGCTCGGTGTCTCTCGCCTTGATGGTTTCCCGCTTATCGTACAGCTTTTTTCCTTTGGCAAGGGCTATCTCTATTTTCAGTATTCCCCGGTCTGTGAAAAAAGCTTTGAGGGGGATGAGCGTCAACCCCTTTTCGCTGATTTTTGTCTGGAGTTTACGAATTTCCTCCCGATGGAGGAGAAGTCTGCGGCTTCTTTTCGCTTCGAGTTTATCAAGGGTGTTGTGCTCGTACGGGGTGATCTGCATGTTTTCGAGCCAGACCTCTCCGTGATGGATGATCGCAAAGCTTTCATTCAGGCTCGCTTTGCCGAGCCGCACTGATTTTACCTCGCTTCCCAGCAGTTCTATTCCGGCAACGACCGAATCGAGAATGTGAAACTCGAAACGGGCTTTCCTGTTCTGGATCGAACGAATATACTGCGGTTTTTCCTGTTTTTTTGCCAACTCGTTTTTACGGTTTATCGGTTGCAAGGTATGAAACCGGAATCAGATTGCCGATGTTGAGTACAAGATCCGGATCAAAAGTTTTTTTGATTTTCGCCATTTCCCTGATGCCGGCATCGCCGTACATGGATACAAGATAGCCCGATTTCAGCTTTCCGATGCCATGTTCGGCAGAAAGCGTACCGCCAAGGTCTATCGCTTTTTGTACAAACTGACGGTAAAGCTCCTTGGCCCGCAGGAACTCTTCCCTGTTTCGGGGCAGGATGTTCAGATGTACATGGGCATCGCCTATATGGCCGAAGATAATAAAGGTAAAGCGGTTTATTCGGCACGATTCATTGTAAAAATCAAACAGTTCGCGGAATGAACGGTCGGGAACCGCCATGTCGGTACTGATTTTACTCTCCTGCTGCCGGCCAAGCCATTCGTTGACCAGGAGCGGCAGGGTATGACGGAATGTTGTCAGTTTTCTCTGTTCGTTTCGGTCGAGCGCTATCCACGATGCATCGACAAGGGCGTGTGACGACTCCATGAGATCGAGCCATGCGCCAAGATCGGTTTCTTCCCGTTCAGGGTCGGTTTCCTGTTCGAAAAATATGGCTCCAGCCGTATTCTCGGGGATGTCAGGGTAGTTCTGTCTGAGAAAGCCGAGCGCATTGGCGTCAAAAAATTCCAGTACCCTCGGATCTACCGATGAGGCGTTCTCCTTAGCCTGTTCCGTAAAGCCGAAGAGGTCATCGATAGTGCTGAAATAAACCAGGCCGGAAAAAAGATGGCGCGGAAAGGGGATGAGTTTGAGATCCGCTTCGAGAATGATGCCGAGCGTGCCTTCGCTTCCGATGAAGAGATCGATCAGGTCCATGTGTTCTTTCGAGTAGTAACCGGCATTGTGTTTGCTCGTTGCCGGCATCCGGTACTGCGGTCTCCGGAATGATAGCGTTCCCGCACGCGGCAGTTCGATATGGAACATGTCGTTTTCATCGGCAAGATACTTCCCTCGAGGTATGTCGATCAGCTCACCTTGAGGTAAAGCCACAAGGATCCGCAGGATATGATCGCGTGTCGGGCCGTATCTGAAGGAGCGTGCTCCGGAGGAGTTATTGGCAATGGTGCTGCCGATAAAGCAGAGGCCTTCGGTTGGATCGGGAGGATAGAACCATCCGTTATTTTCGACTTTTTTCTGAATATCTTCAAGAACGGCTCCCGCCTGAACTGTAAGGAGCGCTTCGGTTTCCGATAACCGTACCGGTTCTCCGATATGCTGCAGTTTCTGCATGGAAATTACATAGTCGCCTTCGGGAATTCTTCCTCCGGTCGTACCGGTGCCGTTTCCGGCAACGGCGAACCTTTTTCCGGAGGAAGAAGCGTCTCTGAGCAGGCCGACGACTTCATCAGCGGTTTCAGGAAAGTAAACTCCCGGTGTATGGCCGGTTTTCAGGTTGCTCGTATCAGTAAGAAAAACCTGTATGGATGCCGGGTCATTCTTGTATATCATTCTTCGCTGTTTGTTTCTTCCAGGCCAGGTTCGCTATGTACCTCTTCCTCGGGGATATCGGGAGTTGGAGGAGTTATGTTCTCTGCAGGCAGTGTTTTCGTTGCTGCAGACAGGGAGTCCGGCTGCCTGGAGGCAGGACCTCTCTGTTTCGGTGCCATGCGAATGGATGAGGGCTCTTGTTTTTTGTCATCTTTTACATAGTACCGGATGAGTTCGCGGGCAATCGGAGCTGAAATCGAGCCGCCGAATCCGGAGTTTTCGACCAGAACGGTAATGGCTATTTTCGGGTTATCGGAAGGAGCAAAGGCTATAAACCACGCATGGTCCCTGCCGTGCGGGTTCTGTGCCGTTCCGGTTTTTCCGGATACTGCAATATCCGGCAGATTTGCCTGTGTTCCCGTGCCCTGCAGAACAACGCCTCGCATGGCCTCGCGGATATAGTCGAGATTTTTCTGAGATAACGGCAGCGAGCGTTTTTTATGCGGGATCGGGATATAACGGCCGGTAGCCGTATCCCGGTATCCTTTAACCAGGTGCGGCTGATACCACGTTCCGTTATTGGCGATTGCCGCAGTGTAGGCGGCAAGCTGCACTGGGGTAGTGCCAAGTTCGCCCTGTCCGATGGCAAGGCTGATCAGATATCCTTTTGTCCATTTATTGCGCCCATAGCGCCGGTCGAAATACTCGACCGAGGGCAGGATGCCTGACCGTTCGCCGGGGAGGTCGATGCCTGATTCTTCACCGAAACCGAACATTCGCCCGTAATCCGTCCAATTCTCGAAGCCGGTCTTGAACATCAGGTTGAAGAAGTAGACGTTACTCGACTGAATAATGGCCTTTTTCATGTCGATCGATCCAAGTGCGTGACCGCCGTGGTTGCGGAACTTTCGCTTTCCGTAAGCGAAGCTGCCCCGGTCGAGAAATTTCGCATCAGGATCGACCTTGCCCTCCTCGAGTGCCGCCATGGCAAGTACCATCTTGTATATGGATCCGGGAGGATAGACCGCCTGTACGGTTCGGTTAAAGAGCGGTTTCTGCGGATTGGTAATGATGCTTCGCCACCCATCCGGATCGGTCGATCCATTGAACGTATCCAGATCGTAATCAGGCGCACTGACGAGAGCCAGAATACCGCCGGTTGAGGGATCGAGGGCAACTACGGCGCCTGATTTGCCTGTATTTCGCATAAGCTCTTCGGCAAGCTGCTGCAGTCCGGCATCGATGCACAGATAAAGATCGTCTCCGCGGATTGCCTGGATATCATTTTTTCCGTCATCGTATTTCCCGACAAGTTTCCCGAGAGGGTTGACCATTTCAAACCGGGCGCCTTTCTGTCCTTTCAGGCGTTCCTCATAGTTTTTTTCAAGTCCGCTGAAGCCGATTTTGTCATCCTGGGAATAGCCTTCTTCTGAAAGTTTTTCGAGCTGTTCTTTGGGGATCAGTCTCAGGTAGCCGAACAGGTGAGATCCGAACAGCGAATCGGCATATTTTCTTTTATTGTCGGCTTCTATCAGAACGCCGGGAAGCTGCCACAGATTTTCACTCAACCGCGCTATCAGCACCGGATTAAGGTTTTTCGTGACGGTTGTCGCTGAAAAACGGTTGAATCGGTCTCCTTTTCTGATTTTTTCAGCAAGTTCGGATACCGGCATATTCATAAGCTTTGCCAGAGATGCGGTTTTAGATCTCTGAAACTCTTCAGGTATCACCTTGACCGAGTAGAGCGGCTGGTTGTCTACGACAATTATGCCATTTCTGTCGATCATCCGTCCGCGTGGTGCCTGTACCCAGATTCTGCGGATGCTGTTGGTCGATGATATGGAGCCAAGTTCCTGGAAATTCAGCACCTGCAGATAGAAGAGGCGGGCGAGCAGCAGTGAAAATACGCCGATTATAAGATAGGAAACCAGAGATGCGCCCCGTTGAATGGTATCCATTGACTACTCGGAAAGAGTTTTTCGCAAAAAGAGCTTGTTGAGCGCAATGCCGAGCAGCAGATTCATCATACAGGTCAGGGTTCCGGAGATAAATATACGGTAGGCCAGCGATTCACCGAGAGGATCATTGAACAGATTGAATACCAGATTTCCGAAAAATGATGCAAGTACGATAGCAAGATACAGCATTCTTGATTTTTGTGTCATGGTTGCATGGCTTTTCTCGGGCACATGACAGTAACCGGAAATAAACCCCTCCACTGTTCTGGTCAACAGAGAGACCCCTATATTTCCCGACAGCAATCCGGTCAGCATTCCGGATGCAAATCCATAGGTCATACCGGTGCGTTGACCGGTGAAAACAGATATGACGGCAACGAAGGTCGTTACGATATCCGGCGATACACCGAAAAGCGTCAGTCGGGAGAGACCGAAAACCTGTATCAGGCATAATACCGCCAGCAGTACCAGTAAGAGAGGAAGAGATCTTGTCACGGCTCAGTTCACAGGGTTGGTGATTCCAGGTTGTTCCTGAGGCAAATCTTCGTGAAATGCTTCGATCTTTTCGGGATCTGTTTTTAACGGAGCAACCAGGACATAAGTAAGGGACGAAAAATCGACAGCAAGACGGATATCGATACTGTAGAATAATTTATCGGGTTTTATACGGATAACCCTGCCTACAGGGATACTGCGGGGAGAGAAGGTGCTGAAGTCGGTGGTCAGCATCATTTCTCCCTTTTTAAGGGGACTGCTTATCGGAACATGTTCGATAGCGGCAAGGTGTTCGGCTCCGCCGTTCCAGCTGAGTATGCCCAGTGCATTGCTCCTGTCGGAACTGACGCTTACCTTGAAATCGCTATGGATAACCGGCATCACTTTTGCATAATTATCCGAAACGAATATCACCCTGCCGACAAGTCCCTGAGGAGTGAGTACCGTCATATCGCGGCGGATTCCTCTTTTTTTGCCGGCATCGATAAGCAGCATATTTTCTCTGGAACTGAACTTTCTGTCTATGACCCGTGCGGTTATATAGCCGGACGAAGCGGCGGCTGAGTCGGCAAACAGGGCCCGGCGGTTTTTTTCATCATGCAGAACCGTCTGATCGCGCAGCACGTTCGACAAGAGTTCCGCATTGATTTTCATCAGTCGTTCATTTTCCTTACGGAGATTGAACAGGTAGCCGTAACTTGTTATTTTATCACTGATCGACGCCTGCAGTTCGGTGCCTCCGCTCCTGATTTTCGAAAGGAGGTCATCCTGCTCGAAGCGAATGACCAGCAGCGCGACACTGCAGTAGAGGAGGAGAAGCAGATAGGCGTTATGTTTGACGAGAAAATTGAAAAACTTCTGCACGGTACATATTCCGTTTTTGTCAACGCAATGGGCATCTATGATCAGGTAACCGGAAATCCGGACTTCGGTTTCCGCGGTCGGAGCGGTTTGCCTGAGCGCTTATTTTTATTACATTTTCCTGTTTAAGGAAAGGCGATGTTTCTGGTCAATATGTCAAGTTGTAAACATATGGTGCAAAATGTAAATATAACAGATAAATTTATTGTTGTCGGCGACAGAGTTTTAATCAAACCGAAATCTCTTGATGAAAGGACGAAATCAGGCATATATCTGCCTCCCGGTATTCAGGAAAAAGCGAAGATTCAGAGTGGTTATGTGATTAAAATCGGTCCTGGTTATCCCATAGGGCCGCCTCCTGAATCGGACGAACCATGGAAGGAGCGGGTTGCCGGTGCTCAGTATATTCCTCTGCAGGCAAAAGTCGGTGACCTTGCTATTTTCATCCAGAACAGTTCATACGAGATCGAATATGAGGATGAGCGTTACATCATCGTGCCCAATTCAGCTATTCTGCTGCTTATCAGGGAGGATGACGATCTTGAATACTACCTGAAATAACAGGTGAGTTCCTTCTTGCAGAAACCTTTCCATTAAAGGGACGGCCAAGCCGACCCTCTGAACCTTTAGCGACGTTATCATGAGTTCCCAGTCAATCTTGCCTCTACAGGCAAAAGAAGAGATATTTCTTCGTATCAGGCAGTTAAAGCAGGAGATGAACGCGGTTCTGCTTGCCCATTACTATACCCATCCCGAAATTCAGGAAGCTGCCGATGTCGTCGGAGATAGTCTTGCTCTTGCCCGAAGCGCCGAAAAAACCGACGCTGATGTCATTGTTTTTTCCGGAGTCTACTTCATGGCCGAAACCGCCAAGATTCTCAATCCTGAAAAACTGGTGCTTGTGCCTGACGAGAATGCAGGTTGTCCGCTTGCCGACAGCTGCTCTCCGGATGAGTTCCGGCTGTTCCGCCGGAAGCATCCCGACGCAGTTGCCGTAAGCTATATCAATTCATCCGCTGAAATCAAGGCTCTTTCGGATGTTATCTGTACGTCATCCAACGCTGAACGTATTATCCGTTCCATTCCCGCGGAGAAAAAAATAATTTTCGGGCCGGATCGCAATCTCGGAGGCTATCTCATGAAAAAGCTTGGACGGGAGATGGTGTTGTGGCAGGGATTCTGTTATGTGCACGAGGCTTTTTCTGAAAAGGTTATTCTTGAAGCCTGCAGTGCTTATCCTGATGCCGTTCTGATAGCTCATCCCGAATGCCGGGAGGAGGTGCTTTCTCATGCGGCGTTTATCGGTTCAACACAGGCATTGCTCGATTATACGGTATCGAGCCCGGAGAGTAGTTTTATTGTGGCTACCGAACCCGGAATTCTTTTTGAAATGCAGAAGCGTTCTCCGGGAAAAAACTTCATTCCGGCACCCAAAGATCCTCAGAATCCCCGCAGTGTCTGTACGCAGATGAAGCAGAACACGCTTGAAAAGCTTATGAACTGCATGCAGAACAGGAAACCGGAAGTGGCGCTTCCCGAGGAACTCCGAATTGCCGCACTTCGCCCGATAAAAAAAATGCTGGAGCTTTCGTTGTAATCAGGAGCTTGTCCGGAGAGAGGTTCAGGATTATTTAACTCTTTTTTTACTGCTATAATAGTAAAGCGATATTATGCCTAAAAGCAGGTACCAGGAAGCAAGCATAAGGTAGTCCTGTTGCATGTATTTTCAGGTAAATCAATGGGGGTTAAGGGATATTGAATAAATATGCGTAAAATATACATAGAAATTTTTTAAAAAGTCATAAATAATTATCATTTATTTCCTTTTTCTTTGCGTCGTTTCAATAACTTTTCATTGGATACATATTTTTATGGAGCAGCTCTTCTCCCTTAAATTTCGCGGCATGTCATTTCTGAGCGTTTTCATGGTTCTTTTTTTCAATGCGGCAGAATCATATGGATGGCATGACAGGACGCATCTTGCAATTGCCCAGGCATCAGGTTTCGAGCGCTGGTACAGTGCCGCCGCTCCGGATGTGGTGAAGTCGAGAGCTGCATTCAGGGCTATCGAAGAGAAAAACCATTATTTCAATAATAATGCGGAAAAACCGGTTACCGCGAAGATGGTGATGGGACAGACAGAGAGGCTCAACGACGCTGAAGATGAAGAGGGGCACCTGTATGGAGCCATTATCGGTTCTGTAAGGGATTACAAAGAGCTTAAGGCATCAGGTAAATATGCCGATTATCCGTTGGTGTTCTGCGCCCATTATGCGGGAGACCTTTCGATGCCTCTGCATAACACTCCTTACGATACCTTCAATAAAGAGCGACATACCATCAATGACGGTATTGTCGAGTGTAATGCGCTCAACAATATCGGCTTTATCCAGAGAAGCATTTATGAGATCCGTATCGATAACGAAGGGGATCTTGCCGCTGAAATTGCTCGTATCGCCGAAACCGCCAGAAAACTCGGCAGGAAGATCCGAAAAGAGAACCGGAATATGACTCAGGCGGAGGCCTATACGCAGATTATCCATAGCGCGTCGTTGTTCAGGGCTGTTCTGCTGTATGTCGGCAGGAACCCCTGTTGACGCGAATTTTTTTACCGGACGCTACTGTTTTGAACCGTATCGGCAGATCTCTTGAAAAACGTATCAGGAACAACGTATGGCAAATCAGGAACATCTGACCGTTCTCCGGGAAGGAGTCGCATCATGGAACAGGTGGCGCCATGAAAACAGCGGTGTTCAGCCTGATCTGAGCGGAGCCGACCTGCGTGGCCGCGAACTTCAGAATGCTGATTTGAGCGGAGCCGACCTTCGCGCCGCCGATCTCACCGGAGCCGATCTTCGTGGCGCAAGGCTCAGCAAGAGCACTATCGATATTTATACCCGTTACGATACTATCCGGGGCTGTGATATAGGAGTGAACGGATTCTATTCTCCGGTTACCGATTCCGCAGCCCTCATGCGTATCGATCCTCCAGGAAACTCCATGCAGGGTTCCAATGCCGAGGCGGTGATCGAGAGTCTCAAGCATGCCAGAAAACTGCATACCTTTTCCATGGTTCTGGCCGGTATCGGCCTTTTGTTTATCGTCATCAGGCCTAAATCCATTTCCCTCCCCTACCTTGCAGGATCGTTCAAGTTTGACGATCTGAGTTACGCTTTTCTTGCTGCATTGCTTTCTACCTCTCTTCTCAGCCTTGTAGCGACCTTTATCGATTCCGCACTGCAGGGAGCGCACTATCTCAACGATCGCCGGTCAGCCATGACGGTAGGGCACTTTCCCTGGTTGCTTTCCAAATATGAACAGGAGGGGGCATTCAGGCGCCAGTCGAAAGTCATGCGTTTTTTTCTCAGTTTTCATCCGCTGGTTTACCTCTACTTTTTTGTCAAATGGGATGCCCTTTTTCTTGGCGACTGGTCAGGAGTGATAAGGCACTATCAGGAGCTTCCGGTTATTCTCGGGGAGTGGCTTCTTCCGGTTTTTCTTGTCATTCTTGTGCGGCTCTGTATGAAAATTTACAGGCTCTCCGAAGGATTTCAAAAACCTATTCTTTTCGATACGGTTACGGAGAGAGAGAGGCGAACCGATATGGAGCGGCTTGCCCAGGCAGTTGAAAAACAGGCAGCGGAAATAGCGGCATTGACCGCACTGCTACGCCGGGAAAAAGATCGGAATCCGCCTCTGTCCGCAGGTTGATTTTCAGCCATCGTTCTTTCCGGCATGAAGGCGCCTCTTTATTTCAGGTTATCACCGTCAAAAACACAGGCCTTATGTTTTCAGCGGCAGGCCTAAAACGTCATTCGCATCGGAAGGCATAACTGTCAGCCTCCGGTTCGGCAGGGAGCGGCCTGTTGATGCCATTTTTTTAGCAGGAGAAAAACCCTGGTTTCAGGCATGTTTTTTATCGCATGAAATGATCCGGTTCATTTTTCCGCCAAGGTTTTTCTTTGACGTTTAACTATAAAATCCTTACACTTTCAACAGTTCTTTTTTCTTTCTGGTGCCGGATGTAAGCATCCGGATAATAGGGAAGTACGTGAAAATCGTACGCTGTTCCCGCAACTGTAAGAGACGGTTTGCCGAAAAAAGCTGCTGACGGCTCCGTTGGTCTGCTTTTGATCAGGTATGTTCGGGTCACTTCGTTCCATTATAATTTCCGCCCGGGAAAACGAGGGAAGGCCAGAACGTTTTTATTAGCCTGCAAGTGCCGCAGGCGGCCGCTCATAGTCAGGAGACCTGCCCGAAAGCCGTTACCCCTGTGACTTCGGGAAAAAGTCCGTTATGGTGACGTTCGCTCATCTGAAAATGCACTGATAATCCATGAACAGAGAGTCTGGGAAATCCGGAGTTTTACCTTATTTTTTCGATAAATTATATATTCAATATATTGGGATAAAACCGGTAACGCCAGGCTTTCCGGTTTGTCTGTGCAACTTCAACCTGTTATGAAACAATAAGTTGCTTTGCAATTTACAACCCTGATACCGGAGAATTATTGTGAAAATATCCCGTATGTTTACCTCTCCTGGAGAGAATGTCTATAACCGTTTCGAGTATACCCTCCGTCCATCCGTGCTGCGTAATACCGATGGCTCGAAGGTGTTTGAGATGAACGATATCGAGGTGCCGAAACACTGGTCGCAGGTTGCTGCCGATATTCTCGCCCAGAAATATTTTCGCAAAACAGGGGTTCCCAGGCGCGATGCGGACGGCACGGTTCTGCTCGATGAACACGGCCGTCCGGTAACCGGAAGTGAACGCTCCATCAAGGAGGTGGTGCATCGTTTGGCTGGGTGCTGGAGGGAGTGGGGCGAAAACAACAGCTACTTCGATACTCCTGACGACGCCCAGGCCTTTTACGATGAGGTCGCATACATGCTGCTTCGTCAGATGGGCGCACCGAATTCGCCGCAGTGGTTCAATACCGGACTGAACTTCGCTTACGGTATTGACGGTCCTGCCCAGGGGCATTTCTATGTCGATCCGGCAACACAGGAGGTGCGTGAGTCCGAAGACGCTTATTCCCGTCCTCAGGCACACGCCTGTTTCATTCAGTCGGTCAATGACGATCTGGTCAACGAAGGCGGCATATTCGATCTTGCCGTTCGCGAAGCAAGGGTTTTCAAGTTCGGCAGCGGATCGGGCACAAACTATTCGAATCTCCGTTCATCCGGTGAAAAGCTCAGCGGCGGCGGCAGTTCATCGGGATTGATGAGTTTTCTCAAAATTTTCGATTCGGCGGCGGGAGCCATCAAATCGGGAGGAACTACGCGACGTGCCGCTAAAATGGTCATTGTCGATATCGATCATCCTGACGTCGAGAGATTCATCGAGTGGAAAGCGCGGGAAGAGGACAAGGTTGCAGCCCTGGTTACCGGTTCGAGAATCTGCTCCCGTTTTCTGAAAGCTATTGTTGACGAAGCCATTGTCAACGGTTCCGATCGTTCCGAAAATCTGAACCTCCAGCTGCTCATCAAGAATGCCCTTGCCAGAGCCGTGCCCATGAATTATATCGTCAGGGTGCTTGCCCTGGTCGATCAGGGCTATACCTCGCTTGACTTCGACGAGTATGATACCCACTACGAATCCGAAGCTTACCAGACTGTCGGCGGCCAGAATTCGAACAACACGGTCAGGGTCACCAACGCCTTCATGAAAGCGGTCGAGAACGACGACATGTGGGCGCTTCGCGAACGTACCACAGATAAAACTGCAAGGGCGGTAAGAGCGCGCGATCTCTGGGAAAAAGTGCTCATGAGCGCATGGAAGTGCGCCGATCCCGGTCTCCAGTTCGACACCACCATCAACGAGTGGCACACCTGCCCGCAGAGCGGAAGGATCAACGCCAGCAACCCCTGCAGCGAGTACATGTTCCTCGACGACACCGCCTGCAACCTCGCAAGCCTCAACCTGATCCATTTCGTCGATGAATCGACGGGCAGGATCAGGACGAAGGAGCTGTTGCACGCTTCGGCGCTCTGGACCGTGGTACTTGAAATCTCGGTACTGATGGCGCATTTCCCTTCAAGGGATATTGCCCGTCTCAGCTATGAGTACCGCACGCTGGGTCTTGGCTTTGCCAATCTCGGTACGGTGCTCATGGTGCTTGGCATTCCTTACGATTCGCCAAAAGCACTTGCGCTTGCCGGCGCGATTTCAGCGCTTATGACAGGTCAGGCTTATGTCACCTCTGCTGAAATGGCAAAAGATCTCGGCGCGTTTGCCGGCTATGCAGCCAACTCCAAAGATATGCTGCGTGTGATTCGCAACCATCGTCGTGCGGCCCACAATCTTTCCGAAGAGGAGTACGAAGGACTTAGCGTCAAGCCGCGCGGTATCGACTCGGAATACTGTCCGACAGAGCTTTTTGAATCTGCCGGAAAAATCTGGGACGAGGCTCTGCAGAAAGGCAAGAAATACGGATTCCGCAACGCGCAGGTCAGCGTAATCGCTCCTACCGGTACCATCGGTCTCGTTATGGACTGCGACACTACCGGCGTCGAGCCTGAGTTCGCCATTGTCAAGTTCAAGAAACTGGCCGGCGGCGGCTATTTCAAAATCGTCAACCAGTCGGTGCACAAAGCTCTTGAAAGACTTGGCTATACCGGTGCCCAGATAGACGATATCGAGAAGTACTGCAAGGGTCACGGTACGCTTGCCGGATGCCCGACCATCAGCCGGCAGTGGCTGAAGAGCAGGGGATTCACCGACGAGAAGATCGAGCAGGTCGAGTCTCAGCTTGAAACCGTTTTCGATATCCGGTTCGCTTTCAATAAATGGATTCTCGGTGAGGAGTTCTGTCTTTCGCTGGGTCTTACCGATGAACAGCTCAACAGTCCTGATTTCGATATGCTGCAGGCGCTCGGAGCAACCGGACAGGATGCCGAAGCCGCCAATGACTACATCTGCGGAACCATGACTATCGAAGGTGCGCCTCATCTGAAGCATGAACACCTGCCGGTATTCGATTGCGCAAGCCGCTGCGGCAAAAAGGGTGAACGTTATATTACGCACATGGCCCATGTCCATATGATGTCTGCAGTCCAACCGTTTATCTCGGGAGCGATTTCCAAAACCGTCAATATGCCCGGAACGGCTACAACAATCGAAATAGGCGATGTATATCGCTCCGCATGGCAGCACATGGTCAAGGCGATAACCATCTATCGTGACGGATCGAAACTGTCGCAGCCGCTCAATATTTCAAGCTACAAGGATCTTGACGAGATCATCATGCTTGGCACCGAGGAGACGCTCGACGAAACGAAAGGACCTCGGGAGGTTCAGGAACGCATTGTCGAACGGGTTTTTCACCGTTCCGAGCGAAGACTTCTGCCGAAAAGACGCAAGGGGTATATCCGTGAAGCCTATGTGGGAGGACACAAGGTGTTTCTTCGTACCGGAGAGTATGAAGACGGATCGCTCGGAGAGGTTTTTATAGACATGTACAAAGAGGGAGCTTCCTTCAAGGGCCTTTTGAACTGTTTTGCCGTGCTTGCCTCGAAAGCCCTGCAGTACGGCATGCCGCTCGAGGAGCTTGTGGACAGCTTCACCTTTACCCGGTTTGAGCCTGCCGGAACGGTCCAGGGGCACAATGCCATCAAAAACTCCACTTCGATTCTCGATTACGTGTTTCGTTCAATCGGTTACGACTATCTCGGCCGCAAGGATTTCGTCCATGTCAAAGCCGTCGATGAAGTTCCTGAGGGCGGAGATATTGAAGAAAAAGCGAAAAATAACGGTTCAGCCGTCCATGAACCGCAACTGTCGCATGCTGCCGTTCAGCAGCACGTGACGTCGGAGTATGCGGGAAGCCTGAAAACCCAGGTATTGCAGGCCAAGGTTCAGGGTTACACCGGGGAGCAATGCGAAAACTGCGGTTCGATGCGGGTGAAACAGAACGGAACCTGCAAGGTTTGCGAGGATTGCGGGACAACGACCGGTTGTTCCTGAAAAGCATCCGATACTCCGCGATGCGACAGCGAGCATACATCCGTTCGTCCCGCGAACGATACTTTTCTTTTCCGCTCACCGCCTCGCGGGAGTATAGCTCTCTCTGGCGAGAGCTGGAGTATCATTCGCTTCGCGAACGGGAGTATCGGGCGTGAGCGCCCGGGAGTAAGAATTAATCTTTCTTCAACTCCTGCTCCCGGATGCTTCGAATCCGATACTCCAGCAAAGCGAAGCGAGCTATACTCCGCGATGCGACAGCGAGCATACTCCCGTTCGTCCCGCGAACGATACTCCTCTTTTCCGCCTCACCGCAAGGTACTGTATTAATGGAATCACATAGCCTCTGCGGCCGTTTTTATGTCCGTGGCCCGAGCCGGGCGGTATCCGGTTTCCGACTCGATCAGACATGATTCTGCAAGGGTCATATCGCTGATCTGAAGGGTTCTTGACGGGGAGTGGCGCACCAGTTCATAGTCGTGCGTTCCGATAAGTGTCGTGATTCCTTTCTGATTGATTCGTTTCAGGTACTCAAGAATTTCGATCGAAGTATCCGGGTCGAGGTTGCCCGTCGGTTCGTCGGCCAGTATTACCAGAGGTTCGCGCACAATCGCCCTTGCAATGGCGACCCGCTGCTGCTCTCCTCCTGAAAGGTTCATCGGCATCTGCTTTGCGGCATGCTCAAGACCCACGCTTTGCAGGGCATGGGCAATTTTCTCTTTGATAAGCTTCTCCTTTGTTCCGGTCACTTTCAGCACAAAAGCAAGATTGTCGTAAACATTACGATCTTCGAGCAGCCGGAAATCCTGGAAAACGATGCCCAGTTTTCTGCGCAGGTGCGGGATCTGTCGTTTTCTGATGGTTCGCGAGTTGTATCCGGCAATCTGGATCTCTCCCTTTTTAGGCTGGATTTCCATATAGAGCGACTTCAGCAGCGTCGTTTTGCCGCTGCCGCTTTTTCCGACGATATAGACCAGCTCACCAGACTGAACGGTCAGGTTGAGATTCCGGAATATGGGCTTTTTGTTGAGCTCAAGGTCAACGTTGACGAATGAAATCATGATGATTGTTCTGTTTTTTTTCGGTTCCGTGCTATGCTTATGGCAAGTATAGTCGCTTCATAACAGCTTCGTTCGGAGGCTTTGCCTGTTCCTGCTATATCGAAACTCGTTCCGTGGTCTGGCGATGTGCGTACTATCGGAAGGCCGAGCGTTACGTTTACGCCGGTATCGAAAGCCAGCACCTTGAAAGGCAGCAGTCCCTGGTCGTGATACATCGCTATAACCATGTCGTACATCCGATAACGTCCGGCGCCGAAAAAACCGTCGGCGGGGAAGGGGCCTTCAACCCGCAGGAGCCCTTCAAGGCTCTCAAGAGCAGGTACGATGATCTCTTTTTCTTCACTTCCCATTATTCCGCCATCCGAAGCATGCGGGTTGAGCCCGAGCACGGCCATGCGAGGCCGGTCGATACCGAAATCGGTTTTCAGCGAGCGCGCAAGGTTTTCAAGAAAGCCAACAAGGTCCATCTGCCTGATGAGTTCGGGGACTTTTTCGAGAGGTTCGTGAATCGTGGCAAGTGCTACCCGGAGTTTTGTTACCGGGTCGAAAAACATCATGGTCGGGGAACTGATGCCGAAAAGCTTTGCAAGAAAACCCGTATGACCGGTTTCCTTGAAACCCGCAAGAGCGACAGCCTCCTTATGTATCGGTGCGGTTACAAGCGCATCACAGACTTTCTGGCGGCAAAGTTCGGCGGCAGCGGCTACCGAGAGCATGGCGATACGACCTGCCTCTGCCGAAATCGCGCCGGGAGTGATCGTCTCAGGCTCTGCTACGCTCAATACCGGCAACACTCTGCAGCGTGTTCCGCAAAGCTTATTAACCGAGCGCGCATCGCTTATCAATTCAAGTTCCACCGGCAGGTCGAGAGCTTTTCGGTAATACTCCAGAGCTTTATGCGAACCGACGACAAGAAAGGAGTGTTCCGAATCCTGTAATTTGAGAAAAGTTTTCAGAACGATTTCCGGCCCGATACCGTGTATATCTCCTGTTGACCATACGATTCGCATATTTTCAAAGGCGTTTGTAGGCATTGACAATTTTGTCGTCCTTTTTGATGCCTTTCAGCGCCATCCAGAAAAGCACCGGTTCCGGCAGCATCATGAACATTCCTGCTTCCGGTTTATGGAGCATTTCCGGGTACATGCCCTGGAAATACTGATTCAGAAAATGAGCTGCCGTCAACCCGGACAACAGGTCGGCCATGAACAACAGAACCGCAAGGACAATAAGTTTTCCCTGTAACGCTCTGTTTTTGAAGAGAAAAATAGCGGCAATCGATACGATCGCGGTCAATGGAGAAAAGATACCTGCGGCATAGCTTGCCGTAACCTGAAAAAGTCCTGCGGCTTGGACGGCTCCGAAATCGGCAAAAAAAACAAGTTCGTCAGTGCTGAAGCTCCAGAACGGAACAAACATACTTGCAACGGCAAGTAATCCGGCAATAAGGAGGTAAAGGGACTGAATTCTGGCTAACATGGTTGCAGAATGTTTAGAGTATGGAAAACACGTACATCAATATACATAATCACCGGAAAAGAGTCCGTCGGGAAAACGGTTTGCCTGTGAAAGCTTTTCTTGCCGGATCCTGGGCATAAGGCGTTTTCGTATCGGAATTTTTTACGTAAGTCACTAAATTCCCATAGTATCAGAATAGCTTGACTGGATCGATGTTTTGGTAACCTGGCTTGTGTTTTTCAGCGGTGACAGAGCATTTTATCCAGTATATCGGCGATCGCATTTCCGACAACTCCGTCAATCATTTGAGATGATGAACAATCCTGCAAGAATTCTTTTTGCCCTGCTGACTGTAATGCTCTTTGCCGCATGTCCGGTTTATGCCGGGAATGAAGCCGCCTCTTATTTTTCTTCCGGCAGTTCGAAGTTCGATAAAAAGGATTATGCCGGCGCCATTGCGGATTTTACCAGAACTGTCGAGCTCGATCCAAAAGCATCGAGGGCCTACCATAACCGGGGTATTGCAAAAATGAAAACCGGCGACAGACCGGGTGCCATACAGGACTTCATAAGGGTTATCGAGATCGACCCGCGGCTCGCCGAGGCTTTTCTTGACGGGAAAGAGGGCGCATCGGTCCGGGGAGATGAGGATGAAGCTGCGGTTGATCCTGCGAGGGTGTATCCTTCCGAACTTGTTCCTGCATATGCATTTGCCTTCGATAACAGAGGATTGCTGAAATACATCCAGGGTGACTACAAGGGAGCTATCGATGATTTTACGGCGGCTATTGCTCTCGATCCGAAATGCGCATTGCCATTCAAACACCGCGGTTACGCAAAGAACGACCTGCAGGATTATCCGGCGGCGATCGAGGATTATTCCAGGGCTATCAAGCTCGATAAAAAATCCGGAGAGGTTTATCGTGAGAGGGGGCTTGCAAAAGAACTGGCCGGGGATACGGAGGGAGCTTTCGCCGATTTTAAAAAAGCGGCGAAGCTTGGCGACGAAATTTCAGGAAAAAAACTTAAAGACCGGGAGGTTTCGGAAGAGTCGTGATTCCTGATCGTTTCGCCTATTCTGTCGGGCGCTGAAAAAGCGGAACTCGTCAGAACAGGCGAAACGCCAGATAAAAAGGATGACAGTAAACCTACCTTGCCTTTCTCGGATTGCTCGACCATCGTTTCGAAGCGCTTTTTGCCGGTGGTTTCGGGCCGGGATGGCCTGAGTTTCCCCGTCCCTGCTGTTTGGGGGTTTTAACCGGATTGTGATCGATCAGGGGGAACGGATGCGACTCTACAACCGGAATTTTCTTGGCGATCAGTTTTTCCACGTCGCGGAGGTACTCTTTTTCCTCGGCGTCGCAGAATGAAATCGCGGTACCTTTCGCGCCAGCCCTTCCGGTGCGTCCAATACGATGGACATAGGTTTCGGCAATATTCGACATGTCGAAATTGATCACATATTCCAGTTCGTCAACATCGATACCCCGTGCGGCGATATCGGTCGCGACCAGTACCCTCATGGTTTGTTCCTTGAAGTTCGTCAGGGCGCGCTGCCGGGCATTCTGAGCCTTGTTGCCATGGATCGCCGCGGCCGTGATGTTGTGTTTCAGAAGGTATTTTACCACCTTGTCGGCTCCATGCTTGGTGCGGGTGAATACCAGTGCGGTTTTGATGTCCTGATTTTTCAACAAATGGACGAGCAGGTTATTTTTGTTTCCTTTATCCACGAAGAAGATCTGTTGATTGATGATCTCGACAGTTGAAGAGACCGGCGTTACCGAGACCTCTACGGGATTGTGCAGAATCGAGGCGGCAAGTCTGGTGATTTCAGGAGGCATGGTCGCTGAAAAGAAGAGCGATTGTTTCTTTTTAGGCAGTTCGGAAAGGATTTTTCTGATGTCGTGAATAAAGCCCATGTCGAGCATGCGGTCCGCTTCATCCAGAACGAAAAGCTCAATATTGCGCAGATGCAGATGTCCCTGGTTCATAAGGTCAAGCAGACGGCCAGGCGTCGCAATCAGGATATCGATTCCTTTTTGCAGAGATGCTGTTTGCGGGTTCTGGTTAACTCCTCCAAAAATTACCGTGCTGGTAAGTCCTGTATGTCGTCCGTATGCCTTGAAGCTTTCTCCGATCTGAATCGCCAGCTCTCTTGTCGGGGTAACGATCAGGCTTCGTATCTTTCTTTTTTTCTCATTGGACTTTTCCGAGTCGAGCAGTTGCAGGACTGGAATGGCGAATGCGGCAGTTTTTCCCGTTCCGGTCTGAGCACAGCCGAGAAGGTCGTTGCCGTCGAGAATCAGCGGGATTGCTTCTGCCTGAATGGGAGTCGGGGTATGGTAGCCTTCTTCCTCTATCGCTTTTAAAATCGGTTCGATTATAGCTAATGATCTGAATTGCATGGTATCGGTATAGTCTGTTATTTGGTTTCTTTAGTGAGCGGGTGAATGCTCCCGGTTATTTTCCCTGTATCACCAGAACTGGCTGACCGCGAAACGCCTGTTTCACGATTCCCAGTTGCAAGGCAGGATTTTCCGAAAAACAGGAAAAGTTGAGTCTCCCTGGTTGTGCGGGATGAGCGGCGCCGGATCGGCAGGGCATGATTGAGGGTTGCAAGATAGCATATTTCATGATGCAACGGCATGAAAAGTTTTTTTCTGTCTCCATTTGCTGCAGGTCCGGCATGAAACGACCGTTCAGGAATCCGGTTTCTGAAACGAACGGTTTATATGTAAATTGCATGAAAAGTATTTCTGATGATTTTGAGCGCTCATCACACCTTATAGCGCTGCCCTTTTGTAATGCCGTGAAGCATAAACAAGCTTGTTCCCTTTTAATCAGGTTTTGTTCGGCAGGAGTATTCATTGGAAACCAAAAACATTACCCTCATGACATCGATCAGATTCGTTCCGGTTTCGGTGCTGTTTGCCATGTTATTTCCCTTTACAGCACCCGTTAATGCAGCAGCGGATTCAGTTCAACGCCCTGAAAACAATTTTGCCGTTAGGGCAACGTATGAAGAGTGGGATCTGCCCGGCGATGAGCGGATGGGCATGGCAGGTCTTGGAGTAAGTCATTATTTCACCGATAATTTCAGTATGGGAGTCGGAAGCTGGATGGCCGTTCGTGGTGAACGGGGAGGATTTATCACTCTTGGCGTCGACGGAAGGCTCAGATATCCACTCTCTGAAAACCTTGGAGTTGAATCGGGCGTTTTTGTTGGTGCGGGCGGTGGGCGTGGCGGTTATAATCTGAGCGGCGGAGGTCTTATGCTCCGTACTCATGCCGCGCTTACCTATGAGATGGGGAGATGGGGTAGATTGGGAGCCGGCGTCAGCTATGTGGATTTTCCCAATAGCGGCTCGATTTCGTCAATACAGCCATTCATCTCACTCTCACTGCCGTTTTATTATGCTGTGGAAAGCGGATGGGACAATACGTCTGCGGGTTCCGTTACCGGAAGAGAGCCGTCAAGGCAACATTCACTGTCAGTTATCGGACGGAATTTGCAGGTTTTATCTTCGGCACATACCGATTCCGGAAGCGATCAGGATGATTTGACTTTGCTGGGTATAGAATGGAGAACCTATTTCGATGATAACTGGTATGCCAAGCTGGAAACGGAAGGGGCAGCAAGCGGCAATAGTACGGGATATATGCAGATTCTCACGGGAGCAGGGTTCAGGTTGCCTGTTACGGATCGTCTCTATGCCTGCGCGGATGTCGCTATCGGAGGTGGAGGCGGTGGCGGTGTCGATACGGGAAGCGGTTTGATGTTCGATGCTGCAGCCGGTTTGCAGTTGTTTATGACAGATAACCTGTTTGCAGAGCTGTCGGGAGGCTATCTATCGTCTGCTACCGGCAGTTTCGAAGCCGGCAGTATCGCCTTGAAACTCGGTTATGAGGTGGGTGGCGGTCATGAAAAACAGTCTCATGGGGTATCAGAGCAGGGAGTATCGGATGACTACATGCGGTTCAGGATTGTCAATCAAACCTATTTCAAAGCCGATGAGCGCTGGAGAAGCCACCATAACGATGAAGATGTTGAAAATCTCGGGGTTCAGGTCGACTATTTTCTTGATCGCAACTGGTATTTGACAGGTCAGGGTCTCGCTGCTTATGATGGTGGCGCCGGAGCTTATATGACAGGGTTGATCGGTACCGGTTTCCGGAAACAACTTGTCGGCGGATTGTATCTGAATGCAGAGGTACTTGCCGGAGCTGCCGGAGGAGGAGGTTTGGCTATGGGTTCCGGTCTTGTCTGGCAGGGAAATGCCGGTCTCGGCTATGATCTCGGCTCTTCAGTTTCTGCTCTGGTCACTGCGGGAAGAATGGAGGCTTTCGACGGAGATTTCAAAGCGAATGTGCTTGGCCTTTCTCTCGCCTATCATGTGATGTCATCGATGTAGCCGGTCTTGTTATTAAAGCTGTCGCTACTGGATTTCTCTGTTTTTCAATTTGAGATAATCCTTTTCGATGTATCCGGATATCAGCGCTGTCGCTCCGGTTCGTTTCTGCACGAATGCAGCGGCAGCGGCGCCCTGCGTTTTTCGCTGTGAACAATGGTCCGTGAGGTTTTTCAGGACGGCGAAGAGTGATTTCTCATCATGAACGACGGTTGCTCCTCCGGCGAGGAGAAGTTCCCGGGCTTCCGGAGAGTTATGGTATCGGGGGCCGAAGAGTACAGGAATGCCGTAAACCGCGGGTTCCAGGGTGTTATGTACATTTACCCCGAATCCTCCGCCTATGTAGGCAATGGATCCGAGCCGGTACAGTTCGGCAAGATAACCGGTCTGGTCGATAACGAGCACCTGCTGTTCCGGATCGAACGAGCGGTCGATAGCAGATGCCTTCATGAATGAAATTTTCTGATTTTCAAGTTCACGGCAGAGTCGCTGCATGTTCTCCGGATCAACCTGATGCGGCACCAGGATCAGGGAGGGTCTTTTTTCGAGCCGCAGCCACGCCGGCAGCAGAAATCCTTCATCCCGTGGCCAGACGCTGCCTGCAATAAGAACCGTACGGTTTTCATACAACAGTTTCAGGCGAGAGATCTTATCGGTGTTGCGGGAGCGCAGTACTACCTGATCGAACCGGGGATCGCCTGCGGTTTCAGCCTGTCGGCAGCCGAACACTTCCCGGAATACACGGGTATCCTTTGCCGAAACGGTGTAGATCTGATCGAACAGGTCGAACAGGCTTCGGTAAAATCCCTGCAGCAGGGGTTTGAAGTACTGCGAGTTTTCCTGGAGCACCGCTGCGGCAAGTATCATCCGGGTTCCCGCTTCTCTTGCTGCGAGCAGGTGATTCGGCCAGAAGTCGTAGCGCATCAGCATGAGGAGATCGGGTTTCAGCAACGAGAGAAGGCGTTTCGCATTGCCCGGCGTGTCGATTGGAAGGTAGAAGACTGCTGATGCGCCGGAAAAGTTTTTGCGGGCATTGTAGCCTGAATCTGAAAGAAAAGAGACGAAAACCGTAAGGTCGGGGTATTCTGACTGCAGTGAGGCTATGATCGGACGGGCCTGTTCAAACTCTCCGACCGATGCCGCATGTACCCAGAGCCGGTAGGACGGAGTTGAGAGGGATTGCAGTTTCACTTCAAGTTCTTCGAACAGCTTTTTACGAACCGCGGTAAACGTGCGCAGTCGGGAGTTGAAACGGCTGAAGGGGCCGATGGCAGCAAAAAGAACGGGGCTTATGAAGCAGTATGTTTTCAGTGCGAATCCGCGCATATAAAGTTGGTTGTTGTTTGCCGTAAAGTTAACAAAAAAGGGTATGCCGACCTTCTCCTCAATCTGCCGCCGACGATTTTTCAGAGAGCCGGTTTGTAATTCGTACAAACTTATACGAAATTCAACAGGATCTTCAGACGCTTTCAGGATCGGTTCGTGCTTGAGAGCGTTTCACCTGTTAACGGGTTTCTGATATTTTGACTGATTTTTTACGTGATCTTAACGATGTTCAGCGCAGTGCGGTAACCGCGACGGAAGGGCCTGTGATGGTGCTTGCCGGCGCCGGTTCAGGGAAAACAAGGGTGATTACCTATCGCATTGCCCATCTCATCAGGAATAACGGAGTCACTCCATATAATATTCTCGCCCTGACCTTTACCAACAAGGCAGCAGGGGAGATGCGCCATCGCATCGATAAGCTTCTGCAGAGCGGGAGCGCCTCGGGACTCTGGATAGGAACCTTCCACTCGGTTTTCGCCCGGTTGCTGCGCAGCTACATCCACCTTATCGGCTACGACAGGAATTTCTCGATTTTCGATTCCGACGACAGTAAAAGCCTTATCCGTCAGTCGATGAACGAACTGGGCATCACGCATGATTCGCTGCCTGTCAATGCCGTGCAGTCGATTATCAGCAAGGCAAAAAACAGCTTCATCCTTCCTTCGGAGTTTCAGAGCAGGCCGGGCGATTACAACCAGCAGAAAGCGGCAAAGGTTTACGAGCTCTATACCAGAAAATTGCGCGAGAACAACGCGCTTGATTTCGACGATCTGCTCATCAAGCCGCTCGAGCTGTTCAGGGCTCATGAAGCCGTTCTCGGGGAGCTGCAGGAGACATTCCGATACATTCTCATCGACGAGTATCAGGATACCAACCGCGCGCAGTACCTTGCCGCAAAAATGCTCGGTGCGAAGCACCGAAATATTTTTGTCGTAGGCGATGACGCCCAGTCGATCTATTCATGGCGCGGCGCCGATATTTCCAATATCCTGAATTTTCAGGACGACTATCAGGACTCCCTGACCTTCAAGCTGGTGGAAAATTACCGGAGTACCGGAACGATTCTCCAGGCGGCCAACAGCGTCATCCGTAACAATCACCGCCAGATCAAGAAGGAACTCATATCCAATCGCAGCGCCGGGGAGCCGGTTACCCTGATCGAGGCTTACAACGAGCGGCAGGAGGGGGAAAAGGTTGCGGAGCATATCCGATCGATGCGCCAGAAGGATGGCCATGATTATTCGGGGTTTGCCGTCTTTTACCGAACCAACGCCCAGTCGAGGGTGCTGGAGGATGTGATGCGTCAGAACCGGATTCCCTACAGGATTTTCGGCAGCGTCTCTTTCTACAAGCGCAAGGAGATCAAGGACGCGGTTGCGTATCTTCGTTTCATTGTCAATGAACGCGACAACGAATCCCTGCTGAGAATAATAAATTTTCCTCCGAGAAAAATCGGCGACGTCAGTATCGCCAAACTGAAAGAGTACGCCGTACTGCAGGATTCCTCGCTTTACGATGCCATCCGCAACGCCGCCGAGGGGGGATTTCAGCAGCGTCTGGTGAACGCTCTGGAGAGTTTCAGCAGCGTGATCGAGAAGCTCAAGGAGCTGTCGGAGTATGGCAGCGTGTACGATGTGCTCAGCGAACTCTACAGCCTGACGGCGATTCCTGCGCAGCTTCAGGCCGAGAATACCGCCGAATCGCTCGCGCGATACGACAACCTTCAGGAACTGCTCTCGATGGCCAGGGATTTTTCCGACCACAATCCCGACTCGAGTTCTCTTGGGGATTTTCTTGAGAATATCTCCCTCGCTTCGGATTACGACGAGACCAGGGAGTCTGATAATTACGTGTCGCTGATGACCGTGCACGCTTCCAAGGGGCTCGAGTTTCCGGTCGTGTTCATTACCGGTATGGAGGAACGGCTTTTTCCGCTCAACACCTATGAGCAGGATGAGCTGGAGGAGGAGCGGCGGCTTTTTTATGTTGCCATGACGAGAGCCCAGGAAAAAATATTTCTTTCGTGGGCGCGTTCGCGTTATCAGTACGGTCAGCCCCAGCAGTGTTTGCGTTCGATGTTTGTAACTGAAATAGATGCTTCGATTGTGCGCACCGAAAGCGGTGAGTTGATTTCCGGTCGAAGTTCCTCCGAGAGAGCCTCTTCGTCCGGAACCGCGACTTCAAGAGGCTTTCAGTCAAAAGCGCCTTCTCCGCAGAGCGGTATTCAGACGCCCCGGCAGGAGAGCAAATCAGCATCGAAAGGGTTCCGGGCAGGCGCTATGGTTCACCATGCATTGTTTGGTCCGGGCATGATTCTGGAAGTTCATGGATCCGGATCGGGGCAGAAAGTGAAAATCAGGTTCCGAACGGCAGGAGACAAAACGCTGATGGTGCAGTATGCCAATCTCAGGATTGTGAGTTAGCTGCGCCATGAATGCCGGAAGATGCCATGAGGTCGCAAAGCAAAAAAACAGGATGACGTATTAAACGTTCAGCAGTATGAAAATCCTTTTCGGGGTACAGGGTACGGGAAACGGACATATCAGTCGTAGCCGGGAGCTGGTAAGAAAGCTCAAGGAGAACGGTCATGATGTTGAGGTTATTATCAGCGGAAGAAAAGAAGACGAACTGAAGGAGATCGGTATTTTCGAGCCGTATCGGGTTATGAAAGGCCTTACGCTGGTGACGTACAAGGGGAGGATGAATTACATGGAAACCATGTTTCAGCTCGATCTTGCACGTCTTATGAGTGATGTTCTCATGCTCGATACGTCGGGTATAGACCTCATTATTACCGATTTTGAACCGATTACCTCGATGGCAGCCCGGATAAAGAATATTCCCAGCATGGGGTTCGGCCACCAGTATGCGTTTCGTTACGACATACCGTTTGCGCGGGGCAGCATTTTCGAAAAGTACACGCTTCTGAACTTCGCGCCGGCCAGATACAACGCCGGATTGCACTGGAACCATTTCAACCAGCCGATCTTTCCCCCGGTTATTCCCGAAATGCTTTATGCTTCACGAAAATGTGAGGTTGACAGACGCAAGGTTCTCGTCTATCTTCCGTTTGAAGAGGTAGAGGATGTCGCTGCCTTTGTAAGGTCTTACGGGGATTATCAGTTTTATATTTATGGCAAGGTGAAAGAAAATCTTGACGAGGGTCACCTGCATTTCAGGAGTTATTCGCGCGAGGGTTTTCTGAATGATCTGAAGGAGTGTAACGGCGTAGTCTGCAATGCAGGATTCGAACTGCCGGGCGAAGCATTGCATCTTGGCAAGAAACTGCTTCTCCGTCCCCTTGACGGGCAGATCGAGCAGGAATCCAACGCGCTTGCCATGGAGGAGCTGCAGTATGGCATGGCCATGCATTCGCTCGACCCCGAACTTCTTGCCGGCTGGCTTGAGCTTCCGGGGCGCGAGCCGCTTAACTACTCCCGTACTGTCGATTTCATTGCCGAATGGATCGGAAGCGGAGACTGGGAGGGGCTTTCCCGGTATACGGAAGCCGCATGGAAGGCAACATTCTGAACAAAAAGAAACGCATGAGGTACCCATGAAATTCAGGGATATTGTAACCCGCAGCAGGAGCTACCGCCGTTTCGATACATCCTTCAGGCTCGATGACGGGCAGCTTGCCGATCTGGTGGAGCTTGCCTGTTACGTGCCGTCTTCAAGAAACCTGCAGCCGCTGAAATATGTCGCCGTCTCGAATTCCGAATCGTGCGCGGACGTTTTCGGATGCCTTTCGTGGGCCGGTTATCTTACCGACTGGCATGGCCCTGTCGAGCACGAGCGTCCTGCGGCATACCTTGTCATGCTCTGCGACCTTGAGATCGCTTCAGGCGCCGCCTGTGACAGCGGTATTGCCGCTCAGACCATTCTGCTCGGGGCAACCTCGATGGGCCTTGGCGGCTGCATTGTGGCTTCGGTCGAGCGCGACCGACTGCGTTCTGTCCTGGGCATCCCCGACCGTTTTGCAATTGAATTTGTGCTTGCTCTGGGTAAACCCGTTGAAGCGGTCGTGATCGACCAGATGCGGGAAGAGGGCGATGTGCGTTACTACAGGGACGCTCACGGTATTCACCATGTTCCCAAGAGAACCATCGAAGAGGTTCTGCTGCAGTTCCGCTAACCTGCGCCAATTCGAGAGTCATGATCGATATAGGCGAACTGCTGAGGGCTTACAGGGAGGGATATTTTCCCATGTCCGATCCTTCTGATGGAAAGCTGTACTGGTGCCAGCCTTACAATCGGGCTATTGTACCGATGGAGAGCTATCGGCCTTCACGCGATGTGCTGCGTCTTCTCCGCCGCAACGATTACCGGGTTCGATTCAATACCGATTTTGAAGGAGTGATCCGCGCCTGCGCCGCTCCCCGCCGGAATGCTGGCGAAACCTGGATTTCCGAAGATATTATCGAGTCATATCTGGAACTGAACCGTCTCGGTATTGCGCACAGTGTGGAAAGCTGGTATGACGACGAGCTTGCCGGAGGTCTCTACGGCCTGGCCATAGGAGGAGCCTTTTTCGGGGAGTCTATGTTTTATCGCCGCTCATATGCTTCTCAGATCGCTTTTGATCGCCTGGTGGTGCATCTTCAGAAGAGAGGCTATCTTCTGCTCGATGCCCAGATCATGAATCCGCATCTGCAGAAACTCGGCGCGGTCGATATTCCCCATAAAGCATATATGGAAATGCTCGAGGCCGCTCTTCATAAAAAGATTCCCTTTCTCTAAAGAGGGAAAAGTGGTACCTTAAAAGATATTCTGTTTTGAGGAAACGTGAGTTTATAAAGGGAGTATTGCCATATGTTGTCGAGAGACTTAACGGAAAACCAGTCTCAGCCGAGAGTCATAATCTATTCAGGAAAGGGCGGAACGGGTAAAACCACGATATCCTCTTCGACGGCAGTAGCTCTTGCCCGGCAGAACAAGAAGGTTCTCATCATGTCTTCTGATCCTGCCCATTCGCTTTCCGATGTTTTCAATACGCAGATCAGCCGTAACGATCCGCAGAAAATCGAAAACAACCTCTATGGTCTGGAGGTCGATACGATCTATGAGCTGAAAAAAAACATGTCCGGCTTCCAGAAGTTCGTTTCCTCTTCCTACCAGAATAAGGGAATCGACAGCGGCATGGCTACTGAACTTACCACGCAGCCCGGCCTCGATGAGATTTTCGCGCTCAGCCGCCTTGTCGATGAGGCGCAGTCGGGCAAATGGGACGCCCTGGTGCTCGATACTTCGCCGACCGGCAATACCCTGAGACTGCTTGCCTATCCGGAAATCATCATTGGCGGTAATATGGGCAAACAGTTCTTCAAGCTTTACAAGAGCATGTCGTCACTGGCCCGTCCTCTGAGCGGCAACTCCATACCCGATGAGGACTTTTTCAACGAGATCAATGTTCTGCTCAAGCAGATGGAAGATATCAACAAGTTCATTCTCAGTCCGGAGGTTACCTTCCGCTTGGTGCTGAACCCCGAGAAGCTTTCCATTCTTGAGACCAAGCGTGCGTACACCTTCGTGCACCTTTACGGTATCAACATCGACGGTATCGTCATTAACAAAATTCTGCCGACCTCTCGTACCGTGGGAGAGTATTTTGAGTTCTGGAGCGAGCTGCACAGCAAATATCTTATGGAGATAGACAACTCCTTCTATCCTACTCCCGTTTTTCGTTGCAATTTGCAGCGGACCGAGCCGATCGGGACTGACGCGCTCCATGAGATCAGCAAGCTGGTGTTCGGAGAGGAAGTTCCGGATAAAATTTTCTACTCCGGCAAGAATTTCTGGATCGAGACCCGCAAGAATGCCGTTACGGAAGATCACCGGGAAATTCTCTGCATCAAGATTCCGTTTCTCAAGGATGCCGAAGATGTAAAGGTCGAGCGAATGGGTACCGACATTGCCGTTACCGTTGACCGGGCCCAGAGAGTCATTACCCTTCCGCGAGCACTGTACAGCCTTGAACTCGAAAAATATATCCGCGAGGATAACTTGCTCCGGGTTGTTTTCAGAGAGCTTCCTGTCGAAAAAGAGGAGGTGGAACTGAGTGTCAATAAAAACATGCTCGACAAACTTCGTTCAATGAGAAGACTGAAGATATAGGGCATAACCAGAACTTGCCGTGTGCTCTGGTAAAAATTCCCCGTAAACTGTTTAAGTTTTCAAGGGAATCTCGTATCTTCTTGGTTTAAATTGTCGAACTAACGGGAAATTCACCCCAACATTTGTTAAAGAATCAGCTTGCATCATGTCCGATAAATCGCACTATGGTTTACTGAAAGGGAAAAAAGGAATTGTCTTCGGTCCGCTTGATGAAAGCAGTATCGGGTGGCAGATAGCGCTTCACGCTTACCGGGAAGGCGCCGAAATTGCTATTTCCAATGTCGCGACCGCGTTACGTTTCGGCAATATCGAAGAACTTTCCACACTCTGCGGAAATGCACCGGTTATCGTGTGCGACGCTTCTAAAAATGAGGATGTCGATGCATGTTTTCGGGAGATGAAAGAGAAGATAGGTTCTGTTGATTTTATTGTGCATTCCATCGGCATGTCACAGAATATCCGCAAGCAGCTTCCGTATGAGGATCTCAACTACGAGTGGTTCATGAGAACACTCGATGTTTCGGGACTTTCCCTGCACAGGCTGGTTGCCTATGCCCTGAAAAACGAGGCGATAAACGACAACGGAAGTGTTGTCGCGCTTTCCTACATAGCATCACAGAGGAACTACTGGACATACTCGGATATGGGCGATGCAAAATCCCTGCTCGAGTCCATTGCCCGCAGTTTCGGGCCGAGGCTTGCCCAGCGGGGTATTCGCATCAACACCATATCCCAGAGCCCTACCTATACGAAAGCAGGAAGCGGTATTCCCGGTTTCGATAAAATGTATGAATACAGCGACCTCATGTCGCCGCTTGGTAATGCTTCCGCAGAAGAGTGTGCAGAGTACACCATGACCCTGCTCAGCGATCTTTCCAGAAAAGTTACCATGCAGAACCTTTTTCATGATGGCGGTTACAGCTCGATGGGAGCTACCATTCCCATGATCAAACTTGCCCATGAGGTTCTCAATGACAGCGAACTTGCCGCAAAAGTCGGCCTCGATGAATTCAAACCATCATCAGAGAGGTAAGCGCATCGCTGCATCGTTCCCTATTACTCAAAATAGATACTCTCCAGCCCTTTCCTGAAGAGCAGGGCGTTGATTTTTCTGCCTCTCACAAGGCATAGCAGCAGTTACTGCAGGATACCTTTCGGGGTATCCTGATTTATCGTGGTATTTTCGGCAGAGTGATCGACACGATCTTGTGTTTTATGCACTTCCTGTCGCCGGACGCAGTACGTTCAGTATCATCATACAAGAAAAAAGCAGAATATTCCGTGTATTTATGTATACGGACAGGTCATTTCTCTGCCGGATTTGTGATGGCGGACTTTCTTTTTTTGTTCCATTGCATTTTTTAATACAACACATAAAACAACAGTAGATATGGCAACAACGTCTAAAATTATCTATACCAAGATCGATGAGGCGCCCGCTTTGGCGACCTATTCCCTTCTGCCGGTTATTCAGGCATTCTCCAGGGGAACCGGCGTCGAAGTTGAGACAAGGGATATTTCCCTTGCCGGCAGGATTATTGCCAACTTCCCGGATAATCTTGCCGACGACCAGAAAATTTCAGATCAGCTTGCCGAACTTGGCGAGCTTGCCCTGAAGCCGGAAGCCAACATTATCAAACTGCCCAATATCAGCGCTTCGATTCCTCAGCTCCAAGCTGCCATCAGGGAGCTGCAGGATCATGGGTACAAGGTGCCCGACTACCCTGAAGCTCCGGCAACCGATGCAGAAAAAGAGATTCAGACCCGTTATGCGAAAGTACTCGGCAGCGCCGTGAACCCCGTGCTGCGTGAAGGCAACTCCGATCGTCGGGCACCGCTTTCGGTGAAACAGTTCACAAAGAAGCACCCGCACAGGATGGGCGCATGGAGCAGCGATTCCATGTCGCACGTGGCTTTCATGAAAGATGGCGATTTCTACGGCAGCGAGAAATCCCTTACCGTCGGAGCCCCGACCAGCGTACGTATCGAGTTCGTCGATGGCAGTGGCAACGTCAAGGTGCTCAAGGAAAAAACCGCGCTGCTTGAAGGCGAAGTTATCGATACCGCAGTGATGAACGTTCGCTCACTGCGTCAGTTTTTCGCCGATCAGATTGCAGAGGCCAGAGAGTCCGGCATTCTCCTTTCGCTGCATCTGAAGGCTACCATGATGAAAGTTTCCGATCCGGTCATGTTCGGTCATGCGGTAACGGTATTCTTCAAGGATGTGTTCGAAAAACATGCGGCCGTGATCAAGGAACTCGGCGTGAACGTCAATAATGGACTTGGCGATCTGTACGCTAAAATCCAGAATCTTCCGGAAGAGCAGCGTGCCGGGATCGAGGCTGACATACAGGCTGTTTACCCTTCCCGTCCGGCGCTTGCCATGGTCGATTCCGACAAGGGCATCACCAATCTGCACGTCCCGAACGATATTATCGTGGACGCCTCGATGCCGGTTGTCATTCGTGATTCAGGTAAAATGTGGGGTCCGGACGGCAAGCTGCACGACACCAAAGCCATGATTCCCGATCGCTGTTATGCAACCATGTACCAGGCGATGGTAGAAGATTGTCAGAAAAACGGAGCATTCGATCCTGCCGTTATCGGCACCGTGCCTAATGTCGGACTGATGGCCCAGAAAGCCGAAGAGTACGGTTCACACGACAAAACCTTCATGGCCCCGGGCAATGGCTCTATCCGCGTCGTTGACGCATCCGGTTCCGTCCTGATGGAGCAGAAGGTTGAAGAGAACGATATTTTCAGAATGTGCCAGGTGAAGGATGCGCCGATTCGCGACTGGGTGAAACTTGCCGTCAACCGTGCAAGAGCGACCGGATCTCCGGCCGTGTTCTGGCTCGACAGCAATCGTGCACATGACAGCGAGATCATAGCCAAGGTGAACGAGTACCTCAAAGAGCACGATACAACCGGCCTTGAGATCTGTATTCTTCATCCGGTCGAAGCCATGAAGTTCACTCTCGAACGGTTCAGGGCCGGCAGCGATACCATTTCGGTGACAGGTAACGTGCTTCGCGACTATCTGACCGATTTGTTTCCGATCATCGAACTTGGCACCAGCGCTAAGATGCTCTCCATCGTTCCGCTTATGAACGGCGGCGGGCTTTTCGAAACCGGCGCAGGCGGTTCCGCTCCGAAACACGTGCAGCAGTTCCAGAAAGAGGGCTACCTTCGCTGGGATTCACTGGGCGAGTTTTCGGCACTTGCCGCATCGCTGGAGCACCTCGCAAAGGCATTCAATAACAGCAAAGCCCAGGTGCTTGCCGATACGCTCGACCAGGCTATCGGTAAATTCCTCGATAACAGTAAATCGCCGGCTCGCAAGGTAGGCCAGATCGACAATCGCGGAAGCCACTTCTATCTTGCTCTTTATTGGGCACAGGCGCTCGCGGCACAGAGCGCGGATCAGGAGCTTCAGGCCCGATTTGTCGAAGTTGCCGGTCAGCTTGCCGAAAACGAGGAGAAGATCAACGCAGAACTCATCGGAGCGCAGGGAAGTCCGGTCGATATGGGCGGCTACTACCATCCGAACGACGAACTGACCAGAAAGGCCATGCGTCCGAGCGCTACGTTCAATGCGATCATCGACGCGCTGTAAGCGGTTGATCTGCACCAACCCTCTTAAACAGCGAAGCCCGATTCACACACCGGGCTTCGCTGTTTTTTTTTGGTATTCGACCGATCGGTCGGATCACTCCCTTTCTTCAGGTTCTTCAGCCCAGGCATATAAAAACCCGTCGGAGCCGAACCTGTTGAGGATGTCGTCAATATCTCCCTTTGACACGACGAAACAGCCGTTGCTTCTGCCGATTCTCGGCCCGTTCAAGGTGACGAGATTGAGGAGAATGTAGCGCAGCGACACGTAGTCGGCCGAGTGCAATACGATATCACGACGGAAGGCATTTCCGTTGCGGCCCGGTTCGAGTCCTTCGAGCCGCATCGCCATTCCGTGGTCGCCCCGGTAGGGATCGAGCACCCGGTAGAGTCCCGGACTGCTCATATTCGATTCGGGAGTATCTGAAAAAAAAAGGGCATACAGTTCTCCGGATCTTTTGCCGTGCGCGACGAGATGGAAGGTCTGTTCTCCTGTTTTCAGGTCGATGAGCGCCATCCGCTTCAGATAAGAGGGTTTCGAGTAATCTGCGACAGCGAGCATGCGGGGGCGCTCCTGCGGGTGTTCTGCCCGGTAGGCATCGAGAGCTGAAAATGCCGCACGATAGGCTTCGGGCGACACTTTTTCCTGAATGGAGAGCAGGATTGTTCCTGTGAGGAGGAGCAACGCAAGGAGGCCTGAAAATGCGATGATCGTTCTTTTTATGAACATGCTTTAGAGAACTTATCCGATTTTTTTTACAAACGTGCCGTTCCGGAACTCCTCGAATGCCTGCCGCAGTTCTTCGCGGGTGTTCATGACGATCGGGCCATGCCAGGCGACCGGTTCGTTGAGCGGATTGCCGGAAATCAACAGGATGCGTATCGGATCCTCTTCGGTTGTTATGGTGAGGCTATCTCCGTCACTGAAGAGTACGAGGGTTTCATTTTCAAGCAGTGGCGAGGTTTCAAAGTCGAAATAACTCACGCCTTCTGCATCGAACCCGAACGGTTTTTCCTGATGGCAGAACACTCCTTTTCCGGCAATGATGTACGCGAACGCTTTTCGTCCTCCGGGAACAGCACAGGTGTAGCTGACGCCAGGAGGCAGGGAAATGTCGAGATACTCGGGGTCGATGGCAATGCCGGTGACCGGTCCCGAGGTTTCTCCATGTCTGCCGCAGATGATACGGATCTCCACTCCGTTATCCATATGGAGTACGGGAATTTCCGAGGACTTTACGTCGCGGTAGCGGGGCGGCGACATTTTTTCGGACGCAGGCAGGTTCGCCCAGAGCTGGAAGCCCGCAACTTCACCACGCTCATTGCCGAAAGGCATCTCTTCGTGAATTATCCCGCTTCCGGCAGTCATCCACTGTACCCCTCCGCCGGAAATGATTCCCCGGTTGCCCATGCTGTCGGCATGTTCGACATATCCGTCAAGCACATAGGTGATGGTTTCGATACCGCGATGCGGATGCCAGGGAAAGCCTTTCATGTACTCTTCAGGATTTGACGAACGGAAATCGTCGAGCAGCAGAAAGGGATCGAAGAGAGGGAGCTGGCTGAACCCGAAAGCGCGTTTCAGGAGCACCCCGGCACCCTCGATAACCGGTTTGCTTTTGAACACCTTCAGGATTTTTCTCGGGCTATCCATCGCTGCGCTCCGTTTTATTGAAGCCAAAAAGCTCTTTTTACTGAGAACCCTGTTATGGGGCTTACAAGTTCAATGCTCGCGAGATGATTGAAATAGAGCTGTTCTGTCTCGCTGGTAATGCGTAACTTATCTGAACAGGTTGTTTCAGTAAATAAAATGCGTTAAAGAAAAAAGGCATGGCACAGAAAACCGTAAAGGTGATGTTCATCGGAGATGTTGTCGGGACTCCGGGTTTGAAAATGGTCGATTTATGGCTTAAAAATTTCATAAAAAAATATAACGTCGATTTTGTCGTATGCAATGGCGAAAATGCTCATCACGGAAAGGGAATGAGCCTTGAGGCGCTCGGCCAGCTTCTCGAGGCCGGTGTCAACGTCGTGACCGGAGGGAACCATACCTGGAGCAATTTCAACTTTTTCGATACCCTGAAAACCCATCCGCAGGTTCTGCGTCCGTTGAACTATCCCAAGGGCACCTACGGCAGGGGTTACGGTATTTACAAGCTTCCCGAAGGGATGGGAGATATTGCCGTGATCAATCTTCAGGGAAGAACCTTCATGTACCCGATCGACTGTCCGTTCAGAACCGCAGACTGGGTGCTCAAGCAGATAAAGGAGCAGATCAGGGAACAGGTTCGTTTTATTATCGTCGATTTTCATGCGGAAGCCACGGCTGAAAAGATCGCACTCGGCTGGTACCTCGACGGACGGGTGTCGGCGGTTCTCGGAACCCATACCCATATACAGACGGCCGATGAACGTATTCTGCCTAAAGGCACAGGCTACTGCTCGGACGCGGGAATGACCGGCCCGCATCACTCGGTTATCGGCATGCAGATCAAATCGGCAACCGACAGAATGCTTTTTCAGACGCCCCACAAGTATGAATGCGCTGAAGACGATGTGCATTTTGCCGGAATCGTGCTCTCCCTCGACCGCTCGAGCGGAAAGACTGTCGGGATTCAGCGGATTTTCTACCCGGAATTCGATCGAGGCGAGATTGCTTGATGGCTGGGAGGTTGAAAATCGTTTTACCTATCAGGAAAAAGCGGAAGCAGGTTCACGACCCACTTCCGCTTCTCCAGCTGACCGTTCACAGCCTGCAATCTTAGCTCTTATCTCCCGCGAAGCAATACTCCCGGCTACCGGCTACTGAATACCGACTTCCAGCTCACCGCCCACAATCTTCCCGGCTACTGACTACCGGCTACCGACTACCGACCTCCAGCTCACAGCCAACTGCCCACAGCCCACAATCTTCCCGCCAACTGCCCACAATCCTCCTACCTCACTCCCTGTTCGAACTCTTCGGCGACGATGACGTCATCTTCGCTTCCGATGTAGAGCGGCGTTCTCTGATGCAGAGCGGTCGGCTGGAGATCGAGAATCCGATTTCTGCCGTCGGTCGCTCTGCCGCCGGCCTGCTCGCAGATAAAGGCGAGAGGGTTGGCTTCATACATGAGCCGAAGTTTTCCATTTGTGTGCGTGGTCGTCGGAGGATAGACAAAGACTCCGCCGGTCAGGAGATTGCGGTGGAAGTCCGCGACCAGCGAGCCGATGTAACGGGTGCTGTACGGACGGCCTGTCGCCGGGTCTTCCTCTTTGATGTAGTCGAGATATTTTTTTGTGCCTTCGTTGAACTGGGCGTAGGATCCTTCATTGATCGAGTAATATTTACCGGTTTTCGGGGTAACGATGTTTTCGTGGGAAAGCAGGAACTCGCCGATGGTCGGGTCGTAGGTGAACCCGTGCACGCCGTTGCCGGTGGTGTAAACCATGACGACCGATGAACCGTAGATAACGTAACCGGCGGCAACCTGCTCGCTGCCGCGCTGCAGGCAGTCGCTGATGCTTGCCTTGCCGGGATCGTCGCCTTTGAGCTTGTAAATGGAGAAAATGGTTCCCACGCTGACGTTGACATCGATATTCGACGAGCCGTCAAGCGGGTCGAAAAGCAGCGCGTAATTGCCTGTTTCATTCTTTGGAGGAATGATGATGCCGTCGTTTTCCTCGGAACCCATCACGGCGAAGCGCCCATGCTGTCCGATGGCGTTGATGATCTTTTCGTTTGCGAACAGATCGAGTTTTTTTACCTCTTCACCCTGAACATTGGTGGTGCCTGCAAAACCGAGAATATCAACAAGGCCGGCCCGTACCACTTCGCGCCGAACCAGTTTTGCGGCAAATGCCACATCGGTGAGAAGATCGGTCAGTTCGCCGCTCGCTTCAGGGAATAATTTCTGCTGTTCAAGAATGTGCCGTTCGATGGTGACAAGGTTCATGGCTGTTCTGGTTCCTTTGGTTGAGAATCATTTCGAGGTAATCGTCTGTGAGAGTGTGGACTTACAATGTAGGGTATTCAGCTGATTTTTCAAACGTTCGGACCCCCGGCAATTTGTACCGCTTTTTGTTAAGAGCCGTCGAAAGTGTTATATACTCTCTCATTCTGATCCGTAAGACTCTATCCTATCTTCATGAAACGCTACAGCTGGGTACGGCTTGAACCACAGGAAAAGCAGGTTTCTCTTCTGGCTGGCGCGATCAATGTCAGCCATCCTCTTGCGCGGGCATTATGCAATAGGGGGATAACCACGTTTGAAGAGGCCAAAACATTTTTTCGCCCATCAATCAGCCAGCTTTCATCTCCCTTTATGCTGCAGAATATGGAGCGTGCGGCAGAACGGGTTATTGCCGCATTGAACAACCGTGAAAAAATTCTGCTTTACGGCGACTATGACGTGGACGGAACAACCGGCACGGCGCTGCTCTGTTTGTTTCTCAGGGAGCAGGGTGCGGAAGTTTTCTACTATATCAACGACCGGTTTACCGAAGGATACGGTCTTTCTGCAGAAGGAATAGCGTATGCCGAAAAATCCGGGGTCTCGCTCATCATTACGGTCGATTGCGGCATTCGGGCCGGAGAGGCTATTGAGCGGTGCGCAAAGTCCGGTATCGATGTAATTGTCTGCGACCACCATGAGCCGGACGAGCTGCCTCCCGCCTTTGCCATTCTCAACCCCAAGGTGCCTGAGTGTACCTATCCATTCCGGGAGCTTTGCGGCTGCGCAGTCGCTTTTCGTCTCGTTCAGGCCGTTGCGGAACGACTTGGCGCCGGCGAAGAGAGCTGGATGCAATATCTCGATCTTGTCGCCATAGCAACAGCCGCCGATATGGTGTCGCTGGAAAAGGAGAATCGCATTCTTGTCAATGAGGGGCTGAAGCGGATCAGGATATCACCGCGAAAAAGCCTTTCCGGCATGCTCTCTGTAATGGGAATCGATGCCGGTACGATGACCATGTATCATATAGCTTTCGGCCTCGCGCCCCGGATCAATGCCGCAGGACGGATGCATTCGGCACATCTTGCCGTTGAATGGCTGCTTGCGGCAACGGAAACAGGAGCTCTTGAGACAGCGGAAGCGCTCGACCGGATGAATCTGGAGCGCCGTGAGATCGACACCGCTATTTTTGCAAGGGCAGACAAAATGATCGAGGGGCATTTCGCTTCATACTGTTCTTCAATTGTGCTCTACGATGAAGAGTGGCATCTTGGCGTGCTCGGCATCGTCGCTTCAAGAATGCTTGAAAAGTATTATCTGCCGACCGTAATCATGGGCAGCATGAACGGCATGATCAAAGGCTCCGTGAGGAGCGTCGAGGGGATCAATATTTATGAGGTTCTCCAGGAGTGCAGCGATCATCTCGTTCAGTTTGGCGGTCATAACCAGGCTGCCGGCATAACGCTCAGGCCGGAAGATCTTGCCGGCTTCAGAAAGAAGTTCGACAAAATATGCGCAGGTCTGCTTCCCGCGGATAAGCGGCAGAAAGAGCTCGTCATCGATTCGTCGCTGCAGCTCGAAGAGATTACTGCCAATTTCATGAATGTGCTCGATCAGTTTGCTCCATACGGGTTTGGAAACCGCGAACCGGTTTTCGAGACTTCTGCGGTAGTGCTTGCCGGGCGTCCTCGATTGCTTAAGGAAAAGCATGTGAAATTTTCGGTTCGGGACGGAAACGGACGTCTTTTCGATGTGATCGGGTTTGACCGGAAGGATGTTTTTCAGCTTCTCGACGCCGATCCGGGCATGCGGTTCTCGATGGCTTACTCTCTCGAGAAAAGAAGCTGGAATAACCGCGAACAGTGGCAGCTTCGGCTCAAGGATCTTGATGCCGGGAAATCCGGATCCGTTTCCTGAGGATTTTTCCTTATCGGGTTCGGCAAGGCGGCGCTGCGGGTGGTACTGCCCCGGAAAACTGAAACGGCTCCTGTCGAGAATCAGCTGTCCGTCCGCTTTCATCCTCTCCCTTCAAGTGCTCCAACAACCGCTGAGGCGATTTTATCGTACTTCTCTTCGCGGAGAAACAGTCTCCGGCTCCGACAAGGAAGTTCTCCATAATCAGGCAAGCAGCAATGCTGTACCACGGACGCTGGTGTGATCGGATCATGCAGGACTTCCGAACATTGTCGTTTCAGGCCTTTTCCGCGGGATTTGGATGGCGGGAAATGGTGGATATAAAAAACGCCCTGCACGAACGTACAGGGCGCCTGAGGAAAAAACGGGAGACGGATTACTTGTTTTTCGATACTACGGTAGCCATAAGCGAGGCTTCGCAGACCAGTTCGCCCCTGACAAAGGCTTTTGCGTCGAACTGGCAGACGGTTCTGCGTTTGTTGGTCATGACGGCTTCGATAACAAGCGTGTCTCCGGGCAGAACCGGCTTGCGGAAGCGGGCCTTGTCGATGCCCATGAAATAGACCACGCTCTCCTTGATGTTTTCGTTGCCGTTCAGCATCATGATGCCGCCGGTCTGGGCCATGGCTTCAAGAATCAGAACGCCCGGCATGATCGGGTTGCCGGGGAAGTGCCCCTGAAAGAAGGGCTCGTTCATGGTGACGTTCTTGATGGACACGATTTTTTCATCGAGCTTGAACTCGACGATCTTGTCGATCAGGAGGAACGGATAGCGGTGGGGCAGGATGTTCTGAATGGCATTGATATCGAAAACAACCCCGGCTTTTTTTTCGTGCTGAAACTGCCGGGCGAGCTTATTGCGATCGGCATATTTTTTCAGCTGTTTGACAAATTCAACGTTCGAAGCATGTCCCGGTCTTGCGGCGAGAACCTGGGCCTTGATCGGCATGCCGAGAAGGGCTATGTCGCCAAGCATGTCAAGCAGCTTGTGCCGTGCCGGTTCATTGGTGAAGCGCAGTTCCCGGTTGTTCAGTATGCCGTTTTCTCCGGTTGCGAGTTTGTCGCTTCCAATGCCGAGTTTTTCGCCAAGCGCTTCGAGTTCATCTTTCTGCATGGTTTTATCGACAATGACGACCGCGTTGTCGATATCTCCGCCTTTGATGATTCCCTGATTTGCCAGCGCTTCCACTTCGCTCAGAAAGCAGAAGGTCCGGCTTGGCGCGAAGTCCTGCATGAACTCTTTCTGGAGATCGAAAAGCCCGGAATGCTGCGAGCCGAGAGCCGGATTCTTATAATCGACCATAACCGTAACTCTGAAGCTGTCCAGCGGCAGGGCGACAATATCGACGCTGTTTTTCGTGTCGTGATATTCTACGGTTTCATCGATGACCAGATAGTTTTTAGGTTCATCCTGCTCGACGATTCCGGCGCTCAGAAGCCGTTCGGCAAACGGAAGCGAACTGCCGTCCATCACCGGAGGTTCGGGGCCGCTCATCTCAATCCGGCAGTTGTCGATCTGCAGCCCGTAAAGGGCGGCAAGAACATGTTCGGTTGTGTGAATCTTCACGTCGTTGACGGCAATGGTGGTCCCCCTGAGGACATCCACGACGTTTTCAATCAGGGCGGGAATTTCAGGCTGGCCGTCAAGGTCGGTACGTATAAAGCGGTAACCGTAATTGACCGGGGCCGGTTTGAAGGTGATGATGCATTCCTTTCCGGTATGCAGTCCCGAGCCCTGAAGCGAGACTTCTTTTTGCAGGGTGCGCTGGTGAATAAGCATAGTGTGGTCGTTACTTCCGTTGTCCGGCAGGAGACGTTGGAATGTGGAATCTGTTGAAAAAGCTGAAAACTCCTAAGATAAGAAAGAAGGCATCTGTTTCAAATTGTGTTACACTCAGTCATCTCATCGTACCTGCTTGATGATATTGTTTTCGTAACGCAGCACATTCATGGAACGATTGACGTTGCCGCCGTCAAAAGCGTAGTCCGTATAATGCGCTCTGAAGCGGGGAGATTGCTGCAGGGCTTTGACAAGCGCCTTGTTCCCTTTGAGGGCTTTGACTGAAAACAGATTCAAAAGATAGTCGAGCGTGTCGTAACCATACCAGAAATGAGAGGAAACCGGACTGTTCCACAAGAGCTTCTGGCTTTTTGAAAGCTCGGCTGTCGTTGCGGTATCGGCAGAAAGATAGTAATCGCTGAAAAAGGTTATGCCTTTCGGAAGCCTTTCCTTGAAGCGGTTGAATACATCCTGTTCTCCCCAGATTCCGGACCCCAGAATCCGGTCATACCCCGTTTTTGACGAGATGAGCAGACCGATCGTTTTATCGATAACCGCTCTGTTGTCCATGGGCAGATAGAGGCTGCCCATGCTTTTTCCCCAATGAAGGCCTGTTGCCTGCCTTAAAATCGAGGAGTCGGCATTGGTTCCGCTCAATGAGGCATAAATAACCGTTTTGGTACCGGCAAGCTTCATTTCGTCAAGAAAGCCCTTGGCCATCTCTTCAAGATAGGGCGTTTTTTCGGCTATAGCGGCAGCGACTGAAGGTTTTGTTGTTTTTAGCAGTTCACGGGCGGCAATGCGGCCTCGTTCCTCATGCGTTGGATTAAGCTGGAAACACCAGGGATTGTTTTCGGTGATCAGTCTGTCGGTTGCCGTAGGCGTGATGAGCGGTATTTTTGCATGTTTAACCGCTTGCGAGGCATCAACGGTTTCAGCACTGAAAATCGGTCCGATAATGATTTCCGGTTTATGCGCATCGATCAGTTTCGTTGCCGCAAGAGAGGCTCCGTTCTTTTCGTTTCCGGAAGTCGATACCGTCATCATATTGAGCAGCTGTTCCGGTTTTGTAATCTGATGCTTCAATTGCCGGTTGTACAATCCGTAGAAAACCCTGTTCCCTGCAGGCAGAACGGATGACCGGCTGTAAACCGGAAACTCGAGGGGAAGGAGAACGCCTATTCGCTGTTCTTTCATGGTTCCATTATCAAGTGCTTTTTCCTGGTTTTTCAGCGATTCAAGCAACTGACGGTAAAGCGGGCTGATCGATGGGGAGCGGATCAATGATTCGGCAAGGGGAAGGGAGCTTTTAAAGGTTCCCGTATTGTTCGACCGCAGATACTTCTGCATGCGCTCATTGAAAAAGAATGCCTGATGATCGGGGGATTTCGCTACACGTTCCAGGGCCGTAATCTCATTCGCATCGAGCGATGTACATGCCAGGAGGCGTGCGTTCCCGAGAGCGGTTTCCCGAACCCTTTCCATCCCGACAGGGGCTGCGGAGATCCCAACATTCAGATAATCGAGCGCAGCCGACAACGTCTGACCGAGTTTGAGCCGACAGGCGGCAAGGTCGAAATGGGCTTCATAAATGGTTGCGGGATCAAGGGCGATCTTAAGCAGCAGGTCGAGCTGGTCGGACGCATCCTTGGGTTTCTGCTGCATGAAGAGGGCTTTTGCAAGCCAGAGTCTGGCTGTATGAGCGCTTTTGGATTTCGGATTGCTGTCGTTGATCAGAATTCCTTCAAACACCTTTTGCGCTTCCGGGTAATTTTTTCCGGCAAACAGCTTTTTCCCTTTGGATATATCGAACTCCGGGTTCTGTTTTGCATGCTGCGCTTGCGAGGTGCCGGGTGTCAATGAACGACTTCCGGTTTCAGCTGCGGCATGAGAAGGGAGGGCAAATGCGGCGAGTGAGGCCAGAAGAACGCAGAAAAATGAGATTCTTTGTGTCATGATTATTATGAAGATCGTTCCTCGGAGAAATGATCCAGAGCTTTTTCAAGAAGCATCGGATGCGTTGTCGCATTACCCGCGATGATACTCTGCCTGAGAAATACATTGTGGTTTCCGCCGAAATCGGTAACGGTGCCGCCGGCTTCCCGAACCAGCAGCACGCCTGCCGCAAAGTCCCAGGGAAAAAGCCTGAATTCCCAGAAGCCGTCAAAACGCCCGCATGCGGTATAGGCCAGATCGATTGCCGCAGATCCGGCACGGCGGATGCCGGCGGAATCACGGATTACATCTTTAAGCATGCACATATAGGATTCGAGATAATGGTACTCCTTGAAGGGAATTCCTGTCGCAACAAGAAATTCCTCTCTCTCGGTACGGGAGGAGACGGTTATGGCTTTGCCGTTAAGAAACGCGCCGCACCCTTTCTCTGCGGTGAAGAGCTCCCTGAGAAGCGGTTGATAGACAACGCCGCATAGAATGTCGCCCTCCGGGTTGCACAGAGCGATACTGATTGAAAAAACCGGAAAAGAGTGAATAAAGTTCAGTGTTCCGTCAAGCGGATCGACAATCCAGGTTCTGCCTGATGATCCGTTCGCTATGGTGCCCTCTTCGCAGAGAAGGCTGTCGTTCGGGAAAGATGCCGTTATCAGGGAGCTTATGGCAGCTTCGCATGCCTTGTCTACTTCGGTGACAAAATCCTTGAACTCCTTTGCCATGATCTCCGGCGAGGAGAGCTCGCCGAATTTTCCGAGAGTGATCTCACCTGCAGCCATTGCCGCTTTAACGGCGGTATCGAGTTCCCTGCTCATGTTCTCCTGATTGTTGTTACTGCGTCGTTTGTATAAGATGGCTGACAATATAACAAATTGAAGAATATAGGGCCGTATGGGTCTATCTTATGGCCGATCCGCTCCGTTATCGTTAAGAAAGGGGAATTATCGGTCGGGGTCATCTGTTGTTTAATCAACATGATAAGCGGTTTCGACAATTTTAACATCCATCAGAATGAAAGGCTCTGCTGCAAAGTTAGCTCTCTCTCTCGCGCTTTGTTTTTCTGCCGCGTTTACGGGCAGCCTGTTTACTCCCGAAAAAGGTTCCGCGTGGTATTACGGGGAACTCGTCAAGCCATCCTGGAACCCGCCCGACTGGCTTTTCCCTCCGGCCTGGAGCCTGCTGTTTCTGCTAATGGCGATAGCGTTCTGGATTGTGCTGAAAGCGGGCCTCGAAAAAAACGAAGTCAGGACGGCAATCGCGTTTTTCGCTCTGCAGCTCTTCCTGAACATGAGCTGGTCAGCAGCGTTTTTCGGGCTGCAGAACCCTCTTGCCGGCCTTCTGGTGATCATCCTGCTCTGGCTCGCTATAGTCATGACCATCGTGCGTTTCAGGGCGGTTTCAGCCACGGCGGGTTATCTGCTTGTGCCGTACCTGATGTGGGTCAGTTTTGCCGCGTTTCTGAACTTTACGATATGGCAGCTTAATCCATGATTAAGATTGTGGGCGGTGGGCTGTGGGCAGTGGGCTGAAGATCGTGTTATGTGCTACGTGTTACGGGTTACGGAGAAGAGGCTGGCTTGAAGATTGTGGGCTGTGGGCTGTGGGCTGGAAGTCGGTAGCCGGTATTCAGTAGCCGGTAGCCGGGAAGAGGAGGATTGTTCACAGGGCGAACGGGAGTATGCTCGCTGTCGCATTGCGGAGTATCGGATGCGCAGCATCCGGGAGTATCGCTTCGCGGGAAGAAAAGGGGGGCGGACATTCCTGTCCGCCATTGGTTTTTTTTCGACACGCCATCCGATCCCAAAAAGGCGGCAATCCGTTTCCGAATGACGCACAGGTTGTTTTCCCTGGCTTGGCGGTTTGTTTGAATGGCGGACAGGAATGTCCGCCCCCCTTTATGAGCCGAGCGATCTGGATGTAGTCGCCGTCAGAAATAATTTTGTTGATAATATGTAGCCTATAGGCTACATTAAGGCTATGGTGGAAATTCGTAAAACCACCCTTTTTGCCAAGTGGATCGACAGTCTGCAAGATATCCGGGCGCGTGCCCGGATTCAGGCAAGAATCGAGAGACTGGCGACAGGTAATCCAGGAGACGTCAAACCTGTGGGTGACGGAGTTTCGGAAATGCGTATTGATTATGGACCCGGTTATCGGGTGTATTACAGGCAGCATGAACGATCAGTGATAATCTTGCTGGCAGGTGGCGATAGATGTTCACATGCCAAAGATCACTAGTGTCCGGTTATAAGTCAAATAAATTCAACTGGTTACAGGTATGGGTATCCTTAATCGTGCCGGCAGAGTTCGTAACTAATTGTAAAATATCGACTTTCTCGAACACACTGACACTCAGAATCT
>Ga0209467_1000073_pt1 | contig 186213 bp, 143 predicted proteins | sample Higcelwee11metaG_FD_187175 | JGI IMG/M metagenome (GOLD analysis project Ga0209467, IMG submission 187175) | Freshwater pond sediment microbial communities from the University of Edinburgh, under environmental carbon perturbations - High... | ecosystem: Environmental > Aquatic > Freshwater >...
ACGGGGACCCCCTTCGTGCCGGAGCCGAGCAGCGCATAGCGTGGCGTCTTGCCCTGTTGACCGCTGTTTCATCTCCATCTCCATTCCCTCATTGTCGCCGCTTATCAAAAAAGTGCTGAGCAGTTACAAAAAGGCAAGAAACCTAACAGGCCAATGATGAGAAAAAATATATGCCCCATAAGTGGGATGTGTTCTGGCGCAAGGTTCAATATCCCCCATGCTATGCCGACGAGTATTTGTGCTGCGCCACCAATCCAGCCAGCGATCTGGAGCGGATATGGTTTGTAAATATCTCTGGGGAAATCGCAATTAATGAAGGACATGATGAATTGCTCCATGTGTTGACAAAAAGCAGAAGCCATTAAGTTGATGGCATTGGGGACGTTCCGATGGCATTGGAGATGGCATTGGGGACGTTCCAATAGATGGCATTGGGGATGGCATTGGGGACGTTCCAATTATTTTCTTGGATGGCATTGGGGACGTTCCAATGCCATCAACTTAAGGCGCAAACGACTTATAGTGAACAGTTTGGGCGACACCAGAAATCCCTTGCTCCAGTTGCATTTTCGTTGCGCTCCAGGGGCTTCCAGCTCAACCGCCCCTGGCTGTCGTTGGTGACCGGGAATTTTCCCCTGCGTGCCACCTAGTGTCATTGTGGCATAAAGTGCTTATTGCAAACAAGTTGCTCCTTAAGTTGATGGCATTGGGGACGTTCCAATTATTTTCTTTAACATCAATGTTTTACAGTCATATTATATAGTTTTCCCGCCTGCGTCTTCAAGTTGGCGACTGGGGCGACAAACTATTTCCCCCTAGCCAAATGTTCAGCAAAACACACGACGCATTCCCCGATTATGACTAATATTTCTCCTACTGGCGGTGTTGTCAAGCCCGGCAGCAGGGGCGACAGGATTTTTTGCCTTGGACAAATTAATCATCTCCAAGGGCGAACGGTGTATGAATCGGAATCGTCGCTTGGTTCTGTGGTGCGGGCTTCCAGCCTGCGGGCCCGTTGACGCCGGAGGCGTCAACGGGGGCAAAGCCGTCCGGCTCCGCCTGGACGGGAAGACGCAGGCTGGAAGCCCGCACCACAAAGAGAAGAAAGAAGACGCAGGCTGGAAGCCCGCACCACACCGGAAGCCCTCCTTGTCCGGCCGGCGGCACAGTCCCGGAGCGGGACGCTCCGGCAACCTTCTCCCGGAGCGAGGACGCTCCGGCAACTTTCTCCCGGAGCGGGACGCTCAGGCCACTTCTTTCGGGGGTTGACTTTTGCGCCGAGACAAGCTATATATCGGCCGTGGGGCTTTTTCATGTCGTGATTCGATTGCTTAGGGAGGTTCGTCCAGGACGAAAACAAAAACACCTTAGAAATGATTTTGACAACGTGACTTTCGTTGTGCCGCTCTTAGGAAATCTGGCGATTAGCTGAGGATGCGGGCATCGAGGGTCGCGCCTGATAGACACCTTGCGTGTTTTATTGGGCGCGTTCCTTCTGCCTATCCTCAGGGCTGCCAGAGCCTCCTAAGAGGGTGGATTGGGACGCGCCCTTTTCTTTGGCGCGTCCCCGTGACCAGAGGAAGGCAGGCAAGGAGGATGTGGAGATGTTCGTGATGAAACCGGTTTTCATCGTGGTGCCGTTCGGGGATGGCGACAAAGAAATGTTCGAGCCGCCCCGCATGGCCGTCGTCGAGGAGATTTTGCGGGTGGTGGACGGGGACAGCTACCTTTGCCGCCTCGCTGCGACTCCGGGGCTGTCGGGACGCTGGCGGGAGGTGTTCGTCAGGCTGGACGGGATCAGTGTCCCGGAGGAGGAGGCGGAGTTCCACGACGAGATCCGGGCCGAGGCGCTCAAGGACTTCGCCGCCCGGCGCGTCCTGGGCGCCGAGCGGGTGACGTTGCGCGAGTTCCGCCGGGACAAGGCCGGACGGATGCTCGTGGACGTCCATGTGGACCACTGCGACCTCTCCGCCATGCTGTCGCAGATCGTCCGGACGGAGGAGGCGGAGCTCGCGAGGCTCGGCGTGACTTGAACTAGTGTTTGATTGCAGAAATAAGCGATATAATGGTGAACAGATCACAGGCGTATGTTTATTTGCGGCGGAGCCGCCTTGGAGTGCGGCGGTTCACCGCCGCCTTACAACGGACATTATTCTGGAAACGCCGAGTTGTCCGGTCAGGCGACAATGGCTAAAAATACTGCGCTCCAAATCTTTACATCGCACTAAGGCGGCGGTGAACCGCCGCACTCCAAGGCGGCTCCGCCGCGGAAAGGCACGAGAAATGATATCGCATACTTATGCTGTTAAGCACTAGAGCAAGGACGCGAAACATCCGAAGCGCCCAGCAAGGGGCGTCCAGCCACCCATTAGAAGTGGCGAAGCCACCTGGCCGCCGGAGGCGAAAGGCGTTTCGCCTGCGGCGACCGCCTCTGTCGCCGGCGGGGGCGACCAGGTCTTCGACCTGGACCATGGCCGCTCCGCGTCCCTTTTTTTAGATGGCGATATGAAGAAGCTCGCAGGCCTTGAGCAACACGCCCGCCGCCACCGCCGAGCCGATCACGCCCGACACGTTCGGCCCCATGGCGTGCATCAGCAGGAAGTTGTGCGGATCGTCCTCAAGCCCGACTTTGTTGACCACCCGCGCCGACATCGGGACGGCGGACACCCCCGCCGCTCCGATCAACGGGTTGATCTTGCCGCCGCTCATCACCTTCATCAACTGGCCGATCAGAATGCCGCCGGCGGTGCCGATGGCGAAGGCTATAACCCCCAACACCAGGATGCCTAGCGTCTGGAGGTTGAGGAACTTGTCGGCGGAGAGCTTGGAGCCGACCGTGAGCCCCAGGAAGATGGTGACGGTGTTGATGAGGGCGTTCTGGGTGGTGTCGCTGAGACGGTCGACCACGCCGCACTCGCGCATCAGGTTGCCGAACATCAGCATCCCGATCAACGGGGCGGCCGAAGGCAGCAGCACGGCGCAAAGCAGGGTGATGAGCACGGGGAAACAGATTTTCTCCAGCTTGGACACCGGGCGGAGCTGTTCCATGCGGATCATGCGGTCCTTCTTGGTGGTCAACAACCTCATGATGGGAGGCTGGATGATCGGGACCAAGGCCATGTAGGAGTACGCCGCCACGGCGATGGCTCCAAGCAGGTGCGGCGAAAGCTTGCTGGTGAGGTAGATGGCGGTCGGGCCGTCGGCGCCGCCGATGATGCCGATGCTGGCGGCGTCCTTGAGCGTGAAGCCGAAGCCGAACTTGGAGAGCACCAACGCCCCCAGCAAGGCGAAGAAGATGCCGAACTGCGCCCCGCCGCCCATCAAGGCGGTCTTGGGGTTGGCGATCATCGGGCCGAAATCGGTCATGGCGCCCACGCCCATGAAGATCAGCAGCGGGAAGAGGCCAGTCTCGATTCCAGCGTGGTAGAAGATGCCCAGGATGCCGTCCGGACCGGCGATGCCAGCCAGCGGGATGTTCGCCAGGATGGCGCCGAAACCTATGGGCAACAACAACAGGGGCTCGAAGTCCTTGAAGACGGCCAGATAAATCAGCAACAGGCCGACGCAGAACATCAGGACGCGGCCGATGCCCAACTGCCAGGTGTTGGTGAAATCCGCGCAGGTCTCCGAGATCACGTCATAGAGGCCGGTGCTTTTCCAGAGGTTCACCAGCATCGGCCCCCAGCCGGGCAGGACCAGCACCTCCGCGCTGCCGTCCGCCCGTGTTCGGACCACTTTGGAGTCGTGGAGGAACGGCTTGGGCGCCAAGGAGAAGAGCACGTCGCCTCGCTTGACGGTCTGGGAAGGGATGATGTTGATGGCGGTGACCGTGGCGGGCAGGCCGTTGCGGAACGTGGCCTTGTTGCGGGAGGGGACGCCCTCCGCGCGCTGGAAGTCGAAGACCGCCATCTCGCGGCCCGGGACGATGTTGTCGCCGACGCACAAGTCCATGGAGTACACGGTGGCGGGCGCCGGCCAGGAGTAGACCAGGTCGACACTGCCGTCCTGGTTGGTCCGAAGCGTGTAGAACTCCTGCCCCGCGCTGACGTTCAACGTCAGCGCCAGCAGGGCGCAAAGGCCAAGCAGCAGCTTGCGGGCCATGGGTCAAGCCTCCTCGACAACAGCCAAAATGTCGCCAGCGGCGACGGTGTCGCCTTTCTTGACCAGGAGTTGGGCGACGCGCCCGCTTCTCTCGGACTTGATCTCCACCTCCATCTTCATCGCCTCCAGGGCCAGCAGCGGCCCGCCCGCGGCGATGGCCTCGCCCACGGCGGAGCGGAGACCGCAAACCTTGCCCGGAATGGGCGCTTTGATCTCGAAGGTCTTGCCGACGGCGGCGGGGGCGGCGGGGGCCACGGGAGCCACGGAGGTGGCGCCGCCCGGAGCGACATGGACGTTGAACTGCCTGCCGTCGACCGTGACCAAATAGGAGGCCGGGCCGGAGGAGGAGGGTTGTTTGGCGGGAGCGGGGACGGCCTCCTTTTTGGCTTCGCCCTTGGGCTTATCGGCGTCCTTGTAGCGGACGCCGAGGGGCTTCTCGCCCTTCAGGAAGGCGACGCCCTTGGCCTCGCAGGTGGCGGCGATGAAAATGTTCTCGTCGGTCACGGGCAGATGGTTATCCTGGAGCTGCTTGGTGTAGGCGGCGACGCCCAGCTTGGGGTTGCGGTCGTTGATGTCATGGACGTCCTCGTTGGTCGGGGCGAGGCCGAGCTGCTCGGCGGCGAGCCGGACGATGTCGGCGTCGGGGGCCGCGGGGGTCTTGCCGAAATACCCCAGGACCATCTTGCCGTAGCCGTCGGTGATTTTCTTCCACTTGCCCTGGGTGACGTTGGCGAAAGCCTGCTGGAAATAGAACTGCGACACCGGGGTGACGGAGGTGCCGAAACCACCCTTGGCGACCACCTCGCGCATCTCCTTGATGACCTGCGGATAGAGGTTCAGGCAGTTGTTGTCGCGCATCATCTGGGTGTTGGCGGTGAGGGCTCCGCCAGGCATCGGCGAGAGGGTGATCATGGGATTGACCTCCATGGCCTCCGGGGGCATGAAGTACTTCTCCATGCTGGCAATGAAGACCTCCTCGGCCTCGATGATCTTCTCGTAGTCGATGTCCAAAGTGTAGTCGGTGCCCTTGAGGCGGTGCCACATGGTCAGGATGTCGGGCTGGGAGGTGCCGCCGCTGCAGGGGCGCATCGCCAGGTCGATGATGTCGGCCCCGGCCTCGATGGCCGCCATGTAGCAGCTCACGTCCATGCCAGCGGTGCAATGGGTGTGGGCTTGGATCTCGACGCCGGCGGGGAGCAGCTGCTTGGCGCCCTTGACGATGTCGTAAAAGGTGCGCGGGGTGGCGGTGCCGGAGGCGTCCTTGAAGCAGAGGCTGTCGAAGGGTATCTGGGCGTCGAGGATCTGCTTGAGGGTGTCGAGGTAAAACGCCGCGCTGTGGGCGTAGCCCTGGTCGAGCCCGGGGGGCATGCCCATGAGGGAGACGACGACCTGGTGCTTGAGGCCGTGGGCGTGGATGCGGGCGCCGGAGTAGGCGAGGTTGCGCACGTCGTTGAGAGCGTCGAAGTTGCGGACGGTGGTGACGCCGTGCTTTTTGAAGAGCTTGGCGTGCAAGTCGATGATGTCGCGGGACTGGGACTCGAGGCCGACGACGTTGGCGCCGCGGGAGAGGGTCTGGAGGTTGACGTACGGGCCGACCGCCTTGCGGCAGGCGTCCATCATGTCGAAAGCGTCTTCCTGGCAATAGAAGTAGAGGCTCTGGAAGCGGGCGCCGCCGCCGAACTCGAAATGCTGGCATCCGGCCTTGGCCGCGGCCGCGATGGCCGGCAGGAAATCCTCGGTTTTCACTCGGGCTCCGTAGCAAGACTGGAATCCGTCACGGAACGAGGTGTCCATAAATTTGATCTTCTTCATCGCAACTCCCTCTATGCTGTTGGCTCTTTGGATGAAAAATCACTGATGCTCGTCTTGATATCTCTTGACCGCGGCGGCGGCCGCCGCCGCGAAAACCGTGTCGTCGCCGGAGATGGCCGCGGCCTTCGCCCGGGGCTTGACGGCGGGCTGCTTCTCCATGACAAGATGGTTGAAAGGGGCCAACAGCCGGGAGGCCAGTTGGATGATCAGGCTCATCAAACCGAGGAAGACAAACACCGTCCCCATGCCGATGATCATCAATTTGAACCCGTCGCTCAACATAGTTAGCAACTCCCACGTTATGACGTTTCGCTATATATAGCACGAATAGGGGCGTTTTCCATGAACAGTTCAATAATATCGCCGGCAAAGCCCGGAATGTTTCACGATCGTCACAGGAACGGAGGGGGGAAGGCGCCGCGCTCTCCCGCTTTCGGCGTTTGTTTTCCCCGGCTCTTGACTTTTTCGCGGAACCATATATACTTTATACGTACAAAGCAAAAGAGCCGGAGGGTTGCGGACATGAGCGGAGAGGCGACAATGGAGGCGAAGCGACATGAAATTTCTTAGGTTCACGGTGTTCACGCTAATAGAACTGCTAATCGTTATCTCAATCATCGCCATTTTGATGTCTTTGTTGTTGCCAAGCTTGAACACCGCGCGCGGCGTCGCCAAACGCAGTTTTTGCGCCGGGAACATGAGGCAGCTCAGCGTCGTGCTGGTGAGCTACGCGGGAGATTACGACGGGTTGCTTCCGCCTCTGACTGGCGTCGCCGCCACATCATACTTGCCGTATTGGCCGAAGCGTTTGCTTGACGAGGGATATTTCTCGCTCGATTCCCAGGCGAGGCTGCTTTCTTGTCCCGCCATGCCGCGGGCTCCAGCCAGTTTCCAGACCGCGCCGCACACGGGGTTGAATTCCGACTTGATGGACTATTCCAAAGCGGTGTCCGTAGGCACAAGTTTCAGAATTGAAAGGGCCACACAACCTTCGACGCTGATCCTGGGGGCCGACGCCAGGCAATGCGACACCACCACCGGGATAAATCCGAACTTCGATGGCTTCTTCAGGATATATTCCAGCCTGCAGACCAGCGGCGCTTGGGGATATCCGGACCCGCGGCACAACGGATTTGTCAATGTCCTCTGGCTTGACTGCCACAACACCGCCATCATGGCTCCGAAAGTTAATCCGTATCTGGCCGCCCCTTTTAATAGCGTCGATTCGTGGTCGACGTGGAAATACAGGTGATTTCGCAAGCAAATACGGATAGGTAAAGGTGCAAGCATGATAAAGACTTTAGGCTCTCTGATTTTTGTTTTCCCCCTTTTTTGTCTTTGCGGCCAGAATCCGGAAAACCCTGAACATCTCCAAGGCTTCTCCGAGATTGTCCCTGGCACCAAACTTTTATGCAAAGGCATGACCGCGCAGGATGGAGCCATGGGCCCGTGGCAGTTGAGCGGCATTTTTGAGCTCGCCGAGATGAGCGGCGCGGACGGTTCCGTTCATCTGAGGGACACGAGCGCGGGCGACACGAATGAAACGCTGAGTTATTCCCTCGTTCCTGCGGAACTGGCGGCGGTGAAAGGAAAAACGCTCCGGTTCTCGGCGGGAATAAAGCTGGTCGGAGGAGACGGAGCGATCGGCGTTTACTGCTTCGCTGGCGGCAAGGCGGCGTTCAAGTGGGAAAAGGCCAAGCCCGAAAGCGCGGGGCGGTGGCGCGAATATTCAGTTGAGACGTTCATCCCCCCGGACGCCGTGGCCGTTTCCGTCGCGCTGGGCTCCGCGCCGGGGTGGAGACAAACCGGCGAGGCTTATTTTTCTCTGCCACGCGTCATGGCCGGAAAAGGTTCGGGCCAGCCCGGGGCGATCCTTGGCAAGGCGCTGGCGAAGCCTGCCGCGCGGCCCAAGCAACTGAAGCCCGAAGACTTCTTCAACGCCGACGATGACGGAAGCAGGCTGTATATCTTCAACGGAAAGTTTTTTCCCCTCTGGAGCCCCAAAGGCGTGAGAAGCTGTACGGAAGGAATCATCCTCAAATCTGGCGAGACTTTCGAGGCAAGCCTAAACTGCGCGCATTTTTCCGATTATCGGCGAGCTTGGTATGAGTGCAATCGTTTTCTTGACTTGTCGGGATTTCTCAACGCCAACGGACATCTTGAGATTTATCTGAACCGTCCGGCCCGGATAAGTGTTTGCGGAGTTCCGGCCGCGGCGGACGCCAAAGCTGTTTGCGTCGTCCCGCTGAAAACGCTTGAAACAGCCGTCAACCTCGGTAATTTGGGGAAACTTGAATTCAAACTGTCCGCCCCCCCGGCGGGCGTGGATTCGGTTGTCATCACCAAAATAGCCTTCACGAGCCGAGCGAAACTAACGATGCCAGAGTTCCGCTTCAAAGACAAAGAGGCGGACGCGCTGGCGGCAAAGAGCGCTGGGCTTGGCGCGCCTGTCGAACATGATGTTTTTGCAAGACCGGAGATCCGCGATGGAACGTTTTACCTCGGCGGGCGCCCCGTGTTTTTCGCTGGACCTTGGGTTTCAAACGGGGGGCTGGACGGAGATTTCGGCGAGGGAACGTTCAGGGAGGCCGCCGCCGCGGATTTCTGTAACAAGCCTTTCGACAAAAACACCGGCGCCGCGCTCGGGATTTCATCCGTTCAAATATCGTCGGCGCCGCGCGTTCCCGCGGCGGCGGCGCTCGGACTGCCGACGCGCGATTTTGAATCCTTCGAAATGAGCCCCGATTTTTTCAAAAATCTAGGTGGGATGCCCGTTGTCTTGGACTTCGCGTGGATTGGCGAGTTTTCCTGGCTGCTGAAACGCGAGCCGTCTTTCCCGGCGGAGGCTTTTCAGCACAATAACTCTTGGCATGAATATATCCCTTTTTGCCCGGAGCATCCTCTAGGAAAAAAGCTATACACCGAATATATGAGACTCGGAGCGTATTATGTTCTGAAGAACGGAGGCAACCCTTATCTTTACGAGCTATTCAACGAGTCCGCCTATAATTGCCGTTGCGATTTCAACAAGCGCGAGTTTCTCGGCGTCCTACAGCGCCTATACGGCAGCGCGGAGGCGGCCAACAAGGCGTGGGCAAGCAAGTTCGAATCCCTTGAGGATGCGGTGTTCATGAAGGATCAGTACGAGTCTTGCCCAGGCCTTTGGGTGGACTGGTGCAAGTTTACAGGCTCGCGCTACGCTTCATTGCTGAAAGAGCTGTCCGCCTCGATCCGCGAAGTGGACAAACGCGATAACGTCTATTTCACCGAGCAGTTATCCGCGCCGAATATTCTCTGCCGGTTGGACTCCAGGGGCGATGCGATGGACTACACGAAAATAGCTGGCGCGTTGGATGTTTTGGCAGTGGAAGGCTCATACAGGTTCGGCGGCAGCCCCGCATGCACCGGCGACCCGATGTTCGCCGCGTTGGAGACGGCCTCGGCCGGCAACCTCACGGCGGATTTGTACACCGCGCTGAGCAAGGGGAAAAAGCCTGTCGTCAATAATGAGCATTACTGCATCCGCCGCCAGTCGGGCAAGCGCGTTCCTTCAAAAAGGTCGGACCTCGTCACCGCGATGTGGTGCGAAGTCTTCCACGGCATGTCCGCCAGCTATGTTTTCGGCTGGAACCGTCGCGCCTATGAATGGCGGACCTTTGAGGAAGCCAAGAAAAGCGTTCTCGAGGGGGGAACGTCCTCCACCTACAAGCAGGCGCTTCTGCTTAACCCATATAATTATCCAGCTGATTTCTTCAAGGGATTTGGCGATTTCAGCCGCGAGCTCGAGCCGCTGCGCGAGACCGCGTTGCCTATGCCGCGCTTGAAAACGGCCAAAGTCGCGGTCGTCCATTCCTATCCAACGCTGAGGCTGGCGAATCTGACGCGCCCGGAAGCCGACAATGAACGGATATTGAAAACCTGGTATTCAGCCTTGCTCGGCGGTTTTTGCCCGTTCGAGTTTATTTTCGAGGAGGACATCAAATCGGCGAAGGATCTAGAGCGTTATCAGGCGCTTGTCATCCCGTGCATGAAAAACTCCTATTCCGGGACCATGCCCGCCTTGGCCGAATACGCCCACGGTGGCGGCGTTGTCATTTGCGGTAAATGGTCTTTCCTGCAAGACGAATTCGGCAAGCCGCTTGACGCGTCCGCTTTTCTCGGGTTGAGAAAAAAGCCGCTCCCGGCGGTCCGCGAAAAGCTCGGCGGCATGCCCGCCATGCTCGCCGAAGAGGTTTCGCCGATTTCCGCCAAGGCTCTTTTGACCGCTGAAAGCGGCGCTCCTCTCATCTTTGAAAATGTCTGCGGGAAGGGTAAAGTCATCTCTTTCGCGTGCGATCTCCCGGCAAACGCGCTTAGAAACACTCTTTCTGACATGCTGAAGCACAACGGCATTGAAAATTATCTGGATCTTGATCCGGCGGACGGCGCGCCGCTCGACGCGGCGGAGGCGCAGATCATCGACCGCGGCGAAACTCAGCTGATCATGCTGGTGAACTGGGCCAACGAGAAATCGCGCTCGCTCAAACTGAAAATACGATGCGGCATTGACGGCTCAAGCGTGGTGGACCCCGTGTCGGGCGCGCAATACGCTCCCGACAATTCCGGACGCCTCTCGTGGTCCCAAAAAGAGCTCGCTGACGGCATCCTCCTGACGCTGCCTCCTCAGACGCGCAAGCTTTTCCTTTTGCGCAAAGGTCCGGCGAAAGAGCGGGCTTCGGCGATATTGACTCCGGAGGCGGTCGCCGCCGCTCACCAACGCGCCTTGACTGACGAGAAAGCGTCGCTGGAGGCAATGGAACGGGAGCTCCGCGAAGAGACGAGTTTCAACATTGAGGACGAGTCCAGATGCGTCATGCTCGATCTGCGAAACATCGCCAACACCGGGTTCCAAGACGAGACCGCCGAGGACAAAAAAGGCGGCTGGTTTGATCAAGGAGCCAATGATCTGCGGAATATGCCAACCGGGCCGGGGAAATACTCAGGGGTGCCGTTCATGGTGATCGACCCCGCGGAAAACAATGGCAAATCAGCGGTCGTCCTGCGCGGCGCGAAAAGACCTTGTTTCCCAGAGAAAGCGGAAGGCGCGCTGGTGGGCCATGAGGTGAAAAGCCTTTATTTCCTACATGCGGCGGCCTGGGACGCGACAAAAGGCGAGCCTTGCCTCTTCTATAAAATCGTTTATGAGGACGGAGCCACGGCGGAGATCCCGGTCAAGTTCGGCGTCGACATCGGCGGCTGGTGGAAGCCAGAGAAATTGCCAGAGGCGCGAGTCGCGTTCAGCTCGGCGAACGCGGCTTGCGATCATGTGGGGCTATATTGTTTCAAATGGGACAACCCACGGCTTGGCGAGAAAATCAAATCGCTTGATATCGTGTCCGCGAACAGCGGAGCGGTTCCGGTGGTTGTCGCCATCACCGCCGAGAAACCGCGTCGAGACGCGCGATAGCGCGAAAATCAACGACCTGTGCCATGGCTTCGCCGTTCGGCCGCGGGAGCCGTTCTTTGTGCCGCAGGCGTCCCGGTTGCGTCTTGCCGGGCGGCGAAGCCGGGCGGGCGGAAACTCCTAAGAAGGAAGAATGCAGGCGGGACGCCCGCGGCACACAAGCCGCAATCCCGAATCTGACGGCGATTCCAACTCAGACACCGTTCTCCCACCGGGACAACTAACCCGCACAGGTCGAAGATCAACATCAAGGGAGGAAACGGAAAAAGCCGGGGGGCGTTGGCTCCCCGGCTTTTTGTTTTGGTCGTCAGTGGCCGTCCGTCACCCTTTGGCGGCGTAGGCCCTGGCGGCGGCGATGGCGATAGCGATCTCGACCTCCCCGCCGTTGTCTTCCTCCTCCACGGAGCCGCCCTGCTGCGAGACGTCCGCGTCCGCGGCGGGCAGAGGAGCCGCGAAGAAGCGCTTGATGGTGTGGCTCATGACGTGGATGAGCACCGCCATGAACAAGGAGACTACGCCCGCTAGGACATAGGTGGTGAACATCACCTTCAGGCTTGGATCCATGATAACACCTGTATAGTTTGGAGGTTAGCTCAGGATACTGATGTAGATCGCGGCGATGATCGCCGTGGTGATCACACCGCAGATGTTGGCGCCCAAGGCGTATTGCATCACCACGGAGCTCGGGTTGACCTCCGAGACGCATTTCTGGGCGACTTTGGCGGTGCTAGGCACGCAGCTGACGCCCGCGATGCCGATCACCGGATTGAACTTGCCGCCCGTGACGAAATACAGGATGTAACCACCGATCAAGCCGCCGATTCCGGAGAGCAACAACGCGAGCATGCCCAGCAACAGCAACGGCAACACCTTGGGGTTCATGATGGTGTTGGCTTCGCAAAGGATGCCCAACAACAACCCAAGAGTCAAAGTGGCGCTGTAAAGGACGATCTCGCTGACCAGCGTATGATACTTGCCCAGCCCGGACTCGCGGATGGAGATGCCCAGAAAAAGGGAGAAGATCAAAGGAGAGGCCACCGGGAAGAGGAACGACAGCACCGTGCAGCAAACCACGGCGAAGACTAGCTTCTGGCCGGAGGTGATCTGGCGGTCGTTCTTGGACGGCGTCATTTGTATGCCCCGGATATGCTTGGGCACCATGAGCTTGATGATGTAGGGATACCCTCCGTAAGCCAGGCCGAGGTAGAGGTAGGCCACCACGGTGATCGGAACGAAGAGATCGGGGGCGAGCTTCAACGAGGCGAAAAGCACCATCGGGCCGTCCGCGCCGCCGACCAGGGCGATCGCGGCCGAGTCCTTGATGGGCAAGTTGCACATCATGTGGGCGATCGGCAACGTGACGATCGTGCCCAGCTCGGCGCAAAGCGCCAGAAACATGCTCACGTAAGGCCGCGCCATGACGAAGCCCACGTCCAACAACGAGCCGATGCCGATGAACACCAAACAGGCGACTAGACCGTTGCTAAAGGTGAAGGTGTAGACCGGCTGAAGCCAGTCGATCTGCATCAAGGTCATGAGGTGGTCGTTGGCGGAGACGTTGGCGTCGAGGAACAAGGTGCCGGTCTTGGTGGGGTCGACCGGGACTTTGTTCAGCATGTTGATCGGATCGAAGAACATGAGCGAGGCGTTGATGGTGCTCATGCCCAAGCCCATGGGGATCATGAGCAACGGCTCCAAGGTGCCCTTCTTGCCAAGATAGATCAGCAAGAAGCCTAGCAGCACGAGGAACACCCGCGCCGCGATCATCTCGGGCTTGGTGTGCAACAGCACGTCAAAGCCTGAGAAGATTTTGGTCAACGAAGAAAAGTCAAACATAATATCCTCTGTGTTTCAAGCCGGGGGCCGGCGGTTATTTCCCTTTGATCGCGGCGAGCACGTGGCCGGACTGGATCTGCTCGCCCTGCTTCACGGGGATGGACACCAACACGCCGGAGATCGGGGCGTTGATGGGCGTCTCCATCTTCATCGACTCCATGACCAGGATGGTCTCGCCGACCGCGACCTGGGCGCCGGGGTTGCGCATGATGCGCAAGATCAAGCCGGGGAGCGGAGACACGACCTCGTGGAGCGTCCCGCCAGCGGCGGAGACGGCGGCTTTCGGGGCGGCGGCGGCCTGCGTGGAACCCGCCTTGACGTCGATGGCGTAGCTGGCGCCGTTGACCTCGGCGGCGCTGTCGGAGACCAGCTTGACGCCGAAGGACTTGCCATTGACCGTGACGGTGTAGTTGCCATCGCCGGCGGCCTTCGGGGCGGCGGGGGCGGCGGCGGGGGCGTTCTTCCTGACGCCGACCGTGGCCTCGCCCTTGAGGAAGGCGATGCCCTTGTCCTGGCAACTGGCGGCGATGAAGATGGTCTCGTCGTTGATCGGCAGCTTGTTGTCCTCGAGCATTTTCTTGGCGGCGGCGATCCCCTTCTTGGGATTACGGTCGTTGATCGTCATGGCCATCTCGGTGGTGGGGGCGAGCTTGAGCTGCTCCTCGGCGATCTTCACCACCTCGGCGTCAGGGGCGACCGGGGTCTTGCCGAAGTAGCCGAGGACCATCTTGCCATAGCCGTCGGCGATCTTCTTCCAGGGGCCGAACATCACGTTGTTGAAGGCCTGCTGGAAGTAGAATTGCGACACCGGGGTGACCGAGGTGCCGAAACCACCCTTGGCGACGGCCTCGCCCATGGCCGCGATGACGGCGGGATACTTGTCCATGAGGTTGTTGTCGCGGAGCATCTGGGTGTTGGCGGTCAAGGCGCCGCCGGGCATCGGGAAGAAGGGGATCAGCGGCTCGACCTTGGTGGCCTCGGGCGGCAGGAAGTAATCCTTGAGCGCGTCCTTGAAGACCTGTTCGAGTTTGATGATCTTGTGGTAGTCGATGTCCAGCTCGAACTCGCTGCCGCGGAGGGCGTGCCACATGGTGAGCACGTCGGGCTGGCAGGTGCCGCCGGAGCAGGGGGCGATGGAGAGGTCGAGCTGGTCGACGCCCGCCTGGAGGGCGGCGTGGTAGGACAACACGCCGGTGCCGGCGGTCTCATGGGAATGGAAGACGATCCTCGTGCCGCCGGGCAGGATCTTCCGGGCCAGGGAGATGGTCTCGAAGACGGTGGCGGGGGTGGAGGTGCCGGAGGCGTCCTTGAAGCAGACGGAGCTGAAGGGGATCTCGGCGGCGAGAATATTCTTCAACACCCCGGCGTAGAATTCGGGGGTGTGCGCCCCGGAACAGCCGGGGGGCAACGCCATCATGGTGACGGTGACCTCGTGCTTGAGGCCGGCGGCCACGATACACTTGCCGCTGTGGATGAGGTTGTTGACGTCGTTGAGGGCGTCGAAGTTACGGATGGTGGTCATGCCGTGCTTCTTGAAGAGCTTGGCGTGCAGGTCGATGATGTCCCCGGACTGGGAGTCGAGACAGACCACGTTGACGCCGCGGGCGAGAGTCTGGAGGTTGGCGTCAGGCCCGGCGGCCTGGCGGAACGCGTCCATCACCTCGAAGGAGTTCTCGTTGGAGTAGAAGAAGGGGGACTGGAACATCGCGCCGCCGCCCGCCTCGAAATGAGTGATGCCGGCTTCCGCGGCGGCCTTGACGACCGGCAAGAAGTCCTTGGAGAAAACCCTGGCGCCGAACACGGACTGGAAGCCGTCCCGGAACGCCGTCAACATGAAATCGACCCGTTTCTTCATCAAAAAACCATCCTCATTGTTTTCCTCGGCCCGGATTTTTTCCTGCCGAACATTCCCGTTTCATCGACCTATATAGAAACGCCGGTGCAGCCACCCGCCTCGTCTCACAAACTCACGCTCACGTCGCCCGCCGCGAAACGGTGGAAACAGCCGTCGGCCGTCACCACCACCAGCTCGCCGTCCGCCGTGATGTCCACGGCCTTGCCCGACACCGCGGCGACGCCCTCCGGCTGGACGTCGACCTTGCGCCCCAACAGGGCGTTCTCCATCTTCCACCGCCGGTGGACGCCGTCCATTCCGGACGAAAAAGCGGTATTATACCACAGATTCAGCTTCGAGGCCAACGCGGCGGCGAATTTTTCCAGATCGCCGGCCTTGCCCGTCTCGGCCAACAGCGAGGTGGCGGGCTTGTCGACGCCGCGAAGCTGCTCGGCCGACATGTTCACGTTGGCGCCCACCCCGATCACCACGCCGTCGAGGGAGCCGCCCGCGGCGGCCACATGCCCCTCGCAGAGCACCCCGGCGATCTTGCGCGCCCCGACGAAAATGTCGTTGGGCCATTTGATCCAGAACGCCAGCTCGGGCGCGGCCTCGCGGAAAGTGTCCAGGGCCGCCAGCCCGCCAATCCAGGACGCCTTGTGGGCGGGGAAGGGCAGGTTCTTCATGACGAAGCTAGCGTAGACGTTCACCCCGGCGGGCGACGCCCAAGTCCGGCCCCGGCGGCCACGGCCGGCCGTCTGGCTCCAGGCCACCACCATGCCGCGGTCGGGCAACTCGGCAAAATGGCCGGAGGCGAAGCTGTTGGTCGAATCCAACTCTTCGTAACACCGTATGCCATCGCTGTCCTTGGCTCCTGCCATCCCTGCAATCCTACCACGCTATAAGCTTACAAAAAGCCAAATATAGCGCTGTTAGCGGAAAAAGCAACTCTCCGCGAAATACATGTGGTAACTTGTTGCCATCGCCCCATGGACACGGTTGAAGCCGCGCGGACGACGAAATGTTGCGTTCCTGCCCAAGACGCGCTATAATTAGCGGTGGCGACGGATCAGGGATCCGGCGGAAAAACAATCGAGCGAGAGGGAAACTATGTTTTGCGATAATGTCGGCGGTGGACGGCGGGGATGGAAGAACTTTTTGGCGGGCCTGTGCTTGGCGGCGGCGACGCTGGCCTCGGCGGGCTCGAACGGCAAGACGCTCGCGGAATGGAAGCTCGACACGGCCACGACGCCGCTCTCCGAGCTGGCCAGCGACGGCAAAAGCCAGCTGCTGGTGGTCGACTACCTGCTCGCCACCGCGGACAACGCCTATCTCAACCAGGCCAGCTTGACCGTACTCAACGCCAAGTCGCAGACCGTCGCCGCCGCCACGGTGGAGCTGGTTTGCGAGGTTTCCACGCCACGGCTCCTCTGCTTCCGGAATGGCCACGCCTACTTCGAGACCTACGCCAATGGCGTCTACCACCTGACCGCCATCAAAATCGGCAAGCAAGGCGCCAAACAGGTCGGCGAGCTCCAGGACCCCGGCCAGTTCTCCCTCAGCGTCGAGGGCGCCGAGGTCGCCGTCATCACCTCCAGCTGGAAGGACGACGCGGTCCAAACCCTCACCGCCACCTTCTATGACCTCGCCCTCTCCACCATGCGGCGGCAAATTAGTTGCGAAGGCGGTTACCCGTCCATCAACCCGGTCAAGACCGGCAAACCGTCCGCCTGGGAGCTGGTCAGCATGACCGCCAACTCCGACGGCGGGATCGGCTCCATCGCCGTCAAGCTCGTGAAGTAACCCGCCGCCCCTTGGAAAAGGAAATGCCCATGCGCGCCACCTCCCTCCGTTTATGCCTCGTCCTCTGCCTGGCCTGCTCGCCGCTCCTGGCCGCGACCATCCCGGAGGCCTATCTCGGCTCGATCCCCGACCAAATCCACTATTTCTCCCCCGCCGCCCCGACGGCGCTGCGGCTGCAACTCAAGTCCGCCTCCCTCCCCGCCCCCACCTTCTCCTTGGGGAACGCGCCCGCGGGCTGCGCCGTCGACGCCGCGACCGGGATTTTCACCTACACCCCCGCCGCCGACGCCAACTGCGCGTTCGAGGTGGTCGTCAAGGCCGTCTCGGGGAAGGGCGCGGAGAGCCAGAGCTTCCTGGTCACGCCCACCATGACGCTGGCCGAGGACGTCAAGTGCTTCAACTCCCCCAACGCCAGCTTCCCCGCCCCGGACGCCGAGAGCGGCGACTACCTCCAGGTCACCGACACCACCTCCGACTCCGAGGTTTATTTCAACCAGCTCAACCGCAAGCCCAGGACCGCCGCCGCCGCCGGGCTGGTCGTGGTCTTCGAGAAGGGCCACACCAACGGGCTCTACGAACGTTTCTGCTCCGAAGACCTGGGCAATTTGGACTTGCGGGAGCTGACCGTCGCCGCCGGGAAAGTCGTCTTCCGCAGCGCCTGCCGCTTCCCCGGGACGAAGCTGTCGATCTTCGCCAAGGAGCTGGTCTTCGAGGGCGCGGGCAAAATCAACACCAGCCCTCTGCCCTTCCCCCGCCCCGCCGCCGGCTACAACGCCGAGACCAACGCCGACGCCAAGGACGGCAAGGACGGGGAGAAGGGCGGCGACCTCCGCCTCCTCGTCCAGAACGTCAGCGTCCAGAGCTCAGCGGCCGGCCCGTTCCTCGTCACCACCGGAGGCCAAGGCCAGAACGGCGGTGACGGGGCGGACGGGACGCCAGGCAAGGACGTCCCGACCATGTCCAAAAACACCCCTTGGCCTAACAGCAGTTGGTTCTCTGGGCGCAATCCGACGCTGTTTCTCGAGAACGCCGTGTTGAAATCCGGTCGCTGGTATTCCCAGATCGGCACCAACCAGGGGGTCTACAGCGAAGTGAGCGAATACGTCAAGACCCACACGACAGCGGCGATCTTCAAGGATTACACCCTTGGGCACTTCAACTGGGCGTTCTGGGGTCAGGTCAAAAACTGGGAGCCTCTCGGTTGGGCGCCCGGGGACGGGGGCGACGCCAAGAAGGCCGGGGCGGCCGGCAACGGCGGCCGGGGCGGTTCCATCGACGCCTCCGCGGGCGCGGACCTCGACAAGTGGCGCAACCTGGATGGCGGCGAACACGGAGACGTCCAAACCCCCCTGCCCAAAGGCGGCCGCGCCGGCAACCCCTGCCCCGCCTTCTACATGGAAGGCAGACCCACCTACTTTAAGCCCTCCGTCCACGACAAGTGGTATTTCGGCTGCAGCCAGTCCAAAAAAATCGGCATGACCCATCTCTCGAAGGCCGGCATCTCCGCCGCCGCCCCAAAAGCCGCGACCCTGGGTGCGGCTGGCGTGTTCCACGCCAGCTACGGGAAGCAGACCGCCCACTGGGTCCATCCGCTCGCCGCCGCCCAAGCCATCAAATACCTCAAGGCCGCCTACCTCAACGGCCGCCTCGACTACGTCCAGTCCGTCGCCGGCCGCTGGGCCGACTACCTGTCCACGGCCGTTGCGGAGGACGCCTGGTTCCAATACTACTCGCCGCTCCTCGACGCCAAGCTCGACGCCAAAGAGCGGCTCAAGCTCGCCAACCGCGCCAAGAGCGAGACCACCCAGCAGCTCGGCGAGTTCCAGGCCGCCCGTTCCTGCCTCGCCTCCAACCTCGACGCCTTCGGCAACCCCGCCGGCTGGACCCCCATGGTCTCCTTCGAGCTGGGCGTCGCCGCCTTCCGCCAGCAGGTCGACCACGCCATCGACACCATGTACCTGGCCTACTGGCTGAGGAAAACCTCCGCCAACAACCAGGCCAAGCTCGACGGCCTCTGGCGCTTCCGCCAACAGGCCGGAAAAAAGCTCCAAGCGGCCAAGGACGCCCTCGCGCAGCTCGACGCCACGCTCCCCACGCTCCAAGCCAGGCTCGAGGAAGCCGACCAGCTCGAAGCCACGACCAAGGCCAACCTCGCCGCCCTGGACAACAAGTTCCAGATGGACGCCGAGCAGAGCGTCTTCGGAAAACGTGTCATCGCCACCAGCTGCAAAGCCTTGGGCATGGCCTGCTCGGTCATCCCGGTCGGCCAGCCCCTGCTCGGCCAGACCGGCGGCACGCTCGGCGACATGATCTCCTTCGGCGTCAACGGCGACGCCGCAGGCATCTCCACCGCGGGCCTCGGCGGCCTCGCCAACGTCTTCAAGAAGTCCGGCGTCAGAAGCTTCAAGAACAACCTCGTCAGCATCATGCGCAAGGACGACTTCGGCAAATACTACACCCCGGACGACACCATGGACTACACGGCCTGGGCGGGAAAGTACGGCGAGAAGGATCCGCTGGGCGACTACGCCTCCGGCGTCGCCAGCGCCGGCGGCGACCTCGCCAAGGCGATCAAATCCCTCACCGACGCCACCGGCCAGAACGCCGTCAACGACCCCGAGGTCCAAGCCGAGGTCAAACGCCTCCAGGAGCAGTCCCCGAAACTCAAAAGCCTTGGCGATCAAGTCCTCAAGCTGGCCGAGAGGAAACGCGACGCCGCCGCCGAGCTCCTCCAGGCCTGCCAGCAGACGGAGGAGCACTCCAACCAAATCACTTCCTGCCTCATGGCCATCGACAGCGTCAACCAGCAGCTCGTCGCCCGCCAGGCCGCCGTCTCCCCCCGCCTCGACAGCTACCTCGACACCCTCTCCAGACGCGCCGAGGACTCCCTGGTCAAGTACCACTACCTCATGAAGAAAGCCTATGAGTACCGCATGCTCAAGGAGTACGGCGCCGACCTCGACCTCTCCCCCCTCCGCAAGCGGATCGTCCAGCTCGTCGAGGCCGACCACGCCGGCAGCTCCCTCACCGACGCCCAGTTCTCCCAGCTCAAGACCCTCTACTACAACGTCATCTGGGACATGTGCGGCAAGCTCTACGAGGACATCTCCAGCCTGCGCAAGGCCACCGAGCGCGACACCGAGACCGACTACGTGTTCCACCAGTCCCAGCTCGACGCCCTCAACCGCGGCGAGACCCTCGACCTCAACCTCCACGCCAGCGGCCTCTTCGGCGGCGAGCAGGGCCTGCGCATCCGCGACCTCGTGGTCAAGGAGATGAAGGTCTCCCTCGTCCCCGGCGCCCCCGCCGTCCGCAACGCCAACTTCTCCGTCTACCTCACCCACGACGGCGTCTCCGACCTCAGCTCCACCACCGGCGAGACCTTCCGCTTCCGCCACTACAACTCCACCTCCGGCGACAACAAGCTCGTCTGGGGCGCCAAGTACACCGCCTCCACCAACTCCATCACCCAGATCGTCCCCAGCGTCGCCGAGGCCAGTCTCCTCAAGACCATCCTCACCGACAAGGGCTTGCCCCACAGCGACGCCGACCTGCCCCTCTACTGCTGGCCCGCCCTTGACGCCACGCTCCATGTCGCCAAGTCCCAGGAGAACAAAGAGCGCAAAAACCTCCTCAAGGCCGCCGCCGCCGACGGCGAGGACAGCTTTGTCATCACCAGCCTCGTGCTCCAGGTGAAGTACTCCATGCTGCTCCAGTCGCCCTCCGTCCGCGAGCTGACGGTCAAGTCCGACGCCGGAGCCTCCCCCACCATCCTCGTCTCCCCCGCCGACACCCTCGGCCACGGCGCCGGCCGCGCCAGCTTCTCGCGCTTCTACGCCCTGGGCTCCTCCGTCACCCTCACCGCCCCCGCCCAGTACGGCGCCGCCAAGTTCGTCCGCTGGGCCGACGGCCAGGGCGACTCCTCCGCCTTCGCCGACCCGACCAACCCCGTCCTCGCCGGCCTGACCATCGACGACGACCGCAGCGTCGTCGCCAAGTACGCCTACAGCGCCTCCGGCCGCGTCACCGGCCTCGGCGCCTCCGTCGCCGCCATCACCGTCGTCGGCGAGCGGTCCAGCCAACTGGTCTACGTCGAGGACAGCGCCCAGGGGACGTTCCAAATCGCCGGGCTCCCGCCGGGCTCCTACACCCTCGTCCCCTCCTGCCCCGGTTTCGCTTTCACCCCCAAGCTCTTGGTGGTGGAGATCGGCGACCACGACGCGTCCAACCTGCGCTTCGCCGCCACCGCGGCCCCGGACGCCACGCTCACCGTCCGGGGCAAAGTCCGCGTCCGCTCCGGCGCTTCCTGGAGCCCCTTCGGCGGCGCCGCGCTCCTGCTCTCCACCGCCGACGGCTACCAGCGCCTCGCCTATTCCAGCGGCCGCGACGGGACTTACCAGTTCGACGGCCTCCCCCCTGACGCCTACACCCTCACCCCGAGCCACTCCGCCTACACCTTCGCCTCCGCCGCCGCCAACGCCCCGCGGTACGACTTCATCCTCGTCAAGCCGATGGACTCCGACGCCTACCCCAACCTCGTCTTCAACGCCAAAGCCACCCCCGTCGAAACCGTCAAAATCTCCGTCGCCGGAGCCATCGGCGTCACCGTGACCGTCGCCGGCGACGGCGCCCCGCAGCACGCCGTGACCAACGCCGACGGCGCCTGCTCCTTCCTCCTCACCCCTGGCGGCTACACCTTCACGCCGTCCAAGACCGGTTACCGCTTCTCCCCCGCCTCCAAGCAGAAAAAACTCGACGGCCAGGGCTCCAGCGTCCTCGAATTCGCCGCCACGCCCTCCCTGACCATCTCCGGCCGGGTCGACGGCCTGCCGCCGGGCCATACCGCCACCGTCCGGCTCCACCTCAAGAGCGGCGTCCAGGCGCTGACCACCACCGCGGCCGACGGCGGCTTCGCCTTCGCCGACGTCCCCCCGGGCGGCTACATCCTCGCCCCCGCGGCGGGCGGCTACAACTTCCGGCCCCAAACCAAGGCCGTCTCAACCAGCGCCGCCATCGTCTTCCAAGCCAGGCGCGTCGCCGTCGCGGACGACTTCGACGGCGACGGCAAAGCCGACGCCTTGTGGTCCGCGGCCGACGGCAAACGCCACGCCGCCAAGCTCTCCCTCGCCCCCTTCAGCCCCTGCGCCATCATCGCCACCGGCGACTTCGACGGCGACGGCGTCTGCGAAGTCCTGGTGCGTCACAACGCCCACCGCGGCCCCTTCTGGCTTTATAGCCCCTTGACCCAGCAGCGCCGCCCGCTGTGGAACGGACTCAGGACCAGCGTGGAGGTGGCGGCGGTGGGCGACTTCGACTTCGACGGCGACACCGACATCCTCTGGCGGGACACCGCCACCGGCGAAACCCGCCTCGACACCGCCCTCCAAGGCTGGGACCAGGCCCCCTCCGCGCGCCATCCCCTCCCCGAGACGACTCATTGAGGTCTTCCATCACCTCGCGGCGCTTGACAAATGGCCGTGGCCATCTAGATTATCTAGGCGTTCCCGTGGTTGGGGTGTGACAAGCCACCGTTTGAATTGACGGGAACATATGCATAGCGAAGTTTTGGAAATATTGAGGCGGATCTCCGAGATCATCGCCACCGGCGCGGACTGCGCCGCGGTCTTGCCGGAGATCGTCAACTCCTTGGCGCGGTCCTTGGCTGTAGACGTCTGCTCGGTCTACACCTACAACGAGCGGCGCGAACTGCTGGAGCTCGCCGCCACCTTCGGCTTGAGCGGCGACGCCATCGGCAGCGTCACCCTCCGCCCCGGCGAAGGTCTGACCGGCCTCTGCTTCTCCACCCAGGAGGCGCTCAACCTCTCCGACCCGGAGAAACACCCGAACTTCAAACTCTTCGAGAACACCGGCGAGCTACAGTTCAAGTCCTTCATGTCCGTGCCGCTGAACGTCGTCAACAAACGCGTCGGCGTACTGGTCCTCCAACGCCGCTCGCCCGAGCCTTTCCCCAAGCCGGTGGTAGACATGGTCATGACGCTGTCCGTGCAACTGGCCAACGTCATCGTCAACGCCAGCATGATGGAGCAACTGGCGCGCCAAGCCCAGCCCCCCACGCCCGCCAACGCCCATACCCAGCCCATGCGGCAACTCAGCCGCATCTCGAACTACCACATCCTCCAGGTCCTCGGCGAAGGCAACGTCGGCGTCGTCTTCCGCTGCGAACGCCTGGACGACCATAGCCAGTTCGCCCTCAAGCTCCTCAAGACCCGCTCCGGCCAAGACGCCTACCAGGAGGCCGCGTTCCAGCGCTTCATCAACGAGGCCAACGCCATCTCCCAGCTCAACCACCCCAACATCGTGCGTTTCATCGAGTTCGGCCGCGGCGCCTTGGACTCCGTCAGCTCGCCTTACATCGTCATGGAGCTCTGCCAAGGGAAATCCCTCGGGGCCCTGCTGGCCGAGGGCGTCGACCTCCCCCGCGCCGACAAGCTCCGCATCATCCGCCAGGTCGCCTCCGCCATCGCCGCCGTCCACGCCAAGAACATCCTCCACCGCGACATCAAGCCGGACAACATCATCGTCGACGCCAGCTTGAACGTCAAGGTCACCGACTTCGGCGTCTGCCACCTGCCCAGCTCCAACCTCACCACCACCAGCGACCTCGTCGGCACACCCTGCTACCTGGCCCCGGAATACCTCCTCCGCGGCCAGGCCACGCCATCCATCGACATCTACGCCCTCGGCGTCGTCGCCTATGAACTCCTCCTGGGGCGCCGCCCCTATAACTTCCCCACCGCCTCCGAGTATGTCGCCCGCATCCAGCGCGAACGCCCGCCCGAACCCAAGAGCCTCGATCCGGACTTCCCTCCCAACCTCCAGCGCCTCCTGGCCCGCGCCCTCAAGCAAAACCCCAAGGCGAGATTCAAGTCCGCCGCCGACTTCGTGACCGAGCTCGACCTCTGCCTCGACGGCAAGAGCTCCAACGGCGTCCTCGCCCGTCTCGCCGAGAGCGTCTCCAGCCGCGACTGGCAATAGCTCCTCCGCGGCCTTGAAATCGCGCCCGCAACGGGGTATCTTCGTGCTTTCGCCGCCTCCGCCAACCGCGAACCGAGAGGGAGCAAGAAGATGAAAGCAGCCGTTTTGGGCGACGGCGCCTGGGGTAGCGCCTTGGCCTGCCTGCTCTGCGCCAACCAGCACCAAGTCACCTTATGGGGCCCGTTCCCCGACTATATCGAGAAGATGCGCGCCGAGCGGGTCAACAGCCGCTTCCTCCCCACTCTGACCTTCCCCCCGGAGCTGTCCCTGACCGCCGACCTCGCCGCGGCCGTCGACGGCGCCGAGCTGATCGTCCTCGCCTCCCCGACCCAGTACGCCCGCGGGGTCTTGGCCAAGCTCCCCCCCGTCCTGGGCAAAAAGCCTGGGCGGATTTTCGTCAACGTGGCCAAAGGCATCGAGACCGGCAGCCTCAAACGCCTCAGCGAGATCGTCGCCGAGGAGCTTGGCGAGGTCAACTACGCCGTGCTCTCCGGCCCCAGCCACGCCGAGGAGGTGGCCCAGCGCATCCCGACCGCCGTCACCGTCGCCGCCCGCGACCAGCGGACCTGCGAGACCCTCCAGAAAGCCTTCATGAACGACCGCTTCCGCGTCTACCACAGCGACGACATCGTCGGTTTGGAACTGGGCGGGGCCTTGAAAAACGTCATCGCCATCGCCGCCGGCGTGGTCGACGGCATGAAGTTGGGCGACAACCCCAAGGCGGCCTTGCTCGCCCGGGGCGTCGCCGAGATGTCCCGCTTGGGCAAAGCCATGGGCGGCCGTCCCGAGACCTTCGCCGGGCTCAGCGGCATCGGCGACCTGATCGTCACCTGCTACAGCGGCCACAGCCGCAACCGTTTCGTCGGCGAGAAGCTCGGCGCCGGAATGAAGGCCAGCCAGGCCCTCGCCTTGCTCGGCATGGCCGTCGCCGAGGGCGTCCCCACCACCCTGAGCGCCCACGAGACCGCCCAGCGCCTCAAGGTCGACACCCCCATCATCAACGAGCTCCACCAGGTGATCTACCACGACAAGAGCGCCGCCCAGAGCATCAACGACCTCATGTCCCGCGCCGCCAAACCCGAGTTCAGTTGAACGGGCTCAGTCCTCGACGCTGAGCTCGAAGAAAGGCGTCGGGCCGTCCTTCAGCGCCGCGGTGTCCAGAGCTATCTCCAGGACTCCGTCCTTGAAGCGCAGCGGCAGCTTCTCCCGCCGCGCGCCGTCGAAGCCCAAGGCGTAAAGCGACATCGCCGCGGCGTTCGCGTTCTTCAGCTTGATAGCCAGCTTGCCGGTCTTCATGAGAACGGGTTGCGTCCCGAGCTTCACTAGCGTGACGCGGTCGGGGGAGAGCTCCATACCGCTGTTTGCCACCTCCGTCGCATAGATGAGCACGACGCGCTTGCTGTCCCCGAGCGCCTCTTGGTCGACGGCGCAGGCGGCCACCAACGCGGAGACGTCGCTGCCTAGCACTTCCAACTGCCCCACCAGCTCGCCCTTGCCGCCCTCGAGCGTCACGGCCTCGCTGCGCGGAGTGGCGATTTTCAGGAGGTTCTCCTTGGTCCGCATGGTGATCTCGCCGGTATCGCTCTGGAACACGCCCCGCGCCGGATCGCTAAGGTTGGCTTCCGGCAGGATGGCCTTGGCCCTCAAACAGGCCACGGCAGCGTCGAGCGAGAATTTAGCGTCCTTGGCGTCGATGGAGTTGACGGCCCAACCACCGCCGTTGGCCATGGCCTGGGAGCCGTTGGCGGGCGCCAGGACGAGGTCGGGCTTTGGCGGGTTCCCCACGCCCGCCGGACGCTTCGCCCAGGGGAAGGACACGCTGAAACCAGTCAACAACGCCAATTTGTTCTGCTCCCCCGATACGCCGCGGCCGCTGTTGCCGTTGGTCTCCAGGTATTCCTTGGGGATGTCGAGCTCGACCCGGCGCGAAGAGGCTTTCACGTCGCCCCGCAGGAAGAGGCAGCCGGAGAGAAACTCGTTGGCGCGGACCACCGGGGAACGCCCGACATTGAAACAATCCAGAGGGTCTTTGGCCCGGAAGAAAGACGCGCCCTCGTGGATTATCAGGGCGTCGAAGCCCTGGAACGCCGAATAGGCGCCGAAGACCGCCCCGCACTCGTGCTGGTAGGGGTTCCACATGGCATGGTTGAACTCGGTCTCGCAGAACGGCCGGTCGGCGAAGCGCATCGAGGCGATGCCGCGCCAGTAGCCGGCGGCGCCGCCGACCGAACTGTTCTGTCCGGTCCGCGAGCCGGGACTCATGAAGGAGCTGGGATGGTTGTGGTAGGTGTTGGCGATCGACACCTGCGAGCCCTCGTATTTGGCTTCCAGCCCTCCCAGCCAATGGGACAAGTTGTATTGGGCGACCAGCCCCTTGTAGCCAGCGGCGCGTAGCGTCTCCTCCATCCATTCCAGATTTTGCCGCGACAACTCGGCGCAGAACAGTAAAAAGTCATTGGTCTTGGTGTCTTCCCCCCTGGAGGGGAAACTCTCCGGGGTGGACACTTTGGCGAACGCGTCGAGGGAGGCGTCGCCCCAAGCCTTCGCCAGCGCCGCCGGATTCTGATATTTCGCCTCCAGCCAGGCTTGGAATTTGGCGTCGAACTCGGCCCGCGTCTCCGGCGCCAACTTGGCCTTGGGATGGAAGAAGCCCCATTCCTGTTCGTTGTAGAGCTCGACGCAGGCGATGTTGGGATCGTCTTTCCAGGCGAGTCCGGTGTAGGAGTTGACATGGTTCATGAGGGTGTCGGCGCCATGCTTCCAGGCCTTGCGGATGGCCGGGTCGCCCAGGTACAGCCTAAGCGCGTAGTCTTGCCGTTCCGTCCCGGGATCCCACGGATGCCTCAAGTAAACGTTGCTTATTAAGTACGTGTATAGCCCCCGCGCTCCGAGCTGGCTGGTCAGGTAATCCGCTTTGTCGATGATTTCCGGCTGGAAGGCCATGCCGTCAACACCTACGTCGAAACCGGTCCTAACCAAATTGTAGCCTTGCCGCCGGGCGGTGATGGCATTGTCGCGCCAAGTGTCTTTCCACCGCTCGTCCTTTCCGGCGTCACCGTAGACCCAGGGGTAATTGATCCCCATCCCCCGGAGCCGCGCCGGGACGTCCCCGGCGACCAGCTTGCCCGTGGGGCCGATGCCCAGACGAGGCAGGCGCTGGTCCGGGGACGTCAGCCCCAGCCACGCCAAGAAACCGCCCTCTTTCGGCATGGCGGCGAGGGAGCTTTGATCCAACGCGCTGCCGGCCTTGACTTGCAGCTCCTTCATGTCCACAACTTTCCAGACCGCGTCCGGCTCGAACTTCACATTTTCCGCCCCTTGCAGCCTAGGCGTCCCGCAGACGAAACGCCAGCCGTCCGCGCCGCTCAAGACCTTCACGGCCAAGAGATTTTTCCCGGCCTTGACCGGAAAGGTGAAGACATGGGCGTCCGGCGTGTAGTCGGTGCCGCCGTTCCCGCCAGCCATGGTGCTGTAGATCATGTCGCCGTTCGCGTAGGCCTCCAGCCAGTAGTCGGCGGCGACACCAATCCGCATGGAGCCTGGCTTTTCGACGCTGAACTCGTTGTAGAGGACCGCCATGTCCCTCGACTCGAACTTCCCGCCAGCCAACGCGCCCAAGTCGATACTGTCGTCTTTAAGCCTGGCCGTCCGGGAGGCGATCGGTTTCCCGTCACGAGACGGCAAGCTCGCCGGAACGCGGTCTAAAGTCCGCGGAGCTTCCACTTTCAGGAACAGTTTCCAGTCTTCGCCTAGCTTCAACGGCAGGAAGTTCTCCTGGCCGCGGACGGCGCAGGCGGCGAGACAGGCGACGATAAGGCTTGCGGTTCGTTTCATGCGTATCTCCTATTAATGTTTCAGTTAGATCCCAACCAAAAGATTTTGTATTCTCTATTGCTCCCCACGCAAGGCGGCACCCCGGACGGATATTTGCGGTACTCCACATGCTTGTCCATAAAAAGGAAGTTCGTCCCGCGGGAATGAGAGATGAGTCCAAGTCCCGCGTTCGCGGCATAATAAGTCCAAGGATAGCACTGCGGAACCCTGAAAACTTCCCCGGCCAGGACATTGCTGGAGGGGGATTTCGCATAAGAGGCCGGACATGCCTTCGCCATGTCCGAAGGTGTCGTGGACGAGACGAAGCAGTAGTTCATGCCGTAGCGATACTCCGCCGTGATGGGCGACACGCCACCCAAAGTCACTGGCGTCGCCGGACAGAAAAAGACGGTCCTGGTTATTGGCGCGTTATAAGGATTATACGGATGCGTGGAAAGCGAGCCGACGGAATAGCTCCACAGCGAGCGGATCCAGTCGAAGACCGTCCATTTGCCGTTTTCTGGGTCGATGCCATAGCCGGACTCGCTGGGAGGGCAGTAGTTGTTCCAGTCACAGGCGTAGGACTCGAAGGACACGCCGACTTGCCGCAGGTTGTTGCTGCAATAGATGGTCTTGGCCGACTCCCTCGCCTTGCCGAGGGCGGGCAGCAGCAGCGTCAAGAGCATGGCGATGATGCTAATAACGACAAGCAGCTCGACGAGCGTGAATCTTTCGCGGTCCGTGGTCTTCATTCGGCGATCTCCCTTTCCATGGCGTATTGTTCCCGGAAGTTTTTCAATTTCCCTGCGGCCAGCTCCTCCATGAGCTCGCGGACGCGGCGATGCAAGGCGGCGGAGTTGCTCGGTAGGAGTTGCTGGTATTTCATCCCCGGCATGTGTTCGCCGCGTTCGCAGGACAGCACCGGCAGCTTGTCTGTGAAGGGCTCGAACCCTTTCCGCCGCAGGGCTTCCATCAGGGGGGCATGCGGCAAACAGCTCAGAGTCAAAACATCGGTGCCGCCCTGTTCCGCGAAGGTGTCGGCGGCCGCGGCGAGACCGGCCTCCATCCGCCCGGGAATGGTGGAATGGGCGTCCGCCACCTGGATCACCGTCGTCTCCACCCCGACGGCGGCGGCGGTCCGCCTCATGTACTCCAACGCTTCGGAGAAATACAGGCAGTCCGCCAGGATGCTGGACGCCATGAGGGTGACACGTTTCGCCCCGCGCGCCGCCGCCCAACGCACGGGCAAGTCGTAGAAATCGTGGGTGGTTCCGAGACGGTTGTAGTCCAGACCGGGGAAATCCCCCCGCTCGAAATCCCCGACGAACAGCAGGGGGAAAGGCAGCGTCAAGCATTTCTCGACGTCGCCGCGGTCGAAACGCGGCCCCATGACCAACGCCACGTCTGGGTGGAACTGCTTGCCCAGCCGCGCCAGCTCGGCGTCGAGCCGCCGCCGCATGTAATCCCGGTCATACAACCGCTCCACCGACAGGGTCACGAAGCGGGTGAAGAAGTCGAAACGCCCCTGCGCCGCCTCGCTGGAGACCACGTCGCAGACCAGCCGGACGAACGGGTTGCGCTCCGGGTTGTCGCCAAAGACGAAGATCAGCGCCTCGGCCACGCCAGGGTCCGACGCCAGCTCGCTCACGAAGACCCCCGCGCGCTCCTTGCGCCGCAACAGCTTCTTCGCCTCCAGCTCGTCGAGGGCGTAGAGCACCACCTTCTGGCTCACCCCGAAGGCCGCCGCCATCTCCCGCGTGCTCTTGAGACGGCTCAACGGCGCCAACCCCCCGGAACGGATTTCCCGCTCCAACCGCGCCACCACCTGGGCCGTCAACGTGTCCTTGTTCAGCAACAACGACGCCATGTCATCAACTCCTGAGTTTATCTGACTCAATAATACATCAGATAGAATCAAAAGTCAATAGGCAAAAAAAGGAGAAAGCGGCTCCCCCAGCGGGACGCTCCGGCCACAACTCCGAACTAGCGGGGCCACGGCTTTAATGTACCGCGTGTCCGTATGAACGCTCAGGATTTTTCCGGGTCCGGCGGATTCTCGTCCCGCCAAGCCGAAGGCGGCAGGCAGTAGCGTTGTTTGAAGGCGCGGCAGAAGTATTGCTGGTTCTCGAAACCACAGGCGTGGGCGACCTCCTTCACGCTCAGGCGGCTTTCCCGCAACATCTCCGCCGCCTTGGCGAAACGCCGTTGTTCGATATATTCCTTCGGGGACATCCCGAAATGCCGCTTGAAGACGCGGAACAGGCTCGACCGGGTCAACCGGAACTGGCGCGCGAGCTTCTCCACCGACGGCGGACGCAGCAAGTGCCCGTCGATCACCTGGCGGCAAGCGACGGCGATGTCCGCCTGCCCCCGACCGTCGCCGCTTTCCGGCTGCAAGGCGGCGATCAGCTCCCATGCCGCCGCCACCGGGTACAAGGGCGGGTAGCGGCCATCCTTCATGCGCTTTTCCATTTGGCGCAGACAATCCCAGAAACGAGTCTCGCCGGACAGGTTTCTCCAGGGCGTCCGCGGGCTGAGCCCGGCCTGGGCGAGGGCCCACCGCGCCCGTTCCCCGGCCAGGCGCAGCCAAGTGTAACGCCACGGGCTCTCCGGGAAGTCGTGGTAGCGCAAACGCTCGCCCGGCCAGAAAACGAAGATGTCCCCCGCCTTGACCTCGTAAACTTTGCCGTCGACCTCCATTTCGCCGCGGCCCTCGCGCACGACATGGGGCACGATATTTTGGCAGGTCTGTTCCCAGATGAAATCGCCCGCGCTTTTGAAAATCCCGAGCGTGTCGATGTGGAGGTCGGGCTTTCCGCCGTCGTCCCAGCTGGGACGGCACGAGTAGACGTCTTGCTCGAACGTGTTCATGGCCTTCGCTCCATTTGTGCCAGCAACGCGACATTTATGCAATTGCGTGGAGGAAATTCACGCCTATTATACTATCAATGTAAAGCGAAGTTGAACATTTACAAACTAGATGAGGTGGATCATGGCGATGGGCATCGAGCTCCTTCCCGATTGGGAAAAGCGTTTGGCGCGGCAGGACGCGTTCTGGTCAAGGGCGATCTTGGATCGCCCCGTGGTCGTGATGACTTGCGACAAGCCATCGCCCGTCCTCCCCGTTCCGCCGGAGAAGTCCCACGCCAGTTTGCGGGAACGTTGGCTGGACGGGGAATATCAAGCCGCGCTGGCCCTGGCGAAGGTGATGAACACCGAGTACTTGGGTGACGCCTTGCCGATAGCCTACCCCAACCTCGGACCAGAGGTGTTCAGCGCCTTTTTCGGCTGCCAGATGGAATATGGGGAACGCACCGCCTGGTCCATCCCGATCCTGCATGATTGGGCGGAGGCCGGAGAATTGCGCTTCTCCGAGGACAACGAGTATTTCCGCAAGCTCGAGGAGATGACCGACGCCTATCTGGCGGCCGGCCAGGGACGTTTCCACACCGGGATCGCCGACCTCCACCCCGGTGGCGACGCCATCGCCGCGTTCCGCGACCCGCTCAACCTGAACATGGACATGCTCGACAACCCCGAGGCGGTCAAAAGCTTGCTCGCGACGGTCAACGCCGCCTATTTCCGGGTCTTCGACCACTTCTGCGACAAGCTGCTGAAGGCCGGACAGCTCGTCACCTCCTGGCCGGGGATCGTCTCCACCCGGCGCTGGTACGTCCCTTCGAACGACTTCTCCTGCATGATCTCCAAGGAGATGTTCGACGATATCTTCCTGCCCGGCATCGCCGCGGAGTGCCGCCACATGGAGGCGTCAATCTACCACCTCGACGGCGCCGGGGCCCTGCGGCATCTGGACAGCCTGTTGGAGATCAAGGAGCTCAACGCCATCCAGTGGGTCTACGGAGCAGGGTACGGGCGGGCGACCGACTGGCTACCGGTCTACCGCCGTTGCCAAGAAGCGGGGAAAGGCGTGCAGCTGTGGATACAGCCGGACGAACTGGACACGGTGATGGCGAACCTGCGCCCCGAGGGCGTATGGCTGCGCGTCGACGAGGTGCGAGACCGCGAGCAGGGCGAGGCGCTCCTGCGGCAAGTCTCCCGCTGGCGGTGATTGGTTTCGGTGAACGGGGACGTTCCCGATGAATGGGGACGTTCCAATTATCCAATTTACTACACGCATTTACGTTTATATTATTTAGTTCTTATTATTGGCATGCTTCAAAAACGTCCGAAAGTAGTTGCCTTTTTCGACGTGGAGTTTTTCTGCGCGGAGCCGCTTTGGATTGCGGCGATTCTTCGCCGCTTTACGCCGCGCCCACCGCATGGAACCGTAGCCATTTCCGCGTTAAACTCCAGCCCGGAAACATCTTCGGAGTGTTCTGGCGGCCGTTCCAAAGCGGCGAAGAATCGCCGCGCTCCAAAGACGCTCCGCGTCGTAAGGCAGTAGCCACCTCTCGTATTCCCCCGCCAAAGTGTCAACTACTTTTTGAAGCATGCCTTATTATTGCCTTGCCTTTGCCGCCACATGAGCATCAGCACGGAGAACGATTCAATCATCCAACTTAGCGCCAACGAGTTGCAATTATATTACGCACTTATGAGGCTAAGTTCATCAAGGCACCAGCCCTCAACTGGTTGCTACTTGCCTTTGCCTTCGGTGTTGGGCGCTCGTTGTCCGTCGGCTGGAAATTCCGCCCGGTTGAAATAGCCCTCGACGTCGCCGCGGTAGTCGGCCGGGACGCTCTCCAGGTCGACGCCGCCGGTGCCTTTGTCCGCCTCGCCCTTGGCGGCGGCGGGCGACACCGGGCCGGACGGGGCCCGTCCGGCGGTCTGGCCCCCGCCGGAAAGGTTGCCCCCACCGGCCGCGCCCCGCCCCAACGCCGCCATCATCGCCGCCATCGAGGACTTCCCCTGGCTCTGGTTCTCCAGATCCCGGAACAACGAGGAAAGCAAGTCGATCACGTCGGTCTCGGCGCCGATGGCCATGCCCCGCGGGGCGGTGTCCAGGCGGTTGAGACCCACGGCGGCCTCGTCCATGGTCTTGTCCAGATAGGCCAGGACGCCGCGGAAGGTGCGGTCGCTGACCCGCCGGTTAAGGCCGTCGACGATGGCGGCGACCTCCCGTTGGTCGTTAGCGAGCTTGCTGGAAGTGTCGATATGCAACAACAAACGGCGCCGCAGCTCCGGCAAGTCGCGCCGCGCGACCGCCGCCTGGACATTCCGCTCGGCGGCGCGGCTGCGCTCGCGGAGCGCCACCTCCTGCCCCAAGATCCGCCCCAAAGCCACCACCGCCTCCATGTCCAAGTTCATCTCCCCGTCTTTGCCCCCCTTCCCCGCGTCGCCGGGTTGTTTGGGCGGCCGCTTCAACAAGTCGGCCCAGGCCTGCAGCCGCAGCGCCCAGGCCTGCGCCTCGGCCACGCCTTGAAACAACTTGTTGGCGGCGAACCGCTCGCCAAGCGCCCGCAGCGACTCGACGGCTTTCAACTCCTTCATCTGGGCGGTCACGGCCTGGTACTCCTTGACGGGCCGGCGGCGCAGCAGCGCGAGCATGTCGTCGTTGATCTCGCCGACGCCGTCGGCCAGCTTGGCCTGGGCGGCGGCCGCCCCCTCCCCCGCCGAACGCTGGGCGGAGCCGAGCTCGGAGAGGCGTTTGCCGACGACCTCCGGCAAGCGGAGCCGCTGCGTCCGGACCAGCTCGCCCTGGGCGCGGGCGGCGGCGGCGAGACGGCGGGCGACGCTGTGGGCGGCCAAGTCGTCGAAGGACTTGGCGGCGTCAAGCTGCTGGAGCTGGAGCTGGCGGAGGATCTCGTCCTGCTTTTCCAAGGCGTTCTCCAAGGCGGGCCGCCGCGCCGCGTCCGACTCGGCCTGGGCGGCGCGCTGGAGCTGCGAGGCGGCGGCGTTGGATTGCTTGCCCGCCAAATCTTTGAGGGCGGCGGCGGTGGAAAGCCAGTCTTGCAAGCTGTCGGCGGGGATGTCCTGATTGCGCAGGGCCTCGGCGGCGAGGGCCTGGTATTGGCGGGAAAGCTCCTCCATGCGTTTCTGGTTGAGACGCTCGGAGGCCTCGAGCTTGGCGCTTTTCCGCGCGGCCTCGACAGGAGGCGTCTTGGGAGCGGCGATGAGGTCGGCGTTGCCGGAACGGTTGCCCTCCTCGTCCTGGATCACCAGGTCGAGCCGCTCGTTGAGCGCCGAAAGTTTGTCCAGCAGCAACTCGGCGTGACGGGCGAGGCTCATGACCCGGACCACCAGCTTCCCGGAGCTGGCGGGGACGGTGGCGGGATTGTAGTCGACGGCGAGAAACTCCAGCTCGACGGAGCTTTCGGCGGGGACGCCCAGGGCCCGGGGGTCGACGGCGAACTGGGCCTTCAGAGCTTTGGCGTCGGGAGCCCCCAGACCAAGGACCTCGGTCTGGGCGGCGGAGTCCTTCCTGGCCCAGCGGCACAACAACGCCTTGACCCCGAAATCGTCGCTGGCCTCGCAACCGAGCGACAACCGCTCGTTCTCAAGCATGACCAACTCCGGGGTCTCGACCAAGGCCTTGACCTCGGGTGGTAGATCCTTGCGGGGCTCGATCGACACTTTCAGCGGCGTGGCGGCGCGAAGCCCGTCGCAGTCGACCCAGTCGAGGCTAAACTCGTGGCCAAGCTCGCCCACCGCCAGCGGCCCGACGCGGAACTCGCCGGCCTCGAAACTTTGCGGCGGAGCGCTCCGGGCGGGATCGAGCGGCCGGGCGGAGAAGGCGGACAACGGCCGCTCCGTCTCGCCGACCAAGCGGAGCGAGCCGCCCTCGACCACACCCAGACGGCCACCGGGCAGCCGCTTGCGCTCGGGGGGGAGCTTCAAATAAGCTGGATAGGTCAAGTCGGCCTGGAGCCCCAGCAACCCCGGACGGTCGAGAGGCACGAGCAACAAGCGTTGAACGGGGCTGTCACCGGCGCGGAGCTCGGCCAAGCGGGGGACGTCTAGGCGGGGCAGTTTGAAGCGCGCCACCCCGTCGGGGCCGAAGGGGGCGTTGGCCGGGGCGACGCCGTCGAGAGTCATGCTGGCGCCGTCGGGGCGAAACGCCGAGGCGGAGTCGAGGCCGATGCCGAGCTCGCCGGGCTCACCTTTGGGCACGACGAGGCGCGCGGGGAGCTTGGCGAGCCGTGCGAAGGTGAAACGGGGTGTCTCGGCCCAGGGACGGAAGAACCGCGCGGCGGAGTTGAGGGCGACCCGCGGCAAGGCGGCGAAATAGACGGCGGCGCAAGCCAGAGCCAACAAGGAGATGAAAAGGGGCCGACGCCAAAGCGACGGGTCGAGCCGGGCGGGGAAGTCGTGGTCGGCGCAACGTTTGGCGACCTGCTCAAGCGCGGCCTGTTTGAGTTCGAGGCTGATGTGGTCGGCGGGGCGTTCGTCGGCGGCCAACTCGACGGCTCCCTGAAGGCGATCGCCGAGCTCCGGGAAGAGGCGTTGCGCCAGCCGGGCGGTCTCGGTCAAACTGGGCTTGAAAACGAGGCGCAGCGCCGCCTTGAGGAGGAGGGCCAAGGCGTAGCCGGCGGCGGCCCCGGCGAAGACGGCCCGGCCGCCCCGGCCGATGTCCAAGAGCCGTTCCAGCAAGCAGAAGGCGGCGAAGGCGAGCAGGAACAGCGCCGCCGCGCCGAGCAAGTCGCCGCGGGCGAGCAGCCCTGTCAGCGCCCGCCGGAACTGGCGGAGCTGGGAGTCCAAACTGTCTGGCAAACGCAAAGGGCCGTCCTCCCGGTTTCAAACGATGTCAAACGAATCCAACTTGGCGTCAAGAGGCAGCTCGCAAAGCTTGAACTCGTCGATCCGCGCCGGATAGGGCATGGCGCGCAGCCATGAGATGAAGGCGTCCACCTCCGCCGCGTCGCCCTGCGCCAATACCTCGACCTCGCCGGGCCCGAGGTTGCGCACGTGCCCCTTGAGCCCCGGGCACGCCGCGGCGCGCCGGGCCGCCAAGTAACGGAACCCGATCCCGGTCACCCGCCCCGATATCCGCAGCAGATAGGCTTTCTCCATGGCTCGGCCCCTTCCTTTATTCCGCGGACAATTTAGCCCCCGGCGCATGACAATACAACCGGGCCGAGTTCGGGGTTCAGGGGTTTGGAAAATTTACCCGATAAAGAGCATTGCCTCTTGACTTTTCTTTGGAAATCCCCTATTATGAGTAAACTGATTCGAATCAGTCACAACCTGGAGCAGAAGCGGCTGGATCATGAAGAAGCGGAGCAACCTCAAGGACATCGCCCTGGCCTGCGGCCTCTCGCAGAGCTCGGTCACCTATATCATGAACGGCAGCGACAAGTACAAGTTCAAGCCGGAGACGGTCCAGCTCGTCCGCGATACCGCGCTGAAACTCAACTACCATCCCAACCTCGCGGCCTCCAACCTGCGCAAGGGCAAGAACAATGTCATAGTCGGGGTCATGGGCAACGTCTGCCGCAGCTGTGACATGGCCTTGGCGGTGCGCTTGCGGCAGGCGCTCCACCAGCGCGGCTACAATCTGATGCTGCAGTTGATGATCGACATGGACGACGCGGACAAGGTCGAGTTTTTCCGGGAGATCCATGCCTGGGGCGCCGGGCTGGTGATCTGGTCGATCGGCGTGGACGAGCGCTCGCCCTGCCGCAAGGCCATGGTGGACTTACTGAACCAATCCCCGCCGACCGTCGGGCTCGCCGTGAAAGTTCCGGAGAGCTGCATCGACTACATCGAGCCTTCATGGTTTGACGGCAAGTGGAAGGTTGGTGCCTTCTTCGAGGAGCGTGGCTGCAAGAATGTCGCCTACTGCCTCTCCCGCGAAGAGGCGGACGACGGCCTCGGCGAGGATTTCCTGCGGCGGCTCCGCCCGGGCAAAACCCGGTTTTGCTGGACCGCCCCGCGGCAAAGTTTGGGGAGATACAACTACTATGCGGTCGGGCAAGTCTTGGCGCAGGAGCTGCTCAAAGACCGGCAAGGGATGCCGGACGGCGTCTACTGCCTCTCCGACGAGATGGCCTTCTCCATGCAGGCGCTGTTCCGCCACCATGGCGTCCGGGTCCCGGAGGATGTGCTCATGCTGGGCGGCGGCGACTCGGATTTCAAGCAATGGATGAATCCCCCGCTGCCTTATTTCGGCCCCGTCGTCGACCACGTCAAGCTGGTGGCCGAAGACCTGGTCCGGCGGATCGAGAACGGCGACGCCATCGCCGGGACGGGGCGCTGCGTCGGCCGCGTCGAGCGCGACGTCATCCTGTTGCGCAACCCGCAAGCCGAGGAGATCGGCCAATCCTCTCACGACATTGAAAAACATTTTTAAAGGAGACTCCCGACATGTCCACGAAAGGGAACAGACTGTTCGCCGTCCCGCCAAGGGCGCGCCCGACTTTCACGCTCGTCGAGCTCCTGGTGGTCATCGCGATAATCGCCATCCTCGCTGGCCTGCTGCTGCCGGCGCTCGGGAAGGCGAAGGCGATGGCGAAACAGATCGGCTGTTCGAGCAACCTCAAACAGCTCGGGCTGTCAACGCAGATGTACCTGAACGACTCCGAAAACTATTTCGTGCCCCTCGATTTCGACCCTAGGCTGGACAGCGCCGGGGCGCTCACCGGCGGCTGGGGCAAGACACTGGCCCAAGGGAACTATATCGCCGCCGCGGATGCCAAGACGTTCAATCTTTATTGCCCCTCCGACCTCAACACCATCAGGGACAAAAAATATTTCTTTGGCACATACGGATACAACTACATCTACCTCGGAAGCAATTTTTGCTGGAAGTACGGCGGGGGGTGGGGCTCCACTTACCCGACCGCGCTGGCGCACAAGCTCAGAAACCCCTCGGCGACCGTCGCGTTCCTAGACAGCGACTTCAGGCAAACCGAACCAGGCAAAGGCTACTACATCGTCGACTCCTGGGAAGCCAGCTACTATCCCGGCATCCGTCATGCCAACGCCGCCAACGTCCTTTGGGCCGACTGGCACGTGGAGAGCAACAAGCCCCACAATGCCCTGCATCCCTACGACGGCGCGCTGGCGGGCGGCGAGCTCGCCAACGCCGGAAATCCGGACAATCTCTGGGACAGGGACTGAGCCCTTTGAAAACGCCACCATCACCCCAAATATAGCAAAAAGGAAGCGACCCATGAGAAAAATCTTCGCACTGATGCTCGGAGCCGTTCTCTGCGCCTGGACGGCGCGCGCGGCGGAAAGCGGCACGCCCTTCACGGAAGGTTTCGAGCGCGGGCTCGGCAGCTGGAGCGTCACCTTCGCCGACGGCGCGGAAGGGACATATCGTCCCGACGACACCCAGAGCCGGAGCGGCGGGAATTCCCTCCGGCTCAGCAAGACCAACGGCAAAGGCTATGTCGACGTGAAGTATTCCCCGCCCATCCGCGTCGAGCCGGGGAAGACCTACATGGTCGAATGCTGGTACCACGCCGAGGATGCCAACGTCGACAACTTGGGGCTCATCAGGGTCGAGTCGGGGGACGGCAAGCTCAATTACGCCGATAAAATCAACAGCGGCGAAGTGGCGGGGACGTGTTCCCGGCTGCTCAACGCGGCTCCCTTCAAGTGGAACAAGGACGTGTATTTCTTCAACCAGGAGCCGGGCAAGGAGAACGTCTTCCTCCACTTTGTCGTCCGGGGCAACCCCTGCGACGTCAACCTGGACGATATCGCCATCCAGCTTTATCCCCATGAGAAAACGATGGGCTCCGTGAAAACATATCCTCGGAAGGCCGAGGAGGAGCTCTTCTCCGCGGAGACGGCGCGCAACATCCTGGAGAAAAGGACGGAGCCAAGGGTCGAGATCAAGTTCGACGGCCGCTTGTCGCGGCTTTTCGTCGACGGCAAGTTCCTCTCGCCGATCATCCACCACAGCCCGTCCGGCTATCCGACCGTCTCCCGGTTCAGGGAGTTCGAGGAGGCCGGGATAAAGCTGCACACGCTCGGGATACGGCTCGGCGGGGCTGAGCCGCAGAAATCCATCATCCAAGCCAAAGGGAAATTTGACTTCCGCCAGGCGGACGAAGATATCCTCCGCGCCCTCCGCGCCGCGCCCAACGCCTACTTGCTCCTGGACTTCTACTGCGGCCCGTACCCCGGCTGGGGGAACGAGACCCCGGACGAGGTCTTCCAGAACGCCCAAGGGCTCAAAGGGATTTCCGGGAACCTGGCCTTCGTCGACCGATGGGACGCCACGAAAAAAGCCACCGAGCATTGGTATCCGTCCTATTACGCCGAGACTTGGAGGCAGGAGCTGGCCGAGTGCATGACGGCATACCTCGCGCACCTGAAAACCACGCCTTACTTGAAGGCGGTGGCGGGCTTCATGATCACGGGCGGCATGGACGGGCAATTCATGAACAACATGATCGACTACTCACCCGCCGCGCGGAAGGGCTTCGTCAAATGGCTCAAAGACAAATACGGCGACGAGGCGAGTTTCCGCCGCGCCTGGAACAGCCCGGACGTCACTTTCGCAAACGCGGCGATCCCCGTCCTGGCGAACAACGATTCCCAACGGACCTTCCTGAACCCCGCCACCGACGCCCGCTTCGCCGACTTCCAGCAGTTCCGCTCCTCCGGCATCGCGGACACCCTGAGCTTCTTCGCCATGACGCTGAAAAACTCCGTCGGCAAAAACCTCCCCGTCTTCACGAAAATCTGCGACGACCTCCACGCCTCGCACATCGACACCTACTCGGTGTACCAAATGTGCGCCGGCAACGCCATCGACGGCATCTCCCCCCAGCCCGCGTACGCTGAGCGGAAAGAGGGGGCCGCCCCCTTCAACCCCTCCGTCGTCGACTCCATGAGGATACACCGGAAGTTCAACATTCTGGAGTTCGATTTCAGAACGTATGCCGGCAACGAGATGCCGACAACCCTGCATGACCTTTTCATCAGCTACGCGTGGACGCCAGAGAGCTTCAGGGCGATCAACCGCAAACACGCCGGCATGCAAATCGCCAAGGGCATGGGTTTCTGGTACTACGACATGGGTGCCTCGTACTTCTACGAAAAGCCAGTCATGGAGGAGATCGCCGCCACCAACAGGATCAGCGACGAGGTGCTCGCCGAGCCGGACTCGTTCAAGCCCGACGTCGCCCTCGTGTTCGACGAAACCTCCGTCGCCTGGTCGGCCTTCCGCTACTATCCCATGGCGACCTTCTTCAACGCCAACGCCATGTCTTGGTACTACCAGACCTCCGGCGTCCCCTACGACGTCTTCTTCCTCAAAGACGTAGTCGACAACCCCAAACTCAAGGACTACAAGGTCTTCGTCTTCCTCAATGCCTACTACATGGACCGCAAGACCTGCGACTACATCGACCAGAATCTGAAAGTCGACGGCAAGACGCTGGTGTGGTGCTACGGGGCAGGCTACCTCACGGAGAAAGGGTTCTCCACGGAGGCAGTCAAGGAGCTCACCGGCTTCCAGGTCGGCACCAGCGCGAAGAACGCCAGGCACGCCGCGGAGGCGGTCGTGTCGGACGACCCGCTGGCGAAAAACCTCGCTCCCGTCCTTGGCCTCGCCGAGTCGACGCGGTATTCCAGCGACTGCCCCTGGAACAACTTCGGCGAGACCTTTGACATCCAGCGCTTCTGGCTCGACGACCCCGAGGCGGACGTCCTGGCCAAGTACACCGCGGACGGCAAGGCGGCGGTCGGCGTCCGGCGTTTCTCGGACTGGACGAGCGTGTTCGTCGGCCCGCCCGCCGGGCTGACCGCGCAGCTCATCCACAACATCGCCGCGGAGGCGGAGGCCTACACCTTCTCCGAACCGGGGCTGGTCGCCAACGTGAAGGGCAACTTCGCCAGCATCCATGCGGTCAAAGGCGGGACCTACAACCTCAAGTTCCCCTATCCGGGCCGGATCGTCAGCCTGGATGACGGCAAGGAGCTCGCCAAGGACAGCGACACGTTGAAGATAGACATCAACGCCGGCGAGACGCGCTGGTACCGGGTTTACCGCAACGACCGCTAACCTGACAAACGGAGACTGCTTGATGAGCGGCACGACTTTCAATGTCCAAGACTTCTATCACGGCGACTGGAGCGCAGCCTTCGTCGCCGCCCTCGCCTCCGCAAACCATCACGACGCCGAGATCCGCTTCCCCGACGCCACGCTGGACTTCGCCTCAGTTTGCGGCGTCGTGTTCGCCGGAGTCGTCTCCAACCACGACAACCCCGGGCCCCGCCACGTGGCGCTCCCCGTCTTCAACGCGGAACGCATCTCCCTCGTGGGGGGGCCACGGACGTTGCTCCGGTTCAACGGACACACCGTCCCGCTGCTGCTCCACAAAAGCCGCGGGATACGAGTCCAATCCTTGAAAATCGACTGGGCCGAGCCCTTTTATTCCCAAGGACGGGTGCGGGAGAGCGCCGAGGACTATTTCGACCTGGCCATCGACAGCGGCTATCCCTACGATGTCGCCGACCAGCGCCTGCTGCTCCGCGGCGAGCTTTGCTGGGGCTGGGGGGAGATCGATCCGACGACGCTGGAGCTGCTCCCCGGACGGCGGCTGAACTGCGGCGAGGACTACCCGACGCGCATCCCCGTCGAGGACCGGGGCGGCGGAGTCGTCCGCTTCCACGGAAAAGTGAACACCAAGCCCGTCGCCGGCTCGATCATGGCGCTGCGCCACGGCAAGCGGGAGACCCCGGCCGTCGTCATTGACGACTGCGCCGACGTGGCGCTCGACTCGCTATGGATCTACCATGCGGGCGGCATGGGAGTCATCGCCCAGAACAGCCGCGACGTCCGGCTCGACCATGTCCAGGTCACGCCGCCGCCGGGCTCAGGCCGCGCCTTCTCCACCTGCGCCGACGCCACCCATTTCGTGAACTGCTCCGGCGAGATCGCCATCGAGCACTGCCTCTTCGAACGTCAGTTCGACGACGGCTCCAACATCCATGGCGTCTACGCCCCAGTTCTGGAGAACTCCGGCGGCAGGACGCTGCTCGCCGAACTGCGCCATCCGCAACACCGCGGGCTCTCCTTCGCCGCGCCGGGCGACCGACTCCGCGCCGTCGACGGCGCGACGCTGCGGGCGCTGGGGGAGGTCTCCGTCGAGGCGGTCCAGGAACACCCGGACGGCACCTTCCAACTAGAAGTCAACGCACCCCTACCCGCCGGGACGACGGTGCTGGAGAGCCTGACGCGGCGGCCGACGTCCACCCGCGTCGCCCACAACGTTTTCCGCGGCAACAACCCTCGCGGCATCTTGGTCTCCGTGCCGGGAAAAGTGGTTGTCGAGGACAATTTTTTCAGCTCGCCCTACTCGGCGATACTGATTGCAGCCGACGCCGCGGAATGGTTCGAGTCGGGCGCGGTGGAGGATGTGACGATCCGCCGCAACCGCTTCAGCCGTTGCGGCTACGGCCACTTCAACCATCCGACGGTCTACGTCCACCCGCAGCGGCAGGCGGAAGCGGAGCCGGCGCCCCTGCATGGCCATCTGACGCTGGAGGACAACCAGTTCGACGACTGTCCGCCGCTGGTGGCCTCGGTCACGGCGTTCCAGGAGGTGGTGACCAAGGGCAACCGTTTCCCCGTCGGCTGCCGCATGGAGCTCAACACCTAGCGCGGACGGGCTGGGCAGAATAGTGGCTAGTGGAGAAGGGAAACCGGGACAGATGAACAGATGAAGTGAAGAAACCGGAAACCGGAGATCCCGGAGCGGAACGCTCCGGCCACCATAAAGTTGTCGAACAACTTTAATTTTCCGTCGCCATATTGACAACTCCATGCCTATGCGCTATAATAGATGACATGAAGAAAACATCCAATAATCGAACAACTAGTGCGCCGCGGCTTTACCGCGAGGTGAAGGAGCGGATGTTCCGGGACTTCGTGAGGCCGCTGCTCGCCGCCGGGGGCGGGGAAATGCCCTCGAAGAAGGAGCTGGCGGGCCGCTACGGGGTGAACGTCGGGACGCTGGACAAGGCGTTGCAGGAGCTCGCGCTCGAAGGTTATGTCGAGAAGCGAGTCGGCTCCGGCACCTACGTGTTGCCGCGGCGGGAAAAAGGATTGGGCGAAGTGGGCGTCTACATCCACGGCGGCCGCGTCACGGCCGATTGGAAGCCGCTGCTGTTCTACGACCAGCTCGACGTCCGCCTCCAGGAGGAGCTAGGGGCCGCCGGACGGGAATTCAGGCATCACGTCGACACCCGCCTGGAAGCCGCCTGGGACAAGCCGCCCAAGGCGTTGCTCGAGGACATCGAGGCCGGACGGATCAGCTCGTTGATCACCCTGAGGTTCGAGGAGGCGCACGAGGTGTGGCTCCACAAACTGGGCATCCCGGTTCTCGCCCTCGGCCACGACTTCGGCTGGGGCTGCGTCGCCTTCGACATGCTCGATGCCGGATTCGAGGCCGCCGCGGCGCTGATCGTCAGGGGTTGCTCCCGGATCGAGCTCTTGAGCGCCAACGTCCACGAATGGCTCTTCCCGGAGGTCATGGCCACCTCGAACCGCCCCCTCCGGGCGGGCATGGCCAACGCCATGCGCCGGGCCGGGCTTCCCGCCCCCGAATGCTGGCTGAAACCGGAGATGCTGTTGGAATGCGACTATGGCCCCCCGTTCACCGTGGGCGCCGAGCGGTCCGGCTACGAATTGTGCAAAATGCTGTTTCGCCATCACCGCCCGGACGGACTGGTCGTCTACACCGACGTCTTCGCCGTCGGCGTGGCGCGGGCCTTGGCGGAACTGGGCTTGCGCCCCGGCCGCGACCTGCAAGCCGCCGTCCTCTGCAACGAGGGCGTCGATTTCCCGGAACTCGCGGGCTTCGTCCGCCTGGAGCTGTCGCTCAAGGAGACCGCCGCGGGGCTGGTGTCCCTCGCCGCCGCCGCCGAACGGGGCGAGCCGCCCCAGGAACTGAGGATAAAGTATAAAAACCCTGTCGCTGGCGACAGCCAGAAACCTGCGGTAACGACCTTCACAACCTTGAAGCGCGAGGTGCGGAATGAATGCGTTTGAACAGCCGAGACGCCACATCGTTTTCACGCTCGTGGAATTGCTCGTGGTCATAGCGATCATCGCGACGCTGGCGAGCCTGCTGCTGCCAGCCTTGCAAAAGGCGAAGGAGGTCGCCTACAAAGGGGCGTGCGCCTCCAACATGAAGCAAGTCGGCGTGGCCCTCCACTACTACGCCGACGACTACAGCGACTACTTCCCCCCCGTCGTGACCGACACCGCGGGCTGGTCGGACTACTGGGACCAGACCCGTATCTGGCAGATGCTCTACGACACGCCGAAACGCTACGACAACACCTGGCGGAAAAGCGCCTTTTTCTGTCCGTCGCTCGGACGGACCATCAACTCCGGCGCCAGTTCCCACTACGCCTTGAACGGCTGGTTCGCCGACGGCTCCGCCACCAGCCCCCTGGTCGGGCATAAGCGGTCCTTGGCCGCCAGCCCCTCGCAGACGTTGCTGTTCGGCGAGGGCAGCAACCACTACTTCAACGGCTGGTTCTGGACCGAGCCCTTCATGAGCGGCATGCCCGCGCTTTTCCCGCACGCGCGGCGCATGAACATCACCTACATCGATCTGCACCAGGACGCCTTGAACTGGAACGAGCTCCGTAACATCGGCCCGTCGTCCACAAGCATATTCTGGAAAGGCAGATAATGATAAAACGCCCCCTCGCCGCCCTCACCCTCCTCGCCGCCACCCTGGGGACCGCCGCGCCCCGGCTCGCGGTCGAACCACGCTACCTGACGAACATCCCGGCAGCCACGGCCGCCGCCAACCCCTGGCTCGACACAGTCAAGGCCATCTACTACGACGGCCCCACTTACCAAGGCAAGCCCACCAAGGTCTTCGCCTACTATGGCGTCCCGGAGGCAAAAGGGAAAGTCCCCGCCATCGTCCTCGTACACGGCGGCGGCGGGACGGCCTTCGCCGACTGGGTCAGGCTCTGGAACCAACGCGGCTACGCCGCCATCGCCATGGATCTTTGCGGCAGCGTCCCCCTCAAAGACAGCAGTGGCAAGAGATGGATAAAAATCCAAGGCGCGGGCGGCCCGGACGGCTGGGAGAACTCCTTCAACCACCTCGATTCGCCCCTCCAGGACCAATGGCCGTACTACGCCGTGAACGCCATCGCCCGGGCGAGGACGTTCATCGGCGCACAGCCGGGCGTCGACAACTCCAAGGTGGGCGTCACCGGCATCTCCTGGGGCGGCTACCTGACCTGCCTCACCGCCGGGCTCGACTCCCGCTATGTCTTCGCCGTCCCCGTCTACGGCTGCGGTTTCCTGAACGAGAAGTCCGCCTGGATGGGCAATCCCAACATGAAGCGCTGGAGCCCGCTCTTCGACCCCTCCGTCTACCTCCCCGACGCCAAGACTCCCATGCTCTGGGTCACGGGCACCAACGACTTCGCCTATCCTTTGGATTCGCTCAAGAAATCCTATGAGCTGGTGAAGGCTCCGGTCTCCCTCTGCGTCACGCTCCGCATGCCCCACGGCCACGGCGGACTCGGAGAGAGGCCCCCGGAGATCAAAGCCTTCGCCGACAGCTTCTGCCTGGGCGGCGAGCCGCTCCCGCGGATCACCGCCCAAGGCGAGGGCTACGTGTCCGTCGACCCGGCGGCGGCGGTCAAAAGCGCGGAGCTGCTCTTCACCAAGGACTCCGGCCCCTGGAAGGAGCGGAAATGGGAGAGCCTGCCCGCCCAAATCGACGGTGCCAAGGTCTCAGCGGCGATCCCGACGGGCTCCGTCCAATACTTCTTCAACATCAAGGACGGCCGCGGTCTGGTCGTCAGCTCCCGGCATGTGGAACCCATCCAATGAGGTATGAAATGAAGCTTCCCATCCTGTCCCTGGCCTTGCTCTGCGTCGGGCTGTCGGCCGCCGAGATTCCGCCCCAGACGCCGCGGCTGCAAGTCCTCGCCGAGTTCACCGAGAAAACCCGCTGCCCGGTCTACGCCCAGGGCGAGGCGGTGTCGCTGTGGATAGCCGTCGACGGCCAACGCGTCGCCGACGAGGAGCTCCAATGGAACGTCAAAGACTTCCGCGGACAAGTCCGCGGCGCGGGGGAGCTCACCGTCCCCAAAGGCGACGCGCGCTGGAGCTCCATCTTGCGTCTGGGCGCTTACGGCGCGGGGTATTTCGAGGTTCATCTGAAATTGAAAAACTCGGGCGTCACGCTCCTCCCGACGGGCTCCAGGCCGGCGGGCTTCGCAGCCTACGCGGTGTTGCCCCCGATCGAACGGTTGCCGCTCGCGCATGTCGACGACTCCCGTTTCGGGGCGCAGGGCACGAACTTCGTCGAAAGCGGCAAATGGATGCAGGGCGACTACCTCAACCCAGTCTATCCGCTCACCGGGTTGAAATGGGTTTACATGAGCCGCCGCCTCGCGGAGATCGCAGGTAAAGGGCCGGATTCCTTCGTCCCCGTCACCGATCCGGCGGAATGGAAGAAGCGCCCCGGCTGCGAGACGAAGAACGACATGTGCGTGTTCATCGACGCTTTCAGCGTCCCCGGCTGGCTGATCAAGGTTCCAGAGTCCGCCAAGGACGCGATGGGCAAATTCAGCGCGACCAACGGTCTTCAGGACTACCCGCCCGGCGACTGGGAGGCCTACGGCAAGCTGATCGGCCAAGTGGCGGCGGAACAAGCCGCCCGCCGCCAAGCGCTTTTCCCCCGGCAGGCGAAGAACTACTACGAGATCCATTGGGAGCCGGACTGGCACTGGAAAGGCAGCGACGAGGAGTTCATCAAAATGTACGAGGTCGCCCGGAAGGCGATCCACGCCAACGACCCCGACGGCTTGTTGCTCGGCGCCAACTACGGGGTGCTCGCCACCGGCAACCGCCATCTCGAACGCCTCTTCGCCAAGGGGCTCGGAAAACACCTCGACGGTATCGTCACCCACCTCTACTACATCCCGCTCAAGCAGACGCCCGAATCCGGCGGCGTCGTCCGGGACATGCGCCACCTGCGGGAGATGACCGAACAACATCTCCCGAAAGGCGCCCCCATCGTCATGTCGGAATGGGGCGTGAGCGACCTCGGACGCATCCCGCAGGACCAGGAGGTCGCCTGGTTCATGCGCGGCCACCTGATCGGCCTCGGGGAAGGCGCGCGCTCCACCTTCTTCTTCTACACCGCCGACATGGGCGAGTCGGGCGGCCTCTTCTACAACCTGACCACCCCCAACCCCGTCTTCGGCGCCACCCACGTCGCCCCCAAACTGCTTTTCTCCGCCTGCGCCGCCGCCACCAGGCTGCTCGACGGCACCAGCAACCTCGGGGCGCTGGAATATCTCGGCGACGACACGCTCGGCTACGCTTTCAACCGCGGCGGCGTCCCGCTCCTCTCCCTCTGGACCACCAGCGGCGGCGACAAGCCCGTCACCCTCCCTTGGACCGGCCCCGCCCCCATCCTCTACGATCCGGTGGGCAACCCCACCATCTTGCAGCCCAAGGACGGCAAATTGACCGTCACCGCCGGACCGATCCCCACCTACATCCTGGGCGGCGACTTCAACTCGTTGCCCGCCACGTCCGACCCGCGGCCAGCCTACGCCGCCCGTCCCGGCGAAGCCTTGAACGTGCCAAACGCCGCGACGCCCCGCCTCTGGCGCGACGGCAAAACGCTGGAACTGGAAGCGGGCGGCCTCGTCCCCCGCGCCGCGAAGTCGGGGCAATACCTGCTGCAAACCGCGGCCGAGAACTGGCGCATGGCCGTCTTGCCCGCCGTGGAGCTCAGCCAAGCGACGGACTCGCTGATCCTGGACAACAAGACCGCCACCGCCGTCAACGGCGCCTTGACGCTGACCTGCGCCGGCAAAGAACTCTCCCGCCGCCAGCTGTCCCTCCCCGCGAAAACCAGGACGACGTTGCCGTTGGCGATCGACAAAGCCAGCCTGTCCGCCACCGCCGCCAGCGAGATCGCCGCCGTCTGGCGCGACGAGCTGAACAGGGAAGAGACGCTGACCCTCCCTCCCGCCCGCCCGACGCTCTCCCCGCACCGCGCCAGCCAACCGCCGGTGATCGACGGCGAATTCGACCACTGGGATCTGGAGCTCTTCCAGACGCTCGACCAGCCCGGCGCCGTCATCATCAACGCCGCCGACTGGCGCGGCCCGGCCGACCTCTCCTACCGCATGGCCATCCGCTATGACGACAACGCCCTCTACCTAGCCTTCCGCGTCCGCGACCAGGATCAGCGGAGCGTCGCCGGCGTCGACGCCTACAAAGGCGACTCCGTCCAGCTCGGCTTGGCCACCGCCCCCGACGACCCGAAAAACCCCGGCTTGCAAAAGTTCTGTTTCTCCCTCGACCCAGCCAACGGCCACCCGCGAATCTGGCGGCACGAGGGCAAGGACTTCCCGCGCTGGTCGTTGCCCACCGACGGCCCGATCCACCTCGCGGTGAAGCGCGAGGGCGAGGAGACCCGTTACGAGGTCGCCATCCCCTGGAGCCAAATCGACAAAGCCTGGACCAGCTTCCCTGCGGGCGGCCAACTGGGCGTCGGGGTTCTGGTCAACGACGTCGACCTGCGCGACAACGAGCTGACCAAGCGCAAAGCCATGGAGGCCTTCGGCGGCATGGGCTGGACCAAACCCGAGGAGTTTGGCCGCCTCCTCTTCCCCGCCCCGACGCCCTAAGCCTGGTTCCTGGTTCCGGCTTCCGGGTTCCGGGTTTTCACTTCATCTGTTCAGCTGTTCATCTGTTCATCTGTTTTTCTGTTTTCCTGTTTTCCCGGTTTCATTTCCGCCTCGGAGGGTGTATATTTCTTGTTCTTTGCTTGTGGAAAACGAGAGAGGACAGGAATGGCTGACAACTGGGAGACACAGCTGAAGGACGCGGCGAGCAAGGAAACTTACCGCCGCGGCAGAAGCTTGTTTAGCGCGGGCGCGGTGGTTTCTTGCGTGGCGCAGGACAACGGTTGTCTGGACTGCGTGGTGCTGGACAAAGACGAGCAGCTCAAGAAACTCAGTCTGCCCAAAGCGGGGAAAATCCGGCCGCGCAAAAGCTCCGAGCCCCCCTTCAGCGCCTTCGAGGTGGCGGCGCTGATCCACTACCACAGCTTCCAGCCCCCCCCCGAACCACACCACCTCCCCCCCGCCGACGACGGGGCCAGGAAGAAACCCGCCACCGCGCCCAAGCTCGTGCCGATCGAGAAACTCGTCGACGAGGTGACGCCCGAGAACCGGGCCACGTTGCTGCTCAATTGCGACAAGGCCATGCCCAACACCCCCAGCACCTGGGAACGCCAGGAGCTGAGCGTCAAGATAGAGCACGACGGCAAAAGCTACATCGGCAACTCCGGCAAGCTGAGGCAACTACGCTTCGAGGAAGGCGCCTCCGGGCTAAAAATGGCTTTCTTCAGCTCGCGGGACAAGCAGATCATCCGCTTTCTGACCCAGTACGCCGAGCCCGGCGGCAACGGCTTCAGCATGAAGTCAGAGCTCATGGCGGAGTTCTTCCATTGCCTGGTCGACTACGAGGGCTTCCGCTGCCACGACGAGCGCGTCAACGTCCATGGCGGCTTGGCCGAACTGGTGGTGGCCCGCTCCGACAAGGTGGACTCCAACCTGGTCTTCCCCGCCCTGGCCATCCCCGGCGGGACGCTGCCCCTGAACAACCCCCACTTGGTGGTCGGCCGGTCCGGCCTCTGGGTCGGGGTCGGCGCCGACTACTGGTGGGTCCCCGCCTCCGTCGACGTGCTGTGGATGAAAACTTTCCTGCTCAACGGCAGCCGCGAGTGGCCCAAGGACAAACCGCTCCCCGAACCCCAGGCCAAGCCGCGGGTGGTGACGGCGAGCTGTTCCGAGATCAAACCCCGCCGCCCCCAGGCGCGGCACTTGCTGCGCATGGGACGCAAGAATATCCTGGAGCTGGAACTGCTCATGGACTACGGCGAGGAAACGCCCGACCACGGCGCCGGAGTCTTCCAGCGCGGCGGGCAATGGTACGTCAAGGACCGCGGCGGCGAACGGACGCCCCGCCAGGGCGCGGAGTTCGCCGGCTTCCAACGCGTCCCGGGCGGCAGGGACGAGTACCGCCTCGCCGACCCGGAGGCCATCGGGGTCTTCCTCGAACGCGTCCTGCCCGCCTGGACCGCCGAAGGACGCGCCCTCTACCTCTCCCCGGAACTGGCCGCCTGCGCCGCCAAAGGCCCGGAGCCCGTGGCCTTCGTCTGCAGCAACCCCGTCGACATCGGCGACCACTACGAGCTGGACTACAAGATCGCCACCCCGTCGGGCTCCTCGCTCAGTTGGAGGGAGGCGGTCAAGCTCATCAAGGACAACCGCCGCTTCGGTTTCGCCGCCGACGGCGCGCTGCTGCGCGTCCCGGAGGAGCTGGTCGCGTTCCTCAACGCCATGACCGGCGTCGCCCAGCCCGGCAAACAGGAGGGCAAGACCCTCGTCCCCAAGGCCGCCACCCTCTACTGGACGCAGGTCGCCGAGAACCTGCCCGAGGCCACGCCCGTGGAATGGGAGAAGCTCAAGGACTACATCCACCTCAACGCCAGGCTCCAGGACCGGACGGAGCTCGAGGGGCTACGCTTCACCGGCGAGCTCCGCGGCTATCAGAAGGAGGCCGTGCATTGGATCGCCGACATGACCGCCTGCGGCTTCAACGTCATCCTCGCCGACGAGATGGGCTTGGGCAAGACCGCCCAGGCGCTCGCGCTGCTCAGCGCGCGGAGCCAACACGCCGGCGCCAGCCGCCTCCCCTCCTTGATCCTCTGCCCCACCAGCCTGGTCGAGAACTGGGAGGCCGAGGCCGCAAAATTCGTCCCCGACCTGAAAGTCCTGGTCATCAACGGCGCCAACCGCCAGAGCTGCTTCGACCGCGTCGACGAGGCCGAGCTGGTGATCAGCTCCTACGCCCTCGCCAAACGCGACGTCGACGCCTACGCCAAGCATAAATTCGACTTCGTCATCCTCGACGAGGCCCAGCACATCAAGAACCCCGGCACCGTCAACGCCCGCACCTGCAAGTCCTTCACCGCCGCCCACCGCCTGGTGCTCACCGGCACCCCGCTGGAGAACTCCCCCGACGACATGTGGTCGATCTTCGACTTCCTCAACCCCGGCATGATGGGCTCGCTCAACCACTTCAAAAAGCGTTACGCCGGCATTATGGACGACCCCGCCGCCCAGAAGGATCTCGCCTCCCGCAGCGGCCCGTTCATCCTCCGCCGCCTGAAGAAGGACGTCGACCGCCAGCTCCCCCCCAAGATCGAGCAGACCCTCTTCTGCGACATGGAGCCCGAGCAGCGCATACTCTACGAGAGCCTCCTCCGCGACGGCCAGAGCCGTTGCCACCAGTTCCTCAACGGCAAAGGCAGCCGTTTCGACGTGCTCACCTCGCTGCTCCGCCTCCGCCAGCTCTGCTGCCACCCGCTGCTCCTGCCGCCACACCTCCGCCATGACTCCCAGTCCGGCTCCGCCAAGACCGACCTCGTCCAGGAGCTGCTCCTGCAAGCCATCGACAGCAGCCACCGCACCTTGGTCTTCAGCCAGTTCACCTCGTTGCTGGCGATCCTGCGCGGCTGGCTCGAAAGCCAGGACATCCCCTACGAGTACCTCGACGGCAACACCAAGAACCGTCTCGAACGCGTCGACCGCTTCAACGCCGACCCCAAACTCAGCGTCTTCCTCCTGAGCCTCAAGGCCGGCGGCACCGGCTTGAACCTCACCGGCGCGGACACCGTCATCATCTACGACCCCTGGTGGAACCCGTCCGTCGAGGCCCAGGCCACCGACCGGACCCACCGCATCGGCCAACAGCGCGCCGTCACCAGCATGAAAGTGGTGCTGAAAGACACCGTCGAGGAGAAGATCCTCGCGTTGCAACGCCGCAAGCAGGGCCTCTTCAACAACGTGGTGGAGAACTCCGCCAGCTTCAGCGGCCTCAGCGACAAGGACCTGGAGTACCTGCTGAAGTGACCTGCGGCGCGCCGCCGCTCACCCTTCTTGGCCTTTCCCCCCCCCACACCACCATGTTCCAGCACAGCCGCCGCAACAGCGGCAACCGCGTGAGCCAGCGGTCGAGGAATTGAAACGGACGCCACCACCAAAGCGTCCGTTCTGTCTCATTGTAGATCAAGCGCCAATAACGCGCGGCGTTGGGATGGATGCGATCGATCAAATAGTACTTCCCAAACAATACGAGGGACGCAAGCCAGAACTCGCGATGCCCAACATGGGGGAAAAATTCCCGCAGCGCCCGCAGCTCCGCCAAAGTCAAGGGCGTCTCGTCCTGGCTACGCACGCAGGTCGCCATCCGGCGGTAGATGTTGATGACAGGATTGCCCGCCAAAGGTTCCACGGCGTAAAAGCGCCCGCCCGGACGCAATACCCTCCGCAATTCCCGATACACCATGGCGCGGTCGGAGACATGGTGAAGCACCCCGTTGAGATAGACGAAATCAAACATCCCGTCGTCGAACGCCAGCCGCTCCGCGGGGCAAGCCTCCCCGCGTAACACCACCCCGTGTCGCCGTCCCAACTCGATGGCGAACGCCGTCATTTTGGGCGACAGGTCGCAAACCCAGACCGCCGCGCCGCGGCGGGCGAAATTCACGGCCGCCTCCCCGGCGCCACACCCCAGATCCAACACGCTCTTGCCCTGCAAGCTCCCCATGTGCGAGAGGATGAATCGGTTCTCGAGCGCGGTGATAGCGGAAAAGAACTCTTCGACCTGGGTTTCCTCGGCGGACAACTTCTCCGCCAGCCGGTCGTGATATGCCGCTTCCCGCCCCTGTTGCGGCAGCATGTCATCTTTCATTGCCAGACTCCCTCTTTTCCGTCCCCGCCGCTTGGAACTTCGCAGCCACCAAGTACAGCGGACGCCTCTTCGCCTCCTCGAACACCCGGCTAAGATACGTCCCGATCAAGCCGACGGACAGCAACGTCGCCCCGTTCAACAAACAAACCAGAGCGACCAACGACGTCCAGCCTGGCACCGCCGCGTGGAACACGAAACGCTGGAGCAACGCCCAAACCACATATCCGAACGCCGCCAGCAGCACCAGCAGCCCACCATACAACGACAGCTTCAGCGGCAACGTGGAGAAACTGACCAGCCCATCCATGGCGAAGCTCAGCATTTTCAACAAGGGGTACTTCGTCTCGCCCCCCGCCCGAGGCGGACGCACATAGCGAACCACCGTCTGGGCAAACCCGGTCCAATGCACCATGCCGCGCAGAAAGCGATGGCTCTCCCGCATCGCCCCCAACGCATCCACCACCCGGCGCGACATCAAACGAAAATCCCCGGTGTCCGGCAGCAAGTCAATCGAGCCAACCTGACGCATCAACCGGTAGAACAGCCACGCCGTCAACCTCTTGAAGGCCGTCTCGCCCTGCCGCGACACCCGCTGACCGTAGACCACGTCAAAGCCTTCCAGATACTTTTCCAACATGGCATGGACGACCTCCGGAGGATCCTGCAAGTCGGCGTCCAACGTGACCACCGCGTCGCCGCCAGCGATGTCCAAACCAGCAGTAACCGCCGTCTGATGCCCGAAGTTCCGCGCCAGAGCCAAAACCAACACCCGTTTGTCAACCTCCGCCCAGCTCCGCAACAACGTCAAGGACCCGTCGCGGCTTCCGTCGTCGACGAGAACTACCTCGACCGGACAATCGAGCCCGTCCACAAAACACGTCAGCTTCTCCCGCAGCAACGGCAGGACGCACTCCTCATTGTAAACAGGTATCACCAACGAAAGCAACCCGACCCGAGCCCGTGGCAAAAGAAGCGACACCCCGGCGTCCATCGTCCCATCCGCTTTCATGCGCATCTGCGACATCTCCACTGGAATTAGTTTGGCCGCTTGGCAGGCAACAGTTGCCGACACTCATATTGGCGGTCTATCGAGGTGCCCTGGTAAAGGCTAGAGTGCCATCGGGCATACACCAGCACTCCAAACGACAGTATAAAAATGACGCTCACACAACAAAAGAGACAGCGGCGGAGCGATCGGCAATTCCCCATCACCCCCAGTAAAAGCCAAAGACACAAGCCTGTCGCCACCGCCAACGAGACAGCCATGCCGATGGCGGTGGCCGGGCTGGAGTAGCGGAACCGCAGTTGCCCGCAACCAGCGGGAATAGCCACGGCGCACTCCCAATTGACATTGGCGACGACTGCGGGCTGACCGTCGACAAAGGCTTGCCAGCGGGGAGTGTAGGGGTAATGCAACTTCACCCATCCCGCCTGCGGCGCCACCAAGGAAAAATCCAGCTGATTGAAGGTGAAAAATGTCAACCGCGCCACGAATTCACCGCCCCCTCCCCGAAGGGTGGAAGGCGTCGAGCGCGGGGCGTCCCCTAGCCACACCAACAACGCTTCCGGAAAAGGGATCCCGCTGGCTAGGCGCCTTGACACGGCAGCGGACTCCAGCCCCTCGCCCCGCTGGCCCAACCCGCCCCCATGCCGGTAATCATCTTTGACCTCCTCCATGGTGGCGGTAGTTTTGGCGGCACCGACCCAAGTCCCCAAAGGCAGGAAAACCATCAGCGGCAGCACCGTCATGGACAATATAAAAACCATCCCCAAACGTCTGCCGGAAAAACGTAGCAACGCCCAAACCCCTGCGCCGGCCAAGATGAAAGCAATCCAAGCCACCACCTCAAGCCGCGAGGTCATCACAATCAAGTCTTCGGTCTTGAGCGCATACGGGGTACACAAGCCCAACTTGGCCTGATAGCACAAAGAGTCCAGCAAGGCCTGGCCTTCAGCGGTAGGCATGCGAAGAAACAACGGGATAGGGTAGACAACGACTGTAAACACGATGGCAAAATACAGCGCCGCCCGGAAATACCAATCGACAACACGCCTGTCGCTGGACGGCAACGCCAAAGCGCGCAACGTCAACGACCAGCCAAGCATAGCGAAGAACAACGGAAAATACACGGAAATGCGGCAAGGGCCACGAAAGGAAGACACAAACGGGAAAAAACGCCAACACCAGTAGTGGAAAACGGTGTAGCCCCCCATGCAATACAACCCTGAAAAGACAGCCAGCGCAGTGAACCCACCAAGCCAAAGCCGGGCTGCAGGTTCACGCCACCAACGCAACCACGCCAGAGGCAAGGCGGCCAAGGCCAAGCCAAACAACGGCGAACCACCAAAAGCGCAGTGAACGTCCGCGCGCAACGGCAAGACAAAATTCGCCAGCATCCCGTCCAACGTGTCACTGTTGTTCAAGGCGAAAGAATAATCGGCGCTGGCCCGGCTCACGTTCTCCTTGAGGTATTCAAAATAGAAAGGCAGCCAATAGACGGTCGAGAGCAACACGCCAGCAAACAGCAAAATGGCCGACCAAGCCCAAAATCGCCATGCCCCCGACCAAAAGCGACGTCCCCCGGAAACGCCCCCCACAAACTCGGCCAAGGCGGGAAAAAGCAAGACGAACGCCACCACGCCCCAACCAGCCAAATAGGCGAACTGAGGATGCCCTGAGGTGGTCATCCAATAGGTGGCAAACACCGTCGCTACGCCAGCGAACATTCTGGCCCGCCCCGCCGTCAAATAAAAAAAGCCCAGCGCCACCACGGCGTACAACATCCCAGTGTAGGCCTCAAGCGCGGCTTGGTAACGAAAGCAGTCAAGCATCCTGAGGTTGTAGACGGCCACCAACGAGAAAAGAAAGGCCAGACACCATGCGGGGCGCAAGCGGTAAAACAGGGAGTACAACGCAAATTGCGCCACCGCCAAACTGACGAGCTGCAACGCCGTGGTCCACGCCAGAGCGTGTCCGTCCCAATAGCCAGGGAACCACGGCAACAACAATCCGAAGGGATGGTAGAGCTGAACCAAGGTGTTGGCCGCAACCGACTGCCCATACCAAAAATAGGGGACGTACAACGGGAAGCCCCCCCAAACCTCAGAGCAAACGGTGTACAACTGAGCATGAGTCCCAAAAAAACCGTAATCAGCTCCAATCCGAATCTTGCCCCCGACCAAGCCATCCAAGCCAAGAGCGGTGGACAGGGGATAGAACCACCAGAAGAACAACAACGTGGCCAAGACGCAACCTAACGCCGCAAGCAAATGCTCACGCCATCCTGGCATGTGCGACAACGCTGCCCCAGGCTCTGCCGAAGAGCCGCCAGCACCTTCCATAAAACCCTCCAGAAACATCATGAAAAAACATGGAAGCCCTGCCCCACCCTTGGCGACAACTAGCGACCATGCCGAACCATCATTATAAACATAACGCCGTTGGTTTGCAAGCCCATCGCCATAAACCTGTCCACAAAGTTGACAACGGGGGAAAGGGGGGCTATGTTGTCTCATGCCTGTGACGGAACGTTGAAGGGGAGAGCTAGCAGTTGATGGACGTTTCTATCAGGAAGCCCATCCTACTCGCCGTCGTGGCGGCGGCGTATCTCCTGCTTCCGGGACACCTCCTGAAATTCGCCGCGCTGGCGTTCGGCGTCTGGGTGTTCATGCGCATGGCCCTGACGGCCCCGCGGCTCGCCGCGCCTTGCTTCGCCGGGGCGGCCGCCGCGCTGTTCGCGTCCGGCTTCCTCCTCAACGGACTACCGGCGTATCTCGCGGCGAAAGGCCACGGCCCCGCCACCGCCTGGTACATCGGCTTCGCCTTGGCGGGAATGCTCTGGGTCGCCTTGGCCACAGGCGGCATGGCCCGCCCCGCCCCGCCCGCCAGGCATTCCCCGCCACCGCTGGCGGCGGCCACGCTGCTGGGCGTCCTGCTCCTGCTCAACGCCGTTCCGCTCTCCATGGACTTGCCGCATTTAGGCGACGAAGGCTACCATGTGGGCTGCAGCTGCCGCTACTCCGAGACGCTCCAACAGCTCTTTCGCTGCAAACCATTCCTGCTGGCGCTGGCCCTGTGGCTCGTCGCCGGGGCGTGGTTCGCCGCCAAAGCCTTGACCGCCAAACGGAAAGAGCTGGCGACCAGGGCGCAACGAAAAATGGAGCGGCGGACGACTGAGCCAGCAAGCAAGCCCTCCCGAAACTGGCTCTTCCCGGCCTGGGCCGCGGCCCTCGTCCTGACGTTGGCCTGCGCCGCCGCCGCCATCCGGCAACCCGCGCTCGCGAACCTCATCGAACTGGGCATCCCCACCCGCTACCCCTCCGGGGAATGGTTCGTCACCGCGGCGTTGGCCACGTTCGGGCGGGGGCAATCCAACGGCGACGGTCCGTTCATGCTGGAGGCCTTCCGCTTCCTGCCGCTGGCCGCGCTTTTCACCCTTTCCCTGTGCCTGCTCGCCGACCGCCGCTGGGCGCCGCGGAGCCGTTGGGCCGCCATCCTCACGGGCTTAGCCGCGGCGCTGCCGCTCAGCGTCCCGTCCGTCTTTTTCCACGCCACCACCCTCTACCTCGAACTGCCCCTGCTGGTGATGGCGTTCCTCGTCCTCTGGGACGCGCGGCGCATCCTCTCCAGCGATTTCCCCCAACTGTCCCGCGGCTGGGCCTGGCCGGCCTTGATCCTCCTCGGACTCACCAAGGAGTCGGCCGCCCCGCTGCTCGCCGCGCTGGTGGCGCTCCGCCTCGCCACGCGGACATGGAGATGCGTCAAGGACAAAGGATTGGCTGGTTTGTGCTCCTGGAAATTCCTCCTGGGGGAGCTGGCCTTCGTCGTGGCGACCTGCCTCCCGTTGGCGCTGTACCTGGGAATCCGCATGTCACTGCCCTCGATCCGCACCTACGGAGGCGAATGGGCGAACCTCCTGGACTGGCAACTCCAGCTCCACTACCTCGGCTGCATCCTCAAACAGTTCGGGGTCCTTTGGCTTCCGGCGTTGGGCGGGGCGGTTCTCCTGGCTTGGCGGAGACGTTTCCACCAACTGGCCCTGGCAGGAGCTTGGCTGGTTGGCGTCTACGTGTTCTTCCTCTGCGACAACAAAAGCTTCATCGGCCTGGCGAGGTTCGACCTGCTCTTCCTCCCCCCCGCGTTGCTGCTGTCCTGGGAGTTCCTCACGGTCTTGGGGCGCTGGCGCCACGCCGCCGCCATCGCCGTGTTCCTGGCCAACCTCGCCTTCTGCCCGGTTGGACTCGACGGAACGAAGCTGCCCTACGCCAACTGCGACGAGCGCTACTACCCCTACGCCAAAGCCTTGGAGGAGTTGCGCCCCTTCCTCGAACCGAAGCGGAAGGTGCTGCTCGCCAACATGCCGTACCCCTACTCCTTATATTTCACCGCCAGGCGCCAGGGGCTCAATGTGGACTACCACCAGATATCCTGTCCCGCCACCAAACTTCTTGAACATATCGCGTCCGCCCTCCGTTTCGCCGAGGGCAACGGCTACGACCTCATCATCCTCCGCTGCGGCGACGGAAGCGACATCCCCCTGGCCGGACGTTACGGTGCGTTCATAATGACACAATACCTCCCGGCGGCCAAAGGCGGCTTGGCGCTCTTCGTCCGCGTCCCGGCCACCACCCCCAACGACAAAGGTCATGGCAATGACAACAAAAACTGAGGCCTTCTACGACGCGCTGGCCGAGAGCCATGGCAAGTGGCTGCGGCGCAACCGTCACTACCACAAAATGCTGGCCAAGTTGCTGGCCTTCCATGTGCGGCCCGGTTGCCGGGTGCTGGAGATCGGTTGCGCCACCGGCGGGCTCCTCGCGGCCATGAAGCCGTCGCGGGGGGTGGGCGTCGACCTCAGCGCCAAGATGCTCGACATCGCCAGACGGGAACACCCGGAGCTGACCTTCGTCCAGGCGGCGGGCGAGTCCTTCCACCTGGACGAGCAGTTCGACTATATCCTCATCGCCGACACCGTGGGGCTCTTCGAGGACGTCCAGGCGGTCTTCAAGACCCTCCGCCACGTCTGCCATGACGGCACCCGCATCCTGCTCACCAACTACAGCTTCCTCTGGCGCCAACCCATCGAGCTCGCCGCGAAACTCAAGCTGAAGATGCCCGAGCCGGAGCCCAGCTGGCTCACCCCCTCCGACTTGGACAACTTGCTGCGCCTGGAGGACTTCGAGGTGGTCAAATCCACCAGCAAACTGCTGCTGCCCCTCAATCTCCCCCCGTTGTCCTGGCTCTGCGACAAATACCTGGCGAACCTGCCGGGCTTCTCCGCGCTCAACCTCGTGAACCTGCTCGTCGCCCGTCCCTTGCGCCTGCGCCCCCCCCAGGAGCCGAGCGTCTCGATCGTCATCCCCGCCCGGAACGAGGCGGGCAACATCCGCCGCGCCCTCCTGGAGATGCCCCGCTTCGCCCCGGACATCGAGGTCATTTTCGTCGAGGGCGGCTCCACCGACGACACCTGGGAACAAATAGAGCAAGCGGCCGCGGAGTTCCCCCAGTGGAAAATCAAATACGCCCGGCAGGAAGGCAAAGGCAAGGGCGACGCCGTGCGCAAAGGCTTCGCCATGGCCAGCGGCGACATCCTCATGATCCTCGACGCCGACCTGACCGTCCCCCCCGCCGAACTGCCCAAATTCCACGCAGCCCTCGTCTCCGGCAAGGGCGAGTTCATCAACGGCTGCCGCCTGGTCTACCCCGTAGAGGACGGCGCCATGCGCATGCTCAACACCCTGGGCAACAAAGGCTTCGGACTCATCTTCACCTGGCTGCTCGGACAGCGGTTCAAGGACACGCTCTGCGGCACCAAAGTGCTCACCAAGGACGACTACCTCAAGATCGCCGCCGGCCGGGACTATTTCGGGAACTTCGACCCTTTCGGCGACTTCGACCTGCTTTTCGGCGCGACCAAGCTCGACCTGAAAATCACCGACATCCCCATCCGCTACAAGAGACGCGAGTATGGCGACACCAACATCAGCCGCTTCCGCCACGGCTGGATCCTGCTCAAGATGTGCTGCTTCGCCATGCGCAAGATCAAGTTCGTCTGACGCCGCGCGCTTTTTCCGCGGCGTCTCCACAGAAGCTTCACACTGACTCCACGTTCGCCCCGTATAGTCTCCTGTAAACCAACAACAAGGAGCGGGGAAAAATGAGCTTCAAACGGATCATGGCCGTGGCCGGGGTGTTCCTCCTGGCCTGCGCGGGCTGGGGCGTCCTGAGCGCCACGGTGTTCTACCGGACCTACGACAGCGGCGGACGCCTCGAAGGCAAAATCCAACGCAACTGGGGCGGCCCGATCTCCCAAGCCGTCCCGTCTTTCCACGAGCAACGCCCTGCGGCGCCGTCCCCCCTCGTCCAGCCCGACAGCTGCGCCGTGGAGGTCGATCTCAAACTCGAACAACGCCGCAAAGGCTTGCTCTGGCACCCCCTCTTCAATTGCGACTTCAAAGCCACCTACGCGTTCGCCAACCCGACCCCCGACTCCAGGCGCGTCGAGGCCTCCCTTCCCTTCCCCGAGGCCGACGCCACCTACGACAACGTCAACATCGCCGTCGACAGCGCCCCCTTCGACGGCGTGGTCGACCCGCGCCAGGGCGTCAAACTCTCCTTCGACATCCCACCCGGCGCCCAACGCCACCTCACCTTCGCCTACCGCGTCCGGGGGCTGGGCAACTGGCGCTATCTGCTCAACTCCAGCGCCGGACAGTTGAAAAACCTCGACGTCGTGGTCACCACCAACTTCAAGGCCGTCAACTTCCCCGAGGACACCCTCTCGCCCAGCTCCTCCGAACCCTGCGGCGACGGCCTCCGCCTCGCCTGGCGCGCCAACGGGTTGATCAGCAACCAGGACATCGGCGTCGAGATGCCCGTCAAGCTCAACCCCGGCCCCCTGGCCGGACGCATGACCATGTTCGCCCCCTTCAGCCTGCTCTTCTTCTTCGTGTTGCTCCTGGCGGTCAGCGTGATCCATAAAGTGCCAATCCATCCCATGCATTATTTCTTCGTGGCGGCGGGCTTCTTCGCCTTCCATCTGCTCTTCGCCTACCTGGTCGACCTGGTGGACGTCAACCTCGCCTTCGCCCTCGCCGCCGCCACCTCGATCCTGTTGGTCGTCTGCTACCTCCGCGCCGCCCTCGGCCCGGCTTTCCCCTGGAAGCTCGCCTGCGCCGGACAGCTCTACTATCTGCTGCTCTTCTCCTACAGCTTCTTCCTCCAGGGCATGACCGGCATGACCGTAACGCTCGGCGCCATCATCACCCTAGCAGCCCTCATGAAGGCCACCGCCAAAACCGACTGGACCGCCGTCTTCGCCCCCAAACCCCGGTAGCCGCCGTTTGCTTTGCGCCACCGCGGCGCCATATTAATCGAAAAGGGGATCTCCATGAAAAAAACAACGCTGTTCGTGTGTGGAATAACGGGACTGACGATTTTCGCCTTCGCCGCGGGACTCTATCTAGGACTGCGCCTCAACCATCCCCCCCGCCACCTCGCCAGGCCTAACGCCGAAATCCCGAAACATTATGAAAAAGCCACTCCGGACGTGCAGGAGTACGTCCGCTGGACGACGCGGACGTTCGGCCCGGCCGGACTGTGGCTCGCCGACGACGCTTTCGCCAAACTATCGCCAGCGGAACACGAGGCCAAGGCCGTCTACCTGGCCAAGCTCCTTGAGGACAGCGATTACGGACGGAGCCTCTGCCAGGGCCTGGCCGAGGCCGGGGCGCTGAAGGACAAACGTCTCGTCCCGGGACTGATGAAAGTGGCGGCCTACCAGAAAGAGGGCGTCGACTACGACTGCCGCCCCAAATGGATGGCGGTCGCCGCCCTCTCCCGCCAGGACGCCATGGACGCCGCGCCCCTCCTCGTCAGCTTGGTGGACCACGGCAACGAGAATACCCGGATGTGGGCCAGAGCCGCGCTCGCCCGTCTCACGGGACAGGACTTCAAGGCCGACAAGCAGGCCTGGGCGAAATGGTGGCAAAGCCAGGGACATCCTCCCGTCGACGCGAAATACCTCGTCCCTTTCGTCATGCCCAAAAAATAGCAGGAAGCAGAACATGGCCGACAGGATTTTACTGGTCGAGGACGAGCCCTCCATCGCCGACAGCGTCTGCTACGCCCTGGAGGCCGAGGGTTTCGCCCCGGTCTGGGCCGCCACCGGAGCCGCCGCCCTGGAGGCCCTCGCCACCACCCCCGCCGTCCTCACCATCCTGGATATCGGCTTGCCCGACATCAACGGCCTGGAGCTCTGCAAACGGCTCCACAAAACCAGCGACCTGCCCGTGATCTTCCTCACCGCCCGCGCCGACGAAGTCGACCGCATCGTCGGCTTGGAGATCGGCGCGGACGATTACATGACCAAACCCTTCAGCCCCCGGGAGTTGGCGGCCCGGGTGAAGGCCGTGCTCCGCCGCGGCCAACGACGCCCGACGACGTCCCAGAGAACTTTCGCCGTCGACGAGTCCCGGCGCTCCGTCAGTTACCATGGCAAGATGTTGGAGCTCTCCCGCCAAGAGTACGAGATCCTCAAGATCCTGGCGGCGCACCCGGGCCGGGTCTACTCCCGTTCCCAGCTCATGAACGCCGCCTGGGAGGAGCCCCTCGCCAGCATGGAGCGCACCGTCGACTCCCACATCAAAGCCCTCCGCGCCAAACTCAAGCTCATCCACCCGGACGAGGAGGCGATCCTCACCCGCCGCGGCTTCGGCTACTGCCTCGCCGAGGGGCTATGAGCATCCGGTCGCGGATCTTGCTGGCCTTCCTCCTGGTGACCTTGCTAGGCAGTTTCCTCTTCACCCGCTGGACCGCCAACGACGTGCGCCGCAACTACCTGGAGTCGCTGGAGGAGAGCATGGTCGACATGGCCAACGTCCTGGCCGCCAGTTTGCCCGCCACGGCCGACGGCCTCCGCCCGGACGTCCGGGGCTTGGAGTCGATGATGCGGGCCGCCGGGACGCGGCGGCCCGGCGCGGTCATCTACGACCTGGAGAAACGCCAAGTAGACCTGGGCGTCTACGTCACCGACCGCGAGGGCGTGGTGCTTTACGACTCCACCTCCCCTAAGAACGCGGGCAAGGACTTCTCCCGCTGGAACGACGTCCACCTGACCTTGCGCGGCAAATACGGGGCGCGCTCGACCCGGATCGACCCGGACGACCCGGCCACGTCGATCCTCCATGTCGCCGCCCCGGTCTTTCATGACGGCAAGCTCATCGGGGTCTTGAGCGTCTATAAGCCCTCACAGTTCGTCGCCTGGTTCATCCAGGAGCGCCGCCAGCACCTCATCGTCACGGCGGCGGTGGTCGCGGTGGTGGTCGCGCTGCTGGGGGCGCTGCTGTCGCGCTGGATCTCGACCCCGGTGCAGCGTCTGGCCGACTACGCCAAAGCCGCGCGGGAAGGCAGGAAAGTCCCCCTCCCGAAACTCGGCTCCGGCGAGCTGGCGGTCCTGGGCAAGGCCTTCGAGGAGACGCTGGCGGCGCTGGAGGGCAAGAAATACGTCGAGAACTACGTCCGCAACCTCACTCACGAGCTGAAGAGCCCCCTGTCGGGGATCGCCGCCGCCGCCGAGAGCCTGGAGGACGCCGACATGCCCCCTGAACGCCGCACGCGCTTCCTCGGCAACATCCGCTTCGAGGCCGACCGGGCCCGCCAGATGGTCGATCGCCTCCTCCGCCTCAGCGCGCTAGAGAGCCTCGACCAGCTCCAGGAACGCCAAAACGTCGAGCTCGCCGCGCTGGTCCGGGAGCTCCGCGACAACTATCTGGAGCGCGTCGGAGGCGTCAAGCTCGAACTGAAGCTCCCCGCGGCGCCGGTCGTCGTCACCGGCGACCGCGCGTTGCTCTACGAGGCGCTCGACAACCTGTTGCGCAACGCTCTGGATTTCGCCCCAGCCTCCGGCGCCGTGATCACGCTGGGGCTGCGTCTGGACGGCGCGGTGGCGGAGCTGTCCGTCTCCGACAACGGCCCCGGCGTCCCCGCCTACGCCCTCGACAGGGTTTTCGAGCGTTTCTACTCCTTGCCCCGTCCCGTCAGCGGCAAAAAAAGCTCGGGCCTGGGGTTAAGCGTCGTACGGGAGATCGCCGTTCTCCACGGCGGCAAGGCGGAGCTGCGCGACCAGCCCCCTCATGGCGTCCGCGCCAGCATCAGCCTGCCCGGCGACCGCGGGCCAAGAGGGGCCGTCTGAACTCAATGGGCGGAGCCAGAGCTCCCCATCGAACCAAGCGGCATGACCGTCTTGCCGTAGACCTCGTTCAAGACCTGCGCCAGCCCGGCGTAGATGGCGGAGAAGCCGCAGAGGATGCCCTCGTAGCCGGCGAGCGTCTTGACGGCATGGCTCTCGGTGGCGTCGCCCACGGCCAGCAGGAAGAACAGCAACGTCAGGCTGCCGAAGACCAATTGCAACGCCCGGTTGATCCGCAGCGTCCCGACGAACATCACCAAAGTGAAGACGCCCCAAAGGGCGAGGTAGGCCGTCATGGAGAGGTTGTTGGCCGCGGCCACCCCGAACTTGGGCAGCAGCGCCAACGCGACCAGCGACAGCCAGAAGAAACCGTAGGAGGTGAAGGCGGTCGTCCCGAAGGTGTTTCCCTTGCGGAACTCCATGATCCCGGCGATGACCTGGGCGGCCCCGCCGTAACACAGCCCCATGGCGAGGATCATCGCGTCCAGCGGGAACAGCCCGGAGTTGTGGAGGTTGAGCAGCGCCGTGGTCATGCCGAACCCCAGCAGACCAAGGGGGGCGGGGTTGGCGGTGGTGTCCACGATTCTAGTCCCGGTCAGTTCGGCCATTTCGCGAAGCTCCTGAATTGTTATTGTCCGCCGCGGCCGACTCCCGACCGCGGCTGAGGCTGAAAACTATATTCGCGCCCAGGCGGAAAACAACCCCGCGGCGGAAGATATCCCAGGGAAAGGTTCGGTATCAAAGAACCGTATCGAGCGAGACGGGACAACAACGCCATCGGGTTCGTGGCTTGAAATCCCAGCGACACGGCGTTAGCTTGGTGGAGAACGATCAATCGTCATCCATGGTCTAGCGAGGAGAAAGATGAGCGAGTTCATGGCGCGGCTGGAGGGTGGGGGACATGCTGACTGACCCGATTCTGGTGTTCGCGGTGCTGGGGGCGGTAGCCATGTCCATGCCGTTGCTGGCCGAACGGCTCCGTGTCCCCGACATCGCGTTGCTGCTGCTGGCGGGAGCGGCGCTAGGGCCTTATGGTAGTGGTCTGCTCCCCCGCGACGCCGCGATCAATCTTTTCGGTTCGGTGGGGCTGCTGTACATCATGTTCCTCGCCGGGCTGGAGATCGACCTGCACCGGTTCAACCAAACCCGGAGCCGGAGCCTGGGCTTCGGCTTGCTGACCTTCGCCATCCCCCAGACGTTGGGCTCCTTGCTGGGCCGTTACGTTCTGGACATGGACTGGACCGCGTCCATCCTCTTGGCGAGCATGTTCGCCTCGCACACGTTGCTGGCCTATCCCATCGCCAGCCGGCTGGGGCTGGCGAAAAGCGAGCCGGTGGCGGTGGCGGTGGGCGCGACCGTCATCACCGACATCCTGGCGTTGACGGTGCTGGCGGTGGTCGCCAACAAGGCGAGAGGGCTCAGTTTGGGGCTGGAATTCTGGCTGGGGACGATCTTCGGCATGGCGGCCCTGGCAGTCCTGCTCTGCTGGGCGCTGCCCTGGGTCGCCCGCCGTTTCTTCCGGCACGTGCCAGAGAAGGGCGGGGCGCAATTCCTCTTTGTCCTGTCCGCCATGTGCGGCTGCGCCTATTTGTCGCATTTCGCCAGGGTCGAGCCCATCATCGGGGCCTTCCTGGTGGGCGTGGCCTTCAACCGCCTCATCCCGCCGCAAAGCGCCTTGATGAACCGCACGGAGTTCGTCGGCAGCAACATCTTCATCCCGTTCTTCCTGGTCTCGGTCGGGATGCTGGTGGATTTCAAGGCGCTCACCGGCGACCCGCATTGCTGGCTGGTGGCGGGCACCATGGTGGTGGCGGTGATCGGGACGAAATGGCTGGCGGCGCGGCTGGCGGGCAAGCTTTACGGCTACTCCAGCGCCGGGGCGAACATGATGTTCGGGCTTAGCGTGGTGCAGGCGGCCGCCACCTTGGCCGCCGTCCTGGTCGGTTGCAACCTGGGGATATTCGACTCCGCGGTGCTCAACGGGGCCATCGCCATGATCCTGGTCACCTGTCCGCTCGGCTCATTGGTGGTCGACCGCCAAGGCCGGGCCATGGCCGCCAGCGCCGCGAGCAAGGCCGTCCGCCCCGCCAACGAACAGCGGATCCTCGTCTCGGTCGCCAACCCCAAAACCGTCCCCCAACTGATGGATTTCGCCTTGCTGCTGCGCAACCCCGCCCTCCCCGGGGAGCTGCAAGCGGTGAACATCGTCTGCGACAACAGCTACGACGCCGCCACCGTCGCCCAGGGGGAGAAGCTCCTGGCGCGGTGCCTCTCCCGCGCCGCGGCGGTGGAGATGCCGCTCAAACCAAACGTCCGGATCGGCCTGAACGTCAGCGACGGCCTGCTCCACGCCGCCAAGGAGCTGCGCGCCGACACCGTCCTGCTAGGCTGGGGCGGCGGCCGCAGCGGCTCCGGCCACATCCTCGGCACAGTGCTGGGGAACTTGCTGGAGGAATGCCCCGCCCGGCTCGCCATCTGCCGCTTCCCCCGTCCCCTCAACACCACCCAGCGCATACTCCTGGCCTTCCCCCCCATGGCGGCGCGGCGCCTGGACCTCGCCTTAAGCCTGGGGAACGCCAAGTGGCTGGCCAAGCAGATCGGCGCCAGCCTGGAGATCTATCTCTGCGACCCGCCCGCCGCCATCGCCCAATTCCGCGCCCTGGCCGAGCGGGCCACGCCCACCGTCCCCTATAGTTTCCATGCGTCCCCCGGTTGGGCCGAGCTGCGTTCCAGCCTCATCGCCGACCTCCGTCCCGACGACCTGGCGATCTTGCCGCTGGTGCGCCGCTTCAGCCCCTACTGGACTCCCGGAATCAACCGCTTGCCGGCGTTCCTGGCCGGACGCTTCCCCGACCTCAACCTCGTGGCCGTATACCCGCCCATCGTCTCCAGGGACGACGAGGACGACGACACGGTGGGCGACGAGCTCGAGGACATCGAGCTGGTCCCGGCGGGCGGCGGCGTGGCGGCCAGCCCGGAGGAGGCCATCGCGCAGATGACCCAAGCCACGCCGGGCTGGACCCGGTCGCGGCGCAAAGCGACCGCGACGCTGCTGGCCGGCGCGGCCAGCGACTACCCCATCGAACTGTCACATGGGACGGTGTTCCTCAACGCCCACAGCGACACGGTGACGACCCCGACGCTGCTGGTCTGGACGGGGGGCGGCAGCCTGGCGTTCCCAGGTTGCTCCACCCCGGTGCGGAACGTGTTGGCGTTGCTCAGCCCCAGCGACTACCGGTCGGAACGCCACCTTAGGGCGCTGTCCGAGCTGGCCCGGCGTTTCCGCGACCCCGCCGTGGCCGAGGCCGCCCGCGCCGCCGCGACCGCCGACGAGCTCTGCCGCGCCATCAAGCCCTGAGCGCGACCACGCTTTTTGTCGAAAACGAAATTGCCAGCGGCCACTTCGCGGTTTATACTAAGGGGCCGACGACGGCGCATGAACCAATCTGGAGCGACAACATGTATATTTTAGGAATCAACACCGGGCTGAACTCCTCGGCCGTGCTGCTCAAAGACAACCGCGTCGTCTACGGCGTCCAGGAGGAGCGGCTCTCCCGCGTGAAGAACCAGCCGGGCTTCCCCGAGCTGTCCATCAAGGCCGCGCTGGCCCACGCCGGGCTCAAGGCCGCCGACATCGACCAGATCTGCGTCGGCGGCGTCACCTCCAAAGTCACCAAAAGCCGCCAAGACGACTTGGAGAAATTCCACAAACGCTACGGCGAGATCAAGCGCAAATGGTTCGGCGAGACAGAGAACCCCTTCGCCGAGCTCGCCCGCCGCGGCTTGCGCAAGCTCTCCGGCCTCGGCGCCGCCTCGACGGACAAGGAGCTGGAGCTCGAGGACTACCTCAAGGAGTTCGGCCTGCTCGACAAGCACACCCGCTTCGACCACCACTCCTGCCACGCCGCCGCCTCCTATTACGGCCTCGCCCAGAACCAGGAGGAGAAACACCTGGTCTTCTCCATGGACGGCGGCGGCGACGGCCGCACCAGCGCCGTCTTCGTCGGCCAGAACGGCAAGCTCGAGGAGCTCGCCTCCTCCGACTCCTTCTCCCCCGCCTGCCTCTACGCCCACATCACCTACATCCTCGGCTTCATGCCCCACGAGCACGAATACAAGCTCATGGGCCTGGCGCCCTACGCCCAACGCAAATACGCCGAGGTCGCCCGCGACGCCCTCTACGAGTTCATCGGCTTCGACCCGGCCAACCCCATGGTGTTCAACAACACCGCCAAGTACGCCGGAGTCCGCAACTCCAAAGGCCAGGACAAACAGCGGCTCATAGAGGACCTCTTCCGCTCCGTGTTGTCGATGCGTTTCGACACCCTCTCGGCAGGCTTGCAGCTGCTCGCCGAGGAAGTCGCCATCGCCTGGGTCAAGGCGGGCGTCGCCGCCACCGGGATCAAGAAAGTCCTGCTGGCCGGCGGCTTCTTCATGAACGTCAAGGCCAACAAGCTCATCTCCGAGCTGCCCGGCCTCGAATACGTCAACTGCTTCCCCTCCTGCGGCGACGAGACCAACGCTTTCGGCGCCGCCTTCCTCGGCTATCACAAGTTCAAGGCCGCGGGCGCGCCCCCCATCGAGTTCGGCGACTTCTGCGTCGGCCCCGAGGCGGGAACCGACCTCGAAGAGGCGAGGAAACGTTACGCCAAGGAGGTCGAGTTCACCCGTTGCGACGACATCAACGGCGAGGTCGTGAAGCTGTTGCGCGCCGGCAAGATCGTCGCCCGCTGCTCCGGCCGCATGGAGTTCGGCGCCCGCTCCCTGGGCAACCGCTCCATCATCGCCTCCCCCGACGACTTCCGCATCATCCAGAAAATCAACAGCGCCATCAAAAAGCGCGACTTCTGGATGCCCTTCGCCCCCGCCGCCTTGCAGAGCCATGCCGAGGAGCTCATGGAGATCCCCTCCACCCTCAAGCATGCCTACTCCCCCTATATGATGTTCACCTTCGACGTCAAGCCCGAGGCCGCCGACAAGATCATCGCCGGCGTCCATCAGGCCGACAAGACCGCCCGCGCCCAACTGGTCGCCCCGGAGATCTACCCCCTCTTCCACGACCTGATCAGCCGCTTCCACGCCGCGTCCGGCATCCCGTCGGTGCTCAACACCTCGTTCAACCTGCACGGCTTCCCCATCGTCACCGGCGCCGTCGAGGCCATCGACGTCTATCTCAACTCCGAGCTGGACGTCCTCGTCGTCAACGACCATCTGATCACCAGGAAAAACGCATGAGGCTCAAACTCCTCTGCTGCGAGATCTTCTTCCGCGAGGCTTGTGAGCTCCTCGCGCTGACGAGGAACCGCGTGGACGTGGAGTTCCTCCCCAAGGCTCTCCACGACATGGAGAGCCACGACATGCGCCGCGAGCTCCAGGCCAAGATCGACCTCGTGCCGGAAGGCCAGTACGAGGCCATCTTGATGGGCTACGCCCTCTGCAACAACGGCCTGGCGGGGCTCAAGGCCAACGCCACACCGCTGGTCGTCCCGAAAGCGCACGACTGCATGACGTTGTTCCTCGGCGGACGGGAGCGCTACGCCAAATATTTCGCGGACAACCCCGGCACCTATTTCCTCACCAGCGGTTGGCTGGAGCGCTCCGGCAACGACGGCAACGAGTTCGCCATCCAGAACAAGCTGGGCATGAGCATGAAGTACGAGGAGCTCGTCGAGCAGTATGGCGAGGACAACGCCCAGTTCCTGCAAGAGACGCTGTTGGACTTCACCCACAACTACCACCGCTTCGCCTTCATCGCCATGGGCGTGGGACCGGAGGCGCAGTTCGAGGCCTTGGCCCGGGAGAAGGCCGCGGAGAAAGGGTTCGAGCTCGACAAGGTCTCCGGCGACCTGTCGCTGCTCTCCCGTTTGGTCAACGGCCCCTGGGACGAGTCCGAGTTCCTGACCGTCCCCCCCGGCCGCGCCGTCAAGGCCAAATACGAGGACGACATCCTCGCGCTCGACTGAGGCGCCGCAGGCAAAGTTCTCCCCCCCCAAATAGAGGACGCGAAGCGGCCATGGTCCAGGTCGGAGACCTGGTCGCCCCCGCCGGCGACAGAGGCGGACGCCGTAGGCGGAATGCTTTTTCGCCTCCGGCGGCCAGGCTTCCGCGCCTGGAGACGGCCAGCCTAACGCTGGGCGCCGCTATGTTTTTCCCGCCAACAAGGCCTTGACTTTTCACGGCGTCCAGTTATAATTAAGTATAATAATTATAACAACAGGTGTCAGGATGCGTCAGGAGAGCGTGGCGGAACGGGTGCGGGAGCAGTTGCGCGGCCAAGTGCTACGGGAACTGCCCCTCAATCACGCCGACTGGATGTTGCCGCCGCTGCGGACGTTGGCCACGGCGCACGGCGCCAGTTTGGTGACGGTCAAGGCGGCGGTCGACGCGCTCAACGCCGAGGGGCTATTGCGCTCGGAGCGCGGCCGCGGCGTGACCGTCTCCCGCAAGCGGGCCGTGGAGCTGTCGGAACGCGGCCAAAGCGGCGACATCGGGCTGGTCTTCCTGAGCAAGTTCAACCAGGGCGAGGGCGTCGTCGCCGACTCCATCAACGCCATCGCCCAAAACGTTTGCGACCGGGGCGTCAAGCTCTTGCCGGTCGGCGACGAGCTGCCGCCGGGCTTCCCCGGCGAGGGTCTGGCCGGCTTGCTGCTCCTGTCGCGGCTCCCCCTGGGACATGTCCACCAGTTGCTCAAAAGCAAAGTCCCGCTCGTCTGGCTGGAGAACTCGCTATCCGGGCAACCGATAGCGGCGGTGACGCTCAACAAGCCCGCCTATTTCCGGACGCTGGCGGAATACATCCGCGAACGACGTCTTGAGCGGGTCTGGTTTTTCAGCCATTCGCTCCTTCCCGAAGACCGGCTGCTCTTCGAGGAGATTTGCCCCCTGGTGGGGATAAGGACGCCGGAGATCTTCAGCAAAAACATGCTCTGCAACGACCAAGAGGGCTTCCTCTGGACCCGCGACAGCGCCGCGGCCAAGTTCGCCCAGGGGGCGCGTCCGGACTTGATCGTCGTCAACGGCGAGACCGCCATCTCCGGATTGCTCGCCGCCGCCAGCGCCAACGGCGTGGAAATCCCGCGGGACCTCCCCATCCTCCCGGTGGTCGGCAACCCCAACTTCCAATACCGCCTCCCCTTCCAAACCGATTTCATCCTGATCCCGAAGGCCGCCATGGCCGCCAAAGCCCGCGAGACCCTCGACCGCCTCATCGGTGGAGCCACGTTGGACAACTATCTGACAACCATGACCCCGGAGCTCCTATGCGTCCCCAAACAACCCTGAAAGCCAGAAGGCGTTTTTTCACACTCGTCGAGCTGTTGGTGGTGATCGCCATCATCGCCATGTTGTGCAGTTTGTTGCTGCCGGCCTTGGGCAAGGCGCGCGCCGTCGCCCGGACGTCGTCATGCCAAAACAACATGAAGCAACTCGGGACGCTCCTGAGCTATTACGTCAGCGACTACGACGACCGCCTGCCCGCGGCGTATAAGACGGCGGGGGCCACCGGAGGCTGGTTCGGATGGGCCTATTATTTCTATGATTATCTCAGCGTCGCTCCATACCCGGCGGCGACGGTGAAGCAACCCAAAATCTACCAATGCCCGGAGGATGTCGGCATCGCCAGGGACAACAACTACGCGGCGCTGAGCTATGGTTACAATGGCATCGCCCTGTTCTGGGGGGTCGTGGGGATAAGCACCAATCCCTGGCCGCGGATGAACATGACGCAAACCCCAAGCCAACTGGTCGCCTTCGGCGAGAATTTCTGCAACGGCAACTACACATGGTCAACCAACGCCAGGTTGCTTTGGTCTAGTGACGCTAACTACAATTTGGCGACGGAGCAATTTGTCGGCAAGAGCACCGACAACTTGGCCTCCGCCACCAAGAACATCCACCAAGGTTTGCAGAACTACTGCTTCACCGACGGCCATGTCGTCAAGATGAGCTACTGGTCGACGATCAAAGCTCCGTCCAACCGGGTGGTAGACCCGCGCTGGGGCGCCGCCGCGGTCAACGGCGACCGCAACCTGTGGTCTTTCGACGGCAACAACTTTTAACCGGAGCGTTTTTGGAATGAATGTCAATCCCGAATCCAGATTTGTGAACGTCGCCACCGTCCAGTTCGCCACCAAGGCCGAGCGGGGCGCCGAAAGCTCGCCGGGGATCGTCCTCGCGGAGCTGGACGCGGTCTTCGCGCAACTGCGCGGCCACGGCTTTAACCTCGCGGTGTTCTCCGAGGGCGTCGAGGCCTTCGGGCAACGCCTCGACACCGCCGAGGACGTCGCCAACCCCGGCCCCTTCCTGCGCAAATACATGTCCTTCGCCCAAGCGGAGCGATGCCATGTGGCCGGTTCAATGAAAACCACGCGCGGCGGAAAGGTGTACAACTCCATCGCCTTCGTCGACCCGAAAGGGGACGTGTTGGGCGTCTACGACAAATGCTACCTGACGCAGTGGGAGCTCGACTGGGGCCTCTCGCCCGGCTCCGCGGCCGTGGTCGTGGACAGCGCCATCGGACGTTTGGGCGGCGTCGTCTGCTTCGACCTCAACTTCGAGGGACTGCGCTTCCAATACCGCGCCTTGAAGCCGGACATCCTCTGTTTCGCCAGCATGTACCATGGCGGCTTGATGCAAGCGCTCTGGGCCTACGAGTGCCGCTCCTTCTTCGCCGCCGCGCTCCCCATCGAGAACAGCGCCATCCTCGACCCGCTCGGGAGAGTCCTCGCCGCCACCACCTGCTACGCCAACGTGGCGAAAGCGCGGCTCAACCTCGACCGGGCCGTGATCCACCTCGACTTCAACCTCGACAAATTCCCTGAGATCGAGCGGAAATACCACGACGAGGTCTCCATCCAAATCCCGCCGCACCTCGGCCCGGCCCTCCTCTACAGCCAGTCGCCCAAACACACGGCCATGGACATCGTGGAGGAGTTCAAACTGGAGCTGCTCGACGATTATATGACCAGGTCTTTGATGCTAAACGCCAAAAAAAGGAGCACCCAATGCGCCTTGTGACACCCTGCCCCAATTTGGCTTCGGCCGAGTTCGTCCCGAAAAAAATGCTGCTGGTGCTGCGTTCCGGCGAAAGTTTCTACCATGCCATGTCCTTGCTGTCGCAGGTTGACGCCCCCGGCGCCGAGGACGAGACCACTGGAGCCCCGGCGATCGAGGCGCTGTCGGAGACGCACGTGGTGGTCACCGCCCCCTCCAGCTTGTGGAAAAAGAAAACCCAGCACTACCTGTTCGCCGCGGACGGCGTCCGGCACTGGATCGAGCTGGAGGGCGAAGGCGCGGTCGACCGCCTCCATTTCGGCCGCGGCATCCTCAGCGGTCTGCGGCTCGGCTCGGTGCCGGGCTACACGCAGTTCTTCAGCCCGCTGCCGAACTTCATCGAGAAGCAGCAGTTCCACGCCGCCGAACACTCCTCCATCGCCACCGGGAACACCGCCGAGATCCTGGCGCAAGTCCGCGGCTGCGGGCTGCACGGCGCGCCGCTGTGCTTCGTGGCCCACGAGGAGAACCGCGCCCCGTTCATGGCGGCCGGCATCCTGGCCAAACCGGGGGAATACGGCTTCAACTCCTTCGACGTCAATTATTTGAGCGACACCGACCGGGAACAAATCGCCGAGCCGATCATCGGCACCCAGTCCTTCTCCCTGGCCTACCATGGCCACCTCAAGATCTCCGGCAAATGGGTGTCTCCCACCCTGTGGTTCAACTTCTCCGGCACCAGTTGTATGGACGCCGTGGCGCGCTATGTCGCCACCCTGGGCATCCCGCCCCGGCGCCGGAGCGTCCCGGACTGGACGCGGCGCCCGGTGTTCTGCACCTGGCACGAGCAAGTCGCCCGCCACGCCCTGGGCCAACAGGTCAAAAGCAGCCAGACCTTCAAGGAGGCCGAGAGCGGCGCCACCATCGCCGACACGCTCACCCAAGCCAACTGCGAGCGTTGGCTGCGGACGTTGAGCGCCAAGGGGATCAAACCCGGCACCTTGATCCTCGACGCCAAATGGCAGGAGAAAGCCGGCGATCCCAGCGTCGACGCCAAGAAATTCCCGGACTTGCGCGGCTTCGTCGACGCCTGCCACGCCCAGGACGTCCGGGTCATCCTCTGGCACAACGGCTGGGACGCCGACGGCGTGCCCGACGCCGAGCGCTGCCGCGTCGACGGCAAGCCCGGCCCCACCGACCCGACCCACCCGGCGTTCCAGCAACGCCTGGCCAACTACGTCGAGCGCATGCTCTCCGCCAAGCCCGGCTGCTACAACGCCGACGGCCTCAAAGTCGACGGCATGACCAACACCCCCCACGGCCCGACCCTGGAGACCCACGCCCCGCTGGCGGGCTTCGAGCTCGCCCGGCGCTTGCTGGAACTGCTCTACGACGCCGCGGCGAAAGCCAAGCCCGACGCCGTCATCGGCCAGTTCACTGGCTTCCCGTATTTCGGCGACCTCTGCGACTTCGCCCGGACCGGCGACCTCTACACCGTCAAGGGCGACCCCAACAGCGCCAACCGTTTCCGGGCGGCGATCCAGAACCTCATCATGCCGGGCGTCCCGGTGGACACCGACGGGGCCTTGCGTTTCAATTACGTCCTGTCCGACCGGGAAGTCCTGGACTGCCAGACCCAGATCGGCGTCCCGTGCATATACCAAGCGGAGACACTGATCCAGCGCCGCGACCTCTGCTTGCCCCGGATCAAGACGGTTGACGACAACTTATACGCGGACATCGCCGCGACATGGCACAACAAAGAACTGGGGGAAACCCCTTGAAAGGGGTTGTCCCCCAGACCCCCTTCCCGAACTTTTTGGGTTAATTTTTTAAGGAGAGAAGAAGATGAACATCGGCTTTGTCGGCTGCGGCGGCTTCGGACGCGGAACCCACATCCCCAACGTGGCGAAGAACCCGGAATTCAAAATCCGCGGACTTTGCGACCTCAATGAACAAGTTTTGGCGGAGCTCAAGGAGAAGTTCCACCCCACCTACGTCACCACCGACATGGAGCGGCTCATCTCCGACCCGGAGATCGAGCTGGTCATCTGCTGCACCAAGCCGGACTTCCGGCTGCCAGTCATGCGTCTGGCGGCCAAGCACGGCAAGGCGCTCTTCGTCGAGAAGCCCCTCTGCTACCGCGCCGAGGACATCCCCGAGATGGTCTCGCTGGTCGAGACGTCGAAGATGAAATTCATGGTCGGCTTCAACCGCCCCTACAGCGACCTCATGCAGGACGTCAAGCCGCTCTTCGACCAACACCGCTCCGGCAACACCACCATCATCTATCGCATCGTCGGCGAGGCGGGCATCTGGCCCTTCCACCACTACGACGCCGTCGTCAACCGCAAGGAGTCCACCATCATCCACGAGGCCACCCACATCTTCGACCTGCTCAACTGGCTGACCTCCTCCATGCCCACGCGCGTCTACACCGCCGGGGGCGGCAACATGGACAACGTCATCACCTTGGACTTCCCCAACAACACCACCGCCGTGGTCATCTCCGGCGACAACTCCACCGCCGGCTGGCCGAAGGAGCGTCTGGAGATCAACACCGGGGCGGGGACGATCGTCGGCGACGACTTCGTCGAACTGAGCGCGGCGGGGTTCTCCGACAGCCAGTTCTTCCACAAGAACTACCAGTACCGTCTGGCGGGCGCCCCGCGGACCTTCCCGCTCCGCGGCCTCCAGGACGAGCTCGCCACCTGGCGCCAGTCCGTCACCGCGAAGGAGATAGAATACGGCTACTACTACGACCGCCAGCCCAAGGTGGACAAAGGCCATTACGCCGAACTGGACTATTTCCGCCAGGCGGTCGCCGGGAAGCTGCCCGTCCTGACCGGCGTCCGGAACGGCGCCGCCGCCAGCCTCATCGCCTGGAGAGCCATCGAGTCCTGGGAACAAGGCCTGCCCATGCCCATCACCTATCCCTGGTGAGCCAAGCCCTTGATTTGCCCGCTGGAAGGCCTATAGTAAGAGCAGTTAATTCCGCTTTGAACAGGAGGCCACGATGAACCAACTCCGCACGCTCCTCTGCCTCGCCGTCCTCGCCACGCTCGCCGGTTGCGGCAAACCCGGCCCCAGCGACGAGTCCCTAAGCAAATTCTTCGCCGACGTCGCCCAAGAAGGCAGCTCCGGCAAAAGCTGGACCGGCGCCTGCTGGGCCCCCGGCGCGAGGTTGACCATCCGCAGCTCCGACGGCCTGATCGTGGAGGCCACCAAAGAGGATCTCGCCAGGATAGCCAACCAGACCGTACCCAAAATCGAGAAGTTCGAGGTGGTGGACAGCGCCTACGACGCCAAAACCAAAGCAACGAAGGTGACGGTCAGGCATTGCTACAAAGACCAGCCCTCCAACCTGGGCGTCTACACCGTCTCGCAGGACGGCGGCAAACTCCAGATCGTCGCCTACAAGGACGCCACCCTGGCGGAATAGCGGCGCTCCCAGGAAAGCTACTCCAGCTTGCGGGTCTCTTTCTCGACCGTCTTGAACTCGACGTCGATGCAATCCGCGTCCGCGGCGGGCGGCTCGGCCTCGGGCGCTGCGGCCTGCGCCGCCTCGCGGAACATCCGGTTCAGACGCCGGAGCCTCCAGGGGAGGTAAAGCGCCCCCGCCAGCCCCAAAACCAGCAGGAAGGGCAGCAGCAACAGCCCCACAAAAATCACGGCGGCAATCACCACCAGGAGGATGAAGGCACCGATAAAGGCGCGCGCGGCGTTCATGGGGTCACCATTCGAAAAGACTCATCTGGACGGGCGTCCCAGGCTGGGGCGGACCGCCTTTGCGTTTCTTGACGGCTTTGGGCTGCGTCTGGAAGTCGGCGACGGCGTGACGTTCGGCCAAGGCGGGGACGCCCTCGGCGATGGCGTCGCGCTCAAGGTTGTCGAGGATCTCCTTGGAGCGCTCCAGCACCGCCTTGGGCAATCCGGCGAGCTTGGCCACGTGGATGCCGTAGCTCTTGTCGGCGCCGCCGGGGACGATCTGACGCAGGAAGACGATCTTGTCGCCGTACTCCCGCACCGCCACGTTGTAGTTCTTGACGCCAGAACGGGTCAGGGCCAGCTCGGTGAGCTCGTGGTAATGGGTGGCGAACAGGGTCTTGGCCCCGATCTCGTCGTGCAGGTGCTCGGCGACCGCCCAGGCGATGCTCAAACCGTCGAAGGTGCTGGTGCCGCGGCCGATCTCGTCGAGGATGACCAAACTGCGCTCGCTGGCGTGGGCGAGGATGTTGGCGGTCTCGACCATCTCGACCATGAAGGTGCTTTGGCCGCGGGAGAGGTCGTCGGCGGCGCCGACGCGGGTGAAGATACGGTCGACCACCCCGATCTCCGCGCTCTCGACCGGGATGAAGGAGCCCGCTTGGGCCATCAAGGTAAGCAACGCCACCTGGCGGATGTAGGTGGATTTGCCGGCCATGTTCGGGCCGGTGATGACCAGGACGCGGTTGTCGGCGTCGTCGAGCAAGGTGTCGTTGGGGACGAAGCGCTCGCCGCGCATGGAGACGTCGAGCACCGGGTGGCGTCCGCCCAGGATGCGCAAGGCGCCATCGTCGCGGATGAGGGGACGGCGATAATTATGCTTGCGGGCGGCCTCGGCGAGGCCGGAGAGGGCGTCGAGCGAACCCAACGCCGCCGCCGTGGAACGGATCTGCGCGCTGCGCTCGACGCAACGGGAGCGGAGCTCCTGGAAGATCTCGTGCTCCAAAGCCTTGGCCTTGTCCTCGGAGCCGAGCACCTTGTCCTCGACCTCCTTGAGCTCGGGGGTGATGAAGCGCTCGGCGTTGGCCAAGGTCTGCTTACGCACGTAATCCTGGTAAGGCACCTGTCCGAGGTTGCTCTTGGTGATCTCGATGTAATAGCCGAAGACCTTGTTGTAACGGATCTTCAACGACTTGATGCCGGTGCGCTCCTGTTCCTTGGCTTGCAGGGCGGCGATCCAGTTCTTGCCCTCTTTGGAGGCGGAGCGGAAGGCGTCGAGGTCGGCGTTGTAGCCGTCGCGGATCATGCCGCCGTCGGTGAGGGTGGGCGGGGGCTCGTCGACCACGGCGGCGTCGATCATGGCCACCACGTCCTGGAACTCGCAAAGCCCGTCGCGCAACGAGGCCAGCAGCGGGGTGTCATGGCCGGCGAGCAGCTTGCGCAAATCGGGGACGGCCTCCAGGCCGCGCGCCAGAGCGACAAGGTCGCGGGCGTTGGCGCTACCGACGTTGAGGCGGGCGACAACCCGCTCCAGGTCGCGGACCTGGCCCAGCACCTCGCGAAACTCGGCGAGGGTGAGCGGGTCGTACTTGAGTTTGTCGACGCTGTCGAGCCGGGCGTTGATGGCGCCGCGGTCGCGGAGGGGGCGCAACAGCCAATCGCGGATCAAGCGGCCGCCCATGGGGGTCTTGGTCTCGTCGAGCACCCAGAGGAGCGTCGACTCCTTGCCGCCGCGGAGGCTCTCGACCAGCTCCAGATTGCGGCGGGTAGCGGGGTCGAGCGCCATGAAATCGTTGACCAAGTAGGTGCGGACGCCGTCGATATGCTTGGCCTCCTGTTTGAGGTTGTCGAGGGCGTAGCGCAAGGCCGCCCCGGCGGCGACCACCGCCAAGTCCAGGTTGGCCAGGCCGAAGCCGTCGAGCGACAAGACCCCGAAGTGGCGCTTCAGGAGCTCCTCGGCGGTGGAGAAGTCGAAATGCCAGTCGTCGAGCGGAGTCCAAGCCATCTTGCCGCCGACGGCGGGGCGGCATTCGGCGCGCTCCCACTCGCCGAGCAAGCTGGCGCTGGCGACGCACTCGCTGGGGTTGAGGCGGTTGAGCTCGTCGCGGAGCTCGTCGGCGTTGTCGAGCTCGGTGACGTGGAACTGCCCGGTGCTGATCTCCAGACAGGCCAGGCCGAAGCGGTCCTTGCGGCGGGCGATGGAGGCGAGGTAGTTGCACTGGTTGGGCGAGAGGGCCGCGGCGTCGATGATGGTGCCGGGGGTGATGACCCGCGTGACGCCGCGTTTGACGATGCCCTTGGCGAGCTTGGGGTCCTCCAACTGGTCGGCGATAGCGACCTTGGTCCCGGTGGCGAGGACTTTGGGCAAATAGTTGTCGAGGGCATGGTAGGGGATGCCGCACATGGGGACGCCGCCGCGTTTGGTGAGGGTGACGTCGAGCAAGGCGCTGCCGCGGACCGCGTCCTCGAAGAACATCTCGTAGAAATCCCCGAGGCGGAAGAGCAGCAAGGAGTCCGGCGGCGACGCCGCTTTGGCCTCGCGGTACTGCCGCATCATCGGGGTCAGCTCGCAATCGTCAGGCATAAGCCGTTTTCTCCACCACAAAGTTGTAGATTTTCTCCGCCGCCTGCATCGCCTCGTCGACCGTCTCGCAGTCAGGAAACAGCTCGTTGCCAGGGTAGCGGAACATGGTGGCGAAGGGGTTGATGAAATTCGCCGCGCCGACAAGGCCGTTGAAGGAGTGATCGAGTTTGGCGCATAGCTTGAGCAAGGTCTTCAAATCATGGGTTTTCTCCAGCTCTTTCCCCTGCCATGCCAGGTACGCTTTCAGCGCCTTCTCGGCGCATTGCTGCGTGTGATAGACCGCGGTGTCCGTCAACGGCGTTGGAGCCGCGGCCAAGAGCTTGGCGGACTCTAGGTCGCGCCATGCCTTGAGCATCCATTCCTCATGCGGCGTCATAGATCTTCACCCCGTCACGTTCGATTTTATGCTGCAGGGTCGAGAGCTGCCGCGCCTTCGCCTGAAATTCATCCCGGGTGAAAACCAGCAAGTCGATGGAGGCGTCGAGGTCCCAAAGGGCCAAAGAGCCTTTCTGGGGACGCCGCCAGGGACTCTCGTCGCTGGCGGCGACGACGACCGCCAAGTCGAAATCGCTGTCCTCCCGAGGGGTTCCCCAAGCGCGGGAACCGAACAGATAGATGGCCTCGGGATGGTAGACCTCGGCCAATCTGGCGACGATGAGCTCAAGCGTCTTGTCCTGCATCTGCCTTCTCCCCGGAGTGTTGGGGATAATCTATCATTCCTTTATGGATTGGCAAACGCGCATGGCGCAGAACTTGGGGCCGCACATGGTGCAATGGTGCTCCTGGGCGTCGCCACCGTCGGAGTCGCGGCCCTTGAGGGCGCGGGCGCGGTACTCGCGGGCCAAGTCGGGGTCGAGGGCGAACTCGAACTGCTTCTCCCAGTCGAAGTCGGCGCGGGCGCGGCTGATGGCGTCGTCGCGGTCGCGGGCGTGGGGACGATGCCGGGCGACGTCGGCGGCGTGGGCGGCGATCTTATAGGCGATCACCCCGGCGCGGACGTCGGCGGGCTCGGGGAGACCGAGGTGCTCCATCGGGGTGACGTAGCAGAGCATGGACGCCCCGTGGTAGGCGGCGGCCGTGGCGCCGATGCAACTGGTGATATGGTCGTAGCCGGGGGCGCAGTCGATGACCACCGGGCCCAAGACGTAGAAAGGGGCGCCGTCGCAGAGCTCGTCCTCGCGCTCCATGTTCATCTGGATCTGGTCGAAGGGGACGTGGCCGGGGCCCTCGACCATGACCTGGACGTTGGCGGCGCGGCAGCGGCGGACGAGCTCGCCCAGGACGGAGAGCTCGGCGAACTGGGCGGCGTCGCTGGCGTCGGCCAGGCAGCCGGGACGGAGGCCGTCGCCCAAGGAGATGGTGACGTCGTGGGCGGCGCAGATCTTGAGGATGTCGTCGAAGCGGTCGTAGAAGGGGTTCTGGGCCTTGTTGTGGGTCATCCACTTGGCGATGATGGCGCCGCCGCGGCTGACGATGCCGAGCATGCGCTTCAGCGCCAGCGGCACGTGCTCGCGGAGCAGCCCGGCGTGGATGGTCATGTAGTCGACGCCCTGCTCGGCCTGCTCCTGGATCTCGGCGAGCATGAGCTCGTGAGTGAAGTCCTCGGCGTTCTCGACGCGGTTGACGATGCCGTAGACCGGGACGGTGCCGACGGGGGCGGGGCTGGCGGCGACGATGGCTTGCCGGACCGCGCCGATGTTCTCGCCGGTGCTCAGATCCATGACGGTGTCGGCGCCGTGTTTGAGCGCCATCTTGAGCTTCTCGACTTCGCTCTTGGCGCAACTGGAGACGTGGGACTTGCCGATGTTGGCGTTGATCTTGGTGGTGAGGTCCTTGCCGATGCCAACCGGGTCCAGCCCCGTGTGGTGGATGTTGGCGGGGATGACGGCGCGGCCAGCGGCGACCAGACGGCGGACGGCCTCGGGCTCGAGGTGCTCCTTGGCGGCGACTTGGCGCATTTGGGGGGTGATGACACCGTCCTTGGCGAGGGCGGACTGGGTCTTGGCGCTCATGTGTGGCTCTCCAGCAAGTTGATGGTTTTCCCGACCGCGCCGCGGTGTTGCAGCACGGACTCGCGGGCTTTGCGGCCCAGGGCGCGTCGGGATTCGGGGTCGGCCAACAGTTTCCTGATGGCGCCGGCCAACTCCACGTCGGAGCCGACCGCGATCATCGCGCCGTCTTGGCGCAACGCGTTCATGGCGAAACGGAAATTCTTCAGCTCCGGGCCGGTGAGCACGGGCTTGCCCAGCAAAGCGGGCTCGATGAGATTCTGGCCCTCGCGGTGACCGGCCAGGCTCTTGCCCACCACCACGAGGTCGGAGGCGTTCATGAAGGGGAGCATTTCGCCGGTGGTGTCGGCCAGGAGGCAGAGTGTCTCGGCGCCGGTCGGGCCGGACTGGTCGCTACGCCGATGGGCGGCGACGCCCAACGAGCGCAGCTCGGCGGCGACCTCGGCGCCGCGCTCGGCGTGCCGCGGCACCAACGTCAGGCGCAAGGCGGGAAAGTCCTTCCTCAGCTCCAGCAACGCCAGGGCCAACAGCCGCTCCTCGCCCGGCCAGGTGCTGGCCCCGAGCAGATGGACGAAGTCGCCAGGGCCGAAAACCTTCCCCAAACCGGGGTCGGGCAGGTTCTCCGGGACGCTCTGGTCGAATTTCATGTTGCCGGTGACCTCGACGGCCAAGGAGGAGCAGAGGGCCTTGAGCCGGGCGGCGTCGGCCTCGCTCTGGGCGCAGGAAAGATCGACTCCGGCGAGGATGGGGGCGACGAAGGGACGGAAGCGGCGGTAGCCCCGGAAGGAGTGGTCGGAGAGCCGGGCGTTGACCATGACAACCTTGGCCCCGGTCCTTTTGGACTCGTGGATGAGGTTGGGCCAAAGCTCGGTCTCGAAGATCACCAAGGCTTGGGGGCGGACCAGCCGCAAGGCGGCGCGCACGGACCAGAGAAAGTCGATGGGGCAGAAGATCACCTCGGTCCCGGCGGGGGCGCGGTTGCGGGCGATCTCCTGGCCGGTGGTGGTGGTGGTGGAGAGCACGAAACGGCGGTTCGGGCTCCGCTCCAGCCAAGCTTTGATGAGGGTCAGCGCCACCTGGGTCTCACCGACCGAGACGGCGTGGACCCAGACCGGGCGCTCCAAGGCCAGCAGCCGTCGCTTGGCCTCGGCCGAGAAGATCCCGAAACGCTCCAGGAAGCTACGCTTGTGCCCGCCGCGGCGGACCAGCTTGACCAACAATCCCGGGAGGAAAAGGAAAAACGCCGCCGGGAGCAGCAAATTATATAAGAAACGAACCATGCCCTACAACCGATGTGTGATGAGTGGTGAGGCCGACCCGGCCAGCGGCGCGGCTCAGTACAAGGCGGACCAGCTGGGCAGCGACATGTCCATGCCGCTGTTGAGCAGCACCCTGGACTTGCCCAGCTTGGTGTCGACGATGTAGAGCGTGAACTTGTGGCCCATCTCGCGGGCGCAGACCACATGCCTGCCGTCGGGGGCCCAGGAGGGGCTGGTCCAGTTGCCGCCGCCAAGCCTGGGGACGGCGTCGGCCTTGTTGGTGGCCATGTCGGTGACGGCGATGGTGTACGCGCCGCCGTACTTGGCGGAATAGGCGATCTTGTTGTTGAAGCTCCAGGAGGGGGAGACGCTCTCGCTGCCGGCGGAGGCGATGGAGCGGGCGCGCTTGGAGGCGAGGTCCATCACGAAGAGTTTGGCGTTGACCAAGGTCTGGCCGGCGTAGCAGAGCTTGGAGCCGTCGGGGGACCAAGTGGGGGAGGCTTCGGCGCCGTCGCCGGTGGTGAGCCGCGTGGCGCCCTTGCCGAAGAGGCTCTTCACGTAGAGCTCGACTTTACGGTCGCGGCTGAGGATCAACGCGAGCAGCTTGCCGTTGGGCGAGACCGCCGCCTGCCCGTTCATGCCAGGAAAGTTGGAAACCTTGTAGGTCTTGTTAGCCTGGAAGTCGTAGGCGTAGACGTCGGAGTAGTACTTGACGAAGCGGGTGTAGACCAGCAGGCGGTTCTTCAGCCCCCAGTCCGGCTCGGTGGAGAGGTTCTGGTTGTTGGTGATCTGGCGGATGTTGCCGCCGAGGAAGTCGCAGACGAAGATCTCCTTGTTGACCCCGACCCGCCCGACGAAGGCGATCTTGGTGTCGCAAAGGCCGGGGACGTTGAACTCCTTCTTCAGGAAGGCGTCGACCAGCTTCGCCGCGGTGCGCTTCTTGTCCGCCAAGCTGGCGGCGCCGACGCTGGCGGAGCTGCCGCCGGGGGTGGTGTAGGTCAAAGAGGCGCCGGAGCCGGACATGGCGCCGGTGACGGTGTAGTCGGCGTCGCCGCTACGGACCACGTCGAACCAGCCGCAGGCGGCGAGGGCCATCCCGACGTAGGAGCCGACCTGCTGGTCGCCGGAGAAACCTTTGTAAAGCAGCGTGGGGTTGCTGTCCAAGGCGTCCTTGACGACGCGTATCTGGGCGGAGGCCTCGAACTGGCAAGCCAGCATACCGAGGAAGGCGAACAACAAAACTTTCTTGGGCATCATTCCTATACCTATGTTATTTGCGGTTTTAACTGACAAAGAAAAGATACTCTAGCCGCGGGAGCGGCATAATCCAGCGGATTTGGTAAAAATATCGCCGTCGCCGCGTCACTTGCGGCAGCGGTAGCAGAAGGCGGGGGGCAGGTTGCGCCACTCGACCTTGGAGCGCCGGACCTCGGAGAACTTGCGCTTGAGGGCGGCGCGGAAACGCAACCCGGTGGGCAGCGCCAAGCCCTGGAGATAGGCGAAGGTGGTGAAATGGCCGCCCTCGGGCAGGACGGATAGGACCACGTCCAGAAGCTTGTCCTGGAGGTCGAAGGGGAAGGCGGCCCAGGGCAGCCCGGAGATGATGGTGTCGACCGAGGCGACGTTCTCGGCGGCCAGGAGCTTGCAGAGGTTGGCGGCGTCCTCGTTGTAGACCTTGACGTCGGGGAGACGGGTCTTGAAACAGTCGTAGAGCTCCTTGTTGAGCTCGACGGCGAAAAAGTTGGCCTCGGCGCCAAGGGATCCGAGGATGAAGGGCGTGAACACGCCCGTGCCGGGGCCGAGCTCCACCACCGAGCGGGCCCGCTCCAAACCGACGTCCTTCACCATCTCCCGCGCGAGATGCGGGGAACTGGGCCAAATCGCCCCGACCGTGCCCGGAGCCTTGATGAAGTTCTTCAAAAAACGTAAACCAGACATAAATTACCACGCGTTTTATTGGAAAATTCCGCCATGCCGCATTACAATATACACATGTTCCGCCGTTTTGGCAAAACCAGATCGGATCAATTGTTCCAATCCGCGAAAGAAGAGGCCGTCCCGATGCGCAAACTCGCCTACCTCCTGCCGCTGCTGCTGTGTTCCCTCCCCGCCTTCGCCGCCGAGCTCGACGGCCGCCCCTCGCTCGCCCAGGTCCTGGGCAAGGGCGGGCCGGTCATGATCCCGCTCTACGCCCTCTCGGTGGTGAGCTTCTGCGCGGTCTTCTACTACTTGTTCACGTTGCGCCTGGAGTCGCTCGCCCCCATGCCCCTGATCCAGCGGGCCGAGCAAGCCCTGGCGGCGCGGGACTTCGAGCTGCTCGACGAGCTCTGCGCCGAGGACGGCAGCATGGCCGCCAAGATCATCGGGGCCGGCATGGGCGTCGCCCGGCGCAGCAAACGCTTCGTCATGGCCCGCGCCGCCATCGAGGACGAGGGCGCCAGACAGGCCAGCTTGCTCTGGCAGAAGATCCAGTACCTCCAAGACATCGCCGTGGTCGCCCCGATGCTCGGGCTGCTCGGCACCGTCACGGGCATGATCAACTCCTTCATCGGGCTCCAGACCGAGTCGGTCGTGCCCAAGCAGACCATGGTCACCGCCGGCATCGCGGAGGCGTTGGTCACCACCGCCGCCGGGCTGGTGCTGGGGATCGTGGTGATGGTGGTCTACTCCTACTTCCGCGGCCATGTCACCAGGCTGATCGCCGGGCTCGAGTCGCGTTGCGACCGCGTGCTCCTGGCCATCGGCGACGCCGAATGACCGGGGGGACGGCGACATGAATTTCCGGAAAAACATCAACGACTCCCAGCTGGGCTTCCAGATCGCCCCGCTCATCGACATCGTCTTCCTCATCCTGATCTGGTTCATCTCCGCCACCATGTACGCCCGTTTCGAGACCAAGATCGGCATCAAGGTCCCCACCGCCAAGACCGGCGAGCACCTCCGCCGCTTCCCCGGAGAACTGGTCATCAACCTCGACAAGGACGGCAAAGTCTTCGTCAACTCCGTCGAGACCTCCCGCTCCTGGCTGCGCGAGAAACTCGTCACCTTGGCCACCACCTTCCCCGACCAACCCGTGATCATCCGCGCCGACGAGGCCACCGCCTACAAACAGGCCATCGAGATCCTCGACCTCTGCCGCGCCGCCGACATCACCGCCATCAGCTTCTCCGTCAGCGCCCCCGACTCAACCGACAGCCCCCGCGACAACCATGCGCAACCATAAGCCCCTCGCCCTCGCCGCCCTCTTGCTCGCCGGGACGCTCCCCGGAGCCGAGGTCAACAACGACCAAAAAATGCTCCTGGCCGACGAGCAGCTGCGCCTCGCCAACGGCCTGGAGTCCCGCGGCCACCACCAGATGGCCATCGCCGAATACCAGGCCATCATCAAAAACTTCCCCAAGAACCCCCTCGCCGCCGAGGCCTGGACGCGGCTGGCCGAGGCCCAGGCCGCCGCGGGGCTCCGCCAGGAGGCGTTGAGGAGCTACCTGGAGTTCTTCCGCCAGTTCCCCGCCAGCCCCACCCTCGCCGCCACCAAGATCAACTACGCCAAGCTGCTGGCCGAGTCCAAAGGGAAAGCCGACGTCGACGCCGCCGCCAAGCTCCTAGCCTCGCTCCGCGCCGACCCGGCCCTCCAGGAGGGCTTGCGCAACGCCGCCGCCTTCTACCTCGCCGGGCTCTGGCGCGGCACCGGCCGCCGACCCCAGGCCGCCGACCTCTACCGCGAGCTCGCCAGCGGCGGCGTCAAGGCCGGCCCCGACCTCTACAAAACCTACGCCGCGTTGGAGCTCGGCGACCTCGCCCGCGAGGACGGCGACAACGACGGGGCGGCCAAAATCTTCCAGGCCGTCGCCGACGCCCCCGGCATGGACGACGCCTTGGTCAGCAACGCCCTCCGCCTCCTCGCCGCCCTCCGCTTCGAGCGCGGCGACTACGAGAAGGCCGCCGAGACCTTCGGCCGCCTCTCGGTGCTCTTCCCCGACTCCAAGGCCGGGATGGAAGCGAAATACTCCCGGCTCCAGAGCCTCTATTTCGCCGGCAAGCACGACTTGGTCGTCAGCGAGTCCGACCGCCTCCTCTCGCGTCCCGAGGGCGAGGTCAACCTCGACCGCGAGCGCCTCAACTTCCTCCGCGCCTGCTCGCTACGCAAACAGGGCTTCCATGCCGGCGCGCTCGCCGCCTTCAAACGCATCCTCGAAACCAGCTCCAACCTGGAGCACTACCGCCAGGCCGCCGTCCAGAGCGTCGACTGCATGGCCGCCGTCGGCAAACCCCAGGACGTCGCCGCCGCCGCCGTCAAGGCCATAACCGACCCCAAACTCCAAGACGCCGACCGCCTGGCCATCCTCGCCCAGGCGGCCAAGGCCTTCAAAACCCCCGACCTCAGCGTCCCCCTCTGGCGCGACTGCGCCCTGGCCGCCGCCAGCCCCGCCCTCAAAGGCAAGCTGCTCTTCGAGCTGGGCGCCGACCAGGAGCGCTCCGGGGACTTCGCCGGAGCCATCGCCAGCTACGGCCAGTCCCTCCGCCTCACCCAGGACCCGGAGCTCAAACCCTACGCCCTCATGGGCACCGCCGCCTGCGAGCTCAAGCTCGGCCACTCCGACGCCGCCCTCACCGCCCTCGACGCCGTCCTGGCCCTGCGCCCCAAGTCCAAGTTCCACTCCGAGGCCCTGCTGCGCAAAGCCGAACGGCTGCTCCGCCAAAACACCCCCGAGACCGCCCGGCCGCTGCTGCTGGAGCTCAAGGCCGCCGACCCCCGCCCCCCCGAATGGGGCAAGGCCGTCTTCTACCTCGGCTACCTCGACTACCTCAAAGGCGACTGGGCCACCGCCGAAACCGGGCTCCACCTCGCCCTCGACGCCGGAAAACTCTCCGAGCCCGAGCAGGCCGAGGCCAAATTCTACCTCGGCTGGGCCCTGATGGAAGCCGGCAGGGAACCCGAGGCCTTCGACATCCTCTCCCCCCTGGTGAGCTCCCCGCAAGCCGTCGCGCGCTGCGGCCCGGAGATCATCTGCCAGCTAGGCGAACTCTTCCTCCGCGCCAAACGCCTCGACCCCGCCGCCGACTGCTTCAACCAAGTCGCCGCCTTCAAGGGGGTGGACAAGGCCCTGCTCCAGCGCGCCACCCTCGGCCTCGGCGACACCGCCGCCGCCCTTTACGACCTCAAGACCGCCGCGGCGCGCTTCCGCCAGGCCGCCGACCTCAACTCCGACCCCGCCCTCACCGCCCGCGCCCTAGCCAAGCTCGGCGGCGCCCTCCTCGCCGACGGCAACAAGGACGAGGCCGTCCTGATTTTCGAGAAAGCCCTGGAGACCCCTGTCGACCCCCAGGCCTCCGCCCTGGCCCGCCTCGGACTGGCCCGCATCCTCGCCGAGCGCCCCGAACGCCTCACCACCGCCAACCGTTACGCCATGAGCGTGTTCATCCTCGCCAACGACCCCGAGATCTGCGCCGACGCCATGCTCCTGAGCATCGAGATATCCCTCGCCCAACGCAAAGCCGACGACGCCCGGAACACCTGGGCCGAACTCGCCAAACGCTTCCCCAAAGCCACCGCCAGCCCCAAAGGCCGCGAACTGGAGGCCAAACTCAAGCAGCAGCCCCGAGGCAAAGACCGCGGCGCCACGCCAACAAACTGAACAAAGCATAAAAGCTTGGCGGTGTCCGCATGGGCAGCCGGACTGGGAATCTTTAAGCTTCACCGTGTACTATGGCTTTGATTGTCGCATTTGCGGAGCCGGACGTCGTACATGCAACAATTCTTATTCTCTGATCACAAGGAAACCATAGGTCTGCCCGGCAACCGCATTCCACTTCTCTCCGGAATGAATGGTTCCGGATATCGGGCCGATTATAGCCTTCATCAAGTAGCCGGCCGGAAGCATTAGCGCTTTTTCCCCGCCGGTCTTGGCATGCAAAAAAACCGTGTCATTGCCGACATGGACAGGATCCAATGTCCTACTGTAAACATGAACTCCCGCTCGTTCAGCCAACGGCATCAGCACCTCGGGCGAAAGGTTCGGGACCGCCGCGAAATAGTGCCGACTTCCATTCCTGGTCCATGCAACCATTCCGGCTTCTCCATCCGAGGTTTTGGCGAGAATTTCATCAAAACCCTTTGTGGGAATAAACCATGGGCCGGTGGAATTGATGCTTTGAACGGTCATTCCATCTTTAAAGACAAGTCGAAGCGCTTTCTTTTCCAGCTTCATCGTGAACGACACTCCAAGCAGCTGTTCGATATTGCCAGGAGAGGGCCCTTTCCCCGGAAAAAACACTCCTGGAGCATACAGCCACAACACCGTCGCTTTTTCTTTTTCAACGCGGGCCATAAGCTTCCTTCTGCTTTCATCCGAGAGCACCAAGACATTGGTCATAATATAGAGTTTTTGGGCGGGAATCAAGGAGTCCTCCAGCAGGTCGGAAAGCAGGACGTGACGGAAGGGGAAAGCCGCCTCGTTAATACGGCGCAGCAGATCGGCAATCAACGATTTATGAATCCCGTCAGCGGATTCATGCTTGGCATAGCTTGTGCTAGACGTGTCGCTGACGATGGTGACCTGCACCGGGGTTGTTCCCGCAGGGGGGGGCAGTTTATCATATACATCAACCTGCTCCCTGATAACGTCAAGTAAAATATCTTCACGGTACCAGCGCTCGAACAGTTCGAACCAGTGCTGTCCCATGCCGCGCGCAACCATCATCCCGAACGCGCGGTTCATCGCGCCCACGGTCTGTTCAACGGTTGACATTCTGCCGTCTTTCGCTTGCTCATCTACCGGCTCAGTATATGTGCGGAGGTCTTGCTCAACGACGACCAGCTTGTTATGAAGCGAAAACGCTTCCGCGGGCTGCATCGGAAAATCCGCCATGCCGAGATGACGCCAGTGGTAATAAGATGGCGCCGTGACAAAATCCACGTATTTAGACCGCGCCACTTGATCAATGGCCATGTGTCCGACTGTCTGCAGGCGATCATCAAAATAACTAAAAGGGATAAGATATCCATAGTAAACCCCGGCAAGCCATTTCCCCTTGGTTTCATCTTTGATGATTTTGCATAGAGCCTCGATGGCGTCTGCCAACACTTTGCTGCGGAAATCAAAAAAGTCGATGATCTTCCTGTCTTTTTCCGCATCAAGAAGCGCTAGAACGCTTCCTCTTTCATGCTCGTTCGGCAGTGGAATAAGTGCGGTTTCGAAAGTCAGGTTTTTCTCGCTCCATGCGACAGCGAGAGCGGCATCTGTCTTATAGCGTTCACGCAAAAAACTGCGGAAACTCTCATAATCAGCTTTTGAATAACCGCTACGGGCTGGACACCCGTTGCCATCGGTATAGTTCCAGAACCATTCCGAGTTCCAGCCTTCCGCAATGGCCATTCCGACAAATTTGGAGGCATAAGGTTGTTTCTTGATATGGTTGATCAGCGCCGTTAATGGTTCGCGCACGTCTTGCAGCCATTTTTGCGATGCAAGACTCTGTCGATCCCGGGGATGGGTAGGTGCTTTATTTGCATAAGCGGTCATTTCGGATTGGTTCTTCTTGAGCCACCACTCAGGCATCGCGCAATTTACATTCAACAGAACAGGCATTTCAGGGGCATTGAGTTGCAATATCCCCATAAAGCTGTCAAGCGAGGAAAAATCATATTTGCCAGGGGCCGTCCAGAAGCCCGCCACCTCGTATTTGGTTCTGAGCAACGAGGATTTAGCTCGAACAGCGTTTAACATGAAAAAATCGCGCCCACAGGGTTCACCAAGCAAAGACTTTGTAAAAATAAAATAAATTGGCGCAAGTTTCTTTCCATTAAATTCGATGTACGGACGTGTTCCTGCGCCTATCACGCGGGACGTGGAGAGGGGGGGGGGATCTTGCGGGATGGCGGTCCTTGCTGTGCCCACGGATGAATTATTGGCAATGTCGATGAATTCAGCGTCAAGAAAGACCGTGGATTTTTTTTCAGCCGGCGGGAGCTTGTATTTTACGGTAATGTTTTCCCCGGTTTTCCATTCGCCCGTGGCAGGGGAGACGGCGCTGCGGATTCTGCGGCAAGAGCCATCATCAGCGACGACCTTGAAATACAGCCTGTCGGCATTTATCAACGGAGCTTTGATAACACGTGCGCTGAACGCCTCTTCGTCAGTTTTGACGATCTCGATCTCCCCCTTTTCCCCCATATAGCGATAATCAAGTTGAGCTGCCCAGGGAGCGACGGGAGGAGGCCCGATGACGATGACAGGATCATTAAACGAATCAGGACGCCTGTCGCCGCCAACATGGCATTTCCACGAACCGTCAGAGGGAATGCAGCATTTTTTACCGCTTACATCGGCTAAATGAAGCTCTCCGATGAATCCGCCGCTGGATTCCTGATTATAAACACGCACTAAAATCTCATTTACCCCCTGCTTCAAGCACCCGGCGACATTAAATTTAGCGCTGATAGTCCAATCAGCGCTTGTCCCGACGCGTTTTCCATTGACAAATAATTCTAGTACATCATCCCCCGAAGCGACAAATGCCGCATTCCCAGGAATTTCGGCGAGTTCAATTTCTTTTTTAAACCATACATTGGTGTAACGCGGCCCCGTTCCGTTCTGACTCCATATCCATTTGCCACCGCCGGCCCAATAGACGGGGTGGTCAAGCGACGGCATTTTGACAAGTTGCAATACGGGGAAGCCCGCCGGTTTCTTATGTATGGCAAGGCAAGATGTCATTCCCTGAAGCGGAGCCGTGAATGAAAATTCCTTTTCCCCCGCGGGAACGCTGATTTTTGAAATCTGTTTATAATTCCTGTCACAAAAAGAGAGCTCCGCTTCCGGGAGCTCCCCCTCCTGCCAGAAAAGACGATATATCCCGCGCGGCTTGACTAGTGGAAGCGAAACCTCTTTGTCGGGGATTATCTTTTCCGCATTGGGAATAAGATTCGGGATAGTCAAACCTTTTACTCTTGAAAGCGAAATAATGCCGTAACCGGTGGAACACCACGTCAGGCATAGCCGGGTAATTTTCCCGTGCCATGCGGCATTTTCAGCAACCGGAAAATAGAGCGTATGTTTTTGTGCGTCAATCAACGCGGACGTGGTCAGACTGGAATCCCTTTTATTTTCTTGGAATTCGGAACTGAAGTCCAATCTCAGATATCCGCCCGCAACCGCGGCGCTGAAGTCCACCTCTATCGCGGCGATTTCCGCGGCGTCCAGGTCAAGTCCATCGCATGCGAATCCACCTCGGCTTCCGATTTCAATAGTCATGGAATCAGCCCCGGAAATCGGCCGTTCCATCCCAAAAGGCTTCCAAGACTTGCATAAGTTATCACCCTCATATAAGAAAGGTTCACCCGCAACGCAAAAAACACTGGCCATAAGCATGCAAACAACAAAGAATTCTTTCATCTCGCCTTCTTCCCATAAGTATTGTTTGATTGTTTAGTTCAAGGCAATGATCAATAGCCGCCACTGGAAGAGGGAGAGAAAAAGCTGTCGGCACAGCTGTTGTCGGCATATATTTTGCCGGCGATCGTTGCGGCAATAGTTCCCGCATGCCCGTCGATATAAAGAGAATTCATGGCGCCGTTACCAATTCCCGGAAGAAGGTTTTCGAACGGATGCCTGCCGTGTCGAGTCCCCAGATAACTTTTGCCTCCCGTATAGCACCCTCTCCAGGTCAGCGATGGACCGACCCACATGCGGGAATCCTGTATGATCACCTTTACGCTGGGGTTCACGACGTTCGAAAGCTTGGTTCTTTTTCCAGAACTTCCGACTAACGCGATAGAGGGGTTCAAGCCGTAACAAATGTACCAATAACGCCAATCATCAGATGGTTTATCGACGCAGGTTTGCCCAGAACCAAGCTTTGAATAAGTATAGGTCCCGTCAACCTGCGGACAAAAAAACACCCGGTTGTCAGTCATATATCCTCGTGTCTGGAGCAGGTATCCCCATACGCCATCGGCTATTGTATTGTCACCTGTTGATAACATTATGATATTGTCATTGTCATCCGTGGTGTAATTCATCGTTGAAATCGATAGCTGTTTGAGATTATACAGGCACGATATTGTTTTCGCGCCAGTTCTTGCGTCGTTCAGCGCGGGGAACAGCAGACCCGCAAGAATTGCTATAACAGCAACCACGATGAGCAGTTCAATGAGCGTAAAACCTGACCAACGGGTCGAGCGGTCGTCTTTGCCTTTGCACATCGTGAGCCTCGCTTAATATTCCCTCTTGCCATAAGATTATACCCGCTTTTTGGGAAAAAACCTTGACAAAATCACTTAATATCTGGATAAAATTCTCACTGGCCCGCTTTCTTTCGAATTTTACCTGAGTTCGGCCACTCCGCTTGAGCACCCCGGCATGACGACTGGCCGATGCGCAATTTCAGCGCGGGACGGGGGTGTGCTCCTCCAGGCAGAGGCGGACTTCCGCCACCCGCCGCTGCCGTTCCAGGGCCTTGGCCAGTTCCGACGGCTCGCCCAAACGCCCCAGGACCCCGGCGTCGGCGGCCTCGATCTCGTCGGGGAAATAAAGCTCGTGGAACAGGGCGTCCAAGAGCTCGCCACCCGCATGCGGATAGAGCAAGTCGATAGCTTTTAGCGCCGCGTCCGTCGGCGCCTTCACCGGCAAGGAAGCAATGACGTCGATGTCGGTTTGCGCCATGGCCCGGCCGCTTTCCAGCGAGATCGCTTTGTAGTAGTAGTTCATGAGCGACGAGTTGAGCAGGCAGACGATATACTTCAACGTCACGCCTCCGTCAAGCGCGTTGCCGACATGCACGTTGTTCAAGGCCAGCAAATTGTCGGAGTCCAAGGCGCAGATCAAAGAATCCCCGGTCTGCCGCAAGAACAGCTTCGGCTCGAAGTAGCGCACCCCCGCGAAACCGCTCTTGACCGCCGCTTTGTCATAGTGGAGATATTTTCCGGCGCGCTTCACGGCGAAGCGCGAGACCTCCCCGCCCGACACCAGCCCGGGTAGCCAGTCGGCGCCGCGCGGGGTGTCGCTCACTAGCGCAGCCTGCCCCTTCTTGCCGATCAGCCCGCTCGAGAAACGGACGTAGTCGCCCACCCGGCGGCAATTTTCCTCGATTTTGTTGACCAAGCGGAACGTCGCGTCATCGAAGAAGAGCCGGAAGCGGTTCCGCTCCGTCCCCTGATAATACCGCTGCTCCACGGAGGAGGTGACAAAACGCCGACGCTCGAACGCCTCGCGGCCAGGAGAGCGGTGGACGGCGACACGGTGACCGCTGTCCGCCACGCCCTTCCTGAACAGATACACGACCGACGCGCCCACGACGGCGTCGAACACCCGGTAGGGCAGGAAGACAATGTTCAGCATGCTGTTGGCGGAGACGATCTCCTTCCTTATCTTGGAAAAATACTTGCCCAGCAAAAAGCTGTCCGGGACGATCATGGACTGGACCCCGCCCTCGGCGCATAGCCGCATGGCTTTGTCCATGAACAGCGCGTAGAGGCTGATCTTGTATTCCGCCGAGTCCGGATACAAGCGCTTGAGCTCCGCATGCTCGGCGGCGGCGCCCCGGCCCACGCCGCGGAGGCCATAGCTCACATACGGCGGGTTTCCTATCACCACGTCGAAGCCCCCGCCCGCCCAGCTCAACGCGTCGGCCACGACGAAGTTTTTGTCCAAGCTGGGCGGCGGCTCCGACGGCCGCTCGGCCAACAAGGCGAGCGCCAGGCGGAGCTTGCAAACCTCGATCGCCTCGGGCATGAGGTCGACGCCATGGAGGCAGGACTCCAACAGCGTCAACTTGCGGCGATAGCCGTCGTCCGCCGCCGGTTCAAGGGCGTCCCAGACGCGGAGCATGGCTTGCAACGCTCCCACCAGGAACGCCCCGCAACCGCAAGCGGGATCGATGATTTTGCAACTGGTCAACGCGGCGACGAGCGCCGGGCGCGCCGCCGCCGCGATCCCCGTGGCGTCACCGTCGACCACCAGCGACCTGACGGCCGCTTCGGGGGACGCGGCCTTGAGGCGCTGGATCAAGCACTCCTCCACCATGTAGTCGACGACCGGGCGGGGGGTGTAGAAAGCGCCGGAGCGCTTGCGGCCCGCGAGCCGCATTTCGAAGAGTTGGCCGAGCAGCTCCGGGCCGAGGGCGACAAACTCCTCGTCCTTCGCGCCCTCCTCCAGTGTGAAATCCGCTTCCCGCCCCAGGAAGCGGCCATGGAGCTCCCGAACGCTCAACTCCGGGGACCGCGACAAAAACTCCTGACGCAGCTTCTCCGCGGAGAAGGCGTCCTCGACGTCCGCCCAGGAGTTCCAACGCCTCGCCAGCCGCATTTTGAGGCAGCGGTTCGCCGCCCCCCGCTCGAGAACGAAGGTTTGGCGTTTACGGTGGTCCACCAAGCTGAGGCGGAAATCGCCCTTGGCTCCATGGAACACGAAAAGGCCGTGGACGCTTTTCAGCTCCGACAGGATCCGTTTGGCCAGCGCGAACTGTTCCTCGCGGCAACGGCGTCCGGACAAGTCAGCGTTCACTTTGACCCTCACGAGGGGGGCATCCCCAAAAACCACGCCGAGCTGGCGGCAGTCGGCGAAAACCGCCCCGGCGAACTGCCGGAACTCCCGTCGCGCTTCGGTGAAATGGGCGGTCAGCCCCCGGACAACGGCCATGAGCCGCGCGTCGTCAAAGCTGTCGGCCAGTCGCTGCAGTTCCGCTGAGATCATATCGGCAAATCTAGCGCTGGCGGACGAAAAACAAAGCGGGTCATGGGGAAATCTCCCGCTTGTCCTTGATAGCGCCGCCAAAACGCGGTAAACTAACTGACAACATCTGGGAGCAGTTCGACCATGAAACTTCGATCCATCCAATCCTTCATCGCCATCTGGTCAGGCGTGGTGCTGGTCTTGGCCACCTCCGTGATCATCGTCCACGCCTCGCTCACAGCCCGGAGCGAAGCCGCCACCAACGCCCAAAAACAGCTCACGGCCATGGCCCAAGGCTACTCCACCGCGATCCAAGCGAGGGTCGAGGTCGCCCTGGACACCGTCCGCACCTTGGCCGAGGCCTTCGCCGGCGTCAAGAAGAAAAACGCCGACGGCACCCCCGCGCTCACCCTCACCCGCGCCCAGGCCAACGCCATCATACGCGCCGTCATAGAGGACAACAAGGACTTCATCGGCATCAGCACCTGCTGGGAGCCCGACGCCTTCGACGGCGCCGACGCCCAGTTCAAAGGCAAGCCCGGCCACGACGCCTCCGGCCGTTTCATCCCCTACTGGTGCCACAACGACAAGGGCGAAGTTACCTTGGAGCCCCTGGTCGATTACGAAAGCCAGAAAATCGGCGCCACCGGCATCCGTGACGGCGAATGGTATCTCCTCCCCAGAGAGACCCAAAAGGAATGCGTCATCAACCCCTATTACTACACGGTCGCGGGCAAGACCACCCTCATGACCACTGTCGTCGCCCCGATCGTCGCCGTCGGCAAAGCCGCCGACAAGAACGGCAAGCCCGCCACCGAGCTCCACCCCGAGTTCGACCAGGAGAAACGCGGCGAGCAAATCCGCCAAGGCCAGAGCTCGTCCTACATCCACGCCGACGGCGACCTGGAGATCTTCGAGCCCATCCGCTTCGGCCGAACCCAGACCCCCTGGTGCGTGAACATCAACACCCCCATGGCCGCCGTGCTGGCCGAGGCCGACCGCCAAACCGCCTGGCTGCTCGGCATCGGGGCGCTAGTCACGCTGCTGGGCGTGGCGGCGATGTTCCTCGGCGCGGGCCGCGTCGCCAAGCCCGTCAAGGTCGCCGTCAAACGGCTCACCACGTTGGCCAAGGACGGCGAGCTCTCCTCGGACGAGCACCGCCAGTTCCTCGACCGCCGGGACGAGATCGGCGCGCTGGCCAACGCCATCGAGCTCTGCGTGGCCGACTACCGCGGCATGGCCGCCCTCAACCAGTCCCTGGCGGCGGGCGACTGGACCGTCTCCGCCAAGGTCAAGTCCGAAGCCGACGAGATGAACCGCGCCCAAGCGATGATGCTGAAGGAGATGAACCAATCCCTGGCCGAAGTGCGCGACACCTCCAGCCAAGTGGCCGCCGGGGCCGCGGAGCTCTCCAGCTCCAGCCAGGCGCTGAGCCAGGGAGCCACCGAGCAAGCCGCGTCCCTGGAGCAGATCTCCAGCTCCATGTCGGAGCTGGCCTCCCAGACGGGGGCCAACGCCGAGAACGCCAAGCAAGCCCAGCAACTCTCGTTGTCCGCCCGCGACACCGCCGAGGTCGGCAACCGCCGCGTCAAGGAGATGGTCGAGGCCATGACGGCCATCCACAGCTCCAGCCGCGACATCGCGAAAATCATCAAGACCATCGACGACATCGCCTTCCAGACCAACCTGCTGGCCCTAAACGCCGCCGTCGAGGCCGCCCGCGCCGGGCAGCACGGCAAGGGCTTCGCCGTCGTCGCCGAGGAGGTGCGCAACCTCGCGGGCCGCAGCGCCAAGGCCGCCAAGGAGACCGCCGACCTCATCGACAACTCCGGCAAAAAGGTGGAGGGCGGCATGGAGATCGCCGCCGCCACCGCCACGGAGCTGGAGCAGATCGTCGGGAACGCCCAGCGGGTAACCGACCTCATCGGCGAGATCGCCGCCGCCTCCCGCGAGCAGGCCCTGGGCTTCAACCAAGTCAACCTCGGCCTCGGCCAGGTGGACACGGTGACCCAGCAAAACACCGCCACCGCGGAACAGACCGCCGCCGCCGCCGAGGAGATGCACGAACGCTCCAGGAAACTCCAGGAGATGGTCAACCGCTTCAAGCTCACCGTCGCCGCGCCGTCTACCCAGCCTCAGCCAACCCGTCCGACGCCGAAACCATTGCCCCCCCCTCCCGCGGCCAAGACAGCGCCGGCCAAGCCCGGCCCGAACGCGAAACCGGCTTGGCTCAAACAGGAGAAGTCGAAAGCCCCGACGTCCCCCGACGCCAAACGAAAACCGTTGCGTCCGGAGGACGTCATCGCCCTGGACGACAAGGATTTCGGCCGTTATTGACCCGCGCTGCCGCGGCCCCGCTAATTAACCGGCGGGATGTAACATTCCTCCAAGGAGGGGAGCTGCCGGGTCCAATTGGCCAGGCGGGTGATCTTGGAGTGGACGCACTCCTGGCGGCGGGTCTCGCATTCGCCGTTGGCCTTGGAGCCGCCGCATGGCCCGTTGGCCAGGCCTTTCGGGCATAGCTCAGGACAAACGTACTGGGTCAAGGGTAGGCGGCAAGTCGGGCAACCGGGGCAACCAGCGAGGAATTTCTTCAGGAACAACGACTTCCCCGGCCCGCTGGCGGCGGCGGAGGCCAGGAGGAGCTCGGAGAGGCGGCGACGCAGCTTCTCGCCGCGGACGCAGGGCTCGAACGGCGTGCGGCTCATGATCGGAGTGGAGGCGTAGGCCTCGCTGAAGAGGTTCTCGAAAACGTAGAAACGATAGGGATAGGGGGCCATCTCGGCCCGGGCCATATGGACGTCGTTGGCGGCGCGCCACTCATGGAAGTCGGGGAACTCCTTCAAGGCCTCGGCGATCTTATTCCCCGCGGTGAGGATCCACTGCGGTTTGTCGGCGCCGGAGATGACCACGCCGCTGTAGCCCAACAGCCGAAGGCCAGCCACCATGAACTGCAAGCGCCGCCACTGCGCCGCCATGAACTGCGCCTCGCTGAACCGCGACTCCCGCGACAGGATCGCCTGGTGGTCGGGGGAGAGGTAAACGCCCGGATAGGCTCCGGCCGCGATCCGCGCGGCGCGCTCGGGGGTCAGCAACGCAACCCGCGCCAGGGATGGGCAGAAACAGTCGCGGCTCTCCAGGTACCAGCGCAACTCCTGGTGCTTGATCAGATCCCAGCCGGCCTGCGCCACCACGAAGGACGCTCCATAGGAAAACTTTTTCATCAGCTTGAAGTACTGGCTGTAGCTACTGGCGGGAACATACTTGAAAGGGGAGCAGGCGCAGCCAGCGTAGGTCGGCGACCTGTCACCCTCCACGGCCAGCTTCAGGATATCGAGGCTGTCGACGTGCTCGCAGCGGCGACCTCCGGCGGCTGGCGGCAAGGCGTCGCCGGTGACCGCCACGATGTTCATGAACCCGTAGTTGAGGCAACCGGCCAAGGTGTCCTTGACCTCCTGCCCCTTGGCGCCGCGGCCGGAGACGAACAGCAGGTGCTTGTCGCGGTCCTCGGGAAGGAGCTTCGCCGCGAAGTCGGCCACGTTGTAGGTTTCGGTCCCGCCGCGGCGGTCGGTGACCGCGACGGCGGAGCTGAGCCCCTCGACGGCGTTGACCGCCGCCACGAAAGGGGCGAGGCGGGCGGTGGCGGTGGCGACGTCACAGTCGCGGTCGGGCGGATCGATCTCGAAAAACAAGGTGAAATCCCCGCCCTCAAGCCGAGCCTTAAGGCGGTTGGCGGACTTGTCGAACGACAGCTCCAGTTGGCTTTTGCTTTCCATCCTTCTCCCAGCGGGGCCGTGGCCGGACCCGCAATCGTCCAAAAAGTTAAATATTTGTCGGCGGCCACTTGAAAAACAGCCTGTGGTATTGGAATATAATACTGCATTCCGAAAACGAAACGTCGCCTCGGAATATTTTTGGCTTGATATGAAGGAAAACCAATTTAAGGAAGCATTCCCGTCCATGAAAAAAGGCGTGATCTACATAGCCGTGGTTTTGATCCAGGTCGCCATCCTCCTGCTTCTCTACCGTTGGTACAACAAGCCCGCTCCGGCCGCGGCCGGGACGGCGCAGCCCCCGGCGGGCCAAACGGCCAGCTCCGTCCCGACGCCCGGCTCCCCCCCGGCGACGACGCCCCTCCCTGGCGGCGGCGCGGCTCCCGGCCAACGCGCGGAGGCCGGGATCGGCCCCGGCGCCGTCGGGGCGAACATCCCGCCCCCTCCCGTCAGCGGGCCCGCCACCTTGAAGCTGGACTTCTCGAACGCGGCCAGGGGCGACATCAAAGGCATAGCGTTGAGCAAGGAGTGCCGGGCCGGAATCCTCGTCAACGCCGACACCGGCAAGGTGCTCTGGTCCAAGAACGCCGAGAAGTCCGTGCCCATCGCCTCCATGACCAAGATGATGACCGCGCTGCTGACGATGGAGGCCATCGCCACCAAGCGCGCCAGCCTGGACGACGTTATCCAGGTCAGCGCCGCCTGCGAGGCCGTCACCGGCGGCGAGGTATGGCTGGACAAACGCGAGTCGTTCACCCTCGACCAGATGATCATGACCTTCATGATCAAGAGCGCCAACGACGCCGCCTTCCTAGTGGCCGAGCACATCGGCAAGGGCGACGCCAACGCCTTCGTCCAGCGCATGAACCAACGCGCCAAGGAGCTCGGCATGGGCGACACCTATTTCGGCAACCCCCACGGTCTGCCGGAGAAGAAAAACGGCAACCCCGACAACCGCGCCACCCCCGCCGGCATGGCCATGCTCGCCAACGAGCTCCTCAAATATCCCGTCATCATGAAATACTCCTCGACCATCGTCGCTAATTTGCCTCGCTCGGTCGGCAAGGTCAAAAACACCGTGCTCTCCAGCACCAACTACCTCGTCCGCGGCGGCGAGCCGGGGGTGGACGGCCTCAAAACCGGCTTCACCAACGACTCCGGCTTCTGCGTCACCATCACCTGCAAGCGCAACGGCGTCCGGCTGATCGCCGTCGGCACCGGGTTCAAGGTCAGGAAAACCCGCACCGAATTCATGCGCCAGCTCCTCAACTGGGGCTACAAGCAGCTGGGAGGCCCGTCCGCGAGCTCCAAGCCCGCCGTGTCGGGAAAAGGATGAGCCCAGCGGACGACGGGGCGAAGACCGCCGCCCCCATCCTTGTCCCGCACGTCGAGATCGCCACGTCCGCCGGATTGCTCTGGACTCCGGTCCGCACCCGCCCCAGGCGGGAGAAGAAGGTGGCCGAGTACTGCGCCGCCAAGGCCATCCCTTGCTATCTACCCCTCACCCGGAGCGTCAAGCGCTACGGCAGCAAAACCCACGAGTTCATGCTGCCCATGTTCCCGGGTTACACCTTCTGCCAGCTGGACGAGCCTAGTTTCCGCGAGCTGCTGGGCTCGCACGCCGTGCTGTTCCGCGTCATGGTCGACAGCGCCACCGAGGACGGGCTCATCAACGACCTCCGCGGCGTGCAGACGCTGGAGAACTGCGCCGTCGACAAGGAGCTGGTGGTCAAGCCGGAACTCACCCCCGGCACCACGGTGATGGTCAAGCACGGCCCGCTGAAAGGCATCAAGGGAGTCATCCAGAACCGCGAGGGCGGCGTGATGCTGTTCGTCAATATCGAGATACTCGGCAACTCCGTCGGCGTCCGGCTGGACGTCGGCGACGTCGAGCTGGACGCCTAGTCCACGGAGGCCGATGAAATGCCGTTGCTGGAAGTCAAGGACTTGAGGAAATGGTATCCGGTCGGGGGCGGCTGGGGCGCGAGGCCGCGTTGGCTCAAGGCGGTAGACGGGGTGTCGTTCACGGCCGAGGCCGGCGAAACCGTCGGGCTGGTCGGCGAGAGCGGTTGCGGCAAGACCACCCTGGGCAAGGCCATCGTCCGGTTGGAGGAGCCCAGCTCCGGTCAAGTGCGCGTCGGCGGCCGCGACGTCACCGTCCTCCGGGGCGCCGCGCTGCGCCGCAGCAGGACGGACTTCCAGATGATCTTCCAGGACCCCTACAGCTCCCTCAATCCCAGGCTCACCCTCGGGGCCGTGCTCGACGAGACCCTCCGCTACCACAGCCCCCTGGACAAAGCCGGACGCCAAGGACGTTGCGCCGAGCTCATGGAGCTCGTCGGCCTCGGCCGCGACTTGCTGGGCCGCTATCCCCAGCAGCTCAGCGGCGGCCAGCGCCAACGCGTCGGCGTCGCCAAGGCCCTCGCGGTCAACCCGAAGCTCATCGTCGCCGACGAGCCGGTCTCCGCCCTCGACGTCAGCGTCCAGGCCCAGATCGTCAACCTCCTCGACGACGTCCAGGATCGCACCGGCGTCGCCATCGTCTTCATCGCCCACGACTTGGCGGTGGTCGAACACCTCAGCGACCGCGTCCTGGTGATGTACCTGGGCAAGCTCGTCGAGTCCGCCAGCGCCGAGCTCATCGGCTCCGACCCCCGCCATCCTTACACCCGAGCGTTGCTCGCCGCCGTCCCGGGACAAGGCATGGCGGCCAACCGCGCCGACGCCGCGTTGCCGGGCGACGCCCCCTCCCCGCTCGACCCGCCGCCCGGCTGCCCCTTCCACCCCCGCTGCCCCGTGGCGCGGGAACGCTGCCGCCACGACATCCCCGCCTTGCTCCCGACCGGAGCGACGGGACAACTCTCCGCCTGCCACTTCGCGGCGGAGCTGCCAAAGAGAGGCCTCCCATGAACATCATCGCCGGAACCGCCCGGGGGATAACGCTCGAAGCCCCCTCCGGGCTGGCGGTCAGGCCGACCGCCGCCCGGGCGCGCAAAGCCCTTTTCGACAGCCTCGCCCCCTGGGAAGGCTTGGTCGTGGTCGACCTTTTCGCCGGCAGCGGGGCGCTGGGGCTGGAAGCCGCCAGCCGGGGCGCCGCGGCCGTCCACCTGGTGGAGAGCGACCGCTCCCACTGCGCCATCCTCGAGCGCAACCGCGCCAGAGTCGCCAAGTCCGGAGCCGCGGCCGAGATCCAAATCGTCCAGGGCGACGCCTTCTCCGTCGCCTCCAGGCTGCGCGGCTTGGCCGGGGCCGTGGACCTCGTCTTCGCCGACCCGCCCTACGACGAGGCCGCCGCCGCCTGCGCCACGCTGTTGTCCGACCCGGGCTTCGCCGCCTGGGCCGCCGGGGCGCGGCTGGTCTTCGAGCTGCCCCCCGACCGCGCCAGGAAACCATTATTTTCCGGGAACGATTTGTGGAATCGCGCCAGAGAGCGTAAATTAGGGGGCACGTCGTTCGCGTTCCACACGCCGCGGGCGACGGCGGAACCAAACCAAGCTGGGAACGGACTATGAGAACCGCGCTTTTCCCCGGGAGCTTCGACCCGGTCACCAACGGCCATCTGGACGTCATCAAGCGGGCGTCGCTGCTTTTCGACCGGCTGATCGTCGCCGTGGCCAACAACGAGAGCAAGAAGGCGCTCTTCTCGGTGCGCGAGCGCGAGGAGCTGCTCCGCTCCGCCTGCGTCGAGGCCGGCGCCACCAATGTCGAGACCACCACCTTCGACGGCTTGCTGGTCGGGGCGGTGTTGCGCTTCGACGCCGTCGCCGTCGTCCGGGGGCTCCGGGCCGTCTCGGACTTCGAGATCGAGTTCCAGATGGCCCTGATGAACCGCCAGCTGGAGAAGCGTTGCGAGACGATCTTCCTCATGCCCAGCCCCGAGTACTCCTTCGTCAGCTCCCGGATGATCAAGGAGATCTTCCGTCTGGGCGGCGACATCTCCAGTTTCGTGCCGCAGGTGGTCAACGCCTCGCTCGCCGCCAAGCAACTGCCCCCCCCGGAACACGCCTGAACCAACCCAAGGACCGCGCCATGATCAAACTTTCCACCCAAAGAGTGACCATCGAAGGCATCCCGCTGGTGGGCTCCGAACCCCCGGAGACGCTCGGGGTCGCCGACGACCCGTTCATCCGCACCCCCTACCCGATGGACTACAAACTCAAAGCGGCGATGACCGGCGAGGGGCTGCTGGTCACCGGCGTGGTGAGCACAACCATCGCCTGCGTCTGCGGCTTCTGCCTGAAGCCCTACGAGCTCCATATCGAGAACCGCGACGTTTGCCATTACTACGAAAACCCGTTGAAACCGGAAATCGACTTGACACCGGATGTTCGGGAGGATATTTTACTTAATTTTCCGCAATCCTTGATTTGCGGCGACGACTGTGAAGGGTCCGGGATCGACAGCGACGCGCCAAATGTGGCCGCGAACAACGGCCGCTGGGGCGAACTGGACAAACTTGGCCTCGAATAAAGCTTCCCGCCGGGCGGGGAGCCAAGCTGAACAACAAAAAGCGAAGGAGTAGATAGATGCCAGTCCCGAAGAGAAAAATGTCGAAGATGAAGTCGCGGCAACGCAAAGCCGCCAACCGCTACGAAGCCCCCCAGACCGCGGAATGCCCGGCGTGCCATGCCCCGGTCATCCCCCACCGGGTCTGCGGCGCTTGCGGCATCTACAAGAAACAACAGGTCATCACTGTTAGCGAATGAAAATAGCCGTTGACGCCATGGGCGGAGACTTCGCCCCAGACTCCGTCGTGGAAGGAGTTGTTGACGCCCTCAAGAAATTGCGGGGCTTCAACATCGTCCTGGTTGGAAACTTGAACCGGCTCGAGCCGTACATCAAGAAGTACAAGCTGGACAACCGTTCCCGGGTGGAGCTGGTGCATGCGGAGACGACTATCCGTATGGACGACTCCTCCATCTCCGCCATCCGCGGCAAGAAGGACTCCTCCGTGACGGTCGCCGCCGCCTTGGTCGGCAAACAGCAGGCCGACGCCCTCGTGTCCATCGGGCACACGGGCGCCGCCGTGGCCGCCACGGTCTTCAAGTTCGGGCCGCTGCCCGGGGTCGAACGTCCCTGCATCGCCACCATCATCCCCGCCGCCCAGGGCCGTTTCGTCCTGGTCGACTCCGGCGCCACCATCAACGGCAAAGCCAAGAACCTCGCCCAGTTCGCCGTCATGGGGGAGGTCTACTCCCGTCTCATCCTCGGACAGAAGAACCCCAGGGTGGGGCTGCTTAACGTCGGAGACGAGGACGTCAAGGGCAACGAGCTCACCAAAGAAGTCTTTAAGATGCTCTCCGACATGCCCATCAACTTCATCGGCAACATCGAGGGCAACGGCATGTTCGAACAAGGGGTCGACGTCGTGGTCTGCGACGGCTTCGTCGGCAACGCCGTCCTCAAGACCTGCGAGGGGCTCTCCAAGTCGGTGATGCACTGGCTCAAAGTGGCCTTCTCCAGGAACGCCTTCCGCATGGCGGGCGGCATCCTCGCCCAAAAAGCCTTCGTCGAGCTCAAAGCGATCGGCAACTACGAGGAGTACGGCGGCGCGCCGCTGCTCGGCGTCAACGGGGTCTGCGTCATCGGCCATGGCTCCTCCTCGCCCTTGGCGGTCAGGAACGCCATCCGTTTCGCCGCCGACCTGGTGAAAAACAATGTCAACGGGGAGATCTGCGCCCGCATGCGCGAGGCCAACATCGTCCACGAACGATGAACGCGCCCCTTTTCGCCCGTCAACCATAAAGTCGTTCCACCCGCAAGGCGAACCATGGGAATCAAAATCATCGGGACGGGCTCCTACACCCCGGAGAAAGTCCTCACCAATCTAGAGCTCGAGAAGTTGGTCGACACCAGCGACGACTGGATCAGAACCCGCACCGGCATCGTCGAACGCCACATCGCGGCGAAAACCGAGACCACCTCCATGATGGGGCTGGCCGCCGCCAGGAAAGCCTTGGAGATGGCCGGAGTGGCCGGCTCCGAGCTCGACCTGATCATCGTCGCCTCCTTCACCGGCGACACCCCCCTACCCAGCACCGCCTGCCACGTCTCCCGCCAGCTCGGCGCCGCCGAGGCCGCCTGTTTCGACTTGGCCGCCGCCTGCTCCGGCTTCGTCTACTCCCTCGAGGCCGCCACCGCCATGATGCGCAACAGCCACCGCTTCAAAAAAGCCCTGATCATCGGCGCCGAGAAGCTTTCCTTCTACACCGATTGGACCGACCGCAACACCTGCGTCCTCTTCGGCGATGGCGCCGGAGCCGTCGTGTTGGACAAAGTCCGCGGCAACTCCAGCACCTTGATCTCCAGCACCCTCTGCGCCAACGGCGAACACGCAGACCTGCTCCGCGTCCCCGCCGGCGGCACCGCCGCCCCCGCCTCCCACGAGACCATCGACGCCCACGGACACTGCGTCAAGATGGAGGGCCGCGAAGTCTTCAAGCTCGCCGTCAACGCCATGGTCAAGGCCTGCCGCAGCTCCCTCGACTACGCCCACATCACCAGCGACGACATCCAATGGTTCGTCCCCCACCAGGCCAACCTCCGCATCTTGCAGGCCGTCGCCACCCGCCTCAACATCCCCGACGAGAAAGTCTACATCAACGTCCACAAATACGGCAACACCTCCGCCGCCTCCATCCCCCTGGCCATCGACGAGCTCAACCGCGCCGGACAGCTCAAGCAGGGCGACAAGCTCCTCCTGACCGTCTTCGGCGCCGGCATGACCTGGGGAGCCTCCCTGCTCCAGTGGTGAAGCCCCCGGCACAAGGGACGTGGAGACGCTTGAGATGGCCGAAGCGAGTAGATCGCACATCAGCATGGCCGGACGGCTTCCGTAGGCCTGAAAGGCCGAGATATACTAGCCCAGGGCAGCGCCTTGGGGACAATGCAAGCAACAATCCCAGCCCTGAAAGGGCGGCATATAGGATTGCGCAAGTTACTGCGGCTAAAGACGTTGACATTCATTGGCGGTCTTACGCCATGAGGCGTCTTCGGAGCGCGGCGTTGGTGCGGCCGTCACGAGGGGGATTGGACGCTGAAGCCACACACGGAACCAGACGGTTCCGGTTCCGACGCCATTCCGCTCGCGCGGACACGCTACGATTCAGTGCGCCAAGCTGATGGTGCAATTGTCGGTCGAACCGCAATTCGGGCATCTGCGAGCGTCTTCCAGCTGCGCGAACTTCTGCGCCTTGGTCGCGTCCTTGGCGAAAACGATCGGCTGGGGTAGCTCCACATACTCATAAGAGCATTTGTTGCATTTACGAGGATAACCCAACTTCGCCTTGCATTTCAAGCAGCGGTAGCTGCCATCCGACAAATCCACCACCTGCATCTCCCCAAAGAAATCGCAGGCGGGGCATTTCAACCACACCAACGCTCCGGGGGGCTCCTCAACAGGCCAGGAGGCGATCTGTATCCACACCACCAAGATCAATACCACGAGGAGCAGGGGCAGCAAAACAAACCCGCGCTTCCGCCGGTCGCGCAAAAGCGCCCGCAACTTGATCAAAAATGTCTGCACCCTCAGCTCCCGCATATTATTAGCTGAAACAAGATAGCCAGCTAAAACGAAAAGTCAAATCGTTCCGGGCAAATCCCGCGCGAGCTCCTGTCCACCGCCCACACAAAACAAAAACGCCGCCATCGCTGGCGGCGCCAAGTCCTTCGCCGATGGGACTACTCTTTGCCCATCTCGTAGTGACCCTTGATCTCCCCGTCGCTCAAAGCGCGCTTGTAAAGCATAAACTCGTCGATCTTGCCTTTGAGGAAATAACCGATGCCAGAGGAATTGCGGAGCGTGGTCAACCCGGTGGCGCCGAGCAAAAGGTTGCTGTTGGCTTGCGCATACTTCGCAGTCGTGGACTGGTCGGACGCTTTCCGGTATTCCCCAAGCTTCTGCCCGTTGCAGAAAATCGCGATATCCCCGGAACTGATGCTGGTCGTGGATTGGGTGGAGACACTACTGGTCCCCACATACCTAAGCACAACGTGAGTCCAACCTTTCTCCTTGAAGCTCCAGTCCTTCGCCCCCCAGCCGACGCAGGAACAGAACACGTCCACCTCAAACGCGCCTTCCCCGGTGGCAACGCTTTTGTTGGGGTCGCAATAGAGGTCGTACTGCGCCGCGTCGTTGGGGTCGTTGCTGGGGTTCCCCCATGTCGCCTTGGAGAAAACGATGTCACCAAAACCAAACGAGTCGAACTTGACCCACACCAGAATCGTGAAACTTTGATCCGGCGTGAAGTCGGCCGCGGCGGTCAACCCGGTCGACTCAAATTGCTTGATCACCGTGGCGGCGGGTTGAGTCAACCCGGGAAGAGACGACCAAGTGCCCGCAGTCGGGAAACCAGCGGGGATCGGCGCGACCTCGACGAAACTGGTGCCGCCACCGGCGCCCCATTGCACCGCCTTCTTGTAACGCCCGAAACGCCCGCCGTTGCTCCACTTCAACTCGCTGACACCGCCGCCTTTTTTCTTGAAGAGACCTTGATAATTCAGGGCGTTGAACGTATGCAGTCCATCTCGGCTGACCCAGTCACAACCAACGGCGGTGCTGTTCAACACCATCCCCTTCCCCTCCTGGAAGTTGAAGTTAACGACACAGTCCGCATCGGCGCTACACCCCTTGTTGAAGGCCAGCCAGCGGTAGAACTTCGCCCGCTGCTTGTAGAGATGGTACTGCGGGTAGATGATCGCCGCCAGGATCACGCAGATCGCCAGAACCATCATGATCTCTATCAAAGTGAAACGCTTGACGCTCAGACGCTTGCCGTCAAAGGCGGCCTTCCTCCACAACGGATAACGACTTGAAAAAACCATGGCACACCTCTCGTTAAGGTTCTCCCTATAATAATTCTATCGCAACTTGCGCCGCATGTCAATATCTAAAGACAACTTTTTAAGTAATAAGACTTAACGACGGAGCCTCCCGAAATTGCGCGGCGGACATTGATTTTGCGAAAAAACGGCTGATAGTAAAAGGACAACAACAACCCCCATGCGAGGAGACATAGCAGATGTTAGCGAAGAACAGCCTGAAATTCCTGGAGCGGCTCCTGAAAACCTGTAGCCCGTCCGGCTTCGAGAACGAGGCCGCCGCCGAGTTCCGCGGCTACCTGGGCTCTTTCTGCCACAAAGTCAGCACCGACGTCCTGGGCAATGTCATCGGCGTGCTCAACCCTGACGCCCCTTTCAAGGTGATGCTCGCCGGGCATTACGACGAGATCGGCTTCCAGATCGTCAACATCGGCGACGACGGCCTCCTCAATTTCCGCGCCAACGGCGGCATCGACCGCAGCACCCTGCCCGGCACCGAAGTCCTCATCCTCACCGACGCCGGCAAAGTCCCCGGCATCATCGGCAGGAAGCCCATCCACCTGACCAAGGACGAGGACCGCAACAAGGTCGGCGAGATCAAGGACATGTGGATCGACATCGGCGTCGAGAGCAAGAAGGCCGCCGAGCAGCTCGTCGCCGTCGGCGACCCCGCCGCCGTCGCCCCCAACTTCAAGCTCCTGGGCAAGGACAAGGTCAAAGTCATGTCCAAGGGCCTGGACGACAAGATCGGCGCCTTCGTGGCCGCCGAGACCATCCGCGAGCTCAGCGCCCGCAAGCTCGACATCGGCGTCTACTGCGTCGGCACCGTCCAGGAGGAGCTCGGGCTCCGCGGCGCGCGCACCAGCTCCTTCGGCGTCTGCCCCAACGTCGGCTTCGCCATCGACGTCGATTTCGCCACCGACCTGCCCGACATCGGCAGCAAGGAGCTCGGAGTGATCAAACTCGGCCTCGGCGCGGTCGTCTGCCGCAGCGCCGACATCAACCAAGTCCTCTACCGCCGCCTCATCGAGACCGCCAAGAAACACAAGATCGCCCACCAGCCCAACGCCGGCTTCCGCGCCACCGGCGGCACCGACACCTCCGCCATCCAAATGTCCGGCCCCGGCGTCGCCACCGCGTTGGTCAGCGTCCCCAACCGCTACATGCACACCCCCGTGGAGCTCTGCGACCTCCGCGACACCGAGAGCGCCATCAAGCTCCTGGTCGAGACCATCGCCGCCTTCAAGCCCACCGACACCTTCATCCCGGGGATCGACTAAGCCCCCATGAAAAGGCTCCTCCTAGTCACCGGCAACGACGAGCTCGCGGTCCGCAGGAAGACCACGCAGCTCGTCGACGCCCTCAAGGCCGAGATCCCCGACGAGCTCGCCTTCGAGACCATCAAGGGCGACCGGGAGGGGCTCTCCCCGCACGACGTCGTCGGCGAGCTCATCATGGCCCTCCGCACCCCCTCCTTCTTCGGGACCGAGCGAGTGCTCTGGCTCAGGAACCTCGTCGGCGCCACCCCCGCCAAAAGCGACGCCGACGACGACGCCAAGAGCTCAAAAAAGGCCGCCGACCCCCTCGAGCCGCTCCGGGAACTCCTCGACGCCAAGGGCCTCGACGACGTCACCTTGGTCATGGACATCCCCCACCTCGACCAGCGCAAGGCCTTCTACAAAACCTGCGAGAAGCTCGGCGAGACCTTCGTCTTCAAAAAAATCTCCCTCGACGACAAGAACTACCAGCAAAGCCTCCGCGAGCGCATCGCCGAGCTCTGCGCCAAAGCCCAGGTCCGCGTCTCCCGCGACGCCATGGAGTTCCTCGCCGAGACCGTCGGCGGCGACAGCGGCCGACTCGACAACGAGATCGAGAAGCTCCTGCTCTATTCCGACCCCGCCCAAGGCATCACCCTCAAGGACTGCCGCGAGATCTGCGCCCGTTCCCCCGAGGCCTCCACCTGGGTTTTCGCCGACGCCCTCGCCGCCAAGGACCTCCGCCAAGCCTTCTCCGCCCTGGACACCATCATCGAGCAGATGCGCGGCGAGAAGGGCGGTTCCTCCAGCCCCGAGATGGCGTTGCTCTACGGCGCCATCCGCAAGTTCCAGGACCTCGCCCAGATCAAGGCCGGGGCGGCGGCGGCGGGCGTCAGGGGCGGCTCCAACCCCAACAGCTTCCAGGCCGCCATCCAAAGCGTTTCCGAGGACGTCAAAGCCGAGCTCCCCGGCAACATCACCTTCAGCTACCACCCCTACCGCGCCTTCATGCTCCACAAGCTGGCCGCGTCCTGGTCCGACCGGGAGCTAGCCGACGCCTTGGAGCTGACCTTGGAGACCAACATCCAATTGGTCTCCGGCGTCACCTCCACCCGCATCGCCCTCGAAAACCTCATCACCGGCGTCTGCGCCAAGAATTAGTTCGGAGTTCGGAGTTCGGAGTTCGGAGTTGAAAAACAGCGGGACGCGAGCAGGGACGAACGTCCGAAGATTCACGCCCCACAGCGAACTCCGAACTCCGAACTCCGAACTCCGAACTAACGGAGGACTTCTAGCCATTTGACAATGGCGGCGGCGGTATGTTCGCCTAGACCGGGGACTTTGGCGCGGATGTCCGCGGCGCTGGCGTGGCGCAGCTTGGCGACACTGCCGAAGGCGATGAGCAAGGCCTTCTTCCGCTCCGGGCCGACGCCGGGGATGTCGTCGAGCACCGACTCCTTGATCTTGCGGTCGCGCAGCTCGCGGTTGAAAGACACGGCGAAACGGTGGGCCTCGTCGCGGACCGCGCGCAACAAACGCAACGCCGGACGGTGCTCGTCCAACACCAGCGGCTCCGAACGCCCGGGCAGGAAGATCTCCTCCTGCCGCTTCGCCAACCCCATCAGGGGCAATGCCGGGACGCCCAGGTCGACCAACGCCTTCAAGGCGGCGTTCAACTGCCCCTTGCCACCGTCGACGAGGACCAGGTCGGGCATCTGGGAGCCCTCCTCCAGCTTGCGCTTGAAATGGCGGCGCAACACCTCGTCCATCATGGCGAAGTCGTCGACGCCATCGACGTGCTTGATCCGGAAACGCCGGTAACCGGCCCGGTCTGGCTTGCCGTCCACGAAACGCACCAAACTGGCGACCGAGGCCTGGCCGCCCAACGTGGAAATATCGAACGCCTCGATGGCGTCGGGGCGGCGTTTCATGCCCAAGGCCTGCTGTAAATCCTCGGTGGCGGCGGTCCCGGCGGCGGAGGGGATGGAGGCGAAGCGGAAATTGCGGTTGCGCGCCCCGAAAATCTCGGAAAGGTTCTGGGCCATGTCGCGGCGGGCGGCGGCCTTCTCGAAGTCGAGGGCGGCGGCGGCGGCGCGCATCTCCTCCTCCAGCCGCTCGACCAGGGCGCGGACGTCACCCTCCAGCACCGCCACGAGCTCCTCGACGCGCTTGCGGTAGTCGGCCTCGGAGATCGTCCCGACGCAGGGGCCGCAACAAAGCTTGACCCGGACGTCCATGCAATGTTTCCGGGTCTCGGCGTCGGGGTCGGCGAGCTTGCAGAGGCGGAGTTGAAAACGCCGCCGCAGGAACTCGACGGTTTGGGGCAACGCCCCGGTCTGGGGGAAAGGCCCGTAGTAACGGCAGCCGTCGTCCTTGCGGACGCGGGCCAGCGACAAACGGGGGAAGCGCTCGTTGAGATGGATCTTGATCATGTAAAAGCGTTTGTCGTCGCGCAGGAGGATGTTGTAGCGCGGGGCGTACTGCTTGATATAGCGCGACTCCAACAAGAGGGCCTCGGCCTCGGTGCGCACCGGGTAGCACTCCCATTTGGCGATGGAGTTGATCAGCGAGCGGGTCTTGGGGTCGGCCTTGGTGACCCGGGAGGGATGGAAGTACTGCGACACCCGCCGCCGCAAGTCCCGCGCCTTGCCCACGTAGATGACCTCGTCGAAGCGGTCGCGGAACACGTAGACCCCCGGTTTGGCCGGGATGTCGGAGCTGTGGAATGGCGGTCTGTCGGTCATATCTCTCTGCCCTCGGCCATAATATACACAACTTTTTGGGCAAAACAGCCACAGGGGCGGCAAATCAATAAACTTTAGCTTGGCCCTTGCCTCAAAATGTCGCGCCATAAAGGGGCCAGAAACTATAGTTCGGACGGCTTCCGATGGGCAGTCCGGGCCAAATGTCGTTCCTGAAGGTCGCGAGGCCGCATGGGGTCACATGCCCGTCCAGGAAAAGCCCGTTCGCCATTTTGCTGTGCTGCAAATAGATGGCCGCGCCACAAGAAATGAGATCGACGGAGAAAGCCACGTCAGGGCTGCCGGTGGAGACGCTATCCCCGAGGAAATAAAACCCGGAAGGATTTTTCGCCTTCTCCGGACGCAATGCCCAGAGCTTATCGTAAGCGAACCACCCCGGCGTCGCCGAACTGCTCACGAGGATGTCGCCGTATCTGTCTTTGTCGGTTCCCCAGAGGATACAGCGGACGCCGTAAGTCTTGGTGATGAAGTAGGGGTTGCTTCCAGCGTCTATATGCCAATCCCGCGCGGACTTCGGACAAAAGGCGTAGCGGTGGGCTTTAAGCCGTCCGTAGTCGTCGCGGGCATCGGGATAAAGATTATAGCCCCATTGCGTCATAAGCGAATCGGTGCAGCCGATCGGATAATAGCCGTTCGCCGCCTGCGAGTACATGACGAAATCAAGGTTGACCTGTCGGAGATTGCTGGCGCAAGATATGGCGTAGGCCTTTTCCCGCGCCAACTGAAGCGCAGGCAACAACAGCCCCGCCAGAATGGCGATCACGGCGATGACGACCAAGAGCTCGACCAAAGAGAAATGGCCGAGGCATGACAACTTCCGCGTCTTCACTTTTTCAGCTCCTTTCCGGGGACTTGTCCGTCCAGCTCGATAAACCCAAAACTTAGGCGGTTCTTGTAGGCGTCGCCGTTGGAGTTCCAACTGGCCTGCGCCTTGCGGTCCACCGCGTCGCCGTCGTCGATTTGCGATTCAAAGCCGATGGTTTTCCCGGCGAACGCCGTGCGCGGGATTTCGAGTTCGACCGAATACCCGCCGTCCCACTTCGCGCAAATGGCTTTCGCGCCGTCGAGCTTCAGGCCACGTGGCTGCATGACGAGACGTTCCCCCTCCGGCGCATTGGGCAGGAGGAAAAGACGCGCCACATCGTCTGTGTATCTCTCGGGATATTTCACCGAGTTTCGCAGGGGGGCGGCGTCAAAGGAGAGCTCGACGCAGTCTTGCATCCACGGGGCGCCTCCGGCGACGTAAGCGTCGGGGGTGCTGTCCTTCACGTCGAAAGAAAGCCTCAAGGTCTTGCCATCGTCCTCAAGCTTCATCGCCGCCGGGCCGAAGCGTTCCTGCCCGCCCGGACGCAAAACCTTGCCCGGACGTCCGACGGCTAGCGGGAATTCCCAAGTCCGGCCCTCCAGCTCGAATTTAGCGGCGACCTTGCCGCAGAGCTTGGCTGCGTCAAGCTTAACCGGGATGGGCAGGGAGAGCTCCTCGCCAGCGGGGATGGAGAACGCGACGCTATCGGCGGCGTCAACTCCCTCGCCATGAAGGCTTAGCTTGCCGACGAGCCCGCGCCCGGCGCAGTTGCGGAAAGCCACGACCACCTTCCATCCGCCGTTCTTCGGGACGAACCGGCCCAGGGCGCAGGGCTCCACCGGACGCGCCGCCTCAACTCTTCCATTTTTGAGGAAGGAGAGGAATTCCTTGACGGACATTTCGCTGGAGAAGATGTTGAACGCCGACCTCGCGCGGACAACGAGGTAGAAGGGGGTTTCGCTTAGCGTCAGGACTCCATCCTCCGGAAATTTGATCTCGTTTCCGAAGATATCCAGAAGCTTCAAGCCGGAAGCCTCGCCCGCGTCAAGTTTGAGCTTCACGTTTTTCATGCCGCCGTGGTTCCAGAAGGCGGCCAGCGGCTTCCCTTCGCGCTCGTAGACGTAGCAAGCGGTGTCGTTGCCCCAACGGACGCTGTCGACCGGAGTAGCTCCTTCGAAGATTCTCGCGAGGGCGTTGTAGGCCACGGCGATTTCCGAGGGCGCCCATTCGGTCACGCGGTCCATGGAGACACAGTTCGGGGTTAGGAGCGGCTTCCAAATTTGATCTGACTGCAGGCAGATGGATTGTTTCGCCCCTTCGCCGAGGTCAGTCAGGAAACGCCAAGCGACGTGATACGCCTGGCATTCGCTCTTGACCACATAGTTGGGGGATGGAGTGTCCGTCACATAGAAGAGTTCGGTGTTCCAGAAGGGATAATCGCCGTAGGGCTTCAGGAGGGAGCGCAAACCGGCGATGTCCTTGTCGGCGGGGAACGGCGAGTTCAGCTGCCTGGAGCCATACGGATGGAAACCGACGGCGTCGACATATTTCAAGCCCCCGTCCTTGAAGCACGTCTTGCCCCAGTCCAAGGCGCTAGCGCCGAAGTCGCTCGAAAGGCAGAAGCCCACGATTGTCGTTTTGGAACCGGCGGCGCGGATCTCCTCGGACGCCGCTTTCAGGTAACGGTTGTAGACTTCAGGGGCCAGAAACAAGTTTGGCTCGTTCATGATCTCGACCGCCTGGAAGCGTCCCTTCGCATGACGCATGCAGTTGCGGACATAGGCCCTCCACAAGTCCTCCGGCGGCAGGAGGACATTGCCGCGGACCCGCTCCTCGGTGACGTTCGGCGGGTCTTTCTTGACGCGCTCGCAAAGCGGGATCAGCCATTCTGGCAGAAAAAGCTGCTGATAGTTCTGGGTTCTCGCGATGAAGTCGTCGTTGCCGATCACGGGGAGGGCTTCGATGTGGAATTTGCGATAAAGCTCCAGTTGCTTGTCGAGATACGAATAGTCCCATCCCCCTCGCGTCGGCTCCATTTGATACCATTGCGTCGAACCGACACCGCCGCCCCATTCGCGAATTATGCGGCACCCCATGCGTTCATAGGTGGAGAGGCAAGACTCCAGGGAGTCGTTCTTCACGATATACGCAGGCTTGGGGATGCGAGGCGAAAGCCACTTGCCATGGCCGTTCAAGCCCACGCAGAAGGTCTTGTTGATGTCCACCGGCTTAGAATCGTAATGGCCAATGACCGAGTAGAAGCCCAAATGGGAGTTCCCCGCGCCGGAGACTTCCACGCGGACGGAACCGTAGCGGGTCAAGGGTTGCTCGAAAAGGAATTCATTGGACTCGCCGGCCGCCAGCGAAACGGGGCATTCAAGCGAAAAGAGCTCATCACCGAAGTATTCGTCGCGTCCCACGAGTTTAAGCGTCCTCTCGCCAGGAGCGGTTCCGATGTTGACAACCTTTAGCGTGAACTTCGCGGCGGAGTCTTCATCCTTGTCGTAGAGATAGCTGCTGGAGACGACAGCCGCCTCAATAAACGCCCCGAAGGGGTTGGCTGGAACCGCAGGGATTTTTTCCGCGATCGACAAGTCATCCAGCCAGAAGTCGCACGCTTTTCGGGAAGAGAGCTTGAAATGATACCAGCCAGGCAGCTTCGCTTTCATCGTAAACGTGTATTCCGTCCATTGCGGCGAAAGCATCTTGCCCGTGCCGTCATCGCAATACTTCCCGTCGCTGTTGACGGAGTACAAGATTATCCGCAGCCAAGAGGCGGACACGCTGCTTTTCGCCTTGAAAGAGACGTCGTATTCAACGTCCTTTTTGAACTGGAACTCCTTTGAGTGCAGTTCGAAGGGCTCGCCGCGCCCATTGCGGATCAACGCCGACTGCCGTCCGGCGCCCGGCGCCTGCCTGTCCAGTTCCAGCGGCAAGTATTCAAGCTGGGGATTGACGTCCGGCTCAAGGTTGCGGGTCAACGCGTAACCTGCCGTTCCCAGCTCGAAACCTCCGTTGAAGTTGATTGGCGCACCCAAACACACGCCGACGCCCGCCAGAAAAACCACTAGCATCAAGCCCTTTTTCATACAAGCCTCCTATTCATTGCAACAACAACAAGAAATTTTATTATCGCAAATCCCAGACCGTCGGGATTCATGCTTCGCGTCGCCCTGACAAGTCCCGCACCGAATCTCGCTCCAAGAGCCTATTGTCGAGAAGGACATGCTCCGGGGCGCAATCACCAGACGCCATTTTCGCCAGTATCAACTCGACGGTCTTCGCGGCAATCAGGTCATACGGCTGCTGGATCGTCGTGTAGGGCGGATCTTGGAATTTCGAGAACTCCCAGGACTCCATCGCGACGAGCGAGAAATCGTCTGGTATTTTCAAGCCCCGTTTGCGCATGAGCGAAGCGAATTCCGCGGTTTTCCCTTCGGTCGCGAAGAAAAGCGCCGTGGCCTTCCGCTGGAGTATCCGGTCAACGGAATCTTGGAGCGAGTCTTTCGTCAGATCGCAGATCGCGCGTGGATCCACCTCCAAGCCATCGCTGGAAAAGCGTCCGCGGAAGCCGTTGATCCGCTCTTCTATGGGTCTGCCGCTACCGCAGACGATGATCCCCGCGGCCGTATGCGCATTTTTGCGCAAGCAATCGGCGGCGAGCCAACCACCTTGGTGATGGTCGGCCATGACCGAGGAGCAATTGCTTGGCCCAGGGGCGTTTGGAATAACCAGCGGGATGCCTTCCGGCAGGCCGCCGATGAATTCGTTGCTGTTCGCGTCCCAAGGAAGGCAGATCAAGCCATCGAGCAACGCGCTGCGCAAGCGGGTGATGTTGTGCGTGGAGAAGAACTCCACCACGCACGCGTCATGGAAAGATAGTTGCTTCACGATGCAACTGATAAGAGATGTCCAATATTCATTGCCCAAGGCCAGGCTGTCGGAATTGAAGGCCAGCCCCACGGTGGCGCGCTTGGCTTGCATCCTGGGTTTGAAGTTGAAGCTCTTCGCCACGGCCAAAACTTTTTGCCTAGTCTCGTCGGAGGCCCGCCCACGCCCGTTCAGCACCCGGCTGACCGTGCCATAGGAAACACCCGCTTCACGGGCTAGATCATGTATTGAGTTGAGCTTATGTTCCGCCATCGCCATACCTCTGCTAGCGCTTACGCGCGAGTTTGCGTAACTGTCACGCAATCAATTATAGGGCAATGGCGCTGAAAAGTCAAGACGCCTCCGATGATTTCCGCGCTGAATCCATGGTCCAGGTTGAAACCTGGGCATCCGGCTTCGCCGGGTTGAGCGCCGAAGCTTTAGCTGTTGGCCTTGAGGACCTCGATGAACGCCTCTTGCGGGATGTTGACGCGGCCGACCTGCTTCATCTTTTTCTTGCCCTCTTTCTGCTTCTCGAGGAGCTTGCGCTTGCGGGTGATGTCGCCGCCGTAGCACTTGGCCAAAACGTTCTTGCGCAGTTGGCGGATCGTCTCGCGGGCGACGACCTTGCCGCCGATCGCCGCCTGGATCGGCACCTGGAACATCTGCTGGGGGATGACGTTCTTGAGCTTCTCGGCGATCTGGCGGCCAAGGGCGGCGGCGAAATCGACGTGGACAATGGAGGAGAAGGCGTCGACCGGCTCGCCGTTGACCAGGATGTCGAGCTTGACCAACGCGGCCTCGCGGTAGCCTGCGGGCTCGTAGTCCATGCTGCCGTAGCCGCGGGTCACGGACTTGAGCTTGTCGTGGAAGTCGATGAGGATCTCGTGCAGGGGCAGCGTCGCAACCAGGATGACGTGGTTGAGGTCGACGGACTCGGTGGAGGAGCACTCGCCGCGCTTGTTCATCACCAGGTTCATGATGTCGCCGATGTACTGGTTCGGGGACATGATGTGGGCCTCGATCAGGGGCTCCTCGATATGGTCGATGGTGGTGGGGTCGGGGAGGTGGACGGGGTTGTCGATGGTGAGCATGTCGCCGTTTTTCATGAAGACATGGTAGATGACGCTGGGATAGGTGGCGATGATGTCCATGTTGTACTCGCGGCGGAGGCGCTCCTGGATGATCTCCATGTGGAGCAGCCCGAGGAAGCCGCAGCGGAAGCCGAAGCCCAAGGCGGCGGAGGACTCGTTCTGGTAGAAGAAGGCGGCGTCGTTGAGCTGAAGCTTGGCCATGGAGAACTTGAGCTGCTCGTATTCGGCGGTGTCGATGGGGTAGAGGCCGCTGAAGACCATGGGCCGGATCTCCTTGAAACCCGGAAGGGGGGCGTCGGCGAGACTCTCGACGGTGGTGATGGTGTCGCCGATCTTGGTGTCGGCGGGGGACTTGAGGTTGGGGATGACATAGCCGACGGCGCCGCAGCCGAGGCTGTCGAGGGGCTTCATGCCGAGGCGGAAAAAGCCGACCTCCTTGATGTCGCTCTCGAGCGCGTTGTTGAAGAGGTGCATCCTCATGCCGCGCCCGAGCTCGCCGCTGAAGACGCGCACGTAGTTGACCACGCCGCGGTAGGGGTCGTAGGTGGAGTCGAAGATCAGCGCCTTGGTGCCGCTGCCGGGGACGGCCTTGGGGGCCGGGACGCGCTTGACGATGGCCTCGAGGATATCGTGGATGCCGATGCCCTCCTTGGCGCTGGCGCAGATGGCGTCCTCGCGGGGCAGGGCGAGGATCTCCTCGAGCTGGTCGTGGCAGAGCTTGATGTCGGCGGACGGCAGGTCGATCTTGTTGATGATCGGGATGATGAGGAGGTTCAAGCGCATGGCCAGCTTGGCGTTGGCGACGGTCTGGGCCTGGATGCCCTGGGCGGCGTCGACCAGGAGCAACGCGCCTTCGCAAGCGGCGAGGGAACGGCTCACCTCGTAGGTGAAGTCGACGTGTCCGGGGGTGTCGATGAGGTTGAGCACGTAGTCCTGGCCGTCGTCGGCGCGGTAGTCCATGCGGACGGGGTGGGACTTGATGGTGATGCCCCGCTCGCGCTCGAGATCCATGTTGTCGAGCAGCTGGTCGTGGAACTCGCGCTGGTCGACGCAGTTGGTATGTTCCAGCAGCCGGTCGGCGAGGGTCGATTTGCCGTGGTCGATATGGGCGATGATAGCGAAATTCCTGATTCTCGACATGTCAGTGGCCATGCGCGGGTGTCTCCAAAGTGTCCTGTTCTGCAAATACGGTCGTAGTCAAGCGGTAATGTAACCCGCGGAACGCCAACTGGCCAGCGCCGCCGCGAACATTTTTTCGCGCCCCTTGACAAAATGACGCCTTGCCCTTATAATATGTGGTAAAGTTAATATTTTACCACAAAGGGGCGGTCATGAACAACATTCCGGTTCGCCCGCGTCCCCAAAGCCCTCCTCCGCGAACACCGCACATCGTGGACGGGTACGCCGTCATGGACGTTTTCCAGGAGTGCCTCGAAGCCGGGCGCCACTGCCGCGCCAAAGGCGCGCGCCGGGTGGTTTGGCTCACCCCGGAAATACCGCTGGAAAACGACGATTTCGAGGCCTACTCGGCGGGTTTCGCCGCCGCGGGCCCCCACGTCTGGCTCCGTAAAAACCGCCTGGACAAAAAAACGCTGGCGGCCATCTTCCCCGACGGGCCGGTCGGCGTCAGCGCCCACCAGCAGTTCCTGGTGGAGCTCGACGCTTTCGCCCGAAAGGAAGGGCTGGTCCACGGCCGCGACTACTTCCTGTTCTGCCGGGACACCCACGTCACCAGGAAACATCCCGAGATAACCATGAACCTGATCAAATACGATTATCCCTCGATGGGCTCCACCGCCGCCCACGTCCTGGACGGCCTGCTCCGCGGCGAACCCGACCTTGATCCCCGGATCAAGCTGGCCCCGAAGATCCTTGAACATGACAAGAAACAAACTAGGAGGTTGTGACAATGAGGCGAGAGAGACGGAGTTTCACGCTCGTCGAGCTCTTGGTGGTGATCGGCATCATCGCCTTGTTGGCGAGCTTGTTGCTGCCCGCCCTGGGCAAAGCCAAGGAAATGGCGCGGCGGATCGCCTGCGCCAACAACATGAAGCAGATTTTCTCCGGCGCCATGCTTTACGTGACCGACTACGACGGCTTTCTGCCGCCCGCCTCGAACTCCACGGGCGGGGCGACCGTAGGCTCGCCGTTCCTGCCGTTTGTGAACGACTATCTGCGACAGAAATTTGACGCCTACGGTTTCGGAGTGATGCAGTTCAACCGGGCGGAAGGGCTGTTCTTCTGCCCCACGGTGGGGGGACGCCCGGCGTCCTCCTCCCCCTGTTGGGGCGGCGACCCGGAGGGCTTGACGTTTTTCACCAACTACGTGGTCACCCAACGGCAGAACAGTCTCGACCCAGGTTGCGGCGGCTGGTTCCATAGCCAGGGGACCACGTTCGTCATCTGCCGCAAGCTCGAAAGGGTCAAGGACGGCAGCGTGATGCTGGGCGAGAAAAACTATTCCGGCAACCAAAGCTGTTTCTCGGGCACCATCAACGCCGTCGGAGGGTTATACCAAGGACAGTGGACGGACTCGTCCCAACAGCCTAAAACCAGCCAGTACGCTCCGGCGTGGAACCACCTGGGATTCACCAACTTCGCCTTCAAGGACGGGCACGTCTCCTCATCTCGCTACACGGGGGCGTCGCTGTTCGACTCAGATTTCGTGATGCGCAAATAAAGGAAAACCCATGCTGAAATCCCTGACATCCACGGCGTTGGCGCTGGCCACGCTAGCCCTGTCCGCCGCCGAGATCACCGACCCCGCCGCCTACTCCGCCGGAAAGATGTCCGCCGCCGAGATCGACGGCTGGTTCAAGGACAACATCAAGCCCGAGGACTTCGACCTTTGGCATGGCAAGAAAGACCGCCACTATCTCAACGGCTCCTGGAAGTTCATCCGCCTGGAAACGCCCATGGAAGTGAAGGCGCTCAGCCCAGGTTCGGGCAGCTATGAGATCAACGTCCCCGCCAACGACCACGGCGAACGGCAAGGCTTCCCCGAGCCGGGCTTCGACGACTCCAAATGGTTCAACCAGCCCGTCCCTTGGGCCTGGATCTACCGCTTCCCCTCCGACGGCAAGGGCGAGCAGTATGTCCGGGACGGCAACCCCTATGTCCACGGCAAGCGCGTCGCGCTCGGCTGGTACCGCCGGAGCTTCGCCGTCCCGGACGCCTGGAACGGCAAGCGCGTCCTCCTGAACTTCCGCGCCGCCACCTACAAGGCCACGGTCTACGTCAACGGCGTCAAGGTCGGCGAGCACGAGGACAGCCGCAAACCCATCCACTGGATCGCCGCCAACCGGAGCGAGGAGGCCTTCTCTTTCGACATCACCGCGTTGGTCAAGTTCGGCCAGGCGAACACCCTGGCCGTGAAGGTCGACGCCCCCTGCGCCAACGGCGGCATCTGGCAGGAGGTCTACCTGGAGGCCGTCCCCCAAATTTACGTCGAGCGGGCTTTGGCCACCCCCGACCCGGTGAACAAACGCCTGAGGCTCAAGGCGTTCGTCGTCAACACCACCACCAAGAACGCCGAGCTCGCCCCTTCCGCCACTCTCGGCCCCTGGAAATCCTCCCGCTACACCCTCGCGGACGGCAAGCCGGAGACGTTCCCGTTGCCCAAAACCACGTTGAAACCCGGACTCAACGAGCTGGACTACGAGCTCCCCATGCCCAACCCGAACTATTGGAGTCCGGAACGCCCCTACCTCTACCATCTGACGCTGAAAGACCAAGCCGGGACGACCATCGGCCAGGAACGCTTCGGTTTCCGGACGTTCACGGTGGGCAAACAACGCTTCGCCCTCAACGGCAAGCCGGTCTTCCTCCGGAGCGAGGACTGCTTCCCCGGCACATGGAACTTCCCCGGCAACGGGCCGCTGATCCTGGGCTTGGGCATCCTGAACCGCGGCGAGATGATGGATCAAACCATCGCCAGCTACTTGCGGTCCGGCTTCAATCTGATGCGCTGCCAAGCGGTCTATCCCCCGCACATCTACTTCGACCTCGCCGACGAGCGCGGCCTGATGCTCTACGACGAGGAAGGCTATTGGCGCGACCACCGAGGCGCCACCAAAACCCCGGACGGCCGGGCGGCGTTGACCGACAAGTTCAAACGCGCCATCCGCGACCGCTGCCAGTCGGCCTACAACCACCCGTCGCTGGTGATCCGCAGTTGTGGCAACGAGCAGTTCGACCCCCAGACCTACGACGAGCCGATCTGGAAAGACACTGGCTGGGCGCCCCTGCTCGGCGCCATCCACGACGAGTACAAATTCCACGACCAAACCCGCCCCGTCACCTCCTCCTCCGGCCGCGCCCCGGTGGACTTCCCGGACTACCCCAAGACCTCCCGCAAGGCCAAAAGCGATTTCGACGACTGCCACCCCTACGTCACCAACCGCGTCCTCAAACACGCCGAGTTCGACGACTGCCCCCTGGCGTACAAGACCTTCAAGGACGCCTACACCCGCGACAACGGCGGCGCCGAACGCGCCATGCTCGACGGCGAGTCCTCGGAATTCTACACCTTCGTCCCCGGCACCTGCACCCCGGCCCTGCGGAACCGCGTCGCCGACTTCACCCCCCACATGAAAGACGGAGAGTTCGACCGCCTCTGGCTGGCGGAGAACCTCAAGAGCCTCGACCAGAAATACCTCAGCGAGGCCTGCGAGTTCTCGTTGATCCCCCTGAACCTCTCCGTCGACACCGACGCCAGCCTGAAAATCCAGGCCTGGCACAACCGCCAGGTCATGGAACTGGAGCGCCGCAAACGCGACTACCTGGCCGGCTACGTCCTCCATTGCCCGGCGATCTTCCCGAACTTCACCGCGGGCACCCCCTTCCCCCACACGTTCGAGGCGGCGGCGAAGGCGCAACAACCCGTCCTGGCCTGCTTCGGCGGCTTCTTCAACCGCCACCCGCTCGCCGGCCAGACCGAGAACGCCGAGCTCTTCTTGATCAACGACAGCGAGGGTGTCCTGGAGAACGCCGACGTGGCGTTGTCCCTGGACGGCAAGGTTCCGCTCGCCACGTTCCGCTTCGAGTACCTGGCGGTGGGCGAGATGAAAAGCCTGCCCGTGGACCTCAAGCTCCCCGCCGGCACCCCCACCGGCCATCACAACCTCGTCCTGGACGTGACGGCCAACGGCAAGAGCTTGAGCTCCAACGACTATGACTGCTACGTCCTGAGCCCCGCCGACATCCGCCTCACGGCGAAAGGCTCCGCCACGCTCTACGCCGCGGGCGACTTCCAGCCCCTCGCGGAGCTGCTGACCAAGCTCGGCGCGAGCTTCAAGATCATCAAGGACTTGAAAACGCTCACCCCCGCGGACACCGTGTTGCTGCTCCCCCCCGGCAGCTACAAAGAGGGCGACGCGGCGTTGTTGGACTGGGTCAAACAAGGCGGCAAGCTGGCGTCGTTCGAGCAGGACGCCCTGCCGCCGCTCTTCCCCGGCCGCGCCGGGGCGGTCGGCAAGTTCGGCTGGTGGACGGAGATCGTCATGCGCCAGCACCCGCTGTTCACCGGGCTGGAGCAGGACGACTTCCGCTTCTGGGCCGGCGCCCCCGCCGACCGCGACGGCATGAAATTGCTCGACACGTGCTTCGTCCCCTTGAACGAAGGCGTCCTGGCGATGCTCAACACCTTGAACTACCGCCAAGGCATGGCCGCGGGCGAAATCCGGGTGGAGAAGGGCCGCTACCTGTTCTCACAGCTCGGGGCGGTCAAGCGCTTCGGCCGCGACGCCGTCGCCACCAAGTACACGCTGAACTTCCTGAACTACATCCTGGGCGGCTTCGACGACCCCGCCGCGCCCGTCCTGAAGCCTCCGGCCAAGGCCGCCGCCTACCAGGTGGACCAGGCCAAAACCTTCTCCGTCGACTTGAGGCGCCACGCCAACATGGCCTTCGCCGACGAGATCGCGCATGACGGCAAAGGCGGCTGGTCGGACCAAGGCCCGGACAACGACGCCAGAGCCCTGCCGTTGGGCTGCCGGACGTTCGCCGGGGTGCCGTTCGTCATCGTCGACGCGGCGAAGAACGGCGGCAAGTCCTGCGTCGCCCTGCGGGGGCACCCGAAACAGACTGGAACGGGTTTCCTGCCCGCGGCGGCCAAGGGGATCAAAGTCGGACGCAAGGCCAAGAAACTGTATTTCTTCCTGGCGGCCAGCTGGATGCCCGGCTCCGGCCCGGCGGTGGCGACGTTGCGGATCAACATGAACATCGGCAAAGGCGGCGGCACGGTGGCCTCCAGCGTCTTGGAGCTGATCCCGGGCAAGAACCTCGCCGATTGGTGGGGGCCGCGCGAACTGCCCGACGCCTTGCTGGGCTGGAGCGGCGAGATCGGGACGGGCGCGAACCGCAAGGAGATCGGCGCCTACGTGGTCGAGTGGCTCAATCCGGAACCGAGCGTGGAGGTCGAAAGCGTCGACTTCATCTCCGCGGAGCGCGCCGTGCCGATCCTCATCGCCGTCACCGGGGAGGCGGCGGAATGAGGCGCGCAGGGTTGCCGCGCCCGGCTTGACGGTGTACTTTAGCCGGATAACCGACAAAAGGGAACGACCATGAGAGTGATGCAATGCTGGGATGACGGCGACGTCGACGACATCAGGCTAGTGGAGATACTCAAGCGCCATGAGGCCAAGGCCACCTTCAACATCAATCCGGGCGGCTGGAAGTCGGAACGCCGGGCCGGACACAAGTTCAAGGGCGAATACGACGTCTGGAAACTCTCGCTCGACGAGATGAAGGACGTCTACAAAGGCTTCCGGGTCGCCGGACACACCATGACCCATCCGCTGCTCCCCAAGATCGACCCGGAATGGGCCATGGTCGAGCTGGTCGAGTGCAAAAAGTACATCGAGGAGAACTTCGGCTTCAAGGAATGCGGCATGGCCTATCCGGGCGGCCCCTATAACGACGCCGTCAAGGAGCTGGTGCGCCAGGCGGGCTACCGCTACTCCCGGACCGTCGAGAACGTCGACTTCAAGCTCAACGTCGAAGACCCGATGGCCCTCAAGACGCATTGCCATTTCTCCCACGCCGACTTCTGGGACAAGTACGCCAAAGTCCGCGAGGCCGACGGCGACTTCTACTTCTGGGGCCACACCTTCGAGCTCATGGGCGACCAGAAACGCTGGGACGACCTGGAGGCGATGATCGCCAAGATCTCCGAGGACGCCAAAGCCCAGTGGATCGACGTCATCGACCTGTTCGTCTGATCCTGGGGGGCCCCTTTGAAAAGGGGCGCCCCCCAGACCCCCTCCCTAAACTTTTTGGGTATGTTTTTTTAAAAAAAAGCCCAAGAAGTTTTTGAGGGGGAGTTTGAGGGGGGACTTTGTGAACAAAGTCCCCCCTCAAGTTCAGCAAAGGTTGAGGATACGCTTCAAGGACATGGCGAGGATCTCCAGCGTCCACTCGACGTCGGCGAAGGCGCGATGGGCGGGGCCGACCTCGTGGTCGAGGGCGAAGGTTTGCCGCAAGTTCTGCAAGCTGTAGCTGGGCAGTCCAGGATAGGCCCGCTTGACCAAGACGAGGCTGTCGAGGGTTTTGCCCGTCCAAAGATCCACCCCGTGCCGGTTGAGACTCTCCTGGAGGAAAGACAGGTCGAAACGGGCGTTGTGGGCGACCAGCGTCGAACCGGCGGCGAAAGCCAGGAACTCGGACCCGGCCGCGGCGAAAGCCGGGGCGTCGGCCACCATGGCGTCGTCGATGCCATGGATGGCGGTGAGCTTGGGGTGGATCGAATGCCCCGGATTGACGAGCGTCTGGAAACGGCTCCGGACATTGTCGGCCCCGATCCGGATGGCGGCGATCTCCACGACGCTGTCGCGGGTCGCCGACATGCCGGTGGTCTCCAGGTCGAACACCGTGAACGGCCCGAGTTTGTACCACTCGTCCGGGATGGGGCTGGCGCTCATCCCCCAATGGCCCCCAAGTAACTGCGGTACTCTTCGAGCAAGAGCGGATGGAGCCGCTTGAAGAGGTCGAAATCCTTGGCGGCGACGGCTTTCTCCATTTTCCCGGCGACAGTGCGGAAACGCTCGGCCCCCAAATTCAAGGTCATGCTCTTGAGGGTATGGGCGAGGCGCTCGGCGACATTCCAGTCGGCGGCGGCCATGGCGGCGGCGAGGTTGTCCAGGTGCTCCGGGGAGATCTCCTTGAAGACCTCCAGCAGCTCCAGCAGGAAATCCTCGTCCCCTTCGAGCGTCGCCAACGCCCCGGGCTTGTTGAAAACCGCCAGGCTTTCGAGGCCCGGCACGTCCCCGCCCGTTCCCGGGGCGGCAATCTGATCGTTGTTCTCGGACATATATGTAGGCTCCACGCCCTCCTATGCATATAGTATATCGCAAAGGAAACGCTTTGTGAAGGCCCATCATGGAAAATCTAGCGCCCTTTTCGGCATGCTTCAAAAAGTAGTTGACACTTTGGCGGGAGAATACGAGAGGTGGCCACTGCCTTACGACGCGGAGCGTCTTTGGAGCGCGGCGATTCTTCGCCGCTTTGGAACGGCCGCCAGAACACTCCGAAGATGTTTCCGGGCTAGAGTTTAGCGCGGAAATGGCTACGGTTCCATGCGGTGGGCGCGGCGTAAAGCGGCGAAGAATCGCCGCGCTCCAAAGCGGCTCCGCCGCAGGAAAACTCCACGTCGAAACGGTCAACTACTTTCGGACGTTTTTGAAGCATGCCCCCTTTTCCTTATTTATTCCCGCAGCCGAACGACGCCCATGGCCTCGGGGTCGGCGTTGCCGGACTTGAAGCGCGTGCTCCAACGCTGCATGGAACTATCCCCGCCCGCACGGCGGTTGCGCACAAAATTAACTTTCCACGCCGTGTCCGAGGCGCCTTTGACAAAATGGCCCAGGGTCTTGGCGTCGACAAAAACCTCCAGCGTCCACTCCTTCTTCCCCCGATCTCTCGCCACGCCCAATTTGTAAGCGCCCAGCGACTCCCGCTTCCACGTAGCATCCGTTTTTTTGGTGTTGAGCATATCCCAGGACGCCCCGGCGCCATTGATGATCACCTGGTAATAGGCGTCCCCCTTCCCGCTGGGGGCGAGGAACAGCTCGACGCTGTCGTCCTGGTCGAGGTAATCAAAACGGGAGGTGTGAGGGACACGCATCTTGTCGACTAGCGGCTCCTCCATCCGGAAGGCGAAAGCGACGCCGCCGGGGCAACTCGCCGCCTGCACGGTCGTCTTTTGCGCAGGAGGGGCGTCGCTCCACGAGATGAACGAATCCTGGAAAGGCAAGGCTTCGGCGCGCGCCCAACAGGCGTCGTCCAGCTTGCCGTCGAGCGCCGGGACGGCGTCCGCCGTCACCGCCCTGAGCTCCGGCAGCGGGGGGAGTTTCAGCTTGCCATGATACAGGGCGGACTCCTTGAGGAAGACGTCGACCGCCCGGCCATAGAAATCGACGCGGCGGCGCCAAAGGCCGTCCGCTCCGGCCAAAGCCCGCGCCTCCTTGAGATACGCCGCCAGCTTCTCGGACTCCGCCCAAGGCATGGTCTCCTCATGGATCAACTTCATCTCGGCGGAATAGGTGTCTGGCACCTTGGACCAGCGGGTCTTCTCCCAACGGTCTTGCAGCAGGTTCAACAGTTTGCCCATGGGCTCGGCGGCGGGGCCGTACATGAGCTTGACGTACTCGTCGAGCATGGCGTCGACGTCGTAGTCGGGGTTCCAGAGCAACCGGAACATGCCATAGATGACCGGATGCCCGCAGGCCCAAGTCCCGCCCGGCAAGTCCTGCGGCCCGGCATAACAGCCGTTGAGGAACGAGCCGTCGGAGCTGTCGGCGCACGCCCGCTGGAAATCCTTGGCGACATGCAGGCACATGATCGGCAAAGAGTGCCTATCCGGCCAGCAGATGTATTCCCAAAGCTGCACTTTGTGGCCAGTCAGCTTCCGCCAGCCGGCGATCCAGCGCAGGTAGGTCTCCCTCACCGAGGGTTCCTTAGCCGTTCCCACCCCGTACATGAGGCAGACCATCGCATATACGTTGTCGGGGAACTCGACGCCCTCGGGAGGCTCGGTGTAGTTCTGGTAGGGCAAGTAGGTGAGCACCTTGTCCGGCCAGCGGGATTTGACCTCCTTGGCCAAGGCGGCGGCGAAAGTGGCGGCGACCTTGCTGTAGCCGCCCCAACGCCCGCCGGCGGGATTCACCATGGGCTTGCAGAAAGCGCATTGGCATTCGAGCTCCTTGTCGGGAGGGGAGAATGAGACCTGCGTCGCGGACGGCGCGCCCCGGACGGCGCTGAGCGTTGGCGGGGTGAGGAACGGGGTCTTGTCCCCCCGGTAGAAGCGCTCGACGTCCTCGACGTGGAGTTTGAGCGTGAGCGGGTTCCCATAGCAAGGCATCCCCCCCTCTGGCGTGTGGTTGTTTCGCCTGCCTTGCAACTCGAAACAGTCTGGATGCTCCTTGAAATGCATCCCGAAATTGGGGAAGCAGTGGCACTGCACCGACGGACCGCTCCTGCCCGCCCGGAAATGCGCGACGATCTCCTTGAAGGGCCGCTGCTCCCGCAGTTGTTCCTCCGTCATGTCCTTGTCCCCGGGCACGATCCCCCTCCCCGTCCATGGCCACATGCTGCGGTTCCTCCGCCGCGGATAGTCGCTGTAGCGGAACGGAGGCAACTCCACGGTGTCCAGCTTTGGCGTGACGGTGCCGTCCGGCCCAGGGAAATACCAGCGGAACCCAAGCAGCCGTTCGGAGAAGTCGCAGACTCCGAACTTGACGCCGTCGCCCTTCCCGGCGATCGCCACCCCGTTGGGGAAGGTGGCTATCCTGAAGCCGTTCTCCGGCAAATCCTCGACGGAAAGCCCGCCGCCCACGACGATCCGGACCGCCGCGGCGTCCGCCGGCGCGGTGTCGACGATGGCCAGCTCCGCCCCGGTCGCGGCCCGGAGGTTGTCCCGCAACTCGTTGGCCGCGGCATTGCCCGCCACCGCGACAATCACCGCGTTGGGCCTTCCATCCTTGACGATAATCACGGGCGGATGAGCGGGAATCGCCTCGAAAGCGACCTGGTTTAAGGCCGGATTGCGTAGCTTTGAGGTAGACGCGTCTTTTGGTTTTCCGCCGCAGACGCATCCCCCACACAACATGGAGCCCACGATCATCAACGCCACAAATGGGCCACGGGGCATAGCTCCATTTCCCTCGCTTCTCTTCACTCCGCACATAAAATCATCTCCGTCGTTGGGATTACCATGCGTAGGCGCCAAGGGGGACGTTCTTGCCGGACACCCAAGTCCAGCCCACGGTAGCGCGGACCTCGTCACCGATGCTGCCGCTAAGCATCGCCCCCGCATGTCCGTCGCCGAAGAGGATGTTGGCGGCGTTGAGGTGCCGGGTGTGGGGGACGCCGCCGGCGGCTTGGGCGGTGTTGTTGTCGTCCAAGCGCCAATGTTGGGCGATCCGCTGAGGCGAGGACTTGAAGGCGCCAAGCTCCAGGCTGTCGCCCGCCAACACCATGGACGAAGGCGTCGACCAGATCCTGCTGGGATTGTTGCTCGCGTGAGGCTTGGGGCTGCCCAAGCGGATCGCGTCATTCCAGCACTGCCCGCAAACCCGCATGCCATAGCTGCCATTTGCCTGGAACGGGCACCCCAAGTCTTTCGCCCAGTAGCCGTTCTGGCGCAGGACGACCGTCCAGGTGTCAACGAGGCTCCCTGGCCGTATCGGATGAGGCGACCAGCCGTCAAAGTCGTTGACGTAGCTGTTCATGACCAAGCCGACCTGCCTCAGGTTGCCCATACAGTTGGTCGCCACGGCCATGTCCCTGGCCTGCCGCAGCGCCGGCAGTAGCAGACTTGCCAGAATGGCGATGATGGCGATGGTCACGAGCAACTCCACGAGCGTAAAAATTTTGAGCCGACGCCTCATGATCCGCCCCTTCGCTATATTCAGTTCGCAAATTGCATCAGTCACTATCACTGACAATAACCCTAAAACCAGTTTGGTCAAGATATATGTCGCTTATTTCCCTTAACATATTGACCCATCCACTTTTGGCGATATTATAAAGAAAAAGGAGTTTGGCCATGGGCAAGGCGGAGGAGATCAGCGGCTGGCTGAAGGTGGAGATCGAGTCGGGGCGGCTGCCGGTCGGCGACCGGGCTCCGTCGGAGGGGGCGTTGGCGCGGCGCTTCGGCGTGAACAAGAACACCGCCAACAAAGCCATGGGCATCCTGGCGGCGGAAGGGTTGGTCGAGCGCGGACAACGCGGCGCCGGCACCCGGGTCAAGGGCCGGGCCGTCTTCGGGAAGCCCATCGTGTTCGTCGGCGCGGTGACGCATCCCCACTACGCCCAGATCGTCCATGGGGCCCAACGCGCCGCCCTCAGCCGCGGCCGGATGATGTCGTTGGCGGGGCCGCCGCCGGACAAACTGCCCGAAATTTTGGACCGCTTGGCGGCGCTCGGCGTCCCCGGCGTGCTCACCGCCATGTACGGGCGGCTGCCGGAGCTCCCGGGCGTGCCCGTGGTCCACATCGACCGCGAGGACGGAGCCCCCCCCCGCTATCTGGTGAACGCCGACGGCGCGGGAGGCACCAGGCTGGCCACCGAGGAGTTCCTGCGCCTGGGGCACCGGGAGCTGGCGATAGTCAACTATCACAGCACCCCCAACCGCTGGACGGGCTTCGCGGCGGCGCTGCGCGAGGCGGGGGGCGACCCGGAACGGCGGCTCTTCCTCTGCGACGAAGCCACAAACGTCACCGCCCGCCTGGTCAACGAGATGCTCGCACGCTTCCCCGCCCTGACGGGGATCGTCACCGGCTCCGACGACCTGGCGCTGCGCCTCATCGCCGTCCTGCGGAAAATGGGGCTCGACGTCCCGGAACGGATCTCGGTCACCGGCTTCGGCAATTTGCCGCAAGTGAGCGAACTCTTCGAGCTGACCAGCGTCGAACAGCACGGCTTCGACCTGGGCTATTTCAGCGCCAACCGCCTCCTCGACATGATCGAGGGCAAATTCGTCGCCGACAGCTTCCACGAGCTCCTGCCCTGCGAGCTCGTGCGCCGACAGTCCGTCCGCCGGCTCAACTGACTTGAGGGGGGACTTTGTGAACAAAGTTCCCCCTCAAACTCCCCCTCAAAAACTTTTTGGGTTATTTTTAATAAAAATCACCCAAGAAGTTTAGGAAGGGGGTCTGGGGGAGAACCTTGTTCACAGGGTTTCCCCCAGGTCTTCGCCAAGGCGACGGCCTCGTCCAGGGTGGAGATGTCGGACTGTGCGCTGGAGGCCATGTCGCGCACGACGAACGAGGACTCGTCCATCACCAGCAAGACGGCCTTGAAGCCCTTCTTGTCGGCGTAGGCGAGCTGGTTCTTCACCTTGGCCTTGCCGGAGTAGAGGTCGACCCGGAGCCCGGCGCGGCGCAAGGCGGCCGCCGCCTCCAGGGCCTTGGGGACGAGCTCGTCGGCGCGGAAGCCCACGCAGACCTCGGCCTCGGTGCGGAGCTTGTCGGACACCAAGTTGTTCTTGCGGGCGATCTCGAAAAGCCGGCTAAGGCCGATGGAGCCGCCCGTGCCGGGATATTGCGAGTTGGTGAAGGTCGAGGCGAGGTTGTCGTAGCGCCCGCCAGCGCCGACGGCGCCATAGCTCTCCAAACCCTTGATGAAGGCCTCGAAAACCACGCCGGTGTAGTAGTCCAAGCCGCGCACGATGAACGGGCAGAAGCGGACCGCGCCCTCGGGGGCGCCCATCGCCCGGATGGAGGCGAGCACCGTCCGGAGCTCCCGGACCGGACCCTCGGCCTCCGGCCCCGGCGTCCAGCGCCCCAGGAAGTCGTCGAGCGAGCCGTCGAAGCTGAAGGCGGCCATCACGGCCTCGGCGGTGGCGGCTTCCAGGCCGACGACGTCGCGGAGACGGCGCTGGAACTCGGCGTCGTCGACCTTGAGCCGCTCGTCGACCACCTCGAAGGCGGCCGCGGCCTTGTCAGCCGGGACACCGAACTGGCGAAGCAGCTCCCGGGCCAGGGCGATATGGTTGACGCGGACGAAGGGCGCGCCAACCCCGAGTTCAGTCAGGGCGCGGTGGACGACGGCGATAGTCTCGGCGTCGGCGCTGAGCTCCAACGCGCCGTTGCCGACAATGTCGACGTCGGCCTGGAAGAAGGCCTGGAAGCGCCCGGCCTGGGCGCGCTCGCCACGGTAGCTGTAGGAGATGTCGAAACGTTTGTAGGGGAAGACGGTGGAGCCGCCGTTCTTGGCGATCCAGTTGGCCAGGGGGATGGTGCGGTCGAAGGGGAGGGCCAGCTCGGTGGGGCTGTCGTCGGGCAACCTGGACACCCCGAAGACCTGTTTCTGGGCGCCGCCCTTGGACAGGATCACCTCGCGCAGCTCCAGGGGCCGGGGGAAGAGCCGCGAGAAGCCGTACTGCCGGAATATGCCCTCGACGGCGCTGAACCAATTGGACAGCGCCACGTTCTCGGGCTCGTTGTAGTCGGGGAAGCCCGACACGCTCCTTGGTTTGATCAACATGGTCATGCGCATTCTCTTGTTGTGGCCGCCGCCGCGGCGTTGCGTCCTAAATTCCAGGCTGGTAATCTACCCTCCCCGTGGCCGCTTTGCAATGTCCGCGGCCGCATGCGGTCAGGGCTATTAGAAAATAGTTAAATTTTAGTTAGAGACGTCATTGTTTTCCTGCCATTGGGTTGATAAGCAATTAGCAGGGAAGAACAAGGGAAGCTCTAACGCGGACAGGTGTCACATGGCGGAGAACAACGCTAAGACATGGGGGAAGGTCGCGTCAAGCCGCGGGGACGGCGACGGCGGGCAATCTTTCGGGATCAAACAATTGTTGGCGGTGGTGGACGTCATCCCGCACTCGGTCAGCTACCACGACAGGGAGTTGCGCTACGTCTTCGCCAACCACGGCTTCGAGGAGACGTTCCGCCTCAAGCGCGACGAGATCATCGGCAAAACCCCGGGCGAGACGCTGGGAGAGGCGGCGTTCCGCCGCAACAAGCGACACTACGACAGCGCCCTGGACGGCAATTTCACCTTGTTCCAGGACACCGTGCAGGCGCCCGACGGCAAGACGCGGCACCTGCAAGGACATCTGATCCCGGACATCGGCGCCACGGGCGAGGTGCTGGGGCTCTACAGCGTGCTCACGGACGTCACCGCCTTCAAGGAGAAAGAGCTGGAGCTGGCGCGGAGCGAGCGCAAATTCCGGGCGATGGCGGAGCGCTCCACCGACATGATTTCGACCCACAGCCTAGATGGAACCTTCAAGTACGTCTCCCCCGCCTGCCGCTGCCTGCTGGGGCTCCAGCCGGAGGAGCTGCTCGGAGTCAACCTTTTCTCCATGGCGCACCCGGACGACGCGGCGACGATCAAGGCGGCCAGGGAGAGCCTGGGCAAAAAATTCTATCCGGTGGGCATCACCTGCCGGCTCTGCCACAAGAATGGTTGCCATGTCTGGGTGGAGATCATGTGCGGCCTGCTGGAGGCGACGGAGGAGGAGGAGGACAAGGAATGCGCCATCGTGGCGGTCACCCGCGACATCAGCGAGCGCAAACGCCTGGAGGAGCTCAAGGAGGACATCGAGAAGATCACCCGGCACGACCTGAAGACCCCGTTGAGCGGGATCATCGGGCTGACCGACAGCCTGCTGCGCAAACCCGAGGACCTTTCCGCCTCACAACTGAAACGACTGCTGGCCATCCGCGACTCCGGACAGCACGCCTACGACATGATCAACCTCTCGCTCTGCCTCTACATGATCGAGCGGGGCGTCTATCCGCTGGACAAACGCAAGTTCAACCTGCTGCCCCTCCTGAACCGCGCCCTGGAGGAGCTGAGGAAGCTCGCCGAGGCCAAGAGACTGGAGGTCAAGGTGAGCGTGAATGGCGTCCCCGCCTCGGAGACCTCCAGCTTCCACGTCCATGGCGAATACCTCCTGTGCTACTGCATGGTCTCGAACCTGATCCGGAACGCCATGGAAGCCTCCCCGCCAGGACAGCAACTGCGGATCCGGCTCTTCGACGGGCTCAGCACGGAGATCATCATCGAGAACAAAGGGGCGGTCCCGCCGAAAATCCGGAGCCGCTTCTTCGAGAAATACATCACCTGCGGCAAGCCGCACGGCACCGGCCTGGGCACCTACAGCGCCTGGCTGGTGGCCCATACGCACGGTGGCCAAATCGCCATGAGCACCCCCGGCGAGGAACGCACCGTGGTGACCGTCACCTTGCCCAACTGACCCCCGCCAGTAAACCCTGCCAATTTTCACCCACGCCCGCCGCCCGGCGGAAATCGCGGAAAGCTCTTGAGGCAAGTCGCTTAGCCCCCGCCTTGTCTCCATGGCTGTCAATTTGGTGGCACCCTTGCCACTCCGCCATATCCGCCATACGCCACCTCCCAACAAACTGGAACCAAAGGAGTTGCCGACTTTGACGCAAGTTTGGCACGAAACCTTCTTGTCAACATTTGACGGCGCATAGTTTCCGCGCCACGGCATGAGGCGGAAGTGGACTAGATGAGCAAAAGAGCGGCGACGGCGAAGATCAAGGTTTGGATATTGGATCATCACCCGGTGGTGGTGGCGGGGCTGAGAAGCATGATGGCGAACCATCCGGACATCAAGGTGGCGGCCACGGCGAACCACGTGGCGGAGCTGCCGCGGTTGCCGCAAGCCGCCGCGCCGGACGTGGTCATCGTGGACATGAACGAGCCGGGCGTCAGCGGCGCCACCGTCCTGAAGCGGCTGGCCCGACAGATCAACCCCGCCAAAGTCCTGGTCTTCTCCTCGCGCGGGAGCCGCGACGCGGTGCTGCACATGGTCAAGGGCGGAGTGGGGGGATATCTGCTCAAGATGGCGGGGGAGAACGAGATCGTCAGAGCGGTCAAAAGCGTGGGACAAGGCGACGCCTATCTGGGGCAGAAAGCCATGGCCTACCTGCTCGATGAGCTCACCCGGCCAGACGGCGAGCCCCCCCCGGAAAAGACGGAGGACGCCGCGGCAGCCCCGGCCGATGGCCAAGAAGACGCCGTCCTGGACCAAAAAGTCGTCAGCTACCTGCTCAAGCAGGCGTCCGGCCCCCCGCGGGCCGCCCAAAACCTGTTCCTTCCGGAGGCCTTGAGCCACCGGGAGGCGGAAGTCCTGGCGTTGCTGGGCAAGCAGCTAAATAGCCGCGAGATCGGTCAAAAACTGGGACTAAGCCCGCGGACGGTGGACACCCACCGCAACCGCATCAGGGAAAAACTGGGGCTGCCCAACCAAGACGCGCTACGCTATCTCGCGGCCAACCCGCGCCACAAGCTCAAAGTCCCGCGGGACAAGCCGCCCGCGATAGGCGAAGGAAAGACAAGCCAAGAGGCGGTCAAAAAATAACTGTTGCCACACCGCGGAAAAGGAGATACGGAGAAATGATCCTGGCCGGAGACTTGGTCGCCCCCGTCGCCAACAGAGGTGGACGCGGCGGGCGAAATGTTTGTCGCCTCGCCTCCGTGGCCAGCCTAACACCGGGGACGCGGCAAGATCGAGTGGAAACCGACAAGGGGGAAAATGAAGTGGAACGGGAACAACAAAACGCCGACGCCTGGCGGCGGCGGTAAAAGGAACCGAGGACAAGCTCAGGAGACCGCTTGGCGCTTCGGCATCCCCAATTTGCCCAAAGCCTCCCTCAGTATCTTGTCGCCTTCGCGCAAAACCACTTTGGCGGCGTTGAGCTGCACCTCTTTGTCCTCGCGACTCACGGAGCAATTCCTACGCTCACCCTCATACCAGGTCTCGTCGTTGATGATCTTCTCAACGATAGGAATCTCCGCCTTGATGAGCTGGACGTAGTCCAGATCATCGGGCATTTTGTCGCAATCAGATTTTGAACAAACTTTTTCCATTGTCAGTCAGGCCAAAAGCCTCTCCAGGGAAAATTTCAGTTCGCCAACCCGTACTCCATCTATTCGTCTATGGCAACAAATAACCAGTCAAAACAAAACTCTCGTCTATCACTACTTGAACTTATTACCACATGCCCGAATTGTCAAGCGCAGATGCCATCTTTTTGCGGAGCCAACCCCAAAGCGGCCAGCTAATTGTAGTTTAATCCCGAATACCCCGCTTTTTCAAGGGCCGCAACCAATTTTCCCTAAGGGAAAAACGGTCTGGAGGCCGCTCACCAAACAATGCCCATCCGCTTCAACGCCTCCTCGACCTTCTCCGGCGTGACCGGCTTCACCAAAAACCATTCCGCCCCCTCGCGGAACGAGGAGAAAATGCTCGGGCCATCCTCCGCCACCGACACCATCAGTATCTTCGCGGGCTTGGCCCCCCGATCCTGGGCATGGACATCCTCCTCCCAGGCGCGGATGGAGCGCACCACCTCCTGCCCGCTCGCGTCGGGCATGTTCACGTCCATGGTCACCAACTCGTAGGGGACCTGCTCAAGCCGAGCCTGCTTGAGCAGCTCAAGCGCCAACGCGCCATTGGCCGCCGCGTCACAATCGCCGTATTGAGAGAAGATGGCTTTGATCTTCAACCGGCTCACGTAATCGTCGTCCACCACCAGCGTGCGCATAGCCACCTCACAAACAATTGAATCTTTAGAAGAATATACACGCCAACCCGCCTAAAACCAAGGGCTGATCCCAAACGCCGACACGGCGAGCCGGATTTCAAAGGAGGGGTTGGACATCCGTCTGGAAAGCGGCGAAGCGGCGGAACAACTCGGCGCAAAGCTCCTCCAGCCCGGCGGACTGGCCAGCGCGGGACGCCTCCTCCACCGCCTTGGCGGCCGTCGCCAACGCCTCGGCGCGGAGGTTGGCCGCCGCGCCGCGCAGCTTATGCGCCTCGCGGCCGAGGGCGGCGAGGTCGCCGTCCGCGAGCTTCTGGCGAATCAGCTCCAGCTGCCCGCCGCCCAACCTGACGAACTGGCGCAAAGCCGCCATGGCCAAAGCCTGGTTCCCGCCAAACTCCGCGACGATCCCCGAAAGCCCGGGCGGGACGGCGGCGGCAGGGGGCGCCTCCACCCCACCAAGCCAGCGGCCGAGCTCGTCACGAAAGGAGTTGGCGAAAAAAGGCTTCTCCACCACCCCGGCGAAGCCTGCCTTGGCGCAGTCGGCGGCCACGGTCGAGCGGGAATTGGCGGTGAGGGCGAGGATGGGGGTGGCTTGGTTGAGCGAGCCCGGCAGCCGCAGCCGCCGGGCGGTCTCGAACCCGTCCATGTCCGGCATCTGCAAGTCCATCAAGATCAAATCGAAACGAGACGAGCCGCAAAGGGCGATAGCTTCGGGGCCGTCGTCGGCCGTGACGCAACGGTAGCCGTTGCGCTCGATGTTGTGCCTGGCCAGCAGCCGGTTCGGCGAATAGTCGTCCACCACCAAGATATCTTTGACCGGCGACGACGGCGCGGCGGCGTCCGGCTCGAAGGGCTCGGGGACGAAGTCCAGCTCGAAACTCCATGTCGAGCCGCCCTCGGGCAGCCCGTCCGCCCGGAGCTCGGAGCCCAAGCCCCGGACGCGGACGGCCGCCTCGGCGAGCCCCTGGCCGGGCGCCCCGGGGAAGCGCGCCGAGAAACGCAGCCGCGCCGCGCCCGCCTCAAGGCCGAGGAGCCGGGACTCCAGCGCCACCGCCCCTTGGGCGACGGCGTGGCCGAGCAGGCAGTCGAGACAATCGCTCAACAGCGACGGGTCGCCCAGGACGAACAGGGGAGAACGGGGGTCGGAGGCGCAAATTAGCCCAGCGCGCGCCGCGGCGGCGGCCAACAACATCCCCAAGTCGAAAGGGATTCGGACCGGAGCCCGGCCCTCGGCTCCCAACAAGCGGTCGGCCAAAACCAACAGCGCCCCGGCGTGGGACAGGATGTTCTTGGCGTGCTGACGGGCGGGGGGAGGTGATGACGGCAACCGGAGCAGCGCCTCGGCGGAGCCGATGATCGAATGCATCGCCGTGCGCAAGTCATGCGCCATGTCCGGGGTTGGCGGGGAGGCCCTCACGGCCCGGCGCCTACTGCTTGTCTTTCTGGGCTTTGAGGATGAACTTGCCCTCTTTGGCCCAGTCGAAGTCGTCGCCCTCGGGGCGGAAGCGCTTGGCTTTGCGGAAATTGCCGGTCAACAAGTAGTAATGGAAGAGGGCGTTGCTCTTCTGCAACTCAGGGCGCTTGTCGACGAACTTCTCGGCGAGGAAGTCGAAATCGTCCTTCTTGACGTTCGGAAAACTCAAGTCCTCGAGCATGAACTTCATGGTCTCGCCGGAGCCCATGGGGTAGTTCAAGTACAAGGCGCCGTCCTTGATCTTGTAGACCTTGCCATAATAGCGGGTGGTGACGGTGGCGGGCTCTTTGGGGTCGCGGATCTTGATCTCGATCTTCTGCCCGCCCAAAGCCTCGTCGGAGTCGGAGAACGACCGCCAGAACTTCCCGGCGGCCTCGACGCTGTGCTCCATGGTCTTGGCCCAGGCGTCGAAGGCGTCGGCTTTGGCCTGGTAAGCGGGGTCCAGCTCGCCCTCTTTCTTCTTGACGGCCAAGGCCTCCTCGAATTTCTTCCTCGCCTTGACGAAGTCGCGCTTCTGGATGTAGATGGGGTAGGTCTCGCGGATGAGCGCCATGCGCTCGTCGAGACCGGCGGAGAAGTCGTCGAGACGCTTCTGCGCCTCCGCCTTCTCGGTGTTGAGCTTCGCGATCTGCTGGTCCACCTCGCCACGATGCTTGCCGTCGGGATATTTATCCAGGTATTTCTGGAAGGACTCGAGGGTGTTGGCGTCGAAGGCGCGGTTCCAGGCGGCCAGCTCCTCGCGGACGCGTTTCTCCTGCTCGGCCTTGTCCCTGCCCTCGCCGGCCTTGATAGCGGCGGCGTGGTCCTGGCTCCTGGCGTCCCGCGACGCTTTCAGGCTGGCCTCGTCCAACGGGACGAAGAGACGCTTGAGACGCTCCATCTCCGGAAGCTCGAAGTCGTAGGTGGGGACGGGGTGGCTCTCGAAAAACCCGCGGCATTTGTTCAACACGGCCGCGGTGTCGTTGGGATTGGAGGCGGCGAAGGCGATGATATCCTGAGCCTCCTTGACGTAGGGGGTCAGCGTGTAGTCCGTGGACGTGTCCACCGGCTTCTCCGGAGTCGCCGGGGCGGGCGTGGCGCCGGGCGTGGCGGCCACATGGCGCGACGGCGGGGGAACGGCCTCTTCGCCGCGGTCGCGGGTGAAGTACCAGATGGTCGCCGCGGCGACGGCCCCGAAAATGATCATCCCGATGATCAGCAGGATGATGCGCTGGGTCTTGGCCTCCTCCAGGCGTCTACGGTTCAAGGCGGTGGTGTCCACCTTGCCTTCCGGCCCGACCGCGGAGCTGTCGGTGGTGATGTTCCGCGTGGCGGTGGAGACCTTGACCACCTTGCTCAAAGTGGTGGAGGAGATGGTGTCGCTTTTGGTGCTCACCTCGGCGTGGAAGCCGGAGGTGACTTTGGTCTTGGCCATGTTCATCTTGCGGCCGGGCAGACGGATCGAGACGCCCTCGCTCGTGTTGGACTTGAGCTTGGTGCCCTTCAGCCGCCGCGAGGCGCGCAGATCCTCGACCAGGGCGTCGGCGGTCTGATAGCGCTCGTCGGGGTTCTTGGCCATCATCTTCATGATGATGTCGCAGACCACGTCCGGGATGTCCGGCACGAGCTCCTTGGGGGAGATGAGCTCCTCCTGGAGATGTTTCCTGGCGATCTCGGTGGCGGTCTTGCCCTCGAAGGCGAAACGCCCGGTGATGGTGTGGAAGAAGGTGGCTCCGAGGCTATAGATGTCGCTACGCCCATCCAGAGGCGCGCCGGTGAGCTGCTCGGGGCTGATATACTGCGGCGTGCCCATGACCTCGTCGCTGGTGCTGTCGAAGTCGCCGGCCACGCGCGCCAAGCCCAAGTCGGCCAGCTTCGCCCGCCCGTTGCGGGTGAGCATGATGTTGTCCGGCTTGATGTCGCAGTGGATGATCTTGGCCTCTTGCCAGGCGTAGGCGAGGGCCTCGGAGATTTGCTGCATGATCAGCAACGCCTCGTTCACAGGCAGGCGTCTGCGGTCCTTGAGTATCTGCTTCAAGGTCTGCCCGTCGATGTTCTCCATGGCGAAGAAGAAAATGCCGTTGTCCTCGCCCACGGCGTAAGCCTGGACGATGTGCGGGTGGTTGAGCTTGGCGGCGGCGCGGGCCTCCTTGAAGAAACCGACGATGAACTCGGAGTTGCGGGCGTACTGCTCCGCCAGGATCTTGAGGGCGACGGCGCGGTCCAACGAGATCTGGTGGGCCAGGTAGACCACGCCCATCCCGCCACGTCCGAGCTCCTCCAGAATGATGAAGTCGGAGATCACCGAGCTGGTCGACACACGCGACGGCGGCACGGTCACGACCGAACCGCAGGTGGCGCAAGCCACGTTCGTGCCGCAATCCTCGAAATCAACCAGATTTATCGCCTGGCAAAATGGACACTGAAATTTCATGGGCCTCTGTCGTCTCAAAAAAATACGCAACGCATAATATAGCCAGCCGACGCCGAAAAAAAAGCGGGACGGACGTAAATCCGCGAAATACTCTCGATATCTCCCGGCCTAGCGCTATATTATAGCCTAGACGCCGCCGCATTGCCAGTCAGCGACGCGAAAACGCGTTACCAAGGAGCCGCGAACATGCCCGAAAACCTCGACGGGACTTGCCGCGCTTTCATCGCCTTCAGCCTCGAGCCCGAGGCCGAGGCCCGCTGCGAGGATTTACTGGCCCGCCTCCGCGGCGCGGGGCTGCGCTGCAAGTGGGTCGCCCCGGAGAACCTCCATGTCACGGCCTATTTCCTCGGCGACCGCCGCCGCGGCGCGCTCCTGACTATCGCCGCCAACGTCCAAAAACTCGCCGCGCGCTTGCGGGACGTCGTCCTCACCGCCACGGCGCTGGACAGCTTCGGCCACCCGCCGCGGACGCTGTTTTTGTCCCTGGCGGACGCCGGGGGCGCGGCCGAAGCCTTGGTCCGGGCCGTCCGCGAGGACAACGGGCTCGAACCCGAGCCCGGCCAATGGCGGGCGCACCTGACCTTGGGGCGCTCCCGCGGCGCCGCGGAGTCGCGGACGTGGCCAAAGGCGGCGGAGATCGGCTTCGAGCCGTTCAGTTTCCGCCCGCCGCGGCTGGGCGTCTTCGTCAGCCGGCTCACCCCCGCCGGCCCGGTCTACACGGAACTTGAAGTTTGAAACCCCCATTTAAGGAAGGACGCATCGTGAACGAGTCGTATGGAAGGGTGTGGCTAGAGGTCAACCTGGCCACGTTGCGCAACAACTATCTGAAAATCAAAGAGGCCGTCGGCGACCGCGAGGTCATGGCGATCCTCAAGGCCAACGCCTACGGGCTGGGCGTCGAGCCCATCGCCGCGGCCCTGGCCGCCGCCGGAGTCAGACGCTTCGGCGTCGCCGAACTCCGCGAGGCCCTCGCCCTCGCCGCCAAAGGCCTCAAGACCCAGATCCTCGGCTGCGTCCTCCCGGAGGAGATCGAGGCGGGCGTCGAGCACGGCGTCACCTTGCCCGCCACCGACCTCGAGATCGCCACGCTCATCAGCCAGACCGCAGACCGCCTCGGCAAGACCGCCGAGTGCCATTTCCCCATCGACACCGGCATGGGCCGCCTCGGCATCCTCGCCGCCGACGCCGTCGAGATCATCGCCGCGGCCGTGAAGCTCCCCAATGTCCGCTTCAGTGGCATCTACTCGCACTTCCCCGTCGCCTACCTCGCCAACAACGAGTACACCGTCGAGCAAACCTACAAACTCATCCGCATCGTCGACGCCCTCAAGGAGCGCGGCATCAACTTCGAGACCATCCACATCGCCAACAGCGACGCCATCAACAACTACCCCATCACCCGCATGCCCCCCTTCAACCTGGTCCGCGCCGGCATCAACCTCTACGGCGTCTATGACCTGGTCGGAGCCCACGCCCTCCGCCTCCGCCCCGTGCTGGCCCTGAAAACCAAGCTCACCGCGGTCCGCGAGCTGCCCGCCAGCGCCTCCATCGGCTACGGCCAAACCTACAAGCTCCCCAAAAAGACGCTCGTGGGCACCATCTCCGCCGGTTACGCCGACGGCCTCCCCCTGGCCCTCTCCAACCGCGGCCACGTCCTCATCCGCGGCGTCCCCTGCCCCATCCTCGGACGGCTCTCCATGGACTACACCACCGTCTCCCTGGACTGCGTCCCCGACGCCGCCCGCGGCGACGAGGTCGTCTGCCTCGGCGGCGACGGCCCCACCGCCATCAGCGTCGAGGACTGGGCCAGCCTCAAGGGCTCCCATCCCTACGACATCATCTGCTCCTTCGGCAACCGGGTCAAACGCGTCTACCTCGCATGAGCCCGGTCGTCCTAGTCTGCCTGCGTAACGACGTCGCCGCCTTCGACATGGGCGGCGACGTCGCCGCTTGGCTCGCCGCCGACTTCCCCAACCTCGACGTCCGCCTCTGCCCCCGCTATCGCGAGCTACCCGCCCAACTACCCGACGCCACCTTCGTGGTCACCTGGAAGTTCGAGGCGGCCCTCTACCCGGCGGCGCCGCGACTGCGGGCCGTCTTCACCCCCGCCGCCGGCGGCGACTGGGTCCAGGACGACCCCGCGGGCCGCGTCGCGGTCCACCACGGCGCCTTCCACGGCCCGATGATGGCCGAGTCGCTCCTGGGCCACCTCCTCGACTTCAACCGCGCCATGCCCCAAGTCCGGGCCAACCAGGCCGCCAAGCGTTGGGACAGGAACGCCCAAGGCCATTGCCGTTTGTTGAAGGATCAGACCGTCCTGATCGTGGGCTACGGCCAGATCGGCCGCGCCTGCGCCAAGGCGCTGTTGCCCTTCGGCTGCCGCGTCCTGGGTTTGAAGCGCCACGTGGCGGCGCCGCGGGACGACCTGGGAGTGGAACTCGTCGCCCCCGCCGGCCTAGAGGTGGCGTTGGGCCAAGCCGACCATGTCGCGCTCATCCTCCCCGGCACGCCGGAGACCGACGGCTTCCTGAGCCGAGAGCGTTTGCGCTTGATGAAGCGTTCCGCCCACCTCTACAACATGGGCCGCGGCAACGCCATCAAGACGGCGGACATCGTCTGGGCGGCGGAGAACCGCCTGGTCGCCGGAATGGCGCTGGACGTGTTCGAGGTGGAGCCCCTCCCCCCGGACTCGCCGCTTTGGACGTTGGAGAACGTCTTCGTCACCCCCCATGCGGACTGCGTCCACGCCAACTACCGCGAGGAGTTTTACCGGGAGCTGAAAACGCGCTTGGCGATGGTCACTTGCGGATCAGCAGCAGCGGGCCGAGAATCAGCAGGCCAAGCTCCACGGCCTTGCCCATCGCCCCGATGAAGGCGCCGCTCACCCCGCCCATACGGTCGAAGAGGTCGCGGAGTTTCACCGCCGCCAGCGCGGTCAGCGCCACCGCCACCAGCCCGGCGGTGAGCCCGCCGAAGACCACGCAGAGGAACGCCGCCAAGCCCCACATCACCACCTCGCCCCGAGTGTCGGAGACGAGGAAGGGATCGCCCTCGGCGCTCTTGCCTAACGCCAACGCGCCCTGGAAGGAGAACGTCAACACGGCCACCGCCATCAGCCAGCCGACATGGTTGAAATAAACCAGCATGCCGACGCAAGCGACCTTGAAACCGAACAGCGCGATGAAGATGTAAGTGGCCATGTCCGCCCCGCCTTGCCCGTCGCCGGAGCGGTGGAAAAGCTTGCCGTTGATCAGGGCGATCAGCGTGGTGGTGTCCTTGCCGCGGGTGAGGACCTCCCAGAGGACCACCACCACGAAGGCGCAAAGCGCCGCGGCGACATAGGCGCCGGCCAGCGCGCTGGCGCCGCTGGCGAGCACATAGGCGGCGAAGCCCGGCACGAAGCCGATCAGCGGGGCGCAACAAAGCACCAACGCGTCGTCGGCCTCGGCGTCGCCCAGCGCCTCGCGGGTGTCGTCGCTCAACGGCAGCGGCACGTCGAAAAACAGCTCCCAAGCCTTGGCGAACGCTAGAGCCAGGTTGTTGAAGAAATTCTCTTTCATCGCATCCTCCCCAAAATTGAAACTGTCATTGCCAACCGATGGGCTCGTAGCCCATCTCCTTGAGCTTGCGCTCCACATAGCCCCGGAAGGCCGGATTCTCCTTTTTCGCCTGGAAGCACCAGTTGGCCAAACTTCCGGCGGCGCCTCCAGCGGCTCCGCCGGCCGCGCCAACGGCGGCCCCGATCCCGGCTCCGCCGCGGACCGCGCCCGACGCCGCTCCCCGGACCGCCCCGGAGGCGGCTCCCGTCGCGCCGCCCTTGGAGGCGCCGCCGGCCGCGCCGCTGGCGTCGATCTCGTCGGTCAGGCCGAAGCGGTGGGCCTCTTTGATGGCGACGTCGATGTCGCGCTCGGCGCGCCCGTGCCCGACGCTCTTGTAATGGGCGTTGGGATAGAGCGCCGGACGGGGCGTGGAGGCGCAGCCGCAAAGCAACGTCCCCAGAACCACGCAGGCGATCAAGCTGGCCGCGGGCTTGTCAATGAGCGGTCTTGCCATTGTAGGGGCTGGGCAACAAGGTGAACACATCTTTGTCGCCCAGCATCTGGGCCAGGCAGGAGCCGATGGTGTAAACATACCTGACGCTCTCGACGCTGACGGCGCAGAGCAGGAGTTGATAGGCCACGTGCCGCAGCAACATCCCGGGGTTCCAACACTCATGCCGGGAGCCGCGGATGGTCTCAGAGCGCCAGTCGGCCGGGAAAGCGGCCTGGCCATTGCCGTCGAGCAAGGCGAAACCGCCCTCGGTCCTGACGACGCCGCCGCCCCAGCCGAAATGCTTGCCCACGACCATGCCGATGGCGCAGAGCACGAAGTCGGCGCCGACGCGCTCGTCGATGACCGAGCCGACGCAATAATAGTCGGCCTCGACCTCGCCGGGGCTGGAGGCGATGAAGCCGGACTCCGCCATGAAATCCAGGAGGCGGCGGGTGGTCCGGGGCCGGAAGCTGCGGGCGGAGTCGACCAGCTCGACCCACTGGTGGTCGAGGCCGACATCGCTGTCGCTGTCGTACCACTGCAAGTGGAGCTCGTTGAGGCCGCGGCGCAAGTCGGCCCCCTCGACGCGGAGGCGCTCGGAGAGGGCTTGGCGTTTGTCGCGGGCCTTGATGATCGACTGCATCTGGTGGACGCGGCGGCGCAACAGGGGGTTGGAGCTCTCCTGCAGCTCGCTCATGAACGGCTCGATCTCCGCGCCGAAGCGGAGCAACTCGGCCATGGCGGGGATCGCCGTCTGAGTGTCGGAGTCGTCCAGCAACTTGATCAAAGCCATCATTTTGTCGGTTTTGCTCATGTGGCGGTCCTTTCCGGGAATTTGCCCCCCAAGGCGTCTTTGGCGATCTTTTTGGCGTCGTCCGGGAAATCCGACCTGACGATCCAGGAGAGGAACCCGGGATTGGTTGAGGCCATCTCCTTGAGGGAGAGGCCGCGGTTTTTGCCGAAATTGACCATGGCCTCGCCGTTGGCGTCCCATTTGAAGCGGCCGGAGCCGTCGATGTCGTTGGGGTCGCCGGGGTTGCAGAAGACGTGGAGCTCGGCGGCGCTGCGGGGCAGCTCGGTGTAGCGCGCCAACTGGGCGTCGAAAACGTCGATGGTGGCCAGGACGTCGGCCTCGGCGGAGTGGGCGTCGGAGTGCTCTTTCTGACAGTAGAAACGCAAGGCGGCCTCGAGGGTGCGCGGCTCCATCTTGTGGTAGATGTTCTGGGCGTCGACGAGGCAGCGGTTCTCCTCGGTGAACTCCAGCCCGGCGCGTTTGAACTCCTTCTTGAGCATCGGCACGTCGTAGCGGATGATGTTGAAGCCGCCCAGGTCGCAGTTCTCCAGATAGAGGAAGAGCGACGCGGAGATGGCCTTGAAGGTGGGCAGATCCTTGACGTCGTCGTCGTAGATGCCGTGGATGGCGCTGGCCTCCGGCGGGATGGGCATCTCGGGGTTGATCCTGCGACACTTGACCTCGCTCTCGCCACCGGGCAGGAGTTTAATCACGCAAATCTCCACTATGCGGTCAACCTGGGGGTTGACTCCAGTCGCCTCGAGGTCGAAGAACACCAGCGGGCGGGTCAGCGTCATGTTGTGCAATTTTGCCATTTTCTGTATCATCGCAGTCTAGAGGTTAATATTCACCGCAAAATACAGCCCATTCCCGGCACTTGCTAGCTTCTTTCAAGAAAAACACGCCTCTCCCTTTAAAATAGCGCGGTTTCGGGCAAATGGAGCCCCGGGAAACCGAAAACAGACAAACAAAGTGAAAGACCAGGGAACCAGAAACCGGGGAATGTCTTGCCAACTCCGAACTTCCCCGGTTTTCCAACTCCGAACTCCGAACTCCGAACTAGTTTTCAGGTTTTGCCCTTGAAGCTGATGCGGGGGTCGGCGACCACGTAGAGGACGTCGGAGAGCAGCACGCCCAGCAAGGTGAGGGCGCCGCCGAAGCCGAAGAGCGCCATGAGCAGGGGGATGTCGCGGCTGCTGAGGGCGGCCATGGAGAGGGCGCCCATGCCGGGGATGCTGAAGACGTACTCGACGATGATGCTGCCGCCCACCAGTCCGGGAAGCAGGTCGGCGAACAGCGTGATCAGCATGATCACGGCGTTGCGCAAGGCGTGTTTCAGGACCACCACCCGCTCGGGCAAGCCTTTGGCGCGGGCGGTGCGGATGTAGTCCTGACGCAGCGTCTCCAGCAAACCGGCCCGGGCGAAACGCGCCAGCCCGGCGAAACCGGCGTAGGAAAGACAGAAGACCGGCAGCACGTAGTGCAAGGCCGAGCCGCCCAGAGCCTGCCAGGTGGACATTCCCCAGGCGGCGCCGCCGCCCAGCCCTTTCAGCGGGAAGAACGGGAATTTGCCGCCCTCGCAAAACCACGCCTGCAAGAGCAGCGCCACCCAGAACGACGGCAGCGAGTAGAGCAGGAACAGCAGCGCCGTCGCCGTCTTGTCCAACGCGGAGCCCTGCCGCACCGCCGAATAGATGCCGATGGGGATCGCCAGCAAGTAAGTCAGAAGGATCGCCCAGAAGTTGAGCTTCAAGGTGACCGGCAGCCGCTCCAGCACCAGCTCGACGACCGGCCGGCCCTTGTCCACCGACACCGAGTCGCCTAGGTCGCCCTTGATCAAGGCGTCCTTCAACCAATAGACGAACCCCACCAGCAGCGGCTCGTCCAACCGCAACTTCTTCCGCAGCACCATGTTCCGCCCCAGCTCGTTCTTCTCTGACGACAAGCCTTTGCCACCGCCCCCGCCCTGCCCCTCGTCGAAGAACGAGCTCTTGGTCGGATCGCCCGGGGCCAGACGCAGCAGCGCGTAGCTCACGAACATGATCACCAGCAGCGTGAGGCACGCCAGCAACAGACGTTTGACAATGTACTCCAACATGCGGCGGACCGTTTCGCTTGGTTTCTGGCTTCCCCGGAATCTACAGCGGCCGCGGCCATTTTGCAACGGGTCCCGGAGTCAAGGTTTCCCTCAGGTTTCCGCGCGCCCGGTCATGGGCAAAGGGCGCACCGCAGTGCGCCACTACGTCAACGCCCACTTGACATTATGGTTTTCAAGGCTATTCTATAGAATGTAAAGATATTCTATAGAGATGACGGGTGGATGAAGAAGACTTTGAAGCAGAAGGCGTACGAGCAGGTGCTGCTCAAGATCACTCGGGGCGAGTTGCGTCCCGGGGAAAGGCTGTCGGAAGTGGCGATGGCCAAGGAGATCGGGATCAGCCCGACCCCCTTGCGCGAGGCGTACCGCCAGCTCGCCGGGGAAGGTTTTTTGCGGCACGTGCCGAACTCCGGGATGTTCGTGCGGCGCTTGGACGCCCGGGAGGTCAAGGAGCTCTACGAGGCCCGGGAGGCGCTGGAGCTCTACGCCGTGGGCAAGGCGGCGCGCCTGGGCGACTGGGAGCTCGACGGGCTCCGCCAATGCCGCGACCGCTCCTTCGCCCTCGCCAAAGCCTTCCGCGACGGCGGCGAGGAGGAGATGTCCGGAAAACTGTTGAGCGACTACCTGGAGGCCGACGCCAGCTTCCACCGCCAGATCATCGCGGCGGCGGAGAACACCCTCATCCAACGCATGGCCAACGAATGCCACGTGATCGAACTGCTGCTCGGCCGCAAACGCCACAAACACACCCTCCGCCAAGTCGCCATCACCTGCCGCCACCACGCCGAGATCTTCCGCGCCATCAAGTCCGGCGCCGCCGCCAAGGCCGAGCAATGGACCCGCAAACACCTGCTGTTCAGCATGCGCACCGCCGTCGAGTCCATGAACGAGGAGTAACGCGACACGTAGGGGCGCACTGCTGTGCGCCCTTGGCCAATGACCGGGCGCCACGAATATCACGGACAAAACCCGGAACATTCATCAATAACGAAAGGACGAGGAAATGAAGAGCTTGTTCAGTGTCAAAATGTTGGAGAGCATCGAGCGCAACGGCGTCATCGCCGTTCTGGTGGTGGACGACGCGGCGGATGCCACTCCGCTGGCCAAGACGCTATTGGCGTCCGGCATCAAAATCATGGAGCTCACCTTGCGGACGCCGGCGGCGCTCGACGCATTGAAGCTAATCCGCAAGAACGTCCCGGCCATGACCGCCGGGATCGGGACGATCCTGACCCCCGAACAGGCCGACGCCGCCAAAGCGGCGGGCGCCGAGTTCGGCGTCGCCCCCGGGATGAGCCACCGGGTCTTGGCCCGCGCCAAGGAGATCGGTTTGCCGTTCGCCCCGGGCGTCTGCACCCCCAGCGACATCGAGGCGGCGTTGGAGCATGGCTGCCAATTGCTGAAGTTCTTCCCCGCCGAGACCACCGGCGGCTTGAAGCACCTCAAGACCATGGCCGCCCCCTATCAGCACCTCGGACTGAAGTTCATCCCGCTGGGCGGCCTGAGCCAGGCGAACATGTCCAGCTATCTGGAGAGCCCCCTGGTCACGGCCATCGGCGGTTCCTGGATCGCCCCGCGGGAGCTCATCAAGGCCAAGGACTGGAACGCCATCGCCGAGAACGCCCGGAACGCCGTGGCCGCCGTCGCCAAGCTCCGTCCGGCCTGACCCTCACCGCGCCGCGGGGGAACAGTTTTTCAAATACCCCCGCGGCGAGACGCCGCACATCCGTTTGAAGAACCGCGAGAAGCTGAACACGTCCTCGAACCCGAGCTTGTCCGCCGTCTGGCTGATGTTCAAGCCCGTCCGGGTCAGGAGGTCGTGCGCCGCCTCGAAACGCCGCTGGTCGACGAACACCTTCAACGGCAGCCCCAGCTCGCTTTTGAACACTTGGCTCAGGTACGTCGCGGAACACCCCGCCTGGGCCGCCAGCTCCTTGACCTTGACCGTCCGCCCGTCATAATGGGCTTGGTCGACCCACATCCGCACCCGCCGGATGACCGCCGAGTAATGACCGCCCATCCGCAAATCGCCGTAGAGCGCCTCCACACAGGCCTCCAACAGCCGCTCCATGGCAAGCTGCCAGACGTAGTCGCCCCGGTCGCCCTCGCGGGCCAGCTCGATGAGCCAGCGCGCCAGCCGCCCCGTGCCCGGGAAGTCCCCCGACGACCGCGGCGGATACTTCTCGTCGGCTCCGTTGACCGAGAATTTCACCGACCAGCTTTCCCGCTCCAGGGCGGCCGGCGGCGGATAGGTGTGCCAATTGCCCGGGGGGATGAAGAACAGGTTCTCCGCCGTCAGGCTGCGCCTCTCGCCTTCCACCTCCACGTCGTAGCCGCCCTTGGCGCACACGTCCACCTGCCAATAGGGATGGGCGTGCCGGACATGGCCGCCATAGCTGCTTATCGGCCCCTCGACCCTGACCAGCGACACCCGCGCCACCGCCGGGGCGCTGCGGCGGTTCATTTCCTCCAGATGCTGGTCCCAAGCGTTCTGCGTCGGCCACGCCATAGTTACGATTCCGCCAAGTTTTCGGATGCTTTCGCGATACCCAATCGCCGTCTTCACGATATTATTATAGTTATTCACGTTGGATTTGCAATCAAAGCGAAAAGAAAGGCGATCGGTGCCCCGATGTCACAGAATGCGGAAAAAGCCAAGTCGAACCTGATTCCCTTCACCGTCCACGCCCAGCTCATGCGCGGGACGCGGCAACAGCTGGCGTATCCCGGCGGCGACGTCGCCGCCTGGCGAGCCGCGGGCAAGGCCAAGCTGGCCGCGCTGCTCGGCCTCGACAAGATGCCCTCCCCCTGCCCGCTCGACGTCAGGAGCGTCTGGAAGCGCCGCGTCGAGCACGGCTCCATTGAGAAGATCGTCTTCGCCGTGGAGGACGGCTGCGACGCCAACGCCTACCTCTGCCTGCCGGACAACGCCCAGGCGCCCTATCCGTTCTTCATCTGCCTGCAAGGCCATTCCACCGGGGCGCACGTCTCGGTGGCGCTCGACCAAAAGGACGACAGCAAGCCGCTGGCCGTCGAGGGCGACCGCGATTTCGCCCACGGCTGCCTACGCCGTGGCGTCGCCTGTCTCTGCCTGGAACAACGCGGCTTCGGCGAGCGCGAGGACAGCCACCAAGGCGTGCCGCGCTGCCAGAACCCCGCCGTCCACGCCCTGATGCTGGGCCGCACCTTGCTGGGCGAACGCGTTTACGACGTCGACCGCGCCATCGACTACCTGCTCTCCCGCGGCGACGCCGACCCCGCGCGGATCGGGGTGATGGGCAACTCCGGCGGCGGCACCACCTCCATGTTCGCCGGCGCCACGCTCGACCGCCTGACCCATGTGATGCCGTCGTGCGCTTTCAGCTCCTTCGCGGCGTCGATCATGGCGATGGACCACTGCCTCTGCAACTACGTGCCCAACCTCTTGCTCTGGTTCGAGGCGGCCGATGTCGTCGGGCTCTGCGCGCCGAAAACGTTGGTGGTGGTGAACGGTTGCGAGGACGAGATCTTCCCGCTGAAAGAGGCTGTCGAAGGTTTCGCCAAGGTCAAGCGGATATACACGATGGCAGGGGCGGCCGACCGTTGCCGCCATGTGGTCGGCGAAGGAGGCCATCGTTTCTACGCCGGCCCGGCTTGGGACGCCATGTTGGAATATCTAAGCTAGGAGACGCCCATGTCCGCAACGCAAGTGAACGCCGCTGGCCGCCTGGAGCTGGTCCCGAACGCCAAGATCGACGCCACCGTGGTCGTCGCAGGCGACTACTACATCTGGGAGACCGAGAGCGCCTCCATGGACTTCGACGGGAAGGACGCCGCGCTGGTCGCCCCGGTCAAGGCCTGGATCGCCGCCGCCGACCATTCCCTGCTGAACCTCGAAGGCCCGTTGAGCCGCCGCGGCGCACCCATCCCCAAATCCGGCCCGAACTTGCGGATGCCCCCGGAGCGGATCGACTTCGTCCGCGCCGCCGGGTTCAACGCCGTGACGCTGGCCAACAACCACATCGGCGACTACGGCCCGGAGGCGACGCTCGACACCCTGGCGGAATTGGACAAGGCCCATATCCCCCATGTCGGCGCCGGCAAGGACCTCGCGGACGCCCGCAAGCCGCTGTTCCTGGAGGCCAACGGCAAGACTATCGCCGTCCTGAACTACGCCGAGAACGAGTTCGGCGGGGCGACGGACGACCAGGCGGGGGCCTCGACGCTGAACTTGCCCGCCAACCTGCGCCAAATCCGCGCCGTCGCCGCCCAGGCCGACATCACCTTGGTGATCATCCACGGCGGGACGGAACACTATCCCTTCCCCGCCCCGGACAGGGCGGACAGCTACCGCGCCCTGGCGGAAGCCGGAGCCACGGCCATCGTGTCGCACCATCCTCACACACCCCAGGGGATCGAGCGGCACGGCGACGTCCCGATCGTCTACTCCACCGGCAACTTCTTCTTCCCCGCCTTCGACGAATCGCAAAGAACCCCACGCAGCTTCTGGAGCGTCGGCTATGCGGTCAAGCTGTTTTTCTCCGGCGGCAAGGTGTCCGCCCTGGAGATCCTGCCCTACCGTTTCGACCAGGGACGGCTTCAGCTTTTCGACAACGAGGGGAAAAAGGAGTTCGCGGACTATCTCAACCGGCTCTCCGCGCCGCTGTCCGACGCCAAGGAACTGGAGGAGTTCTTCGCCGCCCACGCCGCCAACCAGAAAGACGGCCTGTTCCGGCTGCATAACCTCGACATCGCCGCGGAACCCGAAGGCGACTTGCTCCGGAACACCCTGATCCGGCGCAACCTGTTCACCTGCGAGGCCCACGCCGAGCTCCAGCGGACCTTCCTGCGCCTCGTCGAGACCAAGCGGCTCGGCGTCAAGGGGAAGGATAAAATCCCCGTCCTCGCCGAGTTGACCGACGCCACCAGACGCTTCAGTAATCCCGCGACACCAAGTAGTCGTTGAGCTCCAGGAGCAAGCCACGGTAGGGGTTGTCCGGGAGGCGGGACAACGCCGCCTTGGCCTGGACGGAGAGCGCCTCCGTCTCGGCCAGGACCTCGGCCTCGGCGCCGCAGGCCGTGATCAGCGAGCGGATCTCGGCGATCTGGGGCTCGGTGAACGACTCCGCCCCAAGGTACGACATCAAACGCCCGCGCCCTTCGGGGTCGAGCCGCTCCAGGGATTTGAGCAGCAACAAAGTCGGCTTGGCCGAGCGGATGTCCGAACAGATGGGCTTGCCCAGCTTTGCGGTGCCGTAGACGCCCAGGTGGTCGTCGCGGAGCTGGAACGCCACCCCGGCGGCGGCGGCGAACTCGGCCAACGCCGCCGTCCGCTCATCGCCCTCCGGTTTACCTACCGCGAGCTTGCCCCCCGCCTCGGCGCAGAAGGACAACAACGCCCCCGTCTTCAAATAAAGCATCCGCCGCACCTCGTCCGAGCCGATCGCGCCCAAGCCGCGGTAGGGGAACTCGACGTCCAGGGCCTCGCCGGAGATCAGTTCCCGCCCGACCTTGTCCTGGAGCTCGGCGGCGAGGGACAGGACCAGCGCGGGAGGCGCGCCGTCCTGCACGGCCTTGAGCAGCAGCCGGTTGGCCCAAGCTTGCTGGAGGTCGCCCGCCAGGATGGCGAAGTCGACGCCGTACTTGGCGGCGGCCCGGCCCGTCTGGCCCAGTTTGGTGGCGGCGTGGCCCATTAGCTCGGCGTGGGTGGAGGGCTGGCCGCGGCGGGTGAGGTCCTCGTCGATGATGTCGTCGTGGACGAGCGTCCAGTTGTGGTAGACCTCGACGGCGGCGGCGGCGTGGAGGGCCTTCTCCGGGTCGCCGCCCAACGCGGCGCAGGACCAGAGCAGCAACGCCGGACGCAGCCGTTTCCCGCCCCGGAGCGGGTAGGAGCGCACGGCGGCGCGCAAGGCCTCCGGCTCGATCCCTTCGGGGAAGTCGTCCGCCGCCAACAAACGCCCGACACGCCCGGAAACCTCGCCCAACTCCTCTAGCAAACCCATTTTTCGCCGCTTTCGCTAAAATTAAAAAAGTAACCCAAAAAGTTTAGGAGGGGGGTCTGGGGGCGACCCTTTTCAAAGGGTCCCCCCAGGCAACTCCGCCATCGGCGTGGAAAAATACCCTCCGGGCGCGGCAATTTCAAAGAACCGCCGTATTTTATCTGAGAGGGAACTGAACCATGATCTTATATTTCTGCCCAGACATCGCGGTCAAATCCGGCGGCGTCCGCTGCTTGTACCGGCACGTGGAGCTGCTCGCCCGCTCCGGAATCCCCGCCGCCATCCTCCACGAACAAACGCCCTTCAAGGCGCCCGACACCCCGGACGTCCCGCTCAAATACCTCGACCAACCGCGGGTCCTCAGCCCCGGCGACACCGTGGTCGTCCCGGAGGGCTCCGTCAACATCATGCGGGGGCTGAAAGACCTGCCGGTGCGCAAGTTCGTGGCCGCGTTGAGCTGGGTGCACATCTTCTCCCGCTTGCCCGACCACCTGGACTGGCGGCATTTCAACGTCGAGCGGGTTCTGGCCGTCTCCCCCATGGTGGCCGACTTCGTCCGCTGGAGCATGAAGCTGCCCGTGGCTTTGCTGGACTTCGCCGTCGACCCGACGCTCTACCACTATGACGAGGCGGCGAAACGCCCGGTGGTCAGCTATTTCACCCGCAAAGCCGAGAAGGTGGAGGCGCTCAAGCGGCTGCTAGGCGCCCGCGACCCGCGCTTCGTCGAGGCCGTCGAGTGGCTGGGTTGCGACGACCTGCCGGAGGCGGACTACGCGGCGCGGCTGCGGGAGGCGTCAGTCTATCTGGCGCTGGGCGAGGCCGAGGCGCTGAACATCACGGTCTACGAGGCCTGGCGCTGCGGGACGCTGGTGGCGGGCTTCGACGCCGTCGGGCTGGCCGGGACGATGCGCGGCGACGGCCCGGAGCGCAACTGTTTGCTGGCGCAGAACGGCGACCTCTTCGGTTTGGCCCAGGCGCTGGAGCCGTTGCTCCTCGACCTGCTCTCAGGGGAGATGTCGGCCTGGCGCGGGGTGATCCGCAACGGCCGGAAGCTCGCCGCCCCTCACACCCCGGAACGCGAGGAGCGGTCGGTGCTGGACTTCTGGGCCTCGGTCTGAAGCGCCTCCATGTCGAGACGCCAGAGCTGGCGGTGGGCCTTCCAGACCATCACCACCAAGCCGACGCCGCAGAGGCCGCAGACCGTCGGGACGCTATAGGGCAAATGCCCAACGCCGCCGTAGATGAGGGCGGTGTTGATCAGGATGAACACGATCCGCGTCTCGGTCGGGCCGACGCCGCAATGGTAGATCTCGAACTTGTTGGTGGCGGCGAAGGTCAGGAAAGAAGTGACCATGAAGCCCCCCATCAGCGCCATCAGCAGCAGGTACCAGCCGCCCAGCCCCGGCGGCGACAACAGAAAACCCGCGCCCACCAACGAACAGAGGAACACGTAGTCCAGGAAGTGGTCCATGTAGAAGCCCCACTTGACCAGCCCGGTGCCGCGGGCGCGGCCCACTGCGCCGTCGTAGAGGTCGGTCACGTACTGCGCCACGATCATCGCCGACCCCCCCCAGAGCCATTGCAGGTCGTCCTTGGCCAGATAGCCGAAGAGCAGGTTCAACGCCGCCCAAGGCACGGTGAGCATGGTGAGATGGTAAGTCTCCAGCCAGCGCGGGATTTTTGGCGCGCCCCAGGCCACCAGCCGCTTCTCCGGGCCGCCCAGGATCGAGCCGCCCACTTTTTTGTCCCCAGCGAACGCCTCGCCCATCGTTTCCCTCCCGTGTTTGCTTACAGTATCCCACACCAGGCCGTTTTCAACGGCCGTGACATGATCCACCCCCCATTGACAAAACGACTACATCGTTGTATTATCGACGAAGCCACTTGGCCGTGAAACAATTTGAGGAGAACGTCATGAATTGCAAGACCGCCGCCGCGCTCGCCCTGCTGTCCCTTGGTCTAGCCTCGGCCCAGGCGGGCGAGCCGAAATGGTTCGCCGTCCCCGCCCTGGACAAAGCCCCCAGCCTCACTGCCGACCTCTCCGGCCCGGCTTGGTCGAAGGCCTTGAAAATCCCCTTCACGAAATTGAACGACGCCCCGGGCGACACCACCAAATATCCCACCGAGAGTTATTGGCTTTACGCCAACGGCTCGTTGTTCATCGGCTTCAAATGCGTCAACCCCGGCTCGCCGAAACTCTGGGCCACCCCCAACCAGCTACGCGACTCCGGCATCTACAACAACGAGTGTCTCGAACTTTTCCTGGGCGACTTCGACGGCGGTATGTACTACCAGATCGTCTTCGACGCCGCCGGCAACATGTTCGACATTTGCAACAAGGACGGCCGCTGGAACGGCGACTGGAAATGCAAGACGGCCGCCCAGCCCGGCTATTGGACGGCCGTGGTGGAGATACCCCAGGACATCCTCGCGACCATCTGGACGCCCGGCTCCTTCGTGACCCTCGACTTGGCGCGGCACGGGCTCAACCCCGACGGCACCGGAGCGGAAGTCACCGCCATCTCTCCCCCCGGCGTCCATTCCCCCGAGGACCGGCTCTTCCTCGGCCCCATCAGCGCCGCGGCGCTGGGCGAGAAAGCCAGCCAGACTGTCGACAAATTCAACGCGGAGTTCGCCAAAGTTTCCTACCCCAAGACCGTCACCGACAAGCTCGCCGCAATGAAGGCCTTCGCCGCCACCTGCGCCAAGGACAAGAGCGTCAACCTGGAGCGTTACCGCGAGCTGCACAAACAGTACGTCCAGTTCGGCAAGGAGCTCACGGGCATGAAGCAGGACATCGTCCTGAACGTCATCTTCGGCGGATTGGAGGGCTGAGGCCATGAAACTCCGCCACTTGTTTGGAGCCTTGTGCCTGGCGGCCGCGCCGGGGGCCTTCGCCTACACGGGGACCTCGCTCCACGCCTATTCCGGCGCGGGCAACCTGGTCCAGCCCTCGGGCAAGAAGGACCCTTGCGTCTGGACCAGCGGCCCGCGGCTCACCGGCAAGTGGCAGAGCTTCGGCTATTCCTTCACCCCCGAGGCCGACGGCATGATCGGCATGGCCATCGGCCCGCAAGGCGATGGCGCCGAAGGCATCCCTTTCTACTACGACAACCTAAAGATCAATGGCGAACCGGTCGACAACGCCAAGGGCTGGACCTTCTACCCCTCCCCCAACGGTCCGGGGTCGCTGGTCGCCGAGCCGGGTTTCTCCCCTTCCGGCAAGCCGTGCCTGAAGCTCTACCACTGGGGCGCCGTGCGCCGCGAGTTCTTCGCCAAGAAAGGCGAGAAGGTGGAGATCACCATGCAGGCCAAAGCCGGTTCCGTGCTGGAGGTTTTCGCCGCGAAGCTGGCCGAGACGGCCAACAACGTCGACGAGGCTCTGAAAGTCGCCGCCGGCTGCCCGCAAGCCTCGGGCTGCGAACAGGAAACGGAAGACAAAGTCGTCAAGAGCCTGAACGAATTGGTGGAGCTGTCCAAGGCCCGCCTGGGCGTCGAAGTCGCTCCGTTGCCTCCGGGGACCAAGACGCCGGAGGCGTTGAAGGCCAAGATGCTGGAGCTGTCCAAGGCCTGCGACGCGGAGCGGGCCAAGCAGGCCGACGCCGAGCGTCCCAGCCTTTACGACCAGCCCAAAGAACGTCTGGAGCTCAGGGCGAAGCTGCTTGAGTTGAACCGTCTCGCCGCGGAGCTAAAGACCGATTTCCTCTTGAAGCTGATGTTCAGCTAATACATGACCATCCCGCGTTGGCGGCGGAGCCACCCCCTGGGAGCGCCGAGCCCCAGCTCGGCACCACGCCGGACGAAGCCCGGAAGCCCGGGAACGGCCTTCCAAGGGAAAAGGGCGGCTCCATGACCGCGCCCGAAGAGGCCGCGCTGGAGCTCGGCGCTCCCAGGTAGCGGCTTACGCCGCAAAATGCGAATGTTGAAACTACACAGGCTCAGTCGCGTTTTTTGCGGTTGATGTCGAGCCAACGGCGGTGCGACCAGAGCCACTGCTCGGGGCAGGAGGCTACCATTTTCTCGATCTCGGTGGTGTAGGCCTGGGCGAGACGCTGGACGTCGGCCGCTTGGTCGCCGCTGGGCTCGACGGTGATCGGCCCGCGGGCGATGAGCTCGTAATGGAAATTGTCGTCGAGGCGCTTGGCCAGCCCCAAGATGATGGGGGCGCCGGTCTTGAAATGCAGCAGCGCCGGGGAGGCGTGGGTCCGCGCCGGGTGGCCGAAGAAAACGGTCTCCACCCCCTCCAGACTGCCGGCGTGCTGGTCACAGAGCATCCCCACCGCCTGCTTCGCCTTCAAGGCCTTGAGCAACGGCTTCAGGGCGCTCTTCTTGTCCTGGAGCGTCTGGCGGAACTGCCGGCGCCGCGACAGGATATAGTCGCCGATCTTGGGGTTGTCGAAATGGCGCATGACGCTGAGGATGGGCCGATAGAGGATGGAACAGGCCAGCCCGGAGATCTCCCAGTTGCCAAAATGCGCGCTGACCATGATGATGCCGCGCGACGGGTCGTTGAGGACCGCCTCGGCGGCGGGGTCGTAGGAACGCGTGAGGTGCTCGGCGATGTTCTCGGCGTTGAGGTACTGATCGAACTTGACGATGTCCACCCCGACGTTGGCGAGGTGCCGGAAATTGGCTTTGGCCAGACGGCGGGCCTCGGCGGCGTTTTTCGCCACCCCGGAATGCAGGAGATGCTGGACGCTGCGGACGCGGTGCCGGGCGTCAAGGTAGTAGCACAGCCGTGCGAAAGCGGCGGCGAGCAGACGCGCTGGCCGCAACGGCAAGGCGCGGAGCAGCAGGATCATCGCCATCACGGGGTAGTATTCGAGACTGACCGCCAAGGCGCTCTTGGTTTTGGGCATGGTTGGCGGTCAGCGTTTCTGCTGGGCGTAGAAGTTCTGAACCTTGGCTCCGACGTCCTTGAACTTGGAGTCGGCCTGGTAAATGGTCTTGAAGCATTCCATGGCCTTGTCCATCGCGCCCATGGCCTCGTGGGTCAACCCGAGATAATAGAGGGCCTCGAGCTTATGCTTGTCCATGGCGAGCATGTCGGCGATGGCGCGGTCAAACTGCTCGACGGCGATATCGTACTGTTGCTTGGAGTAGAAGCAACGCCCCAGATAAACCAGGACGGTGAGGCGGCGCTGGGGGTTCTTCTGCGCCAGCTGGAACTGCTCGATGGCGTGGTCGTAGTCCTGGCCCTCCCACTGGACGAGGCCGAGGTCGAAACGCAGCTGCAAGTCGCTGGGGTAGCTGTTAACGCGGCTGGTGGCCCTCTCCAGGCGCAACTGGTATTTTTGGGCCTCGAAGGCGGCGATGTTCTGCTCGGCCTCGTCGACCGACCCGGGGTTGGTCTCGCCATACTCGCGCCACTGCTCGATGGACTGGTCGAATTTGGCCAGCTCGGACTTCTCGATCAGACGGTCGATGGTCGGGTCGAGCGAGCCGATCAGCTCCGACGCCTTGTTGAACCATTCGATCGCCTTGTCATGCTGGGCGTCCTTCTGGCAGTACTCGCCCAGCTTACGGGCGACCTCGACGTTCTTGGGCTCCTTGACGAACCGCTCCTCCAGACGCTTGATCATGTCACGGATGTCGTCGGCGCCACGGACGATGCGGTCGGCCTGCTCGGCGGCGGCGGTCTCGCCCTTGTCCTTCAAACTGTCGGAGAACTTGGTGTTGCCCTCCCAGTTTTTCTCCATGGTGGCGGCGGCGGCGGCCTCGCGGACAGCGGCTTGGGCCTCCAAGCTGCCCGGCTGCAAGTTGGCCATCTGCTGCCTGACCCGCAAGGCGTCGTTGCCCTGGCGGTTGGCGCGATAGGCGACGACGAGCATTTCCATCAAACCCAAATCATTGGGAGAGAAATCATTGGCCATCTCCAACGCCTCGACGGCGATAAAAGGGGCGTCCTCTTTGGCGGCGGCGGCGGCCAACAGCTTGAGAGCCCCGCAGTTCTTGAGCCCCAAAGCCAGAGCGTCCTCAGCCGCGCCCATGGCGGCCCGGGCGTCCTTGCCCATCTTTATCTGGCCGGAGACGACATGCTTGCCAGCCTTGAACTTGTTGATGATTTGCGTCACGAGCCCCGGCGCCGGCAAGGCGCGCTCCAACTCCCTCAGTTTCGCCCGGGCGTCCATGAAGCCGGGGTTGGCGATGACAATGTTCTTCAGCAGCGAGATGGCATAATCTAAATTGCCTTTCCTACTAGCGTCGGAAGCTTTCTGGAACGCGGTGCGCTGCGCGGACGGGACTTGCGATATGTCCTTCTTCTCAATGGCCATTTTTCCGGGTCTCCTAATAGAACGCCGCCAAAGGCCTGGCCGACCAGGCGGCGATGCCTATTGAAAGTCAAGCCAGTCGAACCATAACTCTACAGGACGCCAAGCTCTTTTGCAAGCGACATTCCAGGGAAAAACATGCCCCCGCCAGCGACTTGTCATTCCGCCACCAGCTCGAAGAACGGGGTCGGGCCATTTTTCAAGACCGCGGTGTCCAGCGCGATCCTGACAACCCCGTCCGCCACCACCAGCGGCAGCCGCTCCCGACGGCAACCGTCGAAGCCCAAAGCGTAGAGCGACATCTTGGCGGCGTTGACGTTCTTGAGCGTGGCGCTCAAGTCCCCGACCCGCAGCAAGGCCGGGGCGCCGCCGCGCTCGACCAACGTGGAACGGTCGGCGGACAGCGCCATGCCGCTGTTAGCCTCCTCGGTAACATAGAGGAACACTATGCGGAAGCTCTCGCCGAGCGGCCGTCCGTCCATCGCCGTCCCGGCCACCAGCGCGTCCACGCTGGAGCTGTCAACCGTCAGGCAGCCGAGCGGCTCGGACTTCCCGGCCAACAGCGACACCGCCTCCGTCCGCGGCGTCACCGCCTTGAACAGCTTCTCGGCGGCGCGTAGCGTGAGCTCCCCGGTCTCGCTCTGGAAAACCCCCTTCGCCGGGTCGCTGAGGTTGGCTCGCGGAAGCACCCCCTTGGCCTTCATCTCCCCCACGAAGGCGTCGAGCGAGAACTTCACGCTCTTCGCCTCCTTGGTGGTGGAGGCCCAGAGGCCGTCGACGACCTCCGACCCCACGTCGGGCAGCAGCGTGATGTCCGCCGGACGGGGCGAACCCACCCCCTGCGCCGGTTTCAGATCGGGAAAGGCGACGCTGAAATTGGTCATCAACCCGATCCGCCGCTGCGCCGAGTTGGTGCCGCTCCTGGAGTTGTCCCGCAGATAAGCGGCGGGGAAGTCGAGCTCGACCCGGTGGGGCGCCTCCTTGACGTCGCCACGCTTAAACAGGCAGAGCGAGAGAAAGGCATTGGCTCTGGCGACCGGCGAGTTGGCGATACGGAACACCCCCACCCCGCCGCCCCTGGGCCATTTGCCGTTCGCCGTCAGGTCGACGGCCCCCATATGCCAGACGAGGCCGCCGAAGCCGTTCAACGCGGCGTAGGCGGGGTAAAGCAGACCGCCCTCATGGCGGTAGCGGTTCCAGAAACAATGGTTCAGCTCGGAGACGATGAGGGGGCGGTCCTGGAAACGCCAGCCGTTGGCGTAGCACCAAGTCAGGGCGAGATTCTCCACGGAACTGGTCTGCTCGCACTTGGAGCCTGGATAGTTGTTGCCAGTTGTGGGGTGGTCATGGTAGGAGTTGGTCGAGACGATCTGGCTGCCTTCCCAACGGACGGAGCTGCAGCCGAGGTCAGGGTTGGAGTTGTACATGGTAACCAAGCCTTTGTAGCCGATGTCCCTGACCGCCTTCTCGCACCAGGCGAGGTTCTCGCCGGAAAGCCAGGTGAAGAAGCGGTGGAACTCCGCCCCCTCAGGCGTGTTCGCGTACATGCAGGGGATGGGGACGTCCTTGAGACCCTTCTTGGCTAGCCACTCGCGCCATTTCGCCTCGTAGGCCTGGCGGGTCTTCGCGTCGAGCTGGGCGAACCTGTCGGTCAAGGCGATCTTCACGCCGGTCGCCTGTTCGTTGTAGAAATTGACGCAGATCACCGCCGGGTCGTCCTTCAAGGCCAGGCCGGTGTGGGGGTTGACATGCTCCAACAGCTTGGCACAACCCAGCCAACGGCGGCGCAGCTCCGGGTCGCCGATCATCATCCGGGCCTTCAGGTTGACGCCTTGGCTGGTCCAATAGCCGCCTGGGAAACCCTTGTAGCCCAGCCCGTAGGCCGCGATGTCCAAATTGATGTAGACGCCCTGCTTCTTCAATTCGGCGACCAGACGGTCGACCAGCGCCAGTTGGGCGGGGTTGGGGACGCCGTCCTCGGCCGCGCCGTCCATCAAATCGCCATCGAGCACCCCGTGCAGGCGGACGAAATCATAGCCGTGGAGTCTGACCAGCTCCGCGAAGCGGGCGATATCCTTCTCGGGCGTCGAGCCCGGAACGGTGTACGACCTGAACAACGGGCGCAACTCCCAATAGCCCATGAGGAAGCCCGTCAAGCGGCGGTTGACCTCCGGGGAGTCCGCGAAGGCCAGGCCGCCGGTCTTGGAGACGACCGCCCGTCCATGCTTCCCGGCCGGGCCGGGCTCCGGCAGCGACGCCAAATCCAACGCGCTCGACGCCTTGACCTGGATGTCCGACATGTCGGCGGCTTTCCACTCGGCCCCCTCCTGGAAGACCAGGTTCGGCGGCGGGCTCAGATCGATGTCCTTGTCGGAGAGCGTGGCGCCCAGGACCAGCCAGACGGCCGCGCCGGAAGTCCGCAAGGTGACGGCGCGCGCCGCCGGGGGGAGCTCCAGCTTGCTCAGATAGACGCCGACGTTCGTCGTGCCGTTCATCTTCGTGAAAACCACCTTGCCGTTCTCCAGCCCCGCCACCCCATACCAATCGGCGACGTCGATCCCCGTCCGGATCTCTTTGTTGGCGGACTTGCCGCCATCGAGGAGCGCTTCGACCGTCCCGACCAACGTCCCCCGCGGACGCTGGTTCCAGCAAGTGGTGTGGAGCAAATAGAGGTAGCGGCGTCCGGAGGCGAACGCGAGCGGCGCCTCCTTCAAAGCGGTTTTGCATTGCGCCGCGTCGAAGGTCAGGATGGCTTTGCCGCCGTTCTTGGCGGGGTCGAGGATCTTGAAGACCACGCCACCGAAGTCGCTCCGGTTGACGTCGAAGACCCGCAGGTCGTTCTCCGGCCCCTGGTCCGACCAGCCACCCTTGCCGTCGCTGGCGACCTCGTCCTTGAAACCCATGTTGGCGCTTTTGGAGAAGTCCAGCGGCAAGTCCTCCGCCGCCGCGGCGCAAAGTCCGAGCCCGGCCAGGAACAGCGCCGCCAAATTGTGTGTCAATCGCATCATGTATCTCCTCGTTCAGTTGTTCAGCCAGGGCGACCCGGCGTTGTATTTGTCCTTCAACGGGCCGGAGCTCGAATAGAGCCGTTGCGCCCCGACCAGCCCCCTGGCCCCCGCGTTCTCGCCGCTCACATGCCCGTCGATCCAGAGCACGTTGCAGACCACGCCATGCTGCGGATAGGCGAAGTCGTCGCCGACGAAGTAGCTCTGATGGGCGGAATAATAGGCGTTGCCGGATTGAGTTCCGGAATCGACGAACATGACCGTCCCGGACGGGCGGCGAACCTTGATCAGCCTCAGCATCGCATATGGGCCCGCGGCGATAGTCGCTCCGCCGCAGGTCAAATAATTGTAGCCATAGGTGTTCAGCCAGCCAGTCCAAGCCGGGCTGAGCCAAGCCCCGTCTTTGCCGAAGAAGCCAGGCATGTAGCCGGACCAGATCTTGGCGAAGCCGTCGCCTGGGCAGAGCAAGTTCCGCCTGTCGACGTATTGCCCCGTGGCGAGCGTCCACCCCCAGTAAGCCCCGGAGGGCCAGTAGTCGCGGAACGGGAGCAGGTCGTCGTGGTCCCCGGCGTAGGAATAGACGCCGGTGGCGACTTGCTTCAGGTTGTTGGCGCATTGGATGGCCTTGGCCTTGGCTTTGGCCTGCCCCAGGGCCGGCAACAAGAGGGACATCAGCAGGGCCATCACCCCAACGACCACCAGCAATTCCACCAAGGTGAAAATCCCAGGCCGTGGCCCGCGCAAGTTGGCTTGGTAGTGGAACATCACTTTTCCCTCCCGCTTGATTTTGTTTTCGCCGGACCTGTCGACCCCCTTATCACCAGCTCGGCGGGGACGGTCTCTTGAGGCAGGCTGTCGCGTCTGCCGGACAGGACGTCGTCGAGCGCCGCCGCCGCTTTCCGGGCGATCTCCTTGGCGGAATGCCGCGCGGTGGTCAGCGACGGATAATAATACTGGGCGTCGAAAACGTCGTCGAAGCCCGTCACGGAAACATCCTCCGGCACCCGCAGGCCGAGCTTGTGGCAAGCGTGCAAAACCGCCAACGCCATGTGGTCGTCGACCACCATCAGCGCCGTGGCGCCGCGGCTCCCCGCTACGAGGTCCGCGACGACGCCCGGGATGTCCTCGTAACGGGCGGTGCGCAACCAAGCCCCTATGTTCTCCTCCGAGGCCCCCGCCCCCCGCATGGCGTCCTGCCAACCTTTTATCCGCGCCAAGGTGTTCTGCTGATGGGGGAGCGCCACGAAATAGGACAAGTAGGCGACGCCGCGATGCCCCAGCCCCAGCAGATGGCGGGCCAAATCGAAACTGCCTTGGTACGAATCGTTGTTGACATAGCCGACGCCTTCGCCGACATCATCCACCAAGATGACGGGGACCTTCATGGCCCGAACCGCCCTCATGTCCGCCTCGCCGATGCCGGAGGCGAAAATGACCACCCCGTCGCAGCGGTTGATCCGCAGCTGCTCCACCAACGGCTTGCCGTTGTCGGCGTTGTAGAGCACGGTGTTCAAGTTGACGCCCGCCAAGGAACAATACTCGACCACGCCGCTAAGGCAATCCTCCATATACCAGCTCCCGAGGACGCCGGTGACCACCGTGATCGTCCGCGGGTTCACGTTGCGGTAGGAACGCTGGTAGACGCCCCCGGAGATGATCCGCTGGATCTTCCGCCGCGTCTCCTCCCCAACCCCGTGACGGTTGTTCATGGTGTTCGACACCGTCGCCACCGACACCCCCGCCGCCTCCGCTATCCAGGCGATGTTGTGCTCTTTCCTCGGCCTGCCCATGCTCGACACCGTTTTTTATTTAACTTAAATATACTTTACAAGAAAAGGGCCATAATGTCAATAGGGGCAACGGAAATAATCGGCGCTCAGCGCGCTTCCCAAGTGGCGGTGACCGGGACAAGGCGTTTCGGGGCCGGGGCGCGGGGCGAGGCCAACTCGGCGGCGAGAATCTCCAGGACGGCCGCCGCCAACGACGCCGGATCCAACACCAGCCGCGGCGCGCCCAGATGCTCGACGCTGTCGCCGGGGTGCCCGACGCAGACCACCCGCCCCGCGCCAGGCCACGCCCCCAGGCCGTCGAAAAGCCCCCGCGCCACCGTCTCGCCACGCACGAACGCCCCGTCGGCGCCAGAGTTGGCCAGCCGCGGCGCCAAAGCGAAACCAGCCCGGGAACTAGTGTCTGGACAATGGAACACCAGCTCCTCCCGATAGGACAAACCGGCCTCCTCCAGCGCCTGCATGTAACCTTGCTGCGCCATCATGCTCCACTGGAGGGCCGGGCCGTCGACGAAGGCCACCGCCCGCGCCCCCTGCTTGATCAGGTGGGCCGTCCCCCGCCGCGCCAAAGCGGCGTGGTCGACCAACGCCTGCCCCAACGACGCCTCGAGCGGGTCGGCGTTGGACAAGTTGCCCACCACCGCCAACGGCACACCAAACCCCAGCAGCGCCCGCGCCGTGGCGGGCGACACCACCCCGTCGGCGACCACGGCGTCGAACTGCCGGCTCTTGGCGTTCTCCTCAAGCAGCCGCGCCAGCGCGGCGCCGTCCGCGCCCAGAGCGTGGGGGCTCAGGGTCGAGCCCGACGCCGCCAGGGCGCGCTGGACCGCCGTCATGATCGCCCCGTGGTAGGAGTTGGAGAAGTCCCGCTCGAACAGCAAGTAGGCGATCCGCTGGCCGGGCCTCGCGGCGCAGGCGCGGGCCTCGGGGCCGACGACATAGGTCCCCCGGGCTCCCAGCCGCGCGATCAGCCGTTCCTCGTAGAGCGTCCGCAACGCCTTGCGCAGCGTGATCCGGTTGACCCCGTAGTCCGCCGCCAGCTCCCGCTCCGGCGGCAGCCGGTTGCCGGGGAACGCCCCCTCCCCGATCCGCTCCCGCAACTCGTCGGCGATGGCCTCGTGACGCGACTCCCGCATGCTGCTCTCCCGTTGTTGGTGTATATACCATAATGGTGGACCACGTCGCTTTCAAGCCCCAGCCCTTGACGTTTTCGGAATTTGGTATATAGTTTGGTGTATATTAAAAACGCCAACCAAAGGAGGCGACGCGGTGGACAAGGTGAAAGTGTGTTTCGTGGGTTGCGGCGACCACGCCAACCGGTTTATCTATCCGGCGCTGGCGAACGTCAAGGACACGGAGCTGGCGGCGGTATGCTCGCTGGAAGCGGCTGAGGCCGAGCTCAATCGTCAACGTCACGGCGCGGCCCGGGCTTACACCGACTACAAGCAGATGCTCGACACCGAGAAGCCCGACGCGGCGGTGATCGTCGGGCCGCCCCGGCTGCACCATGACGCCGGGCTGTACTGTCTGGAACGTCATATCCCCTTCTATATCGAGAAGCCCCCGGGCGAGAACCTCGCGCAGGCCACCGCGTTGGCCGACGCCTCGCGCCGCCACGGCACCTTCGGCCAGGTTGGCTTCATGATGCGCCACAGCGCCGTCGTCAAGCAAGTCAACGCCGTCGCCGACAACGAGAAGCTCGGCGAACTCCGCCACGCCCGCATCGAATATTTCACCAGCGGCCCCTACCGCTCCGACGCCATCTACGGGCTGCCCGGGCTGGACGACCGCTCCTTCCTCTGGCGCTACCTCCTGGTCCAGGCGGTGCATCCGGTGAACCTGGCGGCGTCCTTCCTCGGCGAGCTCGCCGAAATCAGCTCGGACGTCATCTTCTCCGGCGAGGACATCCTGGTGGAGATCCGCCTCAAGGACGTCACGGGCCGCCGCGCCGAGGCCGCGCTCCACACCTTCGTCGCCCCCGGCTACGGCAATCTGGTCTTCCGCTCCGAGCTCTGCTACGAACGCCGCGGCATGATCTTCACCGACGCCTTCTCGCAGCTTGACTACTATCCCCCCACCATCAAGTCCGGCCCCGGCGACGGCAACATCGTCACCTGGCGCTTCCCCACCTTCGGCAACAACAACGTCAAGATGGGCTACGAGACTGAGATCGCCAGCTTCATCGCCTCCGTCAAGTCCGGGACGCCCCCGGCCACCGACCTCCACGACGGCCTGAAAACCATGCGCATCCTCACCGTGGTGAGCAACCAACAAGGACAATCCAAATGAAACAGCGCACCCTGACCTTCAAGAACTTCGACGACGTCGAGCTCCAAAGCCGCGACTTCGCCCTGCCCCCCGGCCACCGCCGGATCGACACCACCTATTCGACCGTGAGCCCCGGCACCGAGCTCTTCTGCGTCCGCGAGTCGATGAAGGAGGGCAAGAGCGTCCAGCCCGGCTACATCCTCGCGGGCAAGGACGCCGAGGGGCGGCGGGTCTTCCTCTTCCCGTCGCTCTCCGAGAGCTCGGGCTGCCATTGCGACGTCCGCGCCGCCGGCCCCGAGTCCCTGCTGATCCCCTTGCCGCCGGAAGTCCCCGACCTCGACGCCGGGTTCCTGCGCTTCATCAACATCGGCCTCCACGCCCTGAACCAGCCAGCCAAGACGCCAAGCTCGGTCTGCGTCATCGGGCTGGGGCCGGTCGGCAACATGGCCTGTCAGACGGCCAAGCTCCTGGGCTGCGAAGTCGTCGGCGTGGACACCAGCGCCAAGCGCCGCGAGATCGCCAACGCCTGCGGCGTGGAACAGGCCGTCGCCCCCGACAAACTCTCCGGCCAGTTCGACCTGGTGGTCGACACCGTGGCGGGCTCGTCGTCGCTGCGGGCGGCCGCCGCCACCTTGAAGGAAGGCGGCGAATGCGCCATGGTGGGGATCGTCCGGGACGGCGACCTCCCGGCGGCGGAGCTGCTCCGCGAGGTCTGGAAGAAGCGGCTGATTTTCCGCTCCGGCTGGGAGATGCTCCAACCGTTGTCCAGCACCGCCGACAACCTGGGCCGCGCCCTGAACTGGATGAAAGCCGGCTCCTACCGTCTGGCGCCGCTGCTCACCGGGGTGATCCCGGCGGAAGCGGGGGCGATCAAGGACGCCTATCGCCGCCTGCGCGACCAGCCCGACGACAACTTCTGTTACATGATCCGTTGGCAATAACCAGTTCCGCGCGCATATTTACAAGTGGTCATGCCGCGCGCGCCAAATCCTAAAAACCTTAAGGACAAGAAATGACAGCTAAAAGGCTCAGGCGTTCGGACTCCTTCCTCGGGGTGCATTTCGACTTCCACGCCAACGAGGACAGCACCAAGGTGGGCGAGGGCGTCGACGCGGCGATGATCGAGGCGATCATCGCCAAAGTCAAGCCCGACTACCTCCAGTGCGACTGCAAAGGGCACCGGGGATTCTCAAGCTACCCCACCAAAGTCGGCAACCCGGCGCCCGGCTTCGTCGGCGACCCGCTGCGGGTCTGGCGCGACGCCACCGCCAAACATGGCGTCGCCCTCTACATGCACTACTCCGGGGTTCTGGACGTCGAGGCCGTCGCCCAACACCCCGACTGGGCCAGGGTCGACGAGAAGGGCGAGCCGGACAAGAAGGCCGCCTCGGTCTTCGGCCCCTACGTCGACGAGCTGCTGATCCCGCAACTTAAGGAGCTCGCCGACGTCTATGGCGTGGACGGCGTCTGGGTGGACGGCGACTGCTGGGGCACGGTCCGGGAATACCGCGAGGACGTGTTGGAGCGCTTCCACCGCGAGACCGGCGTCAAGAACGTCCCCCGCTCCCCCGAGGATCCGGGCTATTTCGAGTTCTCCCAGTTCTGCCGCCAGGGCTTCCGCGACTACCTCAAGCGCTATGTCGACATCCTCCACCGCCACGCCCCGGACTTCCAGGTGGCCAGCAACTGGGCCTACAGCTCCCAGATGCCCGAGCCCATCGGCGTGGACGTCGACTTCATCTCCGGCGACTACTCCCCGTTGGACAGCCTGAGCACCGCCCGCTGGGAAGGCCGCTGCATCGCCTGCCAGGACAAGCCCTGGGACTTGATGTCGTGGGGCTTCGCCCACGAGTACGACTCCAAGATCACGAACTACAAGACCGTCACGCAACTCTGCCAGGAGTCGGCGGCGGTGCTGGCGTTGGGCGGCGGTTTCCAGGTCTATTTCACCCAGAGGAACGTGAACGGGGCCGTCCGGCTCTGGAACATGGACGTGATGGCCGAGGTCGCCAAGTTCTGCCGGGCGCGGCAGGCCGTCTGCCACCACGCCCAAGCGGTGCCGCAGGTCGTGATGCTCCGCTCCACCCATGACTTCCAGCGCCGCAACAGCACGCTCTATTACAGCTCGCCGCACATGCGCGAGCCGCTCCAAGGCATCCTCAACGCACTGCTGGAGACCCAGAACTCGGTCGAGATCCGCATGGAGCACAACCTGCTGCCCCGCTTGAAGGAATACCCCCTGGTCATCCTGCCCGAGACCGAGTTCCTGGAGCCGGAGTTCAAGGAGGCGCTCGTCGACTATGTCCGGAACGGCGGCAAGTTGCTGGCCATCGGCCCGACGACGGCCGCCCTTTTCCAGAAAGAGCTGGACATCGAGTTCGCCGCTGAGGCCTCCGAGCAAACCCAATGGCTCGACTGCGACGGCCGTCTGGCGGGGTTGAAAGCGGTGTCGCGCCCGGTCGTCCCCGGCCCCAAGGCCAAGGTGTTCGGCCAATTCTACCTCTGCCCCGGCTGCATCTATCCCGGCGCCGATTTCGAGGGCGATACCACCCCCGCGGCGACCATCGCCACGCTGGGTAAGGGGAAGATCGCCGCAGTGCACGCCAAACTAGGCGAGCGGCTGCTGAAATCGGGCGACATCCACATCAAACGTTGGCTGAACTCGTTGGTCCGCGAGCTTTTCCCTACGCCCCTGGCGGAGCTGACCGGCTCCAGTTTCGTGGACGTGAGCGTCAACCGAATCGGCGGCAAGCTGGCGGTAAACCTGCTCAACACCCTTGGCCAACGCGGCTACGTCTACGACGAGGTCCCGCCCGTCGGCCCGCTGGAACTGAAGCTACGCCTAGACTCCAAACCCAAGCAGATCACCTTGGAGCCAGAGGGCAAACCTTTGCCCTTCGTCTATCAGGACGCCGTGGCGTCGCTGACGTTGGACAAGCTCGCCATCCACGCCGTCGTCCTCGTGGAATAGCCAACCCCGTTTAGAGGTCGGAGTTGCAGAAGGCGATGCCGCCGATCACCAAATAGGCCAGAGTGAAGCCCACCAGAAACGTCCCGTCATGCATGACCAGGCTCCAGTCCATATTCGGGGCCATGGTGTATTTGCCGATGAAGAGGTATTTGGTGGGCAAATAGGCGTTGAGACGGTCCATGATCGGCATAGCGCCGACGATGTGGCAGGCTAGGTAGAGCCCCATGGGCACGGCGATGGCCGGGGCCGTCTTCTTTAGCAACGCCGCGAACATCAAAAAATAGGCCGCCAGCGAGCAAAGCGTGAAAAACGACAGGAAGTACATCAGCCCGAAGCGCTGCCAGGCCACCGGCTCCTTTAGGAAAAACTCCGTCTTGTGAGATCCGACGACGCCGGGGTCCCAGACGAAGATGTCGCCGGACGGGCCGAAAACCAGCGACCCCACGGCGTAGCTGAACAGCATCATCCCCAGCAGCAACGAGAAGCAGTAGCCGCACATGGACAGGTATTTAGAGAGGAAGATCGCCCATTTCGAGACCGGGCGCAAAGCCATGATGCGGATTTGTCCGGCCTGGAGCTCGCCAGCCAGGCTGCTGGCGGTGAAAACCCCCAGCATCATCGGCAGGATGATCAGGAGCGAGGCGCCCAACGTTATGATGGAGAAGTTCACCCCGTTGACGTAGTCCCGGAGGATGGACTCGAACCAGGCGGCCTTCTGTCCGGGGGCCTTGCTGACGCGCAGATAGATGCCGACCAGGCAGAGGCCGGTCATGACGCCGACCACGCCCAGCCCGGAAAGCAGCCGGTGCTGGCGCCGCGCCTTTACCTGCTCAAAGACCAGCAGCGGCCGGAGCTGTTTGAGGTTTTGCAGTAAGCTCAACGAAAATGTCCTCCAAGGTTTTTTTGTGCTTCGCGAGTTTGAGGATGGAGACGTCGGCGGCGACCAAGGCGCGCGCCAACGCGGGGATGTCCGGCTCGGTGGCGGCCAGCAGGAAACGCGCCTTGCCATGGGAGCAGTGGTGCTCCGCCGCTTGTTTTAGCCTCAAGGACAGCACCTTGGCCTGGTCTGACTCCGGACAGCAAAGCTCGACGCGGTCTTGCAGCTCCAGCAGGTCGGAGACCTTCGCCTCCTTGACCTTGACGCCGTGGTTGATGATGCAGACGTGGTCGCAGACCTGCTCCACCTCCACCAGCAGATGGCTGGAGAGGAAGATGGTGATGCCCAGCTCGTCGCGGAGCTGGCGCAACAGCCGCCGCATGTCCATGATGCCATGCGGGTCGAGCCCGTTGGTGGGCTCGTCCAGGAAGATCAGGCGGTTTTCCGGCAGCAACGCCTGGGCGATGCCGAGGCGCTGCTTCATCCCAAAGGAGAAAGTCTTCACCTTGCGGTCGGCCACCTCGGCTAGCCCGACGGTCTCCAAGGCCTTGAGTATCTTGCCGGGGCCGACGGGACCGGAGAGGCTGGCGAGGTAGCGGAGGTTCTCGAAAGCGGTGAGGTACTCGAAGAAAACGGGGGACTCGACGATGGCGCCGACTTGGCGGACGATCTGGTCGCGGTCGGTGAAGAGGTCTTTGCCGAAGATCTCGACCTCGGCGCTGTCGGGGGTCATGAGCCCCAAGAGGATGCGGATGGCGGTGGTCTTGCCGGCGCCGTTGGGGCCGAGGAAACCGAAGATGGAGCCGCTCTCGACATGGATGTCGATGTTGTCTAGAACCTTGCGCGCGTCGAAGGCCTTGCTGACGCCCCGGGCTTCAATGGCTGGAGTGGTCAATGGACGAGATCCTCCCGGTTGCGCATGACTCTGCCGTCGGCGTAGAGGTAGTTACGGTCGAGCTTGCCGTGGAATTCCTCGGCGTCGTACATGACCGGCGGCAAGAGCTCGATCCCGCCCACCGTGGCGCGGACGTCGTCGATGGGTTTGCCGTTGACCATCAGCGCGTTCCATTCGTAACTGGTGCCGTAGCGCTCGAAACAAGTCTTGCCACCATAGTCGCCGGACCGGGGAAGATTGTCGGACGGGCAGTGGTAGACCCGCTTATCCTGCAAGGTCAAGATCTTGGTGATGGAGTTCAGGTCGTCGGGGCCGGTGCCGATCCGGTCGGCCAAGGGCAGCCGACCTTTGGTGTCGGTGACGTAGCCGTGGAGGGCGACGCCGATCTGGCGGAGATTGTTCATGCAGGCGGTTTTCCGGCCCTGCTCCCGGGCGCGGTTGACCACGGGGAAAAGCAATCCCATCAGCAGGCCGAGCACCCCGATAACCACCAGCATCTCCACGAGCGTGAAAAGTCTCCTCATGCGCAGCCTCGTCACAAGTTGTTCAATCTGGTCAGCATCTCGTTGACCAGGGGGTCCATGAGCTCGCGCTCCTTGGCGCTGAACTCTTTGAAATAAAAATCTAGAGCCTCGCGGGTGCGCTCCTGGCCCTTGGCGCTCTCGGCGTCGGCCTTGGTCTGAGCGCGCTTCTCGCCGGGCATCTTGGCGTAACGGTCACGGACGTCCTGGACCATCTTCTGGACGATCTCCCGCTTCTTCTCCTCGCTCAGGTTGGCGGTCTGCTCCCTGGCGTTCACGAGCCGGGCGCGCAGGACGTCGCGGAAGATCCGTTTGCGGGTGTCCGGGTCAAGCTTGCCGACGGTCAGTTTTATCGAGTCGTAATCCTCCATCGGGTCCTTGACCGCGCCGGGCTGGCCGGGCTGGCCGGGCTGGCCGGCGAAGGCGGCCATCTCGCGGTTGTCGCGGGAGAGGACGTTGCCGAGAATGGCCCCCTTGAGCCGCTCGACCTCTTTCTCCTTCGGGTCCGGGCGGACGACGGCGTAAACCCCCAACAAGGCCAGAAGCACAACTCCCAGCGCCATCAACACTTGACGCCGCCGTTGGCGCCGCCGCAAACTGCCGGATGTTTTCCTGCCGTCGTCCATGGGAAAGCCTTCCTCGCGTCATGCCTCGCTGGCGTTTTCGAACCACTTAACAATCTACCATGCCCCGCCAAATAATCAAACGCCGCGGCTGGCGAAGTCGGCGGTCACGGCGGCGCGGAAAGCGGGGTCGGACAGGTAGTCGAGGCCGACCTGCGCCACGGCCTCGGCGGCCAACAGCGCCTGGGCGAAGGCCGCGTCCGTCCCGGCGGCCCGCGCGAATTCCACCGTGTGCAACTCCGGCATCCCCGGGTCGGCCAGGCCGAAAAACACATGGGCGCAAGGCAGGGTTTGCGACACGTTGCCGAAATCCGTCGAGAAACGCCCGCCGCGACTCGGTTCCGACGGCTCCAGCCCCACGTCCGCCGCCGCAGTCAGGAAGGCGCGGTTCAACGCGGGGTTGACCAACCCGGCGCGGTATGGGGTGTCGGACTCCTTGAGCTCCGGCTCGGTGGCGGTCATGAGGGCGGCGCCCTCGACCATCTTCAGGAAACGGCCGCGCATCATGGCCAACGTGGCGTCGTCCTGGGCGCGCAGCACGAACTTGGCCGCCGCCAAGTCGGGGATGACATTGTCGGACGCCCCGCCATTGACGATGACACCATGGACGCGGCAGGGTTCAGACAGCTGCTGGCGCCAGGCGTTGACGCCCTGAAAAAGCAGCAGTGCGGCGTCGAGGGCGTTGCGCCCCCGCTCGGGGGCGGCGGCGGCGTGGGCGGCGCGGCCATGGAACGCCACCTCGAAACGCAGGTTGCCCAGGCATCCGGCGTCGGTGAGGGTGCGAGCGAAAGGATGGGCGAGCAACGCGGCGTCGACCCCGGCGAAGGCGTTGTGCCGAAGCATGGACACCTTGCCCCCCTTGCCCTCCTCGGCGGGCGTCCCGACGACCACGACCCGTCCGGCGATGGACGCTTGGCGCAACGCCGCCTGGAGCCCGGCCGCGGCGCCAAGCGCGGCGGTGGCGATCAGGTTGTGCCCGCAGCCATGCCCCAGATCGGCCAAGGCGTCGTACTCGGCGATGAAGCAGAAACACGCCCCGCCCTCGCCCCAGCTAGCCTTGAAGGCGGTCTCCAGCCCCCCGAAGGGCGCCTCGACGGCGAAGCCCCAGCTAGCCAACGCCGCGCGCAGCCAGGCGGAGGCCTTGAACTCCCGCAAGCCCAGTTCGGGGTTGGCATGGATGTCGGCGCACACGCCGCGCAGTTCCCCTTGGCGTTCCCGCAACGCGGCGCGGATGGCTTGATTGGTCATAGCAGTGTCCTCCCGATGTTCTTGATTATACCGCCCCGTCATGGCGAAAGCAAGCCCCGTCAAAAACGGAAACGGCTTGGACAAAACGCCCATCCTGGGACATATTACCTCAAGGACACAACCGAGAGAAAGGACACCCGCGCATGATCCCTCTGAGCGACACCGAGACCATCGCCCGCATCAACAAGCTGAAACATGAGCTGGGCGCCGTCATCCTGGCCCACAACTACCAGCTCGGCGAGGTGCAAGCCATCGCCGACTTCAACGGCGACTCCCTCGCCCTAAGCATCGAGGCCAGCAAGACCGACGCCAAAGTCCTGGTCTGCTGCGGCGTGGTGTTCATGGCCGAGACCGCCAAGATCCTCTCCCCCGCCAAAACCGTGCTCCTGCCCGTCCTGGAGGCTGGCTGTCCCATGGCCGACATGGCCTGCGCCGACGAGCTCCGCACCCTCAAGGCCCAACGCCCCGGCGCGTTGGTCGCCTGCTACGTCAACAGCTCCGCCGAGGTCAAAGCCGAGTCCGACGTCTGCGTCACCTCCGCCAACGCCCTCAAGATCGTCGCCGCCCTCCCCGCCGACAAGGAGGTCATCTTCGTCCCGGACAAGAACCTGGGCAACTACATCCAGCGCCAGACCGGACGCCCCATGACCATGTGGCAAGGTTATTGCCCGGTGCACCAGCGAATCACCCCCCAGATGATCCTGGACCGGAAGCGCGAATTCCCCGGCGCCGAGGTGCTCGTCCACCCCGAATGCCCCCTGGCCGTCATAGACCTGGCCGACGCCGCCTTGAGCACCGGCGGCATGTGCGACCACGTCAAAAAGAGCGCCGCGAAACAGATGATCGTGGCCACCGAGCTGGGGATGATCCACCGTCTCCGCCAACTGCGCCCCGACGTGTTGTTCATCCCGGTCTCGGAGCAGGCCGTCTGCCCCACCATGAAGCTCATCCGTCTCCCCGACGTGCTGCGCTCCCTGGAACGCCTGGAACACCAGATCGAGATACCCGAGGAAGTCCGCGCCAAAGCCTACAAGCCCATCCGCCTCATGCTCGACATGTCCTGAGTCAAGCCTCGGTGAGCGTTTTCACTCCGGCGCGGTCACGCTCGGACTTGGCGCAGTCGCGGAGCTTCTCGAAAAGGAGGTCGGCGTCCTCGACGCCCCGGAGCGCCAGCACGGGCTGGTCGCGGTCGGAGCTGCTGAGGATGACGTTGCCGCAGCCGAGCAGACGTTGCAGGAAGGGGCGTTCAAGCTCCAAGTCGTCGACACGGTAGAGCTCTAGGTTGCGCCGCCGTTTGGAAAGCAGCCCGGTCTCGACAATGATCCGATGGCTGGTGATGGTGTAAGTGACGCTACGGGAGCGGTAGAAGTAGCCGAACCAGGCCAACCCAAGCGTCAACACCACCCAGGCGAAATGCCCCACTCCCGGCAAGACGGCCGGATGACCGTGGAAAAAAGTTTTCTCGGTGGCGGCGTCGAGTTTGCTGGCGTAGGCCACCAAGTCCTCGCCGCAGAAGCGGCACTTGAGGGCGGTGAGACGAATGCCCTCCCCGCAGACCGGACAGGGCTTGTACTGGTCCGTGACCACGGCTTCCGGCCCCGGCGCCCTCATCGTTCCACCCCCGTTCCCCGGACCAGGGCCATGAGGTCCCGGATGGCCGAATGATCTTTGACGCCAGGGGAGGACTCCACCCCGGAGCTGAGGTCGACACCGAAGGGCCGCGCCGCCTCGAGGGCCGCCAACAAGTTGCCGCGGTTCAAGCCGCCGGCCAGCAAGACGGGAGCGGGGAGCGTCGTCACCGCCCGACACGCCAACCCCCAATCGCAGGTCTTGCCGGTGCCGCCGCGAGCGGACGGGTCGAAGGCGTCCAACACGAAGCGCGCCGCCGGATAGCCAGCGGCGTCCTCGACCGCGGCGGCGTCCTTGAGCCGGACCGCCCGCCAGACCGGCGCCAACGCCCCCACGGCGGCGGCGAAGCTAGGGCTCTCGTCGCCGTGCAACTGCGCCACCGTCAGCCCGGCGTCGAGGTAAGCCTTGACCAGCTCCAGCGACGGGTTGACGAAGACGCCGACCAAATCGGCCCGTCCGGCGCCCAACCGCCCCACTAAGGCGGCCACCGCGGACGGGCTGATATGCCTGGGGCTCCGCTCGTAGGCGACAAAACCCAGGGCGTCAGCCCCGGCCTCCAACGCCGCCAGCGCGTCCTCCAGGCGGGTTATCCCGCAAATCTTGACGTAAATCCGCTTAGTTTCCATGTCACCCGCTTATAATTAGCCACCATCACCCCCCTCAATAAAATATGTTAATTATCGCTTTGCAACTTGAAACTTGATGTTTTCAGCAGAAATTAAAAATCGTAACGAGCTAGCGTGAGATTGGGCGACAAGGTTATGCCGGGATACATGGTGCTTATACTGATTCTGCTGGTGGCGGCGCTGGTGGTGTTTGGCTTCGTCGCCAAATATTACCGCGACCGGGCGCTACGGCTGCGCCTGAGCTTGAGCGACACCCTCCACAAAAAGGCGGAGCTGTCGAATTTCATGGATCTGTTCTCGCGCAACCTGCGCAGCGTCGAGGAGATCAGCGAGGCCATGAACCTGACCGCCCGTTACGTGACGGACTTCATCAACGCCAAGGCTGTCTGCATCTTCGTGCTGGAGGACGACAACTACCTGCACCCCACCGGCATCGCCGGCCCCTTCCCGCCCCTGCACAAGTCCCAGGACTACGTGCTGACCAAGCCGCGTTACATCATGGAGTCGCTGCGCCACGACAAGATCAAGTTGGGAGAAGGCTTCGTGGGCGAGGTCGCCCTCGACGGCATCGGCCTGCTGCAGGAGGACACCACCAACGACCCCCGGTTCGCCGCCGCCAACAAGATCATCCCGGTCTTCACCGCCATCGCCGTGCCCATGAAAAACGAGGGCAAGATCATCGGCGTGATCTGCGCCATCAACACCCAGGACAGCCGCCAGTTCACCCCCGAGCAATTCAACTCCCTCAACTTCATGTCCTCGCAGGTGGTGCTCGCCCACAACATCATCAAAGTCTACGCCGACTTGAGCAAGCAGCAGCGGCTCGCCCAGGAGCTGGAGTTCGCCCGGCAGCTGCAACATTCCCTCCTGCCCAAAGACTTCCCCGCCTGGGAGCCCTTCGTCATCCACGCCATCACCCGTTCCGCCAAAGAGGTCAGCGGCGACTTCTACGACTTCGTCCAAATCGACGCGAACCGCCTCCTGGTGGTCGTCGGCGACGCCAGCGGCAAAGGCATCCCCGCCTGCATGGTCATGGCCATGACCCGCAGTTTCATCCGCGCCGCCGCCGAACGCTTCACCACCCTGACCGACATGCTCGTCGAGCTCAACCGCAACCTCTACCGCGACACCGACGAGGGCCGCTTCGCCACCTTGTCCTGCTGCGTGCTCGACAAGAAGGAGCGCTCGCTGGAGTTCGCCCGCGCCGGCCACACCGAGTTGCTCATCTTCGCAGGCGAGGACAACGTCCGCCAAATCTGCCCCAACGGCACCGCCCTCGGCCTCCTCCCCGGCGAGCTCGCCGACAACTTCGACACCTTCGCCTTCTCCTTCCAGCACGACATGTCGGTGATGGTCTTCTCCGACGGCCTCACCGAGAGCATCAACCCCGACGGCCAGGAGTTCGGCATCGAGAACCTCAAAAACATCTTCCGCGACTCCTGCGGCAACCACAGCGCCCCCCAGAAATGCAACGAGATGGCGCTGCGGGCCGTCGACGACTTCTCCGCCGGACAGTCCCAGCTCGACGACCAGACCATCGTCATCATCAGCCACCGCGACTCCTTCAACTAACCCCGGCGGAAGGCGGCCATGATCATCACCTTCCTCGGCTCCGGCACCAGCTTCGGCGTCCCCGTCATCGGCTGCCGCTGCAAGGTCTGCCGCTCCGCCGACCCCAAGGACAAGCGCCTCCGCCCCTCCCTCCTAGTGACCCACAAGCACACCCGGCTGCTCATCGACGCCTCCCCAGACTTCCGCCAACAGTGCCTGACCTATGACATCAACGCCATCGACGCGCTGCTCGTAACCCACGCCCACGCCGACCACATCCTCGGCCTCGACGACACCAGGCAGTTCACCCGCCTCAGCGGCAAACCCGTCGACCTCCACGCCGCCCCCGAGGCCATCGACACCATCAAGCAGATTTTCGCCTACGCCTTCGTCCCCCCGAAGATGAAGGGCTTGACCATCCCCAAATGGAATTTGTCCACCGCCCCCGAGTTCGACGTCGGCGAGCTCCACGTCAAAGCCGTCCTCGTCCACCACGGCCCGACCATGGCCAGAGGCTACGTCATCAACTCCCCCGACGGCCGCAAGCTCGCCTACATCCCCGACTGCAAGAGCGTCCCGCCCGAGGCCATGGCGGAGCTCCGCGGCCTGGACGCGCTGGTGCTCGACGCCCTCCGCCTCCGGCGGCGCCACGTCTCCCACCTCTTGCTCGGCGAGTCGGCCGCCATCGCCAAGAAACTCGCCCCGGCCCGGACCTACTTCACCCACTTCAACCACGGCGCCGGCCTCCACGCCGTCACCGAGGCCACCCTCGCCCCCACCCACTTCATGGCCTACGACGGCCTCCGGCTCAAAATCTAGTCCGTGATTTTGCCCAATGCGCCCGGGATCTCGAGGGAGCTTTCCCGCGAGGCCCGGAGATCATCGAAATAGGCGACGAAGTTGCTTCTGCCGGTGATAAGCTGCAGGGACGTGAAACCGGCTGAAGGCGGGACGGGCACCTCTTTGCGCCCCGCCACCTCGGCCCAGATCCCGTCAAGCTGTTGCCGCTGCAGCAGTCCCTGGGCCATCGTCTGCTTCCCGCCGCGGGTGGGAAGCCAGAGGATCACCCGATACCAATTGTTCGCCTCCCACGCGCCCAGCTGCGTTTCGCCGAACATCACCCGCTTGTTGCCCAACGCGAGGGTCGTCCCGCCGGCGATTTTCCAATCGCTGTCGATGAACCGCAGCGCCAAGTAGGCGGTGTCGTTGCCAGAGCCCTGGATCTTGAAGCAAAACGAGAAAACCGCCCATCCGTCCGGGATGTCGGCCATCGGGACGCCAAGCGCCCATTGCGGCTCCTGGGACAACGGGGGGCCGCTGTCCACGACCAGGCAGTTCCGCCGGGAGACGCTCTCCACGTTGGAGACGTACACCTGGTGGGTGACCGGCTTCGCCCCCCAAGCGACATTCCACTTCTGGGGCCATGCGCCCGGGGTCTCATGGTCAAACCCGAAGCTCAGCGCCGCCTCCGCGGCGCCGCAGGCCAAGGCCCCGCAGACCGCGGCGCCCAGCGCCGCGGCCCATTTCAATCCTGTCAGACGCTTGCACATAATCGTTCGGCTTTCTGTTTTGAGCGCGCGGCTCACCAGTACGAGAACATGTAGGGGTCGAACGTGACCTTCTCGACGTCATAGAACTTGACACCCCGCAAAGCCGGGTCAAGCGTTTGAGCGGCGACCATCGGCTTGGACAAGGTGGCGTAGAACCCGAAACCGCTGCTGCCGGAACCGATTTTCATGCCGATGACATTGTCCCCCGCCTTCAACGGGATGTCCACCATGAACTGCGGCGAGGGAGCCCCTGTCAAGGTCCTGAAGACCAGCTTGCCGTTGACCCAGACCATCAAGCGCCAATCGACGCCGAGCTTGAGCCGCGCCGTCCTGGCCGTCTCGCTGCGCACCCGCTTGCTGACGTAAGCCACCGCCAGGCCGCCGGGCAACAAGCGCCTGCCGAGGTCCACAAAGCCCTTGCCGTCAGCCGTGACGGTGCCGCGCCAATCCAGGCCCACCTTGTCGGGGCGGAGGTAGGTCACGTCCGGCCTGGTGTCGCCGAGGATCGCGGACTCCTCCCCCTGGAACTTGGTGTTCAGAATGTATTCGCTGTCATCCCTGCTGACCGGGAAGGGGCCCAGCACCTGCCAGGTGGCCAGGACTTCCTGCTCCGCGCCCAAATCCATCACCATCAGCCGCGCCGCCTCCCGCTCCGCCACCGGCGCGCCGAGATTGGTGAACAGCTGCGCCATGAGCTGATACAGCCGAACCACGCTCAACCCCACCGCCACCTGCCGCGGCTTGTCGTCCTTGTAGCGGCCTTCCAGCAACGCGGGCGTGACCTGGACGAAGACTTCCGCGCCCTTGCCGCGCTCCCTGACCAGGAACGCCCCCTCGCCCAAAGCATTGTCCGCCTCGATCGCATCCATCGGCAAGCTGTCGCGCCAGCGCAGGAGGCTCGGCCCGATACCCTGGAACAACGGCGACGCGGGCGGGGCGAGCCGAACCAGGTCTTTCCTCTGGGTGTTCAGCCCCAGAGCCTTGAGCTCCGCCGCAGTGTTGCCCAGATAGACCACCAACCCGCCCGCCGCCGCGAACCCGGCCAGCCGCTCCGCGGCCGGGCGCGTCCCCGCCTCCCCCGCGCCGACGACCAGGAGCGAGGTCTCCGGCTTGTCGAAGTTGACGCCGGGGTCGACCTTGACACACAACTTCTCCAGCAGTTGCCGGCCAGCGGCGCCGCCCTGGTAATAGCAGTTGAGCCGTCGCGGCGCGGGGGCTTCCCGGCCCAGCCAGGCCAAGAGGTTCCTGGCCAAGCGGGTCGCCGCCGGGTCCTCTCCGAGGCGCCCCGAGAAGTCCAAGGAGCTGAAACAGACCTCTCCCTTGCCGTAGCGCCATTGCAGCAACGGCGAGTAGTTAGAGTCGAACTCGCAGCTCAGCAACGGCGTGAACCCGACCACCTCCGGCACTTGCAGCGCCGTCGAGGCAACCGCGTGGGTGTTGGTCCATTTGGGGGCGCGGGTGACGTCGTACGGCCGCGCCTGCTTGCCCTCCGGCAGGAGGTCGGGGCTGCCGCGCCAGTTCAACAAGTCCTCGGGCGCCAACCCGGCGCACACCGGATGGGACTGGTCGCGCATGAACACATAGCGGGGCATGGTCTCGATCGAACGCAACCCCATCGCCTCCCACACCTGCGGCCGCTGCTCCAGGACTAGCACTTTCAGCCCGGTCGCGATGTCCTCCTTCGTGTAGGGCGGCGGCGTGCTGAGCGACAGGCCCTCCCGCCCGATCACCAAGACCCCGACATTCCGCAACGAGTCGCCCGGCTTCCACGGCCGCGGCTCCACCCCAAGCTTCCGGAGGCCAGCCAACGACTTGTTGAGCGGATCATACAGGGCGACGGCGTTGTTCGCCGCCAGGGGTTGCTCACGCGGGAAGACTTGCAGGGGGAAGGCGTCCTTCTGGATCTCCTGGCCTTTCTCTTGGAACGACAGCCGCAGCGTCAGCGCGGTCCGCTCCGTGACGGCGGGCGCCTGGAACTCGAAGGGGAGCAGCGCGATGTCGCCCGGCTTGGCCTGGATGTCCAGCTTGCCTTCCACAAGGCTCCTGCCCTGGCCGTCCTCCAGCGTCCACAGCGCCGCGAACTCCCGGGGCGCCGAGCCGTCGTAGACCACCGCCAGTTGTTTGTGGATGGTCTCGCCGGCGTAGAAGGCGTGGGTCTTGTCGGTGTGTTTCGGCCAGCCGGCGACATAGGCCAGCAGCGGCAGGTTCGCCTCCCGGTGGATGTCGAAGCTCTCCGTCGCCCAGGCCGGCTTCCTGGTCACGACCTCGCCGATCCGGGAGTTGATGCTGAAGCAGTTCGAGGTGTTGAGGCCGCCGCCCTCCTTCTTTTTGTCCACGAAAGGCATCTCGAAGTCGAAATACAGCCAGCCGCCCGGGATGCCCCAGGTCCGCCAGGCGCGGTTGGTGTTCTTCACGAACAACCGGTAGAAATCCCGGATGTTGGGGAAATCCTTGTCCAGGTCGATCTCCATGGTGCAGCCGAAGTGGTCCTGGTTCTTCAAGCCGTATTCGATGGTCTTGCGCAAGCCCGCCTCGCTCTCCTTCCGGTACGCGGCGTCGCCCTGGTAGATGGCGCAGTACTCGGTCATCAGGAACGCGCTCTTGTCCTTCCAGAAACACGCCGGGATGGGGGTGCCCATCTCCGCCGCGAGGTACGGCATCAAGCCGTTCTCCGCCCACAGCATCGGCCAGTCCTCGCGCTCCTGGAGCGGGGCGAAGTTCAGATAGATGTTGGAGGACGCGATGTCGCCGGTCCCGCCGTCCGCGTGCGAATACACATAGCGGGTGGGGTCGTGCCTCTTGACGATGTCGTAGGCGGCCTTGATGAAACGCATCGGGGCGGCCTCATAGCCCGGCGGCCTGCCCATGCCTTGCGGGTTGATGTGCTCAATGGGGCAGAAGGCGTTATAGCCGACATACCACGCCATGATGCAAGGGTGGTTCCGGTATTTGCGGAGGTAGCGCGTCACGATCCGCTCATAGTCCGCCGCCAGCGCCGGGTCCTCCACCAGCGCCTCCCGCAGCAGCGTGGACTGCGGTGCGATCGGGAGGTTGGTGCCGAACCCCTGCTCGTCCAGCAGGTCCAGCCAGGCCTCGTCCCATTCGTTGAACCGGGCGATGGCGCCGATCGAGGGCTGGAACATGAAGTTGTAGCCCATCAACCGCAGGAAGGCCAGCCCCGGCAAGCCCGCGGCCTCGGCGCCGCAAGGATGGACTTGCCGCCAGCGCATGGGATGCCCGTTGAGCATGAATTTGCGCCCCTCGCACCACAGCTCGCGGAACCCGAAGCGCACAGGCGCCGGCGAGTCCAGCGTCACGGCGCCGCTTTTCAACTCCACCTGCGCGGTGTAGAGATAGGGGGCCTCCAGCTCCCACGGGACGAAGTCGGACCACGCCGCGCCTATCCGGCGGGTGGAGACGCCCGCCGGGATGTCGCCGGCAGGGCCGCTTATCGCCAGGACCTCCTTGCCGTTGGCGTCCCGGATGACCGCGGAGAGGACGGCGTCCTTCAGGGGCTTGTCAGCGGTCACCTCGAGCTCCAGCTCCAGGCGCTTGTGCCGCCAGTCGGGGACCGCGAAGATGTCGGTGACGGCCTGGAGCGGGCGGGCGGCCAGCTTCACGGGATGCCGTAGCCCCAGCGCCCGGTCCTTGAGGGTGTACTTGGACCAGGAGTGGGTTTCGATCTGATGCTGGAACTTGTCCTGCTCGAAGCCGCGGGAAATGCCGGCGTAGTCCCGGGCGAAATACAAGCGCAGTTGGTTCGGGCCCTGCCAGTCGACAAAAGGCGTGATGTCGAGCTCATAGTCCCCGCGGAGCAGTTCGCCGGCCCGCTTGCCGTTGAGGAAAACCACCGCGTCGCCGCCACCCTCGGTCAAGTCCAGCAATATCCGCCGCCCCCGCCAGGCGGGCGGGGCCTGGAACTCCCGCTCGTACCACATGCGGTTGACCTCCTCCGGCTTCAGCGACGCCCAGCCCAAGTCCTTGCGGCCAAGGTTGCGGAAGGTCTCGGGCAGATCTTTCAGGATGTTCTTCCTCCACCCGCTCAGATCCACTGTCGCCCACGCCTTGGGGTCGGGCGGGGCCGCGGGGTTCGCCGCAGGCTGCACCCGCCACTGGTTCGGCAAGGTCATAGACTCGTGGGAACCCGCCGCCGCGGACATCAGGGGCGCCAGCAGCAGCAGCCCAAGCCAAACACGCAATTGCCTCATAAGTTCATTCCTTCTTTGTTGGATGTTGTTTGTTCAATTCCTACGTCTATTCCAAGGGGTAATACCACGCAGCCTGGAGCTCGCCGCAATCCTGCCCACCCCCGAAATTGAGGACCTTCAGCCTGGCGGACGTGTCCACCGACTGCGTGTGCAAATCGGTGAACACGACATTTTGCCTCCTGCCATGTACCGGATAAGCGGAGTTCCAGCCCCCGCCCCAGCGGGCGGCGTAGGTGGAGCTCTCCGCCCCCCCCGACGCGTTGAGGGAATCGGCGTACAGCGCCATGCCTCGCCGCAAAGTCGTGAGCCGGTTCGAGACGAGACTCTGGTTGCTGGCATACAATGTCCAACCGCAAGCGCTGGCCGGGACTGGATGCGACGGGCAGAAATACGCCCCGCTCTTGCTGTTGTACCCCGCATGCGGGACATACACCTCGCTGACGATGTCCCCCAGGCTATAGATGTCGCGCCCCTGCAACGGGATATACCAAACCCACCCATACCTGGTCTCGGCCGGGAAATAGCCGTCGTAATCATTGGAATACATCGTGGTGCCGATCCCCAGCTGCTTGAGGTTGTTGGCGCAGGCCGAACTCATCGCCACCCCCTTCGCTTTGCCGAGGGCGGGCAGCAGCAGCGCCATGAGGACCGCCATGATCGCCACCACGACCAAGAGCTCAACTAGGGTGAAAAATAGCCGAGCCGCCTTCATCCGACTGCCTCCTTCTCGCGGGCAAACACGCCTGGCCCGCTTTCTGTTATATTAAAACCAATTCTGCTACATGGCCATATAATACAGGGGTTTCCGCTTTTGTCAAGCTTTTTCTCGCTTGGCGCTTTCATATAACAGAAACGCAGCTATTATATTGTGTATCATCTAAGCATCAGGGAGTCAGACTGGGATGGCAAGGACAAAGCACCATAGCGCCGAGGCCGAGCGGGTCTTGTCGCGGCTGCGCAGCGTGACGCCTGAGGCCCGCGACGGGATGGTCCAGCTCATGTGGATCAAAAAGGCGCTGGCGGCGGCGGTGTCGGACGCGCCGCGGGGGATGAAGCTGCCCCCGCTCCGGGACATCGCCACGGCGTGCGGCGTGGCACTGGTGCCGGCGCAACGGGCAGTGAGCGAACTGGTTAAGGAAGGCGTCCTCCACAGCGCTCCCCGGTCCGGGGTTTTCGCGGGCAAAATCGCCGCCGCCGCGCCGCCGCCAGGCGAAGAAGACAGTTGCCCGCGGCCCTTCGCGGCGTTCCGGCGCCGCCTGGTCTTCTCCACGGACAGCGGCTGGGATTTCCAGTTGGAGTTCTGGCGCGGCTTGGCCTCCGACTTCGCGGCGCGCTGCCCCAACGTGGAGGTGGAGTTCAAGACCGCGCCCGACCCGACCGCGGACACCGGCCGCGACGTTTACGAGAGCTCGCCGTGGATCGACTGGTGCCCAGGGAAGGATGACGACGCCATGGATGTGTCGGCACTGCTGGCGACGGAGTCACTGACGGTGGCGGCACATGGCCGCGGCATCCCGCTTTGTTATCGGACCTATTATATGTTCTTCAACCGCCAACTGCTGCGCGGACTCGGCGTCCCGGAACCGGACTACAAGGATTTCGCCGGGCAGACGGCTTACGTCGAGCGCCTCGCCGACACTTGCCGGCGCGCGGGCCTGCAAGCCCGGCCGGATTGCATCTACCAGCCGGTGCTGTTGCTGGGGAGCAACACCAGGACCTTGCTGGACGCCATCCGGGCGGCCCCCACGGCCATACCGGAAGCGGCGCAAAACGCCTGGCGGGAAACCACCCGCTTGCTCCGGCTGTTGCGCAACAAGCACGACGACCACAGCAAAGACGAGTTCCTCGGCGGCCGTTGCCCCCTGTTTTACGGCTATGGCGTTGACCTCTGGTGGCTGCTCCACCACCCCCCCGCCTTCGACTGGGCGGTCTACCCCTGCCTCTGCGCCGACGGCGCCCTGCCCCTCTGGCCGCGGCTCGGCATGGTGTCGCGACGGACCCAATTCCCCCTGGAGGCCGTCCGCTTCTTGGAGCATGTGGCGAGCGCGGGGCTCCGCTTCGCGGCGATCGGCGACCTCCCGGCCCTCCCCGGCGATTACCACATACCGCACCTGGCCGCCGACCCCGATTGGTTCCGCGCTCTCGCGGCGCAATCCACCCCCTTCGCCTTCGACAACCGCTCGGACGGCTATCTGGCCATCAGCATCCTAAATGCGGAACTGTGGCAACTTGTCAGTGATCCGGCCTTGCCCCCCGACACAGCCCTCCACCGCGCTGTCCGCCAAGGCAAGGCATACTGGTCGCACTTCCACAAAACTGACGACATGAATTGACGCTCACCCCGGGGAAATCCCGAATTTTTCCCCGACGGGACTTGAACTCAACGCCTCAACATTGTATACAATATACAAAAACACGCCGCCTGTCGGGGCGGCAAGGAGCCGTCAATGGAGCATCTGGAGCTGAACTTCGCCGGGCGTCCCGGCAAGGCGTACAAACGCCACCAAGCCATCGCGGGCGTGGTGGCGTCGGGGAACTTGGAGGCGCTGCTGCGCCACCGCGAGCTGGGCGGGGAATGCCGCTTCGCCGTCGACACCGCCGCCGAGGGCTTCGCCGCCACCTGGAAGGCGGTGCTCGGCGACTTCGTCGAACGCCACCAGGCGGGCAACCTGCAAGTCGACATCAACGACAACGCCGCCAGCCCCGCGGTGGTCGCGTTACGCCTCGACCAAGCCCTGGAGGCCCTGGACAAATGATCCTCCCCCTCCGCCACAGCTATTACGAGGCCACCGCCCGCCAACGGGTCGAAGCCCTCTTCGGCCCGGCCTTCCGTGAACTTTGCGGCCCCGGAGAAGGCCCTTGCAGCCCCCACCTCAAAGATTTCAAGATCCCCGTCGAGTTCGACGACGGCGTGGTGGTCGGCGAGGTCGAGCTCGACGGCGCCCTTTACTGCGTCATCGCCCAGGAGGGCCGCTTCATGGGCGGCGCCTTCGGGGAGGTCCACAGCGCCAAAATCCGCGGGCTGCTGCGCCGCGCCGTCGCCAAACGCGCCCAGGCGGTCTTCTTCCTGCTCGACTCCGGCGGCGTCCGGCTGCAAGAGGCCAACGCCGGGGAGATCGGCGTCGCCGAGGTCATCCGTTGCCTGCTCGACGCCCGCGCCGCCAGCGTCCCGGTCGTCGGGGCGGTCGGCGGCGTCTGCGGCTGCTTCGGCGGGGCCGGGATCATCTCCTGTTGTTGCGACGCGCTGGTCGCCTCCGAACCGGCCCGGATCGGGGTCTCCGGCCCCGAGGTCATCGAGACCACCATGGGCGTGGAGGAGTTCGACTCCCGCGACCGCGCCCTCGTCTGGCGCACCTGCGGCGCCAAGAACCGCCGCCTCCTCGGCCTGGTCGCCGAGCTCGTGGAGGACGACATGGACGCGTTCCGCGAGGCGCTGCTCCGCCAGGCCAAACGGCCCCGCCCCCTCGGACTGGACGCGGTGGTGGAGGAGCTCGCCGCCCTCGACGACAGGTGGAGACGTTACGGAACCATGCCCGACGCCACCGACATCTGGCGCGCCATGGGCTTCGACAACCCCGAGGACATCCCGGCGATGAACTCGACGGAATTTGAACTGCTGGCAAAGGAAAGATATCATGAGTAAGGCGAGGTAGCCTTGGAAGGAAAAAACCTCCTTTGTGGGATAGATTGAGACTGGCCGTAACAATCAACAAAGGAGGTAGGAAATGCAGAGGAAAGGTAACGTGATGGCCC